>Ga0209648_10000174_pt1 | contig 46623 bp, 39 predicted proteins | sample GraSoi2013_115cm_FD_185830 | JGI IMG/M metagenome (GOLD analysis project Ga0209648, IMG submission 185830) | Grasslands soil microbial communities from the Angelo Coastal Reserve, California, USA - Sample 9_17_2013_115cm (SPAdes) (version 2) | ecosystem: Environmental > Terrestrial > Soil >... | reverse complement strand
CCGGCGGGACTTGCGGCGGGTGGAGTATGGCGATGAACGCGATCCGAAGATGCGGGAGTTTTTGGAGAAGATCGCGCCGATGAACAGCATCGAGAAGATCAAGAAGCCGATGTTTGTGATTGCGGGGAAGAACGATCCGCGCGTGCCGGTAAGCGAGTCACAGCAAATCGCGGACGCTCTGAAGAAGCAGGGAACTCCGGTATGGCTGCTGATCGCCAAGGATGAGGGGCATGGGTACCGGAAGAAGGCGAACCAGGATTACCAGTTTTATGCGACGGTGGAGTTCTTGCAGGAGTATTTGCTGAAATAAGAAAGAGGATTGGCCACAGAGGCACAGAGACACAGAGCGAAACGAAGGAATTATGAAAGAAAAGAAATCCAAGTCGAAGGGTCCGACGAAGAACGACGCGACGCGTTCTGCCTATGAGCTCATGGACGCTGCTGGTCTGATCGGCTGCATAAAAGGTGCGCCGAAAGACCTCAGCACGAATAAGCGGTATTTCGCCGGCTTTGGGAAGTCCAAACCCCGCCGCTCTCGTGGTGTCTAGTTGCGCGTAGTTCGGCGATCGGATCTTGGTTCTGCTCTTACTTCGGTAACAAGAGCCAATGCCTCTTTCAGGTTAGACCGAGCTTCAGCGAGCGTGCGTCCTTGCGTATTCACGCCGGGGATTTCCTTTATGTAGGCGATATACCAGCCGCCACTTATCCGGATGACGTGTGTAATTTTCTTCTTCACAGCGGGATGTTGCCGTGTTTTTTCTTGGGGTTGGTGTCGCGCTTGGTTTCCAGGGCGCGGAGGGCGGTGATGACTCGGGCGCGGGTGGCGGCGGGCTCGATGACGGCGTCGATGTAGCCGCGCTCGGCGGCTACAAAGGGATTGGCGAAGCGGTCGCGGAATTCGGCGATTTTTTCGCGGCGCACGGCTTCGCGTTCCGGCTCCGGAACTTTTTCGAGTTCACGCTTGTAGACGATGTTGACGGCGCTTTCGGGGCCCATGACGGCAATTTCCGCGGCGGGCCATGCGAAATTGGCGTCGGTGCGGATGTGCTTGGAGGCCATAACGCAATAGGCTCCGCCGTAGGCCTTGCGCGTGATGATGGTGATTTTTGGAACCGTGGCTTCGGCGTAGGCGAAGAGCAGCTTGGCGCCGTGCTTGATGATCCCGCCGAATTCCTGCTGCGTGCCGGGAAGAAAGCCGGGAACATCTTCGAAGGTGATGAGCGGAATGTTGAAGGCGTCGCAGAAGCGCACGAAGCGCGCGCCTTTCACGGAAGCGTTGATGTCGAGCACGCCAGCCAGAAAAGCGGGCTGATTGGCGACGATGCCGACCGAGCGGCCATCGAGGCGGGCAAATCCGACGACTAAATTTTTTGCGAAATGTTCGTGGACTTCAAAGAAGTAAGAGTCGTCCACGATAGAGTGAATCGCGTCTTTGATGTCGTAGGGCTTTTGCGGATCGTCGGGGACCAGCGTGTTGAGCGCTTCGTCGCGACGGTCAACGGGATCAGAGGTGGCGCGGCGCGGCGCGTCGTCGACGTTATTGGAGGGAAGAAAGCTGAGCAGTTCGCGGATCATGGCCAGGCAGTCGGCGTCGTCAGGGGCGATGAAGTGCGCGACCCCGCTGGTGGCGTTGTGGGTCATGGCGCCACCGAGTTCCTGCTTGGTGACTTCTTCATGCGTGACGGTTTTGATGACGTCGGGCCCGGTGACGAACATGTAGGAAGTGTCCCGCGTCATGAAAATGAAATCGGTGATGGCGGGGGAATAGACGGCGCCGCCCGCGCAGGGGCCCATGACGGCGCTGATTTGCGGAATGACGCCGCTTGCCAGAGTATTGCGGAGAAAAATATCGGCGTAGCCGGCGAGAGACGCGACGCCTTCCTGAATGCGCGCGCCACCGGAATCGTTGAGGCCAATCACGGGCGCGCCGGCGCGCATGGCCTGGTCCATAATCTTGCAAATTTTCAGGGCATTGGTTTCGGAGAGCGAGCCGCCGAAGACGGTGAAGTCTTGCGCGAAAACATAGATGAGGCGCCCGTCGATGCGGCCGAAGCCAGTGACGAAGCCGTCGCCGGCAGGGCGCTGCTCGTCCATGCCGAAATCGGTGCAGCGATGGCGCATGAATTTGTCGAGTTCTTCGAAGGTGTTTTCGTCGAGGAGACGATGGATGCGCTCGCGTGCGGTGAGCTTGCCTGTCTTGTGTTCGCGCTCGCGACGCTCGGGACCGCCGCCAGCTTCCGCTTCGGCATCGAGTTTGCGGAGCTCTTCCATGCGGTCGTGATGGTTGGCAAGCGATTGCTTCGGTTCAGGCAAGGGGATCTCCCGGAGACGGTGCATCTTTCACGCCGAAGATGCGCACGGCGAGATGCGTGGCCAGCCACACGGTACCGAGAAGCAGAACCACGCCGAGGAGCAGCTCCGCAGCGATGGCAGCGGCACGCTGCAACGGTGATGGTATGGATGTGACGTAGACCGTGGCGCGGACGAGGGTGAACATGGCGGCGAGGGTCATCGCTACGATGAGGATGGTGGTCAGGATGGAGAGGAAGATTCGTGTCATGGGCGTAGCCGCGGTAGAAGGATAACGCAATGGAGAGGAAATCAGAATGTGCTGTTGCCGAGTGGGTACGCAGAGCAAGGTGGAGTCGCGCTTACGTTGAGGTCCTTCGGGCATCCGACGAGGATGCCCTCAGGATGACAGCGCTTGGGACTTGGGCACGCGCGCACGGCAAGCGCGATTGCAGGCTTCGAAACCGTCAAAGCGGCGGCAAGACCGCCGCACTCCATATCAGCGCAAACCGGACCAGTCGTCGGCCACGAGGATCGAATCCGTGGGATTGGAGGGGTCGTACTTGATGCTGGCTGGTTGGCCGGCGACGAGCCTATCGAGGCGCACCTGGCTTTCCAGGCCGGTGATGTCTTGCGCGGTCTGATAGGTGACGCCGGAAATGGCGTAGCTATAAGAGACGAGCTGCCGCGGTCTCAAGTTGGCGAGCGGCTTGCTGCGCGAGTTGAAGAGGCCCTTACTTTTTTCGCCAGGCTCCGGGGCATGCGCGACTAGCTCGACGACCTGGCCCTCCGCGATGCGACCGATCTGATTCAAGTGCAGGCGACGCTTGCGTTCGATTTCCTCGGGATCTTCCGCAGGACGAAAAAACGCATACGCGATCATGGCGATAGCGGCGATTGCGGCGCCACCCATCGCGAGCATGAGTTTCCAATCTGACGACACTGTATTCAAGGAGACTTCTCCGTGGTTTCGCGTGGGACCTGGGCAGAGCACTGGCCGGCTAACGACCGGCCACTACATTTGCCGGTCCCAGCGGGTGCAAACCCCACGGAAACAATTCTACCGAACCGCACTGGCAAGAGACTACTGCAGCGGCGAAGCGTGCACCGGATTACGCAACACTCCGATTCCGGCGACGCTGACTTCAACGACGTCGCTGGCGACCAGCGGACCTACGCCGGCGGGCGTGCCGGTGGCGATTACGTCGCCGGGATAAAGCGTCATCATGCGGGAAATCCAGCGCACCAGGAAGGCGCAAGGATAAATCATCAGCGACGTGCTGCCGGATTGGCGGAGCGCGGCGTTGACGCGAGTTTCCACGAGAACATTGCTCGGGTTCAGATCGGTTTCGATGTGCGGACCGACGGGGCAGAAGGTGTCGAAGCCTTTGCCGCGCGTGAATTGTACGTCGCTCTTTTGGATGTCGCGGGCGGTGACGTCGTTCAGGCAGGTGTAGCCGAAAACGTAGGACAAAGCATCCTCTGAATCGCGCAGATGCGAGCAGCGGCGGCCGATGACGATGGCGAGCTCGCCTTCGTGCTCGATGCGCTGGGAATAGGATGTGAGGACGATGGGTTCACCGGTGCCGACAAGAGAGGAGGGAGGCTTAAGAAACATGAGCGGCTCTTTGGGGACTTCGTTGCCGAGCTCGGCGGCATGCGCAGCGTAATTGCGGCCGATGCAGACTATCTTGGTGGGATCAACGGGCGCGACGAGGCGAACACCGGGGAGCGGCCACGCGCGGGAAGACTGTGACCATTCGGCCCACGGCGCGCCGGAGATTTCGCGTATTTGGTCGCTGTCGAGGATGCCGTAGAGCGCAGACGAGGCCGAGCGGTCGAGAGGAACGAAGCGGCAAAATTTCATTTAGGGTCAGCTCACGTGGTGGTTTGAACGCTAGTGCGAAATGCTTGATTCGCGAGCTCTCCACAGACAGGTCCCGATCCAGGAAAGCGTGGCCAATATCATATATAAAAACGCGCCGAGGATGAAGATGTGCATGGCGCTAATGCGTTCGGCGAGTCCCCAAAAATAGACACAAAGCAGGCGATAGGTGAGAGCCAGGATGCTCCACGCGACGAGGCCGGAGGCCAGGAGCGGTCCGGGAAGACGCAAGAAGCGAAGCACGGGAACGGCAGCGAAAAGGCCGAGGGCCACGGCGGCGGCCAGGTTGCGGTCCTGCGCAAATTGTTCGAGCGACGGAGCGCGGTTGGCTACGACAAGCCAAGCCACGAGAACTAGGGAAAGGCCGACGCCGGAATACACGCCGGTGCGAACCGCCGCGTTCTTGATGACGTGGACCCTGCTATAGCTGGGCAGATGTGCGCGAGCCGCAATCACAGCGAAGCTCCCAAAAGCCTGCCTAGTTCAAAACCCAGATCTACGAAGAAGGTTGCGCCACTTCGACGGCGACGGGAGCGGATCGTTCGCTTTCGTTGCCGGAGCGGTCGACCGCAGTCACGGAGTACCAGTAGGTGTGACCGGGCTGTACAGAGGTATCACGATACGCCGGGGAGAGCAACAGATCGGGAGTAACAAGTTGTCCGGGTGTGTCCGGCCGCTCACTCCTATAGACGTGGTAACCGGCCAAGTCGGTTTCAACACTTATGGACCAGGAGAGGTCCACTTCCGCAGGGGCATTGGAATCAGGGATCACTACGCTGGCGGCGATCAAGCCTCGCGGGACGGCGGGCGGGAAGGTGTCGCGAGGCATAACGATTGCGGGGACGGAGTCGCTGGACTCCAGCGGGTGGCCATCTCCGGGAATCACTGTACGAACGCTGTAGAGATAAGTGTTGCCGAACTCAAAGGTGGTGTCGCGATAGGTCGTGCTGGGAGTAGAACCGAGCAGGCTGAGCGGCGATTTCCATTTGGCTTGGGACAGATCGCTTGTGGCGGCTCCGACGGAGGTGGGATCGATTTCGCCGCGGTACACGCGATATTCGGAGATGGCCGGGAGCGGATCGCCGGAGGCGGTTCGTGCCGGGGCGGACCAGGAGAGCTCGATAGCGGGTTCGGTGACGGCGGGGCGGAGTGATGTGATGCGTTCGGGCACGGGATGAATGCGCACGGAGACGGTGTTGGAGTCGGCGGAGGCGCGTCTGCGGGAGGCGCGGGTACGCACTCGATAGGCGAGCGTCGCGGCGGAGGAAGCGTGAAGCTCATCCGGGGAAAGGTGGTGGAGGACTTGAGTTTTATCCGCGACGCGATATTGGCTAACGAGTGCGCCGGGAATGGTTTCGATCGTGCGAAACGATTTTGCGTCGGGCGAGCCGTCGGGCTTGAGCGAGCCGCCTAGAATTTCGACGGCGGGAGCTTCGGTGAGGCGCTCGCCGGAGACGGTTCTGGGCGGCATGGTGAAGGTCAACTCTACGGCGTCACCGACTTGCTGCGCGGCCAGGTCCTTAATCGCTACGGGAACGGGAGGAGTTGGGGGAGTGGGTTCGCCGGGAGCACCGCAGCCACCCGCAAGCAGAAACACCAACAGGGAGATTCGAAACGGGAAGACGGAACGTGCGGAGCGATGAATTGTGTGCGCCTCGGAGTTCCGCGAGCTTCGAGTGTCCATTTTCGATGTCGGATTTTACAGGATGTAGCGGCTCAAATCCTGGTTCTTCACGATCTCAGCGAGTTGCTTGTTAACGTAAGCGGCATCCACCTTGACGTTTTTCTTCTTCAGGTCCGGGGCTTCGAAGGACAGTTCGTCGAGAACTTTTTCAAGAATCGTGTGAAGGCGACGCGCGCCGATGTTTTCCGTTTGCTCGTTGACGCTGGTGGCGAATTTGGCGATGGTGTCGACAGCGTCGTCTGTGATGTTCAGCTTAACGCCCTCGGTTTCGAGCAGGGCGACATATTGCTTGATGAGCGCGTTCTTCGGCTCGGTGAGAATGCGGACGAAGTCTTCTTCTCGTAGCGATTGCAATTCGACGCGAATTGGCAGGCGGCCTTGCAGCTCGGGAATCAGGTCCGAGGGCTTGGTGACATGGAAAGCGCCGGCGGCGATGAACAGGATGTGGTCGGTGCGAATCATGCCGTAACGAGTGTTGACTGTGGTGCCTTCGATGATGGGCAGAATGTCGCGCTGCACGCCTTCGCGGGAAACATCAGGGCCGTGGCCGGACTCGCGGCCGGCGACCTTATCGATCTCGTCGATAAAAATGATGCCCATTTGCTCGGCGCGCTCGACGGCCGTGCGCGTGACCTGGTCCATATCGAGCAGCTTGTTCTCTTCTTCCTGGATGAGGTACTCGAAGGCGTCGGCCACGCTCATCTTGCGCTTCTTCTTTTGCTGGCCGAACATGCCGGAAAGCATGTCCTTGATGTTGACATCCATCTCCTCGACGCCTTGATTGGAGATGATTTCAAACGAGGGCATGGAGCGTTCGCGGACTTCGATATCGACCATGCGCTGATCGAGCTTGCCCTCGCGGAGCTGCGCGCGCAGTTTTTCCCGCGTGCGCTGCGTCTGCTCGCGCTGCTGCGCAAGCTCGGTTTCGGTCGTGCCCTGCGCCGGCGGCGGCGACGGCGGCAGAAGCAGGTCGAGGACGCGCTCCTCGGCGGTTTGCTCGGCGCGATCCGCGACTTCATCGAGCTTTTCCTCGCGCACCATATCGATCGAGGTTTCCACCAGATCGCGAACCATGGATTCCACGTCGCGGCCAACGTAGCCGACTTCGGTGTATTTGGAGGCTTCCACTTTCACAAAGGGGCAGCCGGCGAGACGAGCGAGGCGGCGGGCGATTTCCGTTTTGCCGACTCCGGTCGGGCCGATCATCAGGATGTTCTTGGGTAGAACGTCTTCCGCGATTTCGGGCGGAAGTTTCTGGCGGCGAACGCGGTTGCGCAAAGCTACGGCCACGGCGCGCTTCGCGGCATTTTGCCCGACGATGTACTTGTCGAGCTCCGCGACGATTTCGCGCGGGGTCATGTCGTCGAGGGCGGGAAGAAGGTCCTCGGCTTCGTCCGGCGTGGCGCCATTGCCACCGGGCACCAAAATTATTTCTTTTTCAGACTTGCTTGGCATGCACCCTTCTGTTCCAGTCCCCTGGACTGGACCAACCATTCCATCTTACCTAAGATGCGAACACAACGCTTCGAGTCCACAACATTTCAGCGTACAAGAGCTTACTGCCGGCGTCTGGCTACGCGACCTCATCCTTGTGATGGTCGTGCTCACCGCGTTCCGCGAAATCGAGATAGGCCACCGCTTTAATTAGTTCTACAGCTCCTCCACCGTAAAGTTCGCGTTGGTGTAGATACAAATTTCGCTGGCGATGCGCATGGCTTCCATGGCCAGGTCCTTTGGGCTGAGCTTGGAATGCTTGAGCATGGCGCGCGCGGCGGCCAGAGCGTAGGTTCCGCCAGAGCCGATAGCGCAGAGCCCGTCGTCGGGTTCGATCACGTCGCCATTTCCGGAGAGCAGAAAGGTGGACTTGGAATCCGCGACGATGAGCAGTGCTTCGAGGTGACGAAGCGCGCGGTCCTTGCGCCATTCCTTGGCCAGCTCTACCGAGGCTTTCTGGAGATTACCGGAGTGTTCCTGGAGCTTGCCCTCAAAGCGCTCGAAGAGCGAGATAGCGTCGGCGGTTGAGCCTGCAAAGCCAGCGATGACTTTGTCGTTGTACAGGCGTCGCGTCTTGCGCGCCGTATGTTTCATCACGTGATCGCCCATGGTCACTTGGCCATCGGCGATCAGCACAGCCTTATTGTCTTTGCGCACGCAGAGCACAGTCGTGCCATGCATCAGCGCGCTTTCCTGGCGATTCGGCATCCGATCATTATACCGCAGACGGCCTCGGCGACCTCTGGCCAGAGGCAGCGCGGAACCAATTCGACGACATGGCCGCGAACCATCACAACAATCAGGCCGTTACTTCTTGCCTCTTGCGCTGGAGAAGCCTTGGATCGGCGAGTGACGGGAATTAGCGGCTGCAAAGAAAGCAATAGGGCCGGATTGCTCCGGCCCTATGCCTTAGGAGAGGCGCGAACGAAAGCTGCCGAGGGAAGTTAGAACTTGCTCCAGGTGAAGGAGTTCATTGTCCAATTGCTGACGTTGAACAATTTATCCGCCAATCGCCGGTCGTAGTGAATCGAGACGGTGGCACTTCCGTTTGATTGAATGGTGTTTCCGATGACCGAACCGTACCAATTGGCGTTGCCGCTGAAAGTGAGCGGGGAATTCGGAGCAAAGAGTACCGCAGATGAGCTGCCGCTGCCGTGAAGATTGATTCCGGCCGAACCGCCATATTGAATCTGGAGCAAGGAGGGATCGTATCCCGGGTTCGCAAAACCGCCGCCACCGATATCGAGGACATTCGACGGCGCGGAAATGCCGCTGCCCACGATGTTTATGACTATGGGCTGGTAAACAGCGGGATTGTTACCATTGTTGGTTCCGGTGCCCGGACATTTAGCGATAGTAAGGCTCGCCTGGCCAGATAAGGTGATGCTGTTGATGTAATAGACGGCTGGTATGCAGTTACCGTTGGCGTCGGTTCCAGGGTTCAGTGTAATTGTGGTCGAGCTTCCGCCGGACGCGCTCAGATCGCCGTAAATATTGGTTGGCGATGGATAAAGGTTAGTTCCGGGATTACTCGGAAGGGTAGACAGGATTGTGGCGTCGCATGATGCCGCGAGAGAACCCGTGCAACCAGGAAAATCGGTGACGGGCGGAGTGGGGTTAAACGGCTGAGCCAGTTTCACCAGGGGGTTGCCACACGCGCTATTCGAGAGTTGCGTGCTGTCCTGGCATCCACTGACGGAGGTGGTGTTACCCGAGAGCGCCGGCTGGACGCTGCCATTTTGACAAGTCGTATTGGCACCGACTCTCGGACTGGAGAATGAGCCGGCAACAGTCGTATTGGAGGCGGTGTTCAATGTACCGTTGGAACCGAGATTGCCGTCATAGGACTGCGTTGATGGTGTTGAGTTGCCGTTGACGGCAGCGGAATCATAGCTGTCGATCGTGCCGCCTCCGTTGAAGTTGATGACGTTACATCCATTGCCGGTCCCAAATCCCGCAAAGGGATAACATGGCAAAACCTGTTGCTCGAGGATCGCAGAAACCTCTGCTTCCGCATTGCGTACCCCTTGGATGTCTCCGTGGGAAGTGAGTTGCCAGGTCTGAGCGGTTATAGATGAGCCGTTACCGCATTGCGTCACTTGCCTCATGGCCAGCAGTTTGGCCGAAACGCTGTAGTTGACGGTATTGTTGCCAGCTATTACCGAACCCGTGCCAGGGAATGCATTGGTCAGGGAAACGGGGTAATTTGCGCTGACGCCATCTACGCTCGCTCCTAAGGCGATCGGGTTCGTATTACCGGAAATACGAGTAACCGGGCTTACGGTATAATTGTAATTGCTAAGAGGGTCCGCGGTTGTTCCCGCAGGCGTATATCCATTGACCGGATTTGTTAGATACGCAGCCCCCGCCTGAACGCCCGCTTCCGCGCCATAGCGCGCTTGGGTCATTAGTCGGTAGTTCAGGCTCGACCAGGTTTCCGACTGCGAAAGAAACATCATCGAAACGCCCATGATCGTGAGCACGGCTACTAAAATCATGGCGAAGATGAGCGCCGCGCCTTTTTCATTTTCCCTGGATCGTTTCATGACCTTTTCTCCTTTTAGAATCCTTACGGCAGCAAAGCCAACACGGTAGGCGGGGTGGGCTGAACCCGTTGCGTGAAGTTTAGTGTCGAATTAAAGTAAGCATCAAAAACGTTTCTGGGCGAAACGTTCAATAGAGCTTTTGTTTCTTGTTGATTTGTGTGGGTCACCGGATCGATGTTTTGCGTTTGGACGGTTAATGTGACCGCAACATCGGTCACGTAGACATTCGCCTGGGCGTCTGTTTGGGTCTGGTACGTGAAGCAATTGACCGCGTTGCCGTTCGGGTCGTTCGGATTTTGCAGGACGTTGTTGAGCAGGATCTTCGAAGGGGCAGTTCCAGGTTTGGGGGTGGACGCATCGTAATTCATCTGGTTGCGATAGAGAATCCCAGGACTGGCCTGCGTGCCTGGGCTGCACGTATATTCGATATAGACCATGTTGCCGTCGCCATTGATGTCGCCGTAGAGTTTCAGCACCGTCGCTGAAGAACCGCAAGGGTTGTTGCCGCATGTCATAGTAGGGGGCACAATTCCTGAGGCAAACGCACCATACACATTTATGGGCGCGCCGCTGTTATGCGCGTAGATAAGGTTCTTGGTTAAAGTAAGCGTATTCCCTGAAATTCCCCCGGGGGCGATGGTTACCCATTCTGTGCCACCAGCACCACCTGTATTCGTCCCCGCGTCCAGAACCAGTTGCTCGCCAGCGAACATGCCTGAAGAGCTATTCACCGAAATCGAGTTCGCGTTCAGACCGGCAGCGCCGCTCAACGTCACCGGCGCTGGAAAGGAGACCTTGCCAGCCTGACCGATTTCCTGTGTAAGCAATTCCGTGGCGCTGCGCACGCTGGTGTGCATCTCCGTGCGGTTACCTAAGGTGGCTTGCGTTTTCATCATCTGCGTCATTCCGGTCATCATGATGCCGCCTACCGCGATCAGCACCGCCAACGCGACCATGGTCTCCAGCAGGCTGAATCCCGATTGGGAAGCGTGCATTGCACGATTTCGTTTTTTATCAGTCTTGCGCACAGGGCCTCCCTTAAAAGAGATACGACTTGAGTGCTGTTACCGTGGACTGTGGCAACAAACCTTGTGCACCGACGCTCTGGGCGACTTGAACCTTGACCGAAATCTGCTTTAAGCCGTGGGTGCCTGAAGGAAGCGAGATTTGCCAGACTCTGATGTACTCCCAGTTGGCATTGGCAGAGACCAGGTTTCCGCTCGCGTCCAGGTAATCCACATAGCCTGACGTCGGAGATGAGGTACTTAGGCTCCCTCCACTTCCACCCAAGGCGCTTGTAATCGGGGTGCCCAGACTGGCGCAGCCCGCAAGCCCTGTTCCGCTTCCCGCGACGGCAGGAAAAACCGTTGTATCGGTCCCGGTGGTGCCGGTCGTCCCGCCATCGCAATATGCCAAGGCCAGAAGCTGCTCCATTTTGTCTTCCGCGTACTCCGCGGTGCGTGCCGCGAGGTGGCCCTGGTTCTCGGTAGTGGAGATGGCAACGCCCGCAAAACTAAGCAGCCCGGCGGCACAGATCAGCAAGATCGCCAGCGCAACCATGGTTTCCACCAAGGTCATCCCAGCCTGGGCCTTCCGATTTCGCACTGAAAATGATTTATGCAGAGATGTCATTGCATTGCCTCACTGCGCCTGCCAAGTCGATTGGCCGAGCGGTATGGACCAAGTCTGAATCGAGCCGGTGCCGGAAACGGTTACTGCGTCTACCGCTTTCCCGTTGGTTACGTAAAAAGCTCCGGTGGGTACGGGGGAGAAGCTCTTGTCCACCGGTATGCCGCGTGAATTGAATTCGATGCAAGCGGTATTGGCCATTTGGGATCCGCCATCGGGTTTCCCCGCGTTCGAGCCCGTACCCTCTTGGTAACACTGTTCTGTTGTTGTGCCCTGAGTAATCGTCGATTGCCCCGACCCGGGCCCTGATGTCTGCGACCCATAGCCAAAGGTGTCCCCCTGCGAGAGCTGCATAATGCCGACGCCGCTGGGTGCAGGCGCATTCGCCCACGTTATGCACGTCGGGTTGTTTTGGTTATTGAGCAAACCAGGATCCGAGTCCGATACCCAGCATCCCGTGCCGGAAGACCCGCCGGTCTTGTACCAGACCTGAAGCTGATACGTGCCGTGCGTGAGGTCCGCGTAGACGCGGGCATGCGTGAAGTCCGCCGCGGCGCGCATCTTCGCTTGCGCCGTTAGACCGTTGATTGCTCTCAGGTCGCCTGCAATCCGGAAGAATTGCGAGGTACTGAGAAAACTGGGCACGGCGATGGCGGTAATAACGACGGACATGGCAACCACCACCAGCATTTCCAGTGTCGAAAATCCCGCTTGGCTTTTTGCTCGTTTCATTTGCTCCGCCCGCTTCTCCGAGAGTGTTTGTGACTAGCGATTGTTTCTTCGGCCCATTGAAATGCAGCCGCACTGCCAATGAGCGGCACCTCGCAACTGCATGTAAATGCGGAGTTTGCGGGGAAGAAGGACAGGCAGCCTTACCGTTGCCGATAGACTGCGGGTAGAAAGGTAACAAGTTGGGTATGCGGAAATTATTGCTCCCGCACTTGCCGGTGGATCGAGTCAGCCCAATTCTGACGGCACCGATGCGACGGTCTGCTTTCGGGGGTACAGCCAATTAATGACAAAAAAGAACAAAACCAGCACCACAAAGTCGCACATGCTGGCTTCTGGCCCGGCGCTGCCGCCGGTCAGCCACGTTGGCCCGGCAAGTGTCGCATTGGAGAGATGGCCCGGAAATACCACGCCGCTATCGGGAACCGAATAAAGAAAGGTCTCGCCGAAATCGAAGCTGGCGTGCATACCCACCGCAAACCAAAGGTTTCCGGTGCGCCGCAGAGTGAAGCACCAGAGCAGGCCTGTAAGGATCACGCCGGCGATGCCGAGTTTGCTTTCGCCAGGATTTGTAAGGTGCACCGCTCCAAACGCGACAGATAGCAGCACCGCTGCGGGCCAGAAGCTGATCGCCTGCGCGAGAGTGAATTGCACGTACCCGCGGAAGGCGAATTCCTCGTACAGCCCGACCATGAGGAAAAGTGCGGCCCAAAATGTTGCCCAGCGAAGCAGGTCCGCCCCGTGTATTGCCAATGATCCGAAACGGTAGGAACCGAATACGGCGATTCCTCCTATCACCGCGCTGATTTCCAGCAATCCAAAGAATGCGCCCTGCCAGAACAATTTGCCAAACGCGCCGCGTGCGGGAAGACCGAACTCGCCAAATGAGCGCCGTTCCATGCGCGACATTGCTAGGCCCGCCGCAAACGCACCCGCCAATGAACACACTTCTGAAATTGCCAGATTTATCGGCGAGTACGGGGAGCGATCCCCTGGCGACAGCGTTACCAGAATCCATTGCAGCGCGAAGCTGATTCCGATTGCCAGAACCGTGAAAATGCAAATACGCAGAAGAACGAATAATATCGACGGGCTTTGAAATACGCCGTGCTCGGGTGGGGGAGCTTGCTCTACTTGTGGCGGGCCTGGTGGGGTCAGAGAGGTTGTGTCGGTCATAAGAAAACGCGCTCAAAGCACATCGCACACCGGGCGGACTGGCAGCGGCCCTTACGCTCAGCACCGGACTTAATGATAGCTTACGGGCCCGTCATGGATTGCGCTTGGGAGGCAGCAGGTGATGGCTCCAAACGCATGACCGTAGCACCGAGAATATGGCGGCTGCGCCTTTCCTGCACGAAGGCCACGACGCGCAGGTTCCTGCGATTCCACTCCGACTCCAGCTTTATGTCGGATTCCCCGGTAAAGGATGGCGCCGCATTGCGGTCCGTCGAGCCCACTTTGTGCAACCAGCGCAGCACCGGAGCGTGATGCAGGTGTTGGCCGGCATTTTCGCCGCCGGTGACCGCTGAATGCAGCGCCGTCTCCGTAATCGCCAGCCACACCTCCGCGATATCGTCCGGTTCTGCTCCTTGCAGCTTTCCAACCTCGACGCTAAAGCGCTCATGCTCGCGCTTCTCTGATTTCCGCAGCGACAGGGTGATATCGGTTCGAGATTGCGCGATAGCGCCCGAAATCGCTTGGTAGGCATGACCTTCGTGGCTGCCGACGAATCCGGCGCGTCCGTTGACCACCAATTCCGGAGTGTAGATCCCATGATCCCGGAACCCAGAGGCGTAGGCCTCCTGACGCTGCGTCCACTGGCCGGAGGAAAAGGGATCGGTCCAGCCCTGGTGGTCCCAGTAGTCGACATGCTCTTCGAGCGCGATGATTTCCGCCCCCGCGATCGGCTGCTGCGCTTCCAGTCTGGCAAGCAAAGCGTCCGCCGGTGGGCAACTCGAGCAGCCTTCCGATGTGAAGAGTTCCAAGACGACCGGCACTCTGACGGTGCTGCTTGCCGGGCTTTGCGCTTGCGGAGCTCCCGATCCCGATTGGCAAGTAGCGGCGACGATAAGGGTGAGGGCGGCCGGCAGCAGATGAGACGGGTGTTTCATGCTTGGCGCAACTCCTGCAGTTCACTACATACTACGTCTTCTGTGGTTTGACGGACGAAACTTAGATTGCATTCCGTGGAAAATGTTGCTGCCGCGTTTCTAACCGTCGTGCTAGAGTTAACCGGTTATCTGCGGAGTCTGCCCTTGCCCGACCTTGCCTCTCCCGCTCTCTTGCTTGGTGGCCGCCTGGCGATCGATTTTGCCAATATGCCGTCCTTTCCCGGTGCTCCGGCTTACCATCTCTCCTGGGAGGAACTGATTCTTTTCCTTCAAGCCTCGCGCATTGTTTCTGAGGAGCGTGGCTCCACTCTTCTTGCGCTTTCCGGCTCCGATCCGGACGCGGCGCAAAGCCTGCTTTCGCTGTCCCTGCGCCTTCGCGATGCCTTGCGCAAAGCGTTCGGCGCCATTGTGAAAAAGGAAGGAATTGCGCGCGAATGGACCGAGCCCATCAACCAAATCCTGCGCATCACGGAAGGGCATGACGAATTGGTCCCGGAAGGAAGCTCCTGGAAAATGGAATTCAAGGCCCGCGAGGGAGGCCTGGACTGGCTTTTGGCGGCTATCGCGCGTTCCGCGGCTGAGATTATTGTGGAAGGTGCGCTGGCCCGACTGCGCATCTGCGCTAACCCCGACTGCGGTCTTTTCTTTAGCGACAACTCCCGCACGCACCGCCGCCGCTGGTGCTCCATGTCCATCTGCGGCAATCGCCACAAAGTGGCCAGCTTCGCTCGCCGCCGCGCCTCGTAACTTCAATTCGCGCGTGTTTTCACGTACTTCGGCGATTCGCCCGCCGACCAGGGATCGTAGCTGTGCGCAAATACCAGGCGCTCCGCAAGCGGCGGGTGCGAATAAAGCCAAAACGTAATGAAGGCCGGCGGATTCGGATCGGCCAGGTCTACTTCGCCCATGATCTGAAAGGCATGCGCGGCCACTTCGTCCGAATTGGGCACAATCCCGTGAATCACTTCCAGCCCGTACACATCGGCGGCGTGCTCCTCCATGCGGCTGACGCCGTTCACCACCGGCGAAGCAAAGAACATGACTACTTGCAACAGCAATAGAAAAGCGGCGAGCGAAGCCCAATCTTCCAAGCCAAACAGCCGCCAGTCCGCGCCCCAGCGCCCAAGCATCCAATGCAAGCCGCGAAAGATCAGGTACAGCGCGACGAGTAACGCGATCGCGCCATACAAAAATGCCTTCCAGATATGTCCCAGCACGTAATGGCCGAGCTCGTGGCCAATAATAAAGAGCGCTTCGTCGTTGCTGGTCTTTTGCAGAGTGGTGTCCCAGACGACCACGCGCTTGGAAGCTCCCAGTCCGGTTACGTACGCGTTGAGCTCATTGCTCTTTTCGCTGGCGCGCATCAGAAAGATGCGTTCCCTCGGTATCGGTACTCCGGCGTGCCAGGTCAACTTTTGAATGGCGTCCACCAGCTGTGGATGTTCCCTGTCGAGCGGTTCAAATTTGTGGAACAGCGGATCAACGACCAGCGGATCGATGAAAATAATTCCAAGGAGGACGGGCAAAGCTGCAAACCAAAAATACAGCCACCAGCGCCGCGGGCTTCGCCGTATCACCGCGAACAGAATTAAGACCAGGATCAGCGCGAAAAGCGTGCCCACCAACTCTTCCTTGGTCCAGTCCCAAAACCACGAGCCCCAACGTTGAACCGATTGCTCGTAACGTAAAGACAAGGAATGCCAGTACATTCGCACCGGCAAATCAAAAATGTCAGAGGTCAAAATCAGCAGCGGCACGAACACGAATGCCTGCAGCCAGCGCCTCCCCGTCACGCGCTCCGCGAAATCTCGAAACCTCGCGGCAACTCCCTGGCGCAGGAGCAACAGCAACACCGCGAGGCTGACGAAATACGAAATAAAATAGAGCGTGTAGCCCGCGCGTGAATACGCGACCGCTTTTTCATAGCGGTCTTCCGAGAGCGTGTACTGCTCGGTTCTTCCGCGTTGCGGCTCAACACGCTCCGACTTCGGCAATCCAGGAACTGGCGTTTGCGAAGAGGAAGGCCGCTGGGGTGCCGTCTGCGCGTCAGCGGCCTTGGCCGCCGCCCTCATCAGCGGCGAAGCTTCCGCTGCCGCTACCAGGGGGAACAACCCGCACCAAAGCATCGCGACGCAAAAAGCTCGGTCCTTCTTCATCCATTTCCTTTCCGAGAGCGCTTTCGGTCCGGGAGTATGCGACGGAGCGCGTGTGGCTGCAACTCCGGCCGAACCTCTTGGCGGCAGCTTCTCCATTCTTTACTTAACTTAGACGGATAGAAAAGTCTTACCGTTGCCGAAGCGCGGCCGTTGCCTAATTCGCACAGAAAGCTTTTGGAAGATTGCCCCTCCGAAATCTGGGGCGTATCCTGACCTTTACCCATCGTGTATCGAGGACTATCCATGCGTCTTTCCATGCCACCGCGACTGCCACTGCGAGCGATTGTCGCCCTTCTCGGCGTTGGCATCTTCCTGCCGATTTCGGCGTTGGCGCAATCGCAAGATGCGCAGTCGCAGCAATCGGCTTCGCAAGACTCATCCGTAGCCGATGCCGCCCGCCGCAACCGCGACAAGAAAAAGAACCCCTCGACTTCTCCTAAGTCCGCCAAGGTCATCACGGACGATGATCTTGATAAACGAAATTTTCAGCCCGGCCAGGAAGGGTTGAACGTCGGCGCCACCCCGAAGCTTGAAACCGAGCCGCCGAGCGCGCAGGCGGTAGCTGCTGCCGAAGCCTCCGACAAAGCAACGGAGCAAGCTGATCTGAAGGATGCTGCCGAGCAGGACGCAAAGATCGACAAATTAAAATTGCAAGTGAAGCAAGCGGAAACAGATTTGGATCTTGCGCGACGCGAGCTTTCTCTCGATCAGGATTCCTATTTTGCGAATCCTAATTACAGCCAGGATACTGCCGGGAAGGCCAAGCTCGACAGCGAGAAACAGCAGATCAACGATAAAGAGCAGGAAGTCGAGCGACTGAAAACCAGCCTCGCCGTCCTCGAAGAATTAAAGAGCCACCGCAAGCCGAAGCGAACGCAAGCAGCTCCGCAGCCACAAACGGAAAACCCACCCAGCGCTCCGCCGCAATCCTAGCTATCCTCAGCGGCTATCTCGGCTCCAGCACCAGCGGCAACCCGTTCTTTGGATTGCCGATTATCACGACCTTCGCGTTTGAGCTCGCCGCCAGTTTTTCTGTGGCTTCGATGCCTTTCCATTCCAGCAGTTGCGGGCTGATGCCCTGCGCGACAATTTTCTGGAAATCCGCAATGCCTTGCGCTTCGATGCGCTTGCGCTCTGCTTCCTGCTTTTCTTTCTGCAGAATAAAGCTCATGCGCAGCGCGTCCTGCTCGGCTTGCTGCTTGGCCTCGATGGAACCCTTCAGCATGGCAGGGAGTTGCACATCGCGCAGCAACACGTTCTCTACGATAACGCCGCGCGGCGCGAGCTCCTTGGTCAGCTCATCCTGAATTTGCGCTTGCACCAGTTCGCGCGCGTTGGTGTAAAGCGCGTTTGCGGTGTGCGCTGACGTTGCCGCGCGAATCGCGGCTCGCAATGTGGGTTCCACGATTTTCTCGGCGTAATTATCGCCGACGGTCTGATACACGAACGCCGCCTTGTTCTTATCGAGGCGGAACAGCAGGGAAGTGTCCAGCGCGAGAATCAGTCCTTCATTGGAAGGGACGTTCGCGCTTTCTTTGACCGACTGCGTCTGCACGGAAAGCTTTTGCACCGACTTCAACGGATTGATTAGATGAATGCCTTCCGGCAGTGTTTCTTCAGTCACACGCCCGAAAAGAGTGAGCACGCCGACGTTGCCCGTTGGAATCGAAGTCGTGCTCCACAGCAATAGCAAGATCACCACAATCGCGAGCCCGATCTGCAAAATGCGCGAGCCCGCCAGCCGAATATCCCTTATCGGCGGCAGCGAACCTCCGAAGTCCGCGCCCCCACCTCGTGTCACGTTGACCATGACTGCCTCCTTCGCGCGGCTTCTGCAGCCCAACGCCGCGCGCAGCGCCTCTATCATCTACCATGCAGGCGTGCAATTTTGTTTTCTGCGGCTGCTGGCATCGAATGTGCCAACTCGCTCCTGCAAGCCTGCCCCAATATATTGTGGTCTTTCCGCTTGACACCACGGCGGCTCTGCGCCAGAATCCGCGCCAACATTCGTCCGTCGCAGGGTAATCGGGTCCGCGCTACCTCGACCAGCGTCGCAGAGGCGCATCGGTCGCTGAGGGGGGAACGATATGCAGTATTTGCCCGGCTTCACCGTGCAATGCATTAACCCGCAATGCGAAGCACGAGGCCACTGGCTGCGCGCTGACGCCACCCGCGCGTTTTGTGAAGAAGGCCGCTGCCCCTGCTGCGGCGATTTCCTGCGCAATGTCCCGCCGCCACTCGGCCCTCGCTTCCGCATGCGCCCCCGTCCCTTGACGGCGCGCCCCCCGCTCCGTCCCCGCCCTCGCTAACTCCACGGCTCCGCTGCAAAAGAAAACGCCGGAGTGGCTTCCTCCGGCGTCGACAATACTTTTTCGCCCTGGTCTTAGCTCTCGACCAGCCCCTTCTCGATCATCTCCTCATCGCTAAGCCACAGGTCCGGGATATTGGCGGAACCAAAGCGTAAAATGTCTTCCAGCGCGCCGCGCACTTCGCGAAGCCGAAAGTCCACGCCGATGCGCTCCAATAATTCAATCAGCGCCTGCGCGCTTTCCGCCGCAACCGGGCGCGGACGCGAGCCTTCCAGGTGGTCGAGCCGGTGATAGGTGATTACATACATCGCGCCGGGACCTGCGCCGTGCCGGGCAATGCGTAAGAAGCCATGCGTTTTAGGTTTGAGTGGAGAGACGTTTACAGCGCTGATTGCCGAACCGGTTCGCATGGCATTCATCGAATCGCGGACCCCTCCTCCAGGCTCATCTCTGCCGTGCTTAGCCTGCGCATCACGCGCAGGCTAAGCACGAAACTAAGGCCGATATCGCCGCCGTCTTGGCTTAGCTGCACCCTGAAGTGCTGCCGCAGTTTTCGCACTTGTAGCACGCCCCGTTGGGCACCATCAGCATGCCGCATTCGGAGCAGGTGGGCGCGCCTTCGTGTGCATCGCGAGGCTTGGACGAAGCCGGATTGGTGACCGGTGGGGCTAAACGCAGCGCTTCGGCACTGGCGGCCGAAGCCGAAGCGGTTGCCGCGGCCGGCGCTGCGCCATGTGCCGCGGCAGCTTGCTCTCCGTTCAATTTCAAATAATCCGACGAAATAAATCGCCCGCCGAGCCAGCGCGCGATGTAGTCCAGCACCGACGAAACAAAGCGAATGTTCGGATTCGCGGTGATGCCGGAAGGTTCAAAGCGCGTATTGAGCAATTTGTCGACGAAGACTTTGAGCGGCACGCCGTATTGCAAGCCCAGCGAGATGGTCAGCGCCAAGCCGTCCATGATGCCCGAGAGCGTCGAGCCTTCCTTGGACATCTTGATGAAAATTTCGCCTGGCCGCCCATCTTCGTACATGCCCGCGGTGATATAGCCTTCGTGTCCGCCCACGCTGAACTTGTGCGTTACGGAAGCGCGTTCTACCGGCATTTTTTCGCGTTGCTGCCGTCCAAACAGTTCGCGCTGTAGTGGCTCCAGCAGGGCAGCCGGCGCGGGTGTTGTCGCGCCTTCCACCTTTTTCTCATCTTTCTTGCCTGCGGCAGAGAGCGGCTGCGAACGCTTGGAATTGTCGCGGTAAATCGCTACCGCCTTCAGTCCCATCTTCCAGGACAAAAGGTAGGCCTGCGAAATATCGTCGATCGTCGACTCCTCGGGCATGTTGATGGTCTTTGAGATCGCGCCGGAAAGAAACGGCTGCGTCGCCGCCATCATTTTTACGTGACCGGTCCAGCTAATCGAGCGGCCGCCGCCCGCCGGCGTCAGCGAGCAGTCAAACACCGGAAGATGCTCGGGCTTCATGTGCGGCGCGCCTTCCACAGTGCCTTGCTTGTCGATGTGCGTAACGATTTCGCTGCTCTGTTCCGGCGTGTAGCCCAGCTTCATCAAGGCTTCGGGGACGGTGTTGTTTACGATTTTGATCAACCCGCCGCCCACCAGCTTCTTGTGTTTCACCAGCGCCAGGTCCGGCTCGATTCCGGTCGTATCGCAGTCCATCATGAAGCCGATCGTTCCGGTTGGCGCGAGCACGGTCACCTGCGAATTCTTGTAACCGAACTTCTCGCCGTGTTGCAGCGCGGTGTCCCAAGATTCCTGCGCGGCCAGGTACAACTCCGGCTGCACATGGTCCGGCTGGATTCCGCGCATTGCGTCGCGGTGCATGCGGATCACGTTCAGCATCGGCTCGCTGTTCACCTCATAACCGGGGAACGGACCCATGCGTTCCGCGATGCGCGAAGACTGCGCGTACGCTTCGCCGCACATGAGCGCCGTAATGGCCCCGGCCACGTCGCGCCCTTCATCGGAATCGTAGGGCAGCGCCATGGACATCAGCAGCGCGCCCAGATTGGCGTAGCCGAGCCCCAGCGGCCGAAATGCGTGCGAATTGTCGGCAATCTTCGGTGTCGGATAACTGGCGTTGTCGACGAGAATTTCTTGCGCGGTAATGGTGATATCCACCGCGTGCTTGAATCCCTGCACGTCAAATTGCCCGTTGGACGTCCGGTACTTCATCAAATTCAGGGAAGCCAGGTTGCACGCCGTGTCGTCCAGGAACATGTATTCGCTGCACGGATTCGAAGCGTTGATGCGCGCCGTGTTCTTGCTGGTGTGCCAGCGATTGACCGTGGTGTCGTACTGCATTCCCGGATCGCCGCAGCGCCAGGTGGAATCCGCGATCTTCGCGAGCAAATCCCGCGCGCGCAGCTTTTCATTCGGCTGCCCATCCGTCACGTTGCGCGTCCACCAGTCGCGATCCTCTTCCGCTGCGCGCATGAAGTCGTCCGTCACGCGCACGGAGTGATTCGCGTTCTGAAAGAAAATCGAGCTGTACGCGTCGCCGTCAATCCCCGAGTCGTAGCCCTGCTCGATCAGGACGTGCGCCTTGCGCTCTTCTTTCATCTTGCATTCGATAAATTCGACGATGTCCGGATGATCGACGTTGAGGATCACCATTTTCGCAGCGCGCCGCGTCTTGCCGCCGCTCTTGATCACGCCGGCAAACGCGTCGAAGCCCTTCATGAAGCTCACCGGACCCGACGCAATCCCGCCACCCGAAAGCGTTTCCTTGCTCCCGCGCAAAGTCGAGAAGTTTGTCCCTGTTCCCGAGCCCCACTTGAACAACATGCCTTCCGTCCGTGTCAGGCCCATGATCGATTCCATGTTGTCTTGCACGGAATTGATGAAGCACGCGGAGCACTGCGGTTTGGGCTGCACGCCGACGTTGAACCACACCGGCGAGTTAAAACTCATCTTCTGCTCGACGAGCAGGTGCGTCAGTTCGTCTTTGAACGCGTCGCGCGAAGCGGCGTCCGCAAAATAGCCGCCCTCTTCACCCCAGCGCACGATCGTGTTCGCCACACGGCTGATGAGCTGCCGCACGGAGTTTTCGCGCTCGCTCGTTCCGGGCTTTCCGTGGAAATACTTGCTGGTGACGATGTTCGTCGCGGTTTGCGACCAATTTTTGGGGACTTCCACGCCTTCCTGGCGGAAGATGGTCGTGCCCTTTTCATTGCCGATCAGCGCGGTGCGTTTTTCCCACTCCACCCTATCGAACGCGGAAGTCTTGCCGTCCGTGAAGCGGCGTTCAAACACCAGCCCCTTGGCAGCGCCGCCATGCTGCGTGCGCGCTCCCGTCTCCATTGCTTTGTCATTTAATGCCGGCTTCACTGTAGCCATTCCGTTCCTCCGCGCTTGTGGGCGGCCTCACGCGGAGGCTACCCTTCTAGTTTACTACCGCTGGGTTCGACCGGCTCACAGAGCCGTAAGGAGGATGCATTCGGTTAAATGCAGCCTCCTTACGAATCAGAATCCTGGTCAGCTCGCTCGTTTTTCTCTACAAAATGCAAATAGCCAACCTGAGCCTCCTCATCCTGGAAGGCTTCACGGCAGCTGTTAGCAGCGCATCTTCTGCGCGGCAAGTGGTTGCGTTCTTTTTTTGTTTGGTGCCTGGCGGCTACGTGGTTTCTAAGCCGGTCGTTCCCCCAAGAATCCGAAAAACCAGCCTCGGCGCTGCCACGTTCCGTCAAAGTCAGCGAAGCGAAGTATCAACTCCTGTCTAATCCGTGTCAAGAGAAAAACGCTAAATGTCGTTGACGTTTTCGTACCACGTCTATTTGTAGTGGTCATGTTGCATGAACCACACTTTTACCTTCGATCCGTTTCATCCATCCTGCGGAGTACACTAAGGCATCGAACTCATGGTGAACAGACCCGTTTTTTTCAGCTTGTGCAAAACTTTTTTGGCCGCGTGTTTCATCGCCGCCGCCGCTTGTCCTTCGCACGCACAGGTTGTTGCCAACGCTCCCACGCAGCCTGCGATTGCCCCTACGTCTTTCGGCGCACCAGCGGAGAAATTAAAACTTGCCGGCGTGCCCCGCGCTGGAAAAATTAGCGACGTGCTCTTCCGCGGCGCGCAGCCCTCCGCGCAAGGCCTCGCCGAGCTGAAAAAATTAGGTATCACCACCGTCGTGGATTTGCGGGGTAATCGTGGACCCGTCGCCGCGGAGCGCCGTCAGGTCGAATCCCTGGGAATGCGTTTTATCGATATTCCTGTGCCCGGCTGGTCGGCGCCCACCAACGCGCAGGTGGCGCAATTTCTCAAACTCTTCAAAGACGATCCTCAGCAGAGGGTTTTCGTCCACTGTTACTATGGAGAAGATCGCTCCGGCGTGATGGTCGCTGCCTATCGTATTGCCCAGCAGAATTGGACCGCGGACCAGGCCGTCGACGAAATGTATTCCTTCGGCTTTCACTACCATTTGTATCCGGGAATGCAATCCTACGTCCGCGAATTCCCGGCCAGGTTCGCCGCCGATCCAGTCTTTGCGCCTCTGCACGACTCACCCGCGCAGCACTGACGGCTCAGCGAATTTGGCCTAGTACGCGCGTACCCCGTTTTGAAAACTTCCGCTTCATCTCTTTCCCCGAACTCTTTTGTATCGTTTACCCTGCGGATAAGAGTTTGCTGAGAGGACGTCCCCATGCAAGTCCATCCTGATCCCCGAAAGGTCGGCCGTTACGAGATTTTGGAAGTAATCGGTGTCGGCGCTAACAGCCGAGTGGCTCGCGCGTTCGATCCACTAATCGCGCGCATGGTCGCCATTAAACTTTTCTCCTCCGAACTGGCGCGCGGAGACGCCCGTAATCGCTTTGTGCAAGAGGCCCGCGTCGTTGGACAGATCTCGCACCCCACCGTGATCGCGCTTCACGATATGGGGATTGATGAGCCTTCGCAGACTCCCTATCTGGTGATGGAGTTCATTCAGGGCCAGTCGCTCGAGAAGTTGCTCGAAAAGGGCAGTATTCCGTGCACAAAAGCCTGTGCCTGGGCCGCCGAGGTGGCCACAGCGCTGGCGATCGCGCACCGAAAAGGCGTAATTCATGGGGACGTGAAACCCGCAAACATCCTTATCACGGAGGACGAGCGGGTGAAGCTGACCGACTTTGGGATGGCTCGTCTGGCGAGCCGCGATTCCAAGGAAACACCGCTGCTCGGGTCGCCCGCCTACTGGTGTCCCGAGCAGATCCTCGGCAAGCCCCAGGACGCACGGTCTGACATTTTCTCCCTTGGCGTGGTCATGTATGAAATGGTGACCGGCCACCGCCCGTTCGACGCCGATTCGCTACAAGGCATCTGCTCCCGAATTCTTTCCTCGACGCCGCTGCCGCCCTCGCACGCCAACCCCTCGGTACCCGTCGCCTTTAACGAGCTGATCGCGTCTTGTCTTGCCAAGGACCCTGCGCAGCGCTGCGCCTCTGCTGAGACCCTTGCCGAGCGACTACACCCGCTTTCCCGCCGCAATAGCGGGCCGCAGGCTCCTGCGACGGCGCCAGCGCCTTCGCTTCGCGGGCGGGTCGGGCAACTTCTGCGGTCGGCGTAGAACTGTTCTTTCAAAACCTCCGCCACGCCCCAGGAGGGGGAGCGCAGAGAGGCGGTCTGACAGTTTCTGGTAGTGAGGTATAAGTTACTGTTTATCTGGAACTTACAAACACCTGCGTTTGCAGCAAAAAATCTAGCCCTTCAGACGTAGTACTAAAGGCCAGTTTTGGACCTGAACTCTTGGCCCATTCTTTTTCCACCGTTTTTCCTTCAATATTTCGATTAACCCGGGCGTTAAAACCCGGGCTGCGGGTTTGCCCTCGACCATGCAAAAAGATCGTTACGAAATCCTTGGCCCCCTGGGTTTTGGTGCCACTAGTCGCGTGGACAAAGCGCGCGACAAGATCATTGGCCGCACCGTTGCCATCAAGACGCTCGTTCACTCGTTCGGCGCCGCCCCCCAGCAGAAGCAATTTTTGCGCGAGGCACAGATCGTAGGGCAGCTCTCTCACCCGGCCATCGTCAACCTGTTCGACGTTGGCGTGGAAGAAACCGGCATCGCCTACCTGGTCATGGAGTACGTGAACGGGAGGACTTTGCTGCAGGTCCTTGCCGAGTCGCCGATTCCCTGGCCGCGCGCCTGCTCCTGGGCCGCTGATTTGGCCACGGCATTAGGGCGCGCTCATCACGCCGGCATCATTCACGGCGACGTTAAGCCGGCCAACATCATGATCACCGAAGACGGAGAGGTAAAGCTCAGCGACTTCGGGATCGCCCGGTTTGCCACTCAAGTTTCTGGCTCTGGACGCATTATGGGCACGCCGGCTTATCTTGCTCCCGAGCAAATTCTGGGTGAGCCGCACAGCACACGCTCCGACCTGTTCTCCCTGGGCATTGTTCTTTACCAGATGCTGACCGGCGTACCGCCCTTTGACGGCAGCTCCGTGGCTGCTGTCTGCGCACAGATACTGACGGCGGACCCGGTCCCGCCCTCGAGGCGTAACCCGGCGCTGCACTCGGGGCTCGACCACATCGTCATGCGCTGTCTGGCTAAGAAGCCGGAGGACCGCTATCCGTCTGGAGACGCGTTAGCCGCGTCACTCTACCCGCTGGCGCGCCGCACGCCCGCCCCGGCAGCGCCCACTTCCAGTGCCTCCTGGTGGTCGCGTCCGATTCAAGGCCGCGATTTGTGGGCATTTGCGTCCGTCATTTTGCTGGCAGGTGGCAGCGTGCCGGCGGGCCGCGCGGTTGTCTCGCGTTTCTATATGCCGCCTGCACCGGCGTCTCTGATTGCCCCGAAAGCGCCAGAGGATTTGCGCGGCTATGCCGACGCTGAAGTTGCGCTACCCGATCGCCCCGCCCAACCTGTGCCCGCCGTTCCTATGACTGCCAAGCGCCTCGTGCCGCCGAACAGGGTCCGGACGGCACCGCGCTCCGATAGCCGGATCCATAGCAATAACCAAATGGCTCGCGCTGTCGCACCCATAACGCGGGACGCTCATTCCGATGTGACGGTGCCGGCTCTGGCTTTACCGGTACCCGCGGCGGGTCCTGTCCCCGTCGCTGTCCAGCGCGCCGCTCTGCGGATTAAGATCGATACGACCGTGGGTGACGGCACACTCGCCATCTTTGCCGACCATGAGCTGCTCCTGACCACAGGTCTTCGCGACTATGCGGCTGCTGACCCGATGAGCCTTGAACGCCTCTTGCCGGCGGGCCCTCACCAACTCCGCGTGGCGCTTTACCGCGCCGACAAAAGCCTGCAGACAGAAAAAGAAGGTTTGGGCGAGCTTCGCGCCGACACTCAGAACACGCTGACCATTCGCGTCAGTAAGCGGCCCAAAATGCTCGTCCGCCGCGAAACGGCACTCGAAGTTATCTGGCCCAGCGCCATCTCACCGCAACCTTCCAACGGCACGCACGCTTCCTCGGTTACCACCGCTCTTAAATAGATTCCTTTGGCAGGGTAAGTCCGGACGTAAGAGCCGGAACGAGTGGGATAGAATACGGCCCTGCGATTTAATGGGGGAAAACGATGCCGCATGTGCAGATTACCTGGGTCGAAGGGCGCACGCCGGAACAAAAGCGCAAAATCGCCGAGCGAATTACGAACGTCCTGATCGAAGACGGGCGCGCGAAACGCGAGAATATTCACGTAGCGTTTCACGACGTGGCCGCGACGAATTACGCGGAAGCGGGCGTCTTGGTCGCGGATCAGAAACGCACCACTTGAGTATCCTCGCGTGCAAGGCTTTGCCTCTTGCAGGCGTGTCGAGTCTGCGTTAGGCTCGCGGCACGTTCACGCATATTATACAACCCACATATAAGAGGAGACATCGCTTGGCTACTTCCTTGGAGAAACAGCTGGAGCGTTGGCTTTCGTCCGGGGTTTTAGATGCAGGCACGGCTGCGCGGATTCGGACTTTTGAACAATCGCAAATATCGAGTGAACGGCTGCGTTGGCCGGTGCTGCTGGCCCTGGCGCTGGGGGGTGTTTTGTTGTGTGCCGGCGTTTTGTTGTTCGTCGCGGCGCACTGGGATGAACTGTCGCCGGCTTGGCGCTTCAGTTTGGTTCTGTTGCTTGTGGCGGCGTTTCCAGTCGCCGGCGCTCTCATGTCGGAACGCTTCCCGGCTCTGTCGATAACGTTTTACACCATAGGGACCGTATGTGTTGGCGCCGGGATTTTCCTGGCGGCGCAAATCTTCAATCTTCAGGAACATTGGCCGAACGGCATTCTGTTGTGGGCAATCGGAGCACTCGCGGGTTGGCTTCTTTTGCGCAACTGGACGCAGGCGGCGCTGCTCGCTTTGCTTGTACCTGCGTGGCTGGTTGGCGAATGGGGAGTACGCACCGAGCGTTTCCAGGTCAGCGGGCGCTTGCTGTTGGAAGGACTCATTCTCCTCGCGATTACATATTTTACTGCCAAGACCAGCGAAGAGGATTCTCCGGTCCGCAGGGCGTTAGTTTGGGTCGGGGGAATATTGCTGCTACCGCTTAGTGTTTTGGCTTTCGTGGAAAGACACGAACCCTGGGGGTCGGTGCACCCCTCGCATTCTCCCACGTTCCTTCTGGTCATTGGCTGGGCCATTGCGGTCGGCGCACCGTTGGCGCTCGCCTTGGTGCTACGCAAGAGCGCGGCATGGACGAACTTGGTTGCCGCTATTTGGGTTTTGTTGATTGGAACATTTGGCCCCGTGGACTCTGGGACAACACCGGAGTCACTGGCCGCATACGCGTGGAATACCCTGGGAATTTATTTTTGGGCAGGGGTGGGAGCGCTCGGACTGGTGGCCTGGGGTTTGCTGGAACGGCAGCGGGTGCGGATCAACTTGGGCGTCGCTGGCTTTGCACTGACCGTCCTCATTTTCTATTTCTCCGATGTGATGGACAAACTAGGGCGTTCGGCCAGCCTGATCGGAATGGGCGTGCTGCTCATATTCGGCGGATGGATCCTGGAGCGGACACGTCGCCAGCTTATAGCGCGTGTTCAGAGGGGTGCAGCATGAATGCGCTGCAGCGGGGATTATTGCTTGGGGCCATACAGGTCGCGATCGTGGCGAGCCTCGGCGCGAAGCTCGCGTGGGATCGTCACCGGTTGCCGCGAGCGTGGGCCAAGGCAGCCATGTACGATCCGAACCTGCCGATTCGAGGACGATACCTGGCATTGCAGTTGGAGGTCGTTTGCGACAACGTCGCAGTAGCACCCGCGTCTCTGCCGGGTATACCGCATCCGCAGGCAACCAACGGTGGACATGTTGCGATTTCGCTATTTCCAGTGTTGCGAGGAACACTTCGCGTGGAAAATGGACGGCTGGTTTCGGACTGCTCTTCAGCCACAGAGGGAACCAGTATGTTTCAGTGGCGGCGACCGGGGCAAACACCGACAACGAACTTGAGCGACCCGGTCTTATTCTTTCTCCCTGAGCACGCAACCGATCCATGGCAACAGGCAAAGGGAGGGGAGCTGTGGGCCGAAGTGACCCTTCCGGCTAGCGGTCCGCCGCGACCGATCCGGTTAGCCATAAAGCACGGGGACCTGTTTACGCCACTGGAGATCAAATGAAATACGCATCAGCATTCCAAGAGAAATGCTGATCCGCCGTTTCTCCGTTGCACTGTAGGTGGATGGCGCCCCTAGGAGGCTTGCAGGTCGCGGCGAATCAGCGTGAAGTCCAGGAAATAGCCGATCCCAAGGGCAAGGGGAATGATACCGAGGACTGCCGCGCTCCACGTGTCCGGTTCATGCTCGATTTGCGCGATCAGTCCGAGGGCCACCAGGAAACCAAGCCCGCCGCATACGAAGAGAATACCCCAGCGCCGCGAACGCGCTGCTTGCGAAAGCTCTGGCTCCAGGGGAACATCGACGCCGCGGGCGATGGCCGCGAGGCGCTCTTCAGTACGCAACTTGCGCACGCGGTAATAGGTGTACATCGCGCCCAGGGGAATGCCCAGGCTCATAATCACAGCCACCAGACCGATAATTGTGCCGTCCATTTTCCGCTCCTGTCTGTTCTAGGGCGCCCTGGCGCCAATCGTTGTAGGAACCGCTGTCGATGAAGGTACGCGCGACGTCTGGAAAAAGTTCCGTGGCGGCGCAAACAGCTAAGGCCGGCGCTCAGCCTTAATCTCAATTTTTCAGCCAGTCTTCCGCTGGATGCTTCGAGCGCACGAGGGCTCTATTCGCCTCAAATACACATCACTCCGGAATCATCCCTATCGTCACCAGCCACGTCTCCACCAACTGAGGCCATGCCGTTATCGGAAACTTCGTGCGCCGCAGCCCAAACGCATGCCCGCCCTGCGCGTACAAATGCATCTCCACGGGAACCCCGGCGGTCTTCAGCGCAATGTAGTAAGCCAGCGAGTCGTTCACACTGTCCACGTGGTCATCCTCCGCCTGCAGCAAAAATGTAGGCGGCGTCTGGCGGGTGACATGGAGATCGGGATTCAACCCCAAATCTTTATCGGCAGTCGCCGGATAATGAAGCACAAACTTTTTGGTGCCTTGCTTAGCGTCCCATTCCGCCGCGGAAATCGACAGATGCCCGGGAAAAATCGCCACCGCAAAATCCGGGCGACAGCTTTCTTTGTCGGCGGCATCGATAGCCGGGTACAAACGCTTCGCAAAGTGCGTGCTCATCGCTGCCGACAAATGCCCCCCTGCCGAAAACCCAAGCACTCCAATCTTGTGCGGATCGATATGCCACTCCGCGGCGTGGAAGCGCACCAGACCCACTGTCCTTTGCGCATCTTCCAGGGCCATCGGTGATTCCGGATATGGCCCTGATTTTGGATACGGCCCCACATCCGTCACGCGGTACTTCAACAGCACACACGTGATCCCGTGGGGCGTCAGCCAGTCGCAGACCTCCGTACCTTCCAGGTCGATGGCCAGACCCTGATAGCCCCCGCCAGGAAAGACGACCACCGCGACACCGGTATTCTTCCCGTTTGGCGAATAGACCGTCATCGTAGGCCGCGTCACGTTGGACACCCCGACCACCGGCCTGCCGGCCACCAGCCCATCTTTCCCCGACGTCTCAACTGCCTCCGGCCCCGCGACAGGCTGCGGATCAGGCACCCTCCCCGGCCATATCGGAACTTGCGTATGTCCCGGCGATGGCTGCCAGGTAGTCTGCTGCGCGCTCAGACCACCACACGCAGAGACAACACAGAGAGCAAAGGTCAAAGGCTTCATCACAATCCCCACCGCTTAATATGATCAGTCACTGCCGGAAGTCGCTGATTGGAAACTGTCACGTTAGTAGGCCTTAGGGCCAGCCGGCAGGACCGCGTTAACGCTGCCTACTCGACTTCGCGCGCTTCCATGGATTGGTCGATCATCATGGTCGGGTAACGGAATCCAGCACCTGCGGGAGCCAGAGCGTGGCGCGCGGTGACCGTGAAATCGTTGCCAGAGCACTCCACGGTGTAGGTGTAGCCGTCGCGCTCGGGCCGGGACAAGCTCATCGAGCCGGAAGCGAGGAGTTCATCCATGCTCATGCAATGGCCGTCAACACCAATGCTGTTGTGCTCGGCCCTGGCGATTTGCAAAAGATCCATCTTCACGCCGGTGAGGCTGATTGCCTGCGTGGCGACTGTGCCCTCGGCCGCGGTGGGCATCTTCTTCAAGTACAGAAAGTAGATGCCAAAGAGCAAGCCGGTCGTGACCAGCAAAGAGGCAAAAATCTTCATACTGGAAATTGTGAAACCTCACGGAAGCGACTGCAACAGCGGCGTCAAGGGGCGTGCGGAAGGAAACAACAGGCAACTTTGTTCGGCCGCTAAATGAGGAGTTTGCTAGACTCATACCTGCCGCCGAACCCCCTTTCTCGGTGTATTTTCCATTTTTCCGAAGCGCCCGAGATGACCGTAACCCTTCCGGAACTCGCCATAGAGAAGCTTCGCGAAGAAGAGTTGGAAGAAGCGCGCGCGATTCAAAGCGTAATGATGCCTGCCGAGCCGTTACGCGTCGGCGCCGTCAGGATCTCGCACGCGTTCCAGCCGGTCACCGCGGTAGGCGGCGATTTCCTGGATTATTTCGAGATGTCCGATGGGAGTATCGGGCTGTACCTCGGCGACGTATCGGGAAAGGGCTTGGCGGCGGCAATGTATGCCGCATTAGCTGTGGGGACCTTGCGAGGCGTTCACAAAACGGGCCAATCGCCGTGTGCCGTGCTGTCCACCCTGAATCGCAGATTGCTGGTTCAGGGCGTCCCCCGCCGCCATAGCGCCGCGCAATACGCTGTTTTCGATCCGCGCACCGCGGAGATGCGTGTTACCAGCGCAGGCATGCCAGGACCGTTCCATCTCTCGGCGCAAGGTTGCCGCATCCTGGAAATTCCAGGGCTTCCTGCAGGACTATTTTCAGAGGCGCAGTACGATATGTTGACCCTGACATTGCAACCCGGCGACTCTGTCTTGTTTTGCACGGACGGCATCACCGAGGCCTTCAATATCGAGGACGAGTCCTTCGGGGTTTTGCGGCTGAAAAGCCTTTGCGAGAATGCCTTGCGGACTCCGCCCCGGGAACTGCTAAGACGCATATTCGCGGCTGTGGAGGCCTTTACCCTGGGCCGGGAACAATACGACGATATGGCAGCCGCCGTCTTTCATTACGGCCTGCTGACTCCTATAAGAGGCGCATAAACTCGCGTTTCCCGCCAGCTCCGCTTCGCCCTTGGGTCTGACGCTGACCAAAATGCTCCGGGATTTAAGGCACGGAAGTGCAACGTTGGCGCGTATTTTCCCGTCCAATCCCCTGTGGTATCGAAGACGGCAAGGGCGTTTGTGCAGCCTTCCTTATCTGGCGTACACTCAATAGTTCGCAGCCCCGTCCAATTCGGAGTGAGGATTCCTTGAACACATTTGCTCGCAGTCGCGTTGGCATAATTGCTGGCGTATTAGTCTCGTTCGCGATCGCGGGAGCGCTGAAAAGCCCGGCAGCGGCGGCCACGCCTCCCGCTCCCGATGCGCCGCAAGCAAAGCGCTCTCCGTTGCTGGCCGTGATGCAGCAGGAGCTGGACCGCTCGTTCAAGACACTCAGCACCCAGGATCCACCGGCGTATTACATCGGCTACACGATTACAGACTCGCAGCGCGCGGAGGTTTCCGGCTCCAACGGAGCGTTGCTTTCCAGCAGCGAGAACCGCAACCGCTGGCTGGAAGTCGCGGTCCGAACCGGTAGCTACGATCTGGATAACACACACAAGATTGGCGAGCGGCAGGCGCAGAATGGCGGCCCAGGGACCGGCGTGCCGATCGATAACGATCAGGAAGTCTTGCGCCGCAACATCTGGCTGGAGACGGACAAGCAATACAAATCGGCCGCGGAATGGCTCATCAAGATCAAGACCGGCCGCGAAGTGAAGGTGGAAACCGCGGAGGGGCGGGCGCCGGATTTTACGCACGAGCAGCCCCACACCTACATCGGTCCGGAAAGCTCCTTCACGCTCGAGCGCAAACCCTGGGAAGAAAAAGTGCGCGCTTACACCAAGGCCTTTCGTGATTCACCGGCTGTGATTAATTCGATTGTGACCTTTTCGGCGCAAGCGCAAAACGCGTATCACGTAACCACCGAAGGGACGCAATTGCAATTTGGGCAGATTCGCTACCGGCTGGAGCTCTTCATTCAGGGCAAAGCTCCGGACGGCATGGACCTGAACCGCTACTACAACTTTGATTGGGTGAATCCGTCGGATGCGCCGGATGACAAGGCGGTTTATGCCGCCGAAGCGACAATGCGCAAGGAACTGGAAGGATTGGTTGCTGCGCCCATCAACGAGCCGTCCGTGGGTCCGGCACTTCTGACCGGCCGGGCCGCAGCTGTCTTCTTCCATGAAGTCTTTGGGCATCGCGCGGAGGGGCATCGGCAGAAGGACGTGGCTGAGGGGCAGACCTTCGCGAAAAAAGTCGGCGAGCAGATTCTGCCGCCGTTCCTGAGCATCGTGGACGACACGACGATGCGCAAGCTAGGTTCAAACGATTTGCTCGGCTACTATGAATACGACGATGAGGGAGTACGCTCGCACCGCGTCGTCCTGGTGGACCATGGCGTGCTAAAGGACTTCGAAATGTCTCGCTCGCCGCTGGTGGGCTTCCCGCATTCCAACGGTCACGGTCGCCGCCAGCTGGGAGCTTCGCCCGTTTCGCGGCAAGGCAACTTGATCGTGGAGAGCAGCAAGACCATGACCGACGCGCAGCTTCGCGCGAAGCTGATCGAGCTGATTAAGCAACAGAACAAGCAATTCGGGTTGTTGATTGACGACATCGCCGGCGGATTCACGTTCACCGGCCGCGGACAGCCGCAGGCGTTTCAAGTGCTGCCGCTCGTCGTCTACAAGGTCTACGCGGATGGCCGGCCCGACGAATTGGTGCGCGGTGTGGACATCGTCGGAACGCCGCTCGCCGCATTGACGAAGATCGTGGCTACCGGCGACAAGCAGGAAGTTTTCAACGGCTATTGCGGGGCTGAATCAGGCTCCGTGCCGGTTTCGGCGGCGTCGCCCGCGATTTTGACCTCCGAACTGGAAGTGCAAAAGAAGGAAAGCTCCACGGACCGGCCGCCCATTTTGCCGGCGCCCGCGCATGACATCGTCAAGACCGGAGGCCAGCAATGAGCCGCGTGGGAATTTTGAAAGGATTTGCCTTCGCTGCGATTTTGCTGAGCTGCGTTTCGACTCTGAGTGCCGCCGCTCGCGCGGCACAGGCGCCGCAGGATAACGACCAAACGCTGCGCGCGATGCGCGACGAAATGGCGCGATCGAAGACGCGCTTGGAATTGAACATTCCGGGCACACAGCAGCCGGTGCGACCTTACTACGTCGAATACCGCTTGCTCGATCTCGATGTCAGAGAGATCGTGGCGGAATTCGGCACGCTGCTAACCACCACGCACGGGCGCAACCGCTTCATGAATGTGGAAGCGCGCGTCGGGAACTACAAGCTGGACAGCTCCAACTTCATCGGTGATGAGAGCTTCCGCGGCTTCATCGGGTCGCAGGGCTCGGTGGGCATCGACCGCGATTACGATTCGCTCCGCCAGGACCTCTGGATCGCCACGGATCAGGCGTTTAAGCAAGCCGTGGAAACATACTCGCGCAAGCAGGCTTATCTGAGCAGCCTGGCGCGGCAATCGAATATCGACGATTTCTCCAAGGCCGAGGCGATACAGCACATCGAGCCGCTCCTCACTCCCGACTGGGGCAATCGCAATTGGGAGCAGGAAGCGCGCCAGTCCTCCGCCGCGCTGCGTTTGTTCCCGGATATTAACGAATCGCGCGTCACCTACTATTTGGTGTACGCCACCGAATATCTGCTGACCAGCGAAGGCACCGAAATACGCACCAACCGGACCTATGCGGCCGTTGAAGGGGGAATGAACACGCTGGCCAGCGACGGCATGCCGCTGAGCCACCTCTACGCTTCGTACGCGCCAAAGCCCGCCGATTTGCCAAGTGTTGACGCGGTGCGCAAGGGTCTGAACGTCGCGGCCAGCGAGTTGATGGCACTGCGTTCGGCGCCTTCCGCGCAGGATTACACCGGACCGGTGCTCTTTGAAGCGCGCGCCGCGGCGCCGCTTCTTGCACAGGTATTCGGTCCCGCGATGAATGGTTCGCGGCCGCCGCTTGCATTTCAGCCCGTAGTCGAGCAAATGCTGAGTGGTCTCGGCGGCAAAAGCGATTGGACCGGCCGAATCGGTTCGCGCGTGCTGCCGCCGACCGTAAGCCTCATCGATGATCCTGGCGCCAAGGACTACCATGGCGCGCCGCTGCTCGGCGGGTATGCGGTGGACGACGAAGGCGTTCGCGCGCAGAAGGTCACCGTGGTGGACAAGGGCAATTTGAAGGAACTTCTGATGTCACGCCGTCCCGGTCCGGATTCGGACAGTTCCAACGGCCACGGGCGTTCCGGCTTTCTGGGCGATGCCAAGCCCACCATGAGCAATCTCTTTTTCAACGCCTCCGAAACTGTCTCCGCGGCGGAGCTGAAGAAAAAATTCCTGGACGAATGCCGCTCCGAAAAGCTGGACTACTGCCTGATCGTGCGAGAGATGGACAATCCGGCGCTGAGTCTCCTGCACCAGGAGGACTTTTCGGAACTCCTGGCGAGCTTCGGCGGGGGCGCGGGAACCGGAGACCGCTTGCCGCTGGTGGTGTACAGAGTCTATCCGCAGGATGGCCGCGAAGAGATTGTTCGAGGAGCGCGCATCATCGGGTTGAATTCGCGCTCTTTGCGCAATCTCGCGGGCATCGGCAACGACAATTTCGTATACAACTACATGCAGAGCCAGATCGACGGTTTCGCTGGCACCGCGCTCGGCGCATTCGGATCAGCGCAAGGCGGTCTGCCCGCTTCGGTCGTCGCTCCGTCGCTGCTTTTTGAAGAGTTGGAAGTGCGCGGCGCGAGGGGTGAGCCGAAACGGCTGCCTCTGTTGCCAGCACCGCCGCTGAGCGCCGCGAAATAAGTAAATTGCAGCCGCTAATCGAATGTGGCGGGAGTGCAGCGCGTGATTCGGCATTCGCCAATGCCTGACCCAGTGCGCTCTCCCAACAACCCAATATCACTAACTACAGAACGGCCGCGCCGGCTTACCCGAAGCGCCCGGATCTTCATCCTTGGAAGCTTTCCGCCGATGCCTGCAGAGTGTGAGCGAAAGGGAGTGGACTGCGGTAGTCTAAGCGCACCGTGAGGACCGTCCCCATTGTCGAGGAAGCGAAGGAAAAGAAGCGCGCGGCGCTGCTGAGCGTAGCCTCGGCGGTGGTGCTGCTTTCTCTCAAGACTTTTTTGGTGCTGCGCACCGGCAGCTTGGGCGTGCTATCGGAGGCGCTGCACTCCGGTCTGGACTTGGTCGCCGCAATTATCACATTTCTCTCCGTGCGGATGTCGGATCGGCCCGCCGACGAAAAGCATCCCTATGGCCACGGAAAATTCGAGAATTTTTCCGCGTTCGTCGAGACCGGGCTGCTTTTGCTCACAGCGCTGTACATTATTTACGAAGCGTTTAGCCGCCTTTTCTTTCGCAGCGTGCATATCGAGCCGAGCATCACCGCCATCGTGATCCTGCTCTGCGCTCTCGGCATTGACCTGACGCGCGCCCGGGCGCTGTTGCATGTGGCGAGAAAATTCTCCAGCGAGGCGCTGGAGGCCGACGCGCTGCATTTTTCGACCGATGTCTGGAGCACGACCGTCGTCATCGCCGGCGTGGGTCTGGTGTGGGCCGGTGAAACCTGGAACGTGCCCTATTTGGTTTATGCCGACGCGCTTGCCGCCCTGGCCGTAGCGGCCGTGATCCTGTGGGTCGGCTCGCAACTTGGCCGCCGTACGATCGACGCGCTGCTCGATGCCGCGCCCGAAGGATTGCAGCAAGAGATCGCGCGCGCCATTGCGCGCATGGACGGCGTCCTGGACGTGGATCGCGTGCGCGTGCGGCGAGCCGGCAATCGCCACTTCGTGGATGCCACCGTGAGCGTGGCGCGCACCGCGAGCCTCGAGCAGGTGCACGCGCTCAGCGACGCCATCGAGAAGCGCGTTGGAGAGATTGTGCCTTCCGACGTGATGGTGCACGCGGAACCACGCGCGCCGCAGGGCGAACACTTGTTTGAAGCCATTCGCGCGGTAGCCCAGCGCATGGGATTGGGAATTCATGACCTGAGCGCACTGCAGCAGCAAAACAAGCTTTTCGTCGAATTGCACCTCGAGGTCGATGAGAATCTAAGTTTGCGCGACGCGCACCGGCAAGCGACGAAGCTGGAAGAGGGAATCCGCGAGCTGCGCGACGGTCCCATCGATGTGAATATTCACATTGAGCCGCTCGGAAGGCACATCGCCACCCCGGATGCCGGCGGCGGCGAGATGAAACAGCTTTCGCGTTCAGTGGAGGAGTTCCTAAACAGCCTGCCCGCGGAGTTCGATGAACTGGTGAACTGTCACGATGTGCGCACGCGCCAGGTTGAGCACCACATTTTAGTTTCCTGCCACTGCACAATGAAGGGCGCGCTGCCGATCACGCAGATTCATGACGTGACCGCGACGCTGGAGGACCGCGTCAAGGAGCGTTTCCCGCAGATTCACCGCGTCACCATTCACCCCGAACCGGTGGAAGGGTAGTCCGCAGGCGTGCTCCCCGCAAAAACCTGCGCGGCCAATGCCAGCAGTGCCGGATAACACACCAGCACATAACGTGGCTCCGGCGTTTCGAGCGTAGTCAGAAAAGCGGTGCGCAACAAAATGAACGCCGCGAGCAGCGCGATCGCCGCGCGTGCCTCAGGCGCTCGCCCCCACAAGCGTACCGCTCCCCAAAGCGCGAATGCGATGTAGGCAATGTTAAGCAGGAACAAGCCAACGGTGACGGATTGATCGATGCGATCGTCTTCCCAGGATTGCGCCAGCGGGAAGACCGCGCCGGAGAACGGGAGCAGCTCGATGCGCGGCGTGAACCATAGCGTCACGGCGCGAGCCGCGGGCAGCCAGAGATATGTGCGCAGCGGATGGCGCGCGGTCCGTTCGCGGGCGAGCTGCGCGAAAGCGGCGTCTTCCTCTGGCGTGAGCGTCAGGTCGTCGTTGTATTGTTCGAGAATCATGGCGGCGCGCTCTTTTTCGGCGGGCGTGTCGAAGGCGCGCGACGGAATGTCGTTTACATCGATGGTTTCTTCGTTGAGCTTCCACGGGACGAGATAGACGTCGCGAAAGCGATAGAGCCACGTCTTTTCCCAGCTCATGAAGCCGTAAGGGACCAGCTCGCCCGGAAGATTGGAATTTTTGGGAGCGAGAGGCTGAAATTCGTGGAGTGTGACGGCGTTGCGAATCGTCCAGGGCACGAGTGGAACGGCGCAGAGCACGGCCATAATCGCCATAGTTTCCAGCCAACGCACGCTCTCATGCTGCCGAATGAGAATTGCCCCGAGCACTAGCCCGGCGGCCGGCAGAAGCAGCGGCGCCTCCGGCCGAAACAGAGTGCACAGGCCAATCAGCAGCGAAGCGTAGGCCGCCAGGTGCAAATAGTCGTGGCCGAAAATCCAGTGTTTTTCGACCAGGCGCCAGCCGCGATTTTCCGCGCGGGTAACGAGCAGACAGAGCGGCAACAATGCCGCGGTCGTGAAAAGCATGGCAAAGACTTCCGTCAGGGGCACAGCTACATAATTCGCGGTGAAGGGGCAGAGCACAGCAAGCCATAGGGCGGTAATGAATGCGCGCTGCGGGCGGGCGCGGCTATTCGCGATCAGCGCAAGTAAAGCCGCGAGCCCGGCAATCAGCGAGCAAGTCAACAGGTCCACCACGACCTGCCCGAGCATTACCCACCGCCGCGCGGCTTCGCCTACGCGCCCGGTGATGGCGTAGATCAGCGCCAAAAATGCGGGATATCCGGGCATGCGCATGTCCACGGCGGTAAGTTGACCCTGAACATCCATCGCGTAAATGTGATGGTGCAGCCAGTTGGCGGCGATCTGTTCGTACAAGACCGTGTCGCCGGAATTCGCGGGGTGCTTGAGGGCGAAAAAAAGCCGGAGACAAACTCCGGCTGCCAGCGCAGCAACACTGCTAGAGAAAATTCGCTTCATCGATAAGTCGCATCTTACAATAGAGCGCAGGGCAATAGCGCACGCAGAGTCGAGGAGATAGCCACAGCCTGGCACGGGTGCCCAGACCTGCTTTGCCGCCGGGCTGAAATTGTTCATGAAGGAACGCCGACCTATATTTTATGACGCGGAGCGCGTCCGGTGGCGCCGCACTCGCCGCATCCTTGAAATTTCTGGGGTGCTGCTGACGCTGCTGCTGGCCTATTTTTTCGTGACTATCGCGGTCAGCGTGGAGCTTCCCGCCGGACTGCTGCCGGACACGCGACCGGCGTATCGCGCCTTGAAGATCAAGAGCAAGAAAGTTCCTGCGCGGGAAGGGCGCCACCGCCGCATCTCGAATATCGGCACCGTGCCGGCCAGTTACGATCCTCTGCGCGCCGCGTTTTATGTGAGTTGGGACGCTTCGAGCTTCGCTTCGCTGAAGAAGCATTACAAAGATATCGACGTCCTTATCCCCGATGAACTGCACGCCGTGACGCCCGATGGCGCACTGACCATTGTCGACTATGAACGCTATCAGACCGTGAAAGCGAGCCCCACGCAAGCGATTGCTCTCTTGAAGGACGACAAGCTGCATCGCTGGATGAAGTCCGCCAATGTGGAGCTCCCGGTGATGGGCTTGCTCGACAACTACGATGGCCAGGTCTGGCGGATCAAGGAAATGGCCGCGATGCTCGGCAATAAAACCGCGCGGCAGAGCCTGGTTCGCGACGTCGTCGATTACACTGTCGGATCCCACCAGGCCGGCGTGGTCGTCGACTTCGAGGAAGTCCCCGACGCGACGCAGCCGCACTTCCGCGAATTTGCGGCCGAGCTCGGTCCCGCGCTGCACTCCGTCGGATTGAAATTGATGATCGCGCTCCCGGCGCGTGACGACGCTTACGATTACAAATTCTTCGGCAAAGAGTGCGACGCCATCGTGCTGATGAACTACGACCAGCACTGGCTGACCTCGCCCCCAGGCCCAGTGGCCGCGCAGGACTGGTTCGTGGAGAATCTGCGCCAGGTTCTGGAGCAGGTGCCGGCCCAAAAACTCGTTGTGGGCATCGCCAACTATGCGTACGACTGGTCCGAGGCGCCCAAAAAATTTCACGAAGCCGCCAAAGAGATGAGCGTGCAAGAGGCGCTGCTGCGCGCTTTTGAATCCGAGACCGACGTTGAGTTCGACCCCGCATCAATGAATCCGCATTACTCGTATTCGGACGAGCACGATCACACGCATCAGGTCTGGATGCTCGACGCCGTAACTGCTTACAACGAGTTGCGCGCCAGCGAGCGCTTGGGCGTGCAGGGCACGGCGCTGTGGCGAATGGGTTCCTCGGACAGCTCCATCTGGCCAGTATGGGATTCACCGCGCCCGGATGACGCCGTGCGCGCGAAGATCATAGATATTCCGCCCGGCCCGGACTTGATTCTCGAAGGCGACGGTGACGTCTGGCATTTCACCGATACGCCCAAGAGCGGCCAACGCAGCTTTTCTTACGATCGGCAGAGCGATATTTTCACCAGCGAAAAATACGTGGCCTATCCGCTCTCCTACAACATCGATCAGATCGGCGCGGCGGACAACAAGATTGCGCTGACCTTCGATGACGGCCCCGATATTCGCTGGACGCCGAAAATTCTCGATATCCTGAAAGAGAAAAAAGTGCCGGCCACATTTTTCGTAATCGGCGTGGACGCCAGCCAGTGGCCGCAAATTGTGAAGCGCGAATACGCGGAAGGCCATGAGATCGGCAACCACACTTACACGCATCCCAGCTTTGACGACATCTCGAAAACCGAACTGCATTGGCAGCTGAATCTGACCCAGCGGCTCATCGAGAGCATCCTCGGCGTCAAGTCGATTTTGTTCCGTCCGCCCTACGGCATCGATCACCAGCCCGAATATGCGGAAGAAGTAGCGCAACTTCCTCTTGCGCAGGACATGGGCTACCTGATTGTCGGGCAGAAAATTGACGCTCACGATTGGCGCCAGGTGGATGGCAAACAGATTCCCGAGCAGGAAATCGTCGACAACGTTCTGCGCCAGGCGTCCATGGGCAACATCGTTCTGCTTCACGATGGAGGTGGCGAGCGCGCCAACACTGTCGCTGCTTTGCCCAAGCTCATCGATCGGCTGCGCGAAGAGGGCTACCAGTTCGTGTCCGTACCGGATCTGATCGGCAAGAAACGCGCGGAAGTGATGATGCCGCTCTCCACGGAGGAAAAGCTCGAAGCGCGCGCGGACGGGTTCATTTTCGGAATCTGGCACTGGTTCCGCCTCAGCATTGCCACTGTCTTTATCGTGGGAATCGTGATGGTCAGCGGACGCGCGTTGATTATCGGCATCCTGGCCCTGATTGAAAAATTTCGGCCGGATCGGCTCGTCATGCCCAACCCGACGCCCGGCGTTACCGTGCTGATTCCCGCGCACAACGAAGAAACGGTAATTGTGCAGACCGTGAAATCCGTGCTCGCTTCGGACCTGAACGACTTGCGCGTAATCGTGGTGAACGATGGCTCGAGCGACCGCACCGGCGAATTGCTCGACGGTAATTTTGGGCAGGATTCGCGCGTACGCATCATTCACCAGGTCAATCGCGGCAAGGCCGCGGCCCTCAGCCGCGCGCTCGGCGAAGCGCAAACGGAAATCGTCGTCACAATCGACGCGGACACGGAAATCGAGCCCGACGCCATCCGCAAGCTGTTGCGCCATTTCTCCGACGAAAAAGTGGGCGCCGTCGCCGGCAATGTGAAAGTGGGCAACCGCTCGCGCTGGTTGACGCGCTGGCAAGCCCTGGAATATATCACCAGCCAAAATATGGAGAAGCGCGCTTTCGACTTGCTCAACTGCATCACGGTCGTCCCTGGTGCGCTGGGCGCGTGGCGCAAAAAAGCCATTGAAGCCGCCGGAGGCATCACCGCGGACACTGTGGCCGAAGACGCGGACCTCACCATCGCTATCCGCCGCCTCGGTTGGCACGTCGACTATGAAGAAGAAGCCATCGCCTGGACCGAAGCACCAGAAACTCCAGCCGTGTTGATTCGTCAGAGATTCCGTTGGACCTTTGGCACGCTGCAATCGTTCTGGAAGCACAGCGACACTTTATTTCGGCCCAAGTACGGCACGCTCGGTTTAGTGGCGCTGCCGAATATTTTCGTGTTCCAGCTTTTGCTGCCGCTGGTTTCTCCCATTATTGACCTGCTCTTTCTGGGCTCGGTCATTGCCTGGGGCCTTGCGCAGTATCACATCGTGAGGCTTCCGCTGCTCTCGGCCACTGCGACCTCCGACCTCGAACGCTCCGTTTTCTTCTTCCTCGGGTTCCTGCTGATCGATATGCTGACCTGCGTCCTTGCGTTCGCGCTCGAGAGGAAAGAGGACTGGACCCTGCTCGTCCCGGTGCTTTTGCAACGTTTCTATTACCGGCAACTTATGTACGTGGTGCTCTTCCGCTCCGTGAAAGAAGCCGTCAGCGGCCGTCCGGTCGGCTGGCGCGGCGTCGAACCGGAAGTTCCGCGCACAATGGCCCCGGCCTGAACTGAGTCTGCTCACATAGGCCGCGCCGCGACGTCTGAACCGGGTGTCTTCCCAGCCGAGTATTCGGAGTGCGACCGTGTCCCCGGTCGGGCGAAGTCCGCGCCTTTTTACCCGCGGGACGAACTTGTTGTAGGATATGCCTCTACCCCAGGAGGACGTATGGCTACCACCTTTACCCTTAACGGAAAGTCTCAGACTGTCGACGTCAGCCCGGATATGCCGCTGCTCTGGGTGCTGCGCGACACCCTCGACAAGACCGGTACGAAATTTGGGTGTGGTGCGGGTTTGTGCGGGGCGTGTACCGTGCACATCAATGGAGAGGCGGCGCGTTCTTGTCAGACGGCGATCTCCAGCGTGGCGGGGAAGAAAGTCACCACAATCGAGGGCTTGTCCGCCGATGGCAGCCATCCTGTCCAGCAAGCGTGGATTGCGGAAGACGTCCCTCAGTGCGGCTATTGCCAGTCGGGACAGATCATGTCGGCGGTGGCGCTGCTCGCCAAGAAGCCCAATCCGACGGACGCTGACATCGATGATTTCATGAGCGGCAACATTTGCCGCTGTGGCACCTACCAACGTATCCGCAAAGCTATTCATCGCGCCGCGGCCGCTTCCGCAAGCAAGGCCTAATCCGTCTAACCTTCAGGCTTCCTGTCGAAACGAAAATCGAGGTGCGTCATGACTGCTACGCCCGTTTTGAATCGCCGTGAATTTCTGAAGACCGGAGCCGCGGGAAGCGCGGCGCTGGTAATTGCCTTTCATGTTCCGGGGACCGCTTACGCCACAGACGAGGACGACCAGGAAGAAAAGCCGGCGAATCCGCTGAATGCGTGGGTGCGCATCACGCCGGACAATCGCGTGACGCTCATTCTCGGCAAATCCGAAATGGGCCAGGGCGCGATGACTGCGCTGCCGATGATCCTCGCGGAAGAGCTTTATCTCGATTGGAAACAGGTCAGCGTCGAGCAAGCGCCTACGGATCCGAAAATCTATGATCATGGCACCGGCGGAAGCGGCAGCGTTGCCGGCTCGTGGCTGCCGCTGCGCCGAGCAGGCGCCGCCGCGCGAGAAATGCTCATTACCGCCGCAGCGAAGCACTGGAATGTGAGCCGCGCCACTTGCAAAGCGAAAGACGGCGGCGTGCTCCACGGCGCCCGCAAGCAGTTTCTGACCTACGGCGAACTCGTGGAAAGCGCGGCCAAGCTGCCGGTCCCGGATTTCAACACGGTTCCGCTGAAAAATTCCAACGATTTCACGATCGTCGGCCACGATCGCAAACGCTTCGAGGCGGGCGCCAAGTCCACGGGGACGGCGAAATTCGGTATCGACTCTCGCATGCCTGGCATGGAGTACGCCGTCATTGCGCGATGTCCGGTATTCGGCGGCAAGGTAGCGAAATTTGACGCGACGCAGGCCAAAGCGGTTCCTGGCGTGCGCGATGTAATCTCCATCGATGCAGTGGGTGAAGGCGCGTTCACCTCCGGCGGCGTTGTTGTCTTGGCGAATAATTCCTGGGCCGCGGTGCAAGGGCGCAAGGCGCTGAACATTACCTGGGACGAAGGGCCGAACGCGGATGAGTCGAGCGAGTCGCTGCGAAAACACTTTGTGGAGAACGCCGCAAAACCAGGCAAGATCGTGCGTAACGAAGGTGATGCCGACGGCGCGTTGTCTTCAGGAGCAAAAAAAGTCGAAGCGGCGTACGAGCTGCCGTTTGCTGCGCATGCCTGCATGGAGCCGATGAATTGCACGGTGCACATCCGGCCGGATAGCGCGGAAGCCTGGGTTCCCACGCAGGCTCCGCAATGGGCGCAGGCCGTGATCGCCAAAGTTTCTGGACTTCCGCCGGAAAAGGTGAACGTGCACACAACCCTGATGGGCGGCGGCTTTGGCCGGCGTTACCAGGCCGATTTCGTCATGGAAGCTGCACAAGTGGCGAAAGCGACCGGCAAGCCGGTGCAGGTCCTTTGGACGCGTGAAGACGATATGCAGCACGATTTCTACCGTCCCGCCTCGTATCACAAGATGCAGGGCGCGGTAGATGCGCAAGGCAAGCTCGCGGCTTGGAAGCATTTCCAAAGCTCCACTTCGATTGCCGCCGTGTGGGACAAGAACGGCAAGGAAAAGCCGGAAGCCAGCGAGTTCGCCACCGCGGCGTTCATTCCCTACGAGACGCCGAATTTCCGCGTCGAATACGCTTTGGCGCATTCGGGTGTGCCGCGCGCGTGGTGGCGCTCCGTCGAGCATTCCAGCAGCGGCTTTGTGGTCGAGACGTTCGTGGACGAACTGGCCGCAGCCGCAGGAGCCGACCCGTTGAAGTTTCGGCTGCAACTGATCGGCGATGCGCGCAAGATTCCGGACTTTACGAATCCGAAGGAAGGGAAGCCGCTGGATACCGCGCGGCTCAAGGGCGTTCTGCAACTCGCTGCGGAAAAGGCCGAGTGGGGCAAGCCGCTGCCGAAGGGTATCGCGCGCGGCATCGCCGGATATTATTCCTTCGAGTCGTATACGGCGGCGGTCGCGGAAGTGAGCGTGGACAAAGGACAGGTGCGCGTGCATCGGATCGTTTACGCTGTCGATTGCGGGCGCCCGGTCAATCCCAGCGGGGTTGTGGCGCAGGTGGAGAGTGCCGCCGTTTACGCGCTATCTGCGATGATGAAAGACGCCATCACTATCGAGCGCGGGCGGGTGCAGCAAGCCAACTTCAACGACTACGACATGCCGCGCATGAACGAAATGCCCAAAGTCGAAGTGCATCTCGTCATGAGCAAGGAAGATCCGACGGGAATCGGCGAGCCGGGATTGCCAGTAGTTGCGCCCGCGGTCGGCAATGCAGTCTTCGCCGCAACCGGCAAGCGCCTGCGCCGCCTGCCCATTCGCGCCGAAGATTTGGCCTAAACAAGTTGCGGAGAAAAGGGATAAGACGTTTCCTCAGGCGCTAAAGCGCGCTCATGCGATGTGCTTTGTCGGAGCTAAAGCTCCGACCCCCTTATTGACCTGACGTTTTCCGCAGCCTGTAAAGACAGGCGCGGCGTTCCCTTGTAGTGGCGCAGCATGCTGCGCCAGAATAATCCGTGCCCTTCGCCCAGCTTGTTGTCGGCTTCACCTCGCTCATTATCTGGTTGTACCTGGCCGTGGCTCGCGGCATGTTCTGGCGTGTGCGCGATTTCGATGATGACACCGCGAGACACGAACCCCCGAGCGCGTGGCCGCGCGTCATCGCTGTTGTTCCGGCGCGAAACGAAGCAGCTGGCATCCAGCAATGCGTAGCGAGCCTTCTCCGGCAAAACTATCCGGGAGAGTTTGCCGTCATCGTTGTGGACGACCACAGCGAGGACGCCACTGCGCAGCTGGCGCAGCAAGCGGCTTGTGATTCCGGCGCGGAATCTCGAATCAAGATTCGCCGCGCGGCGCCGTTACCCGCGGGCTGGACGGGAAAATTATGGGCATTGCACGAAGGCATGAGTCATGCGGACGCGGCCGGGCCTGCTTATTACTGGTTTACCGACGCGGACATCGTGCACGCGCCGGACACGCTGCAGCGGCTCGTAGCGCGAGCGGAACGCGACAAACTCGACCTCACTTCGCTAATGGTGCTGCTGCAAGCCAAGACGCTGCCGGAGCGCGCCCTGATTCCTGCGTTCCTATTCTTCTTCTTGAAACTTTATCCGCCCCGCTGGATTGCCGCCCCTCGCGCACGCACGGCCGGAGCAGCCGGCGGCTGCATCCTGTTGCGCAGCGAAGCATTGCAGCGCATCGGCGGCCTCGGCACCATTCGGGGCGAAGTAATCGACGATTGCGCCCTGGCGCGCGCGGTGAAGCGCAGCGGCGGCAAAATCTGGATGGGCCTGACACGCGCTAGTGTCAGCCTCCGCGTTTACACGACCTTTGCCGAAATCCGCGACATGATCGCCCGCACCGCCTTTACGCAGCTGCGTTACTCCCCGGCGCTGCTTCTCGGCACCGTCATAGGCATGTTCCTGACGTATCTGGCGCCAGTCGCGCTGATTTTCGCGCCCGGCGTCACACCGCGAGTTTTAGGCGTCTGCGCTTGGGGGCTAATGTGCCTGTTATACCTACCGACGCTGCGGTTTTATTCCCGATCTTTGCTCTGGGCGTCGCTACTCCCGGCGGTGGCCGCCTTCTACTCCTACGGAACAATCCTCTCCGCCCTTCGCTTCTGGCGAGGCCGAGGCGGCCAATGGAAAGGCCGCTCGCAAGCGGAACACGAGCGGTGAGCCATTTACGGCCTTGGTTTGGGGGACCCCTCCCCCTAGGTTTTTCATAAGTGTTGATTCTAAAGGTAGTTCAAGTGCTTTGTTTTCACACACTTTTACAGGTGTTGATTCTAAAGAAGTTAGGGAAGTTGCGTTTGTGCGGGGCGCACTACTTTACGGGAAGAGTCTGCCAAGACCGCCATTACCATGTCAATAAAGTTCTTTGGGGGGGGTAGCGTCGACAGTTGAAGAGCGGTTTTCGGCAGAAAGAGCCCGGTGCTTTTGAGGTTCAGGGCTGACTAAAGCGGGGGAGGGAAAAGCCGCAGGGCTGTCCGGCTGCTGCCCGGACCAGGCCGAAGACTCCGCCCTGCGCTTGTATCTTGCGGGGTGAGGCAAACTCACATGGGAGTAACGGTGAGTTGCTGCGGCGGGGAGGCCGCCCTGCGCTGAGGCCTGGATGCGAGTCCGTGAGCCTGTCTGTAGATCGGCC
>Ga0209648_10000172_pt1 | contig 46702 bp, 49 predicted proteins | sample GraSoi2013_115cm_FD_185830 | JGI IMG/M metagenome (GOLD analysis project Ga0209648, IMG submission 185830) | Grasslands soil microbial communities from the Angelo Coastal Reserve, California, USA - Sample 9_17_2013_115cm (SPAdes) (version 2) | ecosystem: Environmental > Terrestrial > Soil >... | reverse complement strand
CTCAAGCCTCTCTAGATGGTAGCGGCCTCTCTGATTGGGGCGATATTCGGGCACTTATACCAAGGTATAATTGCGCCGCTCTGGCGAGGCTGATACGTTTCTGCTATGGACACTCAGGGGAAGACCAAATTAGTAGCGATTGTCGATGATGATGATTCGATGCGCAGCGCCCTGCAGGGATTACTGCAAAGTGCCGAATTGCCCGCTCAATCGTTTGCCTCGGCCGAAGAATTCCTGAAGTCCGGCCAACAGAATCAGGTTGCCTGTTTGATCGCCGACATCCGTATGCCGGGAATGTCCGGCCTCGAACTGCAGGCGCAGCTGAACGCCGAGCGTTGCAGGATTCCGATCATTTTCATCACAGCACATGGCGACGAAAAAATGCGGATGCAGGCGTTGCGAGCAGGGGCAGTGGAGTTTATGGCAAAACCGTTCAACGACGAAGCACTGCTCGAGAGTGTTCGGGCCGCTCTGGAAAGTTGAGCCTGCTCTTAGAGGCGTGTGGTGCGCAAGGAGGTCCTTGGTGGGCGCTGTCGCAACATTCAGGTCCGTCGATCAGGAGCGTAATCCGCGCAGATTCGAGCAGATCATAGGTAACAGTCCTGCTTTGGAATCGGTCCTCGAACAGGTCGAACGCGTCGCGCCTACGGATTCCACCGTTCTTATCCAGGGAGAAACAGGCACCGGCAAGGAGCTCATTGCGCGCGCGATCCACAATCTGAGCGCGCGGTGCGGACGCCCATTCATAAAATTGAATTGTGCTGCCATTCCGTTTGATCTACTGGAAAGCGAACTTTTTGGCCACGAGCGAGGCGCGTTCACCGGAGCCATAGCGCAGAAGATTGGCCGTTTCGAGCTGGCCGACAAGGGCACGCTGTTCTTGGATGAAGTAGGCGATATTCCGCTGGCTTTACAGCCCAAACTGCTGCGTGTCCTGCAGGAACAGGAATTCGAACGCCTGGGCAGCGGGCGGACTCACCAAGTGGATGTTCGCCTCGTGGCTGCAACCCACCGGGATTTAGTTGAAATGGTAAAGCGGACCGAATTTCGAAGCGACCTCTACTATCGTTTGAATGTGTTTCCGGTCCCGCTGCCACCGTTGCGAGCACGCTGTGAAGATATTCCGGCCCTGGTGCAACATTTTGTTGAAATTTACGCCCGGCGGATGGGTAAGGAAATCGAGCACATTGCTCCTGAAACGATGTCGGCCCTCATCTCGTATCAGTGGCCGGGCAACATTCGCGAGCTCCAAAATTTCATCGAGCGAAGCGTTATCCTCACTTCGGGCGGCGCTCTGGACCCCCCTCTTGCGAGTTTGAAGTGTGCCCTCGAAGCGACGGAATCCCTCGGGCCAATTACGCTGGAGGACGCGGAGCGAGACCACATTTGCAAGACTCTCGAGCAAACTCGGTGGGTGGTCGCAGGTCCCAACGGGGCGGCCGCACGTTTGGGAATCAAGAGGTCTACCCTATACTTCCGGATGCAAAAGCTTGGCATCTCGCGTACCAAGCGAGATCTCCCCCCCCTCTAGCAGAGTTGAAATGACGCAACGATCGACCCTCCAGTCGATTGACCCTGTCCATGCAGTAGCCATCAGACGCACCAACGCTCACATCTCCAACCCACCTGAATCCGAAGCTGTCTGAAATTCTATCAGACAAATAAACTCACTGAGCCTGTTGGCATGCGGACGTCGTGTTTAACGGGCTGGCATCGTACCCCGCGCTATTGTTTCTGTCGGCCTCTACTTTCAGTCACTTACGCAATGATCTTTTGGCAACCGCTTTGCCTCTATCGGTTGTGTCGCCCGACGCACCGAATGTTTTCGTGGCGACACACAGGAGGGGGAAATTAACGGCCCCGTGGGACAGCATTTACCTGAGCGCGAGTGGGCCGCTTTCTCTCGCCGGAAGTCATTTCTCGGAAAGTTAAAAAAGGAGGAAGTATGAAGTTTCTGTCAAAAATCGCAGCATCAATGGGACTGACGCTAGTGTTGGCGACTGTTTCGTTCGCTCAACACGTCAAGGCCGATTACGACCACAGTGCAAACTTTGGTCAATACAAGACCTACACTTGGGAAAAGGTCCAGACGAAGGACCCGCTCTTGGTCGACCGCATCAAGAGTGCCGTGAACAGCGCCCTGACGGCAAAAGGCTGGATGGAAGTTCCGTCGGGAGGTGATGTCGAGGTCTTTGCCATCGAGACGACTCAGAATCAGCAAACCCTGGACACCTTCTACAACGGGTTCGGGGGAGGTCGCCGATGGGGATTCGGCGGTGGATTTGGCGACGCAACGACGACGGTCGAAACCTACAAAGTGGGAACCTTGGTGGTCGATCTCTTCGATGCCAAGACAGAGAAAGTGATTTGGCGAAGCTCATCGAGCGATACGCTCTCCGATAAAGCGGACAAAAACACGAAGAACCTCGATAAGGGCGTGGAGAAAATGTTCAAGAACTTTCCTCCAGGCTCTTCGAAGAAGTAACGGGTGCGACGATGACTCGCCAACTCTGCGTCGGTTTTTGTCTAGCGCTGGTTACGGCGGCCATTCCATTGCGTGCGGCCAATAGGCCGCACGCAGGAACAGACCGCCAAAGCAAGGTGGTTTGGACTAATGACGACCTCGATAAACTCCACAATCTCGGCATAATTTCCATAATTGGCCGAGAGGACGACGAAAGATCAGCGTCGGCGCCTCCGCCCGCGCCATACCTGAGAACCCAGGACCCAAGGTGGTATGCGGAGCAGGCAGCAAGGTTGCGCGACGAACTTGAATACCGGCAGTCGCAGCTTCATCAATACCAGCAGGCGATTGACGACGCTCGAAATCTCAGGGAGTCAACCGGAGGCATAGATCTAGTAGGCGAAGACTTTGCCATCACTCCCGAAGCCGGGATTGAAATCCTTCAGCAGCGCGTAAGGGAAGAGCAAGAGAAGCTTGACGACCTTGAAGACCTGGCACGCCGTAATGACATCGAGCCGAGCACGCTGCGCGGCCAGTGAGGTTCCCTAGCGCAGCTGATGAGGGTTCATGAAATTGTTTCAGCAAGGGTTTGACATCAAGGGGATGATCCCCATTTTGTACTGGAGAATATGCCATGAAGTTGTCCAAGCAGGTTTTAATCTTACTTCTTTGTTTTTCGCTTGTGCGATTTACTGCGCAAGCCGAATCTTTCGGTCCTGCGGGCCAATCCAACGAGCAGCTGCCCGCTCCGCCGGCTCCGCCCGCGCAACAGTCTCCTCAAGAGTTGCAGCAGCTTGTGGCGCCGATAGCTCTATACGCGGACGCCCTCGTTGCGCAGATTCTCGCCGCTTCCACCTATCCCACCGAGATTGTCGAGGTGGACCGCTGGATGCAAAGTCATTCCAACCTCAAGGGTGAGGAACTGGCAAAGGAAGTCGACAAACAGCCCTGGGACCCGAGCGTCAAGGCACTCACACAATTTCCCTCGGTTCTTGAAAACATGGACAAGAACCTCTCTTGGACTTCATCCCTCGGCGACGCGTATGCCAACCAGCAGCAGGATGTGACGGATGCTGTTCAGGCAATGCGCCAGCAGGCTCACAATGCAGGCCACCTCAATAGCAATGAACAGCAAAAGGTAACGACTCAAGGGAACACCATCATCATCGAACCGGCCAACCCTGAGGTCGTTTATGTGCCTGCCTATGATCCCTGGCTCGTGTATGGCGAGCCAATCGTCGGATATCCAGGCTGGTACCCTGTGCCGGGAATCTTCCTTGCCGGAGCGGGGATCGGATTTGGAATCGGGTTCGGCATCGGTTTCTTCGGAGGGTATGGTTGGGGCTGGCATCACTGGGGATGCGACTGGCATGGCCACAGGGTAGTCTACAACCACAACACCTACATCTCTCACAGCCGAACCATCATCAATCGCAACAATTTCAACCACGGCAATTTCAACCACGGCAACGTTAACCACGGCAACGCGTTCCACGGAAACAGGCCTGGCGGCGGAGGTTCGGGATTCCATGGGTCTTCGGCTCCCCACTTTCAGCCAGGAACACGCTCCGGCGCATTCAGTGGCTTCGACCACGGCGGCAACGTCCATGGCTTTTCCTCCCGCGGGCGGTCAAGCTTTGGAGGTGGATCCCATGGAGGTGGTTTCCATGGTGGCGGTGGTGGGCGACATCACTGATCGCTTGTACCGGTAGGCAGAGCGTAGCGAGAATTCAAAAAATGGAGAGGAATATCATGCTGCACACGATTTCAATTTTTGTTCAACTTGAATGCAAGAGATTTGTTCGATTTGGGGTGTCCGTTCTGTTCGCACTTTCCTTGGGCTCTTCGTTTGCCCCAACGTTTGCCCAGCAGCCGGGACAGCGGACCTTTTCTTCCGCCGAAGATGCCAGTCGCGCTCTCTTTGGTGTAATGCAGGCAGACGACAAACAAGCTGCATTGAGCATCCTCGGACTAGCCGGAGAGGATGTCCTCTCGTCCGGCGATCCACAGGAAGACCTGGATGCTCGCGTCGGCTTCGTCGTCAAATACCAGGAGATGCATCGGTTCGTCACAGAGGCGAACGGGGTAGTAACCCTGGTAGTCGGAGCCGAAAACTGGCCTTTTCCGATTCCCTTGGTGAAGAGCAACGGTTCCTGGTATTTCGACACGGCCGCGGGCAAAAACGAGATCATATTCCGGCGCATCGGCAAAAATGAACTTGCCGCCATAGATGCGTGTCGCGAGTTGGTCGACGCGGAAAAGCAATATTTTGCCCACCCGCCAAGTGACATCCCCAAGCAATTCGCGCGGAAACTGGTCAGCGATGAAGGTCGCCACAATGGTCTGTACTGGCACGGTGCTGACGATGAGTTCAATAGCCCCATCAACCCTCTCATTGCTTACGCGCGCCAAAATATCCCAACCGACCAAGTTGGCGAGCATGTTCCGTTCAATGGATATATGTTCCGGATCCTCGCTAGCCAAGGACCACATGCACCGGGCGGAGCCAAGAACTACATCGTCGATGGCAAGATGAGCGCGGGATTCGCCTTCGTCGCTTACCCAGTGGAATACCGTTCCTCGGGTGTGATGACTTTCATCGTCGACGAGTCGGGAACCATTTACGAAAAGGATCTTGGTCCGGACACGACAAAGCTTGCCCAAGCGATGACCGCCTATGACCCGGATTCCACCTGGCACAAGGTAGACTGAACAAGAACTCTGGTGCTGCCAATGTCAGTCATCGTGTCTGCTGTACGCATCGTCATTCTACCCATTGCTACTGTGGCGGTCGTGGTCTTCTGTTCGCTGGGGAAAACGGAGAACCCGCGGGGCCAGCTTTCACGCTGCAACCTCGGCGGTCAGATGCCTCCCTCGTTCGATCAAGATGTGGCTAGGGTCGTTGCCGAAGTTGATCGGATTGAGGCCGATACTCTGAGCCAGATGGAACACACTACGCTCGATCGCCAGGGACAGGTGCACACCCTGGGGAAATTACTGCTCTTCGATAAACATCTCTCGGTCAATCAGAACGAAGCATGTAGTTTCTGCCATACGCCGGAGACGGGATTCACCGGACCGATTCAATCTTTGAATCAAAGTACCGTGTCGTACCCAGGCTCAGTGAGAACGCGTTTCAGCAACCGAAAGCCGCAGAGCTACATGTACGCGCCTTTCTCACCGGTGCTCCACTACAACGCACTCCAGGGTGACTTTGTGGGTGGAAATTTCTGGGATATGCGCGCGAGCGGCTACCGCCTGCAGAATCCAAGCGCGGAACAAGCGCAGGGACCGCCGACGAATCCCGTAGAAATGGGCTTGCCGGATTCGGCTTGTGTTGCGTACCGCCTGTCTCGGGCTCCGTATCGCAAGCTCTTTGAGATCGTGTGGGGCGCGGACTCGTTCACCATTCACTGGCCTGCCGACGTGGAAAAGGTCTGTTCGACTCCAGGGCCGCCACCGCCGAATGATCAGTACCCAGTCCACTTGAGTCCAGCAGATCGGGCTCGCGGCGATCATGTCTACGACGGGTTCGGGCTGGCGATTTCCGCATACGAGTTCTCGCCAGAGGTGAGTCCTTTCACATCAAAGTACGATTACGTGCAAGCAGGAAAAGACCAATTCACGCAACAGGAAAAATTGGGCTATGAGCTGTTTCGCGGCAAGGCGCGATGCAACGAGTGTCATCGCGACGGCGGGCCCGGGGAAGAGCCATTATTTACGGACTTTACCGCCAGTAATCTCGGTGTCCCCCGAAATCCGGGACTGCAGTTCTATTACGAGGGCCAGCCCGACCAGCGCGGCTACACTCCCAACATCGCTTCCAACATTGCTGGAGCGGCATATGTCGATAAGGGAGTCGGCAACTTCCTGCGTACGCTGCAAAGCGATAGCGGCCAACTCAATCCCGATTCTGAGTGGATTAAACTCGCCTCGAAGTTCGACGCGAAGTTCCAGGTACCCACTTTGCGCAATGTTGACATGCGTCCCACGCCAAGCTTTGTAAAAGCCTACATGCACAACGGCTACTTCAAAAGCCTGAAAGAGGTCGTGCATTTCTATAACACGCGCGACGTCCTGCCCAAGTGCGAGCCAGGCGATTCCGGCGAAAAAATCACCTGCTGGCCCGAGGCCGAAGACCCAACCAACCTTAATAAGAGGCAGCTCGGCAACCTCAAACTGACCGACCAGGAAGAAGATGCCGTCGTTGCTTTCCTTAAGACTCTTACGGATGGCTACAAGGTGCCAAGCCCGCGAACTGCGAAATAGGTTTGATGAACGATCTCTGAACTCGTTGCTGGTTGCGGAAATCGACACAAGTAAACGGATAATCTACTACGTGAACTGCGGCCACAATCCCGCGCTTCTGTTTCGAGCAAAGACGGGCGCCCTCACGCGCATGAATTCGTCTTGCCCACCCATCGGATTATCTCCCGAAGAGATTTGTGAACTGGCGTCGGAAGATCTTACGAACAGCGATGTTTTGGCTTTCTATACCGATGGGGTCACTGAGGCAGAGAACCTGCTTGGCGAAGAATTCGGCATGGAGCGCCTTTGCGCGGTAGTGCGAGATGGTTCTTCACTCTCGGCGGAAGGGCTCACGATCAACATCTTTAACGGCGCGGCAAACTTCTGCGGCGATGTTGGTTTCCATAATGATGTCACGATTGTCGTGGTCAAATGGCATCTCGACGGCACCCCGGCCGGGACTGAGTAATTCCATCCACGATAGAAACGTTTTGGCTCGTGTTGAGGCCTAAAGTCATACCGAAAGATCCCCTCTAGATTCGAACTCTTTTGTCGCAAAATCGATTTCCATATCGAGAGACGCGCTGTCGGCGTGTTGACAATCATCCAATGCGCTGGACACTTGGTTCTTCGGCCCCTGCGCCTAATCTCATGCCGATCTTCTTAAGGGTCCTTGTTTTCAATCACTTCCCGCAACCCTCGCTCACCCTTCACAGTGGCATCAAGGCTGCATCGTCTAGGGTCCGAAGCAAGTAAAACTACTCGAGGGAAATCATATGCAAAAGTTCTTGACCTGCTTGAGCTGCATTCTATTTGTGATTGCACCCCTTTTCGCTGAGGTGGCGAACGCATCGGACCAAACCAAAGATGACGAGCGATTGAAAAATTGTGGAATGGTCTTGAAGGAGATTCTCGACGTTCCCGACAACATTCCGCAAGGCTTGCTCGACAAAGCAGATTGCGTCGTTGTCTTCCCCTCCGTCATAAAGGCCGCTTTCATTGTCGGCGGAAGCTACGGGCGTGGCGCCATGTCGTGCCGCAAGGGTGATGACTTCCGGGGACCGTGGGGCGCTCCCACGATGATGGCTCTGGAGGGAGGCAGTTTCGGCTTTCAGATCGGTGGACAAGCTACGGACTTTGTCTTGCTTGTTATGAATGAGAGTGGCGCAAGGGGCATTCTCGCCAGCAAGGTCAAGCTGGGAGGCGACGCTTCCGTGGCTGCTGGCCCGGTCGGCCGCGATGCATCAGCCGATACGGACGCGACCCTGCGTTCCGAAATCTTGAGCTACTCAAGGGCGCGTGGCTTGTTTGCGGGAGTCTCCCTCGAAGGCTCCACAATCCGTCCGAACAATGGCGACAACCGCCGCGTGTACGGCAGGAAGATTCCTGCCAGGGAAATTGTTCTGTCCGGAACAGTTGCTGTGCCGCCAGCGGCCCAGCAACTGATCTCGACTTTGGATGCCAAGACCCCGAAGCATAGGACATAAAGGCAATTTGCTTATCGCAGTTCGGCCAAGCCGGACGGAAAGATTAGTGGGATTTGAAAAATGTGGATTGTTCGACTTGCGTTGCGGCGGCCCTACACATTCGTGGTGATGTCCATACTTATCGTGATTATGGGGACGCTTGCAATTTTCCGCACACCAACGGACATTTTTCCGAACATCAACATTCCTGTGGTCAGCATCATCTGGAACTACAACGGACTCGTGCCTGAGGACATGGCCGACCGCATCGTTAGCATCACCGAGCGAGCGCTTACCACCACCGTTGATAACATCGAGCACATCGAATCGCAATCGCTCTATGGAATTGCTGTTGTCAAAGTGTTCTTGCAGCCGAACGCGAACATTCAACAAGGCATTGCGCAAATTACGGCTGTTTCTCAGACCCAACTGAAGCAGTTGCCTGCTGGATCGACGCCACCTCTCATTCTTGCCTACAGCGCATCGAGTGTGCCCGTTCTCCAGCTAGCCTTATCTGGGCAAAACCTGTCGGAGCAACAGCTTAACGACTACGGCCTAAATTTCATTCGCACGCAGCTCATTACCGTGCCGGGCGCATCCGTGCCCTATCCGTATGGCGGTAAACAACGCCAAGTGCAGGTGGATCTGAATACCACCGCGTTGCAGTCGAAGGGATTATCCGCACTGGATGTAGTCAACGCGATCAGCGTTCAAAATCTAATCCTGCCCACAGGAACCTCCAAGATTGGTTCCAAGGAATATGATGTTTCCATTCCCAATGCGGCGCCGCAGACAATTGCCGACCTAAACCGAATCCCGATTAAGACGATTGGCGGCACTACGATCTACATCAAGGATGTGGCCTGGGTGCGTGATGGCTTTCCTCCGCAGACGAATATCGTGCGCGTCAACGGACAGCGCTCCGTATTGCTGACGATTCAAAAGGCGGGCAATGCGTCAACGCTGAACGTGATCGCCGGCATCAAGGCACTGCTGCCTCAAATTAAGACCACGGTTCCACCGCAGCTCGATATAGCACCGCTGGCGGATCAATCCATTTTTGTTCGTGGCGCGATCAGTGGTGTCGTCCGGGAAACTCTGATCGCCGCCTGTCTGACCGCTTTCATGATTCTCGCTTTTCTCGGCAGTTGGCGAAGCACCGTTATCATTGCGACCTCAATCCCTCTGGCAATCCTGACCTCCATCATTGTGCTAAGCGCGATCGGAGAAACGATCAATATTATGACGCTCGGTGGACTCGCTCTGGCGGTCGGCATCCTGGTGGACGACGCGACCGTTGAGGTCGAGAACATAAATCGCAACCGGGAGGCGGAACCAGAGAAGGACATGGATGAAGTTGTCCTTGACAGCGCGTCGCAAATAGCGACACCCGCCTTCGTGTCCACACTGTCGATCTGCATCGTGTTTGCTCCGATGTTCTTGCTGTCCGGCGTCGCGCGCTATCTCTTTGTACCGCTCGCCGAAGCAGTGGTTTTCGCTATGTTGGCCTCTTACCTGCTTTCGCGGACCATCGTCCCCACCATGGCCAAGTACTTGTTACGGGGAGACAAACATGACGCAGGCGCCCCAAGTCGTAATCCGCTCGTTCGACTTCAGAAGCGTTTTGAAGAGGCCTTCGAGAGATTTCGTCACAGCTATCGTAGCCTGCTGGAGATTTGCCTCCGCCACCGGCGCACTTTCCTGATTGCGTTCTTCGCAAGCTGCCTCGGCTCTCTCGCGATCCTGATTCCTTGGCTGGGCCGCGACTTCTTTCCAAGCGTTGACAGCGGTTCTTTCAAGCTGCATCTGCGCGCGCCCACTGGAATGCGCATCGAGGAAACCGCCAACCTTTGCGATCTGGTCGAGCAGTCGATTCGACAGCAGATTCCGGCAAGCGAGGTCCAAAACGTCATTGACAACATAGGTTTACCCTTCAGCGGCATCAATCTCTCCTATAGCAATTCGGCTCCCGTCGGCTCGTCGGATGCCGACATCCTTGTGAGTCTTTCTGCCAAGCACCATCCCACGGATGACTACATCCATCAGCTTCGGCTTTCACTCCCAAAACAGTTCCCCGGCGTGACCTTCGCTTTTTTGCCCGCCGACATGGTCAGCCAAATTCTGAACTTCGGCTTGCCGGCTCCGATCGATGTCCAAGTTGTGGGAAACGACTTGGAGGGAAACCAACGCTACGCAAATGCGCTCCTCAGCAAATTGAAATACGTCACAGGAACGGCTGATTTGCGGATCCAGCAGCCCTTTGATGAGCCTTATCTCCGCATGAGGGTCGAACGTACGAAAGCAGAAGAGCTTGGATTTTCGGCTCACGATATTGCGCAGAATCTTCTGGTTTCACTGAGCGGCAGCTTCCAAACTTCGCCCACGTTTTGGGTGGACCCAAAGAATCATGTCAGCTACCAAATCGCCACGCAGACTCCGCAATATCGCACGAACACACTGCAGGATGTTGAAAACATCCCGATCACCGGCACAGATCCGGCTGCTCCGCCATCGCTCATGGCCAGTCTGGTATCAACAGAACGAGGCGCCGGAATGGCAGTGGTCTCTCACTACAACGTGGCGCCGGTGATTGACATCTTTGGCGCGGTCACAGGACGCGACTTGGGTGCCGTAGCCGGAGACATCAACAAAATCATTGACGCCACTCGCCAGCAATTGCCGCGCGGTTCTCGCGTCGTTGTCCGCGGGCAGGTTCAGACGATGCAGGCATCCTACGTTGGTCTTCTGAGCGGGCTGGCGTTTTCGATCGTGCTCGTATACTTGCTGATCGTGGTGAACTTTCAGTCCTGGCTGGATCCTTTCATCATGATTTCCGCACTGCCCGCGGCACTCGCCGGCATTGCCTGGTTTTTGTTTATAACGCACACGACTTTGAGCGTACCGGCGCTCATGGGAGCCATAATGTGCATGGGCGTGGCCACCTCAAACAGCATTCTCGTCGTTAGCTTTGCCACGGAAAAAATGCAGGAAGGAAGCGATTCCATCGGCGCGGCGTTGGAGGCAGGCTTCACGCGTTTTCGGCCCGTGCTGATGACCGCTCTGGCCATGATTATCGGCATGGTGCCAATGGCCCTTGGCCTGGGAGATGGCGGAGAACAAAATGCGCCTCTCGGGCGGGCGGTCATAGGCGGCTTGATTTTCGCCACGGTTTCGACGCTGTTCTTTGTGCCGGCATTTTTCAGCGTCCTGCAGGGTTCACGCCGGCATTCGGCACAAACGGGAAATCAGAATTAGGCACAATACATCTGGAGTCTTTATGTCGTCTCAAATTGAAGATCGAAAGCAACCCAGCGAGCAAACGCTTCCCCGGAATGATACGGGATCAAGAAAAGGTGCTCGCAAATGGCTCGTCCTGGTCGTCGCATTGGTCGTGATTGCCGCTCTATTGGTATCAGGAATCTGGTCCCGTGTGAGGGCTCGCACAACGCTGAAGGCGGAAACGGCGCAAGTCGCCCTCACCGCGGTATCGGTTGTTTCGCCGAAGCAAACTGCGCCTACCCAGGAGATCATCCTTCCTGGGAATATACAGCCGTTCATCACTTCACCGATCTATGCCCGAACCAACGGATACTTGAAGAAGTGGTATGTCGACATTGGAGCGCATGTCAAGCAAGGTCAACTCCTGGCTGTTATCGAGACTCCGGAAGTCGATCAGCAACTACAGCAAGCTCGCAGCAACCTGCTCACCGCACAGGCCAATCTCGAGCTCGCTTCGATCACCAAAACCCGATATCAGGGACTTTTGAAAAGCAAAGCCGTATCTCAGCAGGATGTCGATAATGCCGTCGGTACGTACAATGCGAACAAAGCAATTGTCGAGGCAGACCAGGCAGCCGTAGACCAGTACACGGCACTGGTGTCCTTCGAAAAGATTTACGCTCCCTTCGACGGCGTCGTCACCGCCAGAAACACGGATATCGGTGACCTGATTAACTCCGGAAGCGGTAGCGCGGTTAAAACCGATCTCTTCCACATGGCTCAACCCAGAAAATTGCGCGTCTACGTAAACGTCCCGGAGGAATATTCGCAAGGGATTAAGGTCGGTATGACAGCTGATCTCAGTCTCGCTGAGTTTCCAGCTCGTACCTTTCGCGGAGAACTGGTGCGCACCGCCGATGCTATCACTGTGACAACCCGTACCTTGTTGGTTGAAATCGATGTCGACAATCCCACAGGCACGCTGCTCACTGGCTCCTACGCAGAGGTCCACTTGAAAGTCCCGGAGCATAAGTCAACCCTCATCCTTCCCGTCAACACTCTGCTATTCCGCTCCGAGGGTTTACGTGTCGGCGTTGTGAAGGACGGAAAAGTCGTGCTCACTGCCGTGACTCCTGGGCACGATTTCGGCGATCGAATTGAAATCGTCTCCGGCGTCACGCCGGACGATCAGGTCATTGTCAACCCACCCGACTCCATCATTACCGGACAGCAAGTCCAAATCGTTCAGGCAACATTGCCGGGGGATATCAAGTGAAGCGCCCTCGAAATACGATTTCGGCCGAAAATTCGTGGCAAGCACCTCGGCTGGAAGTTCTGCTCTTGATAGCTCTACTCCAGTTGGCCGGATGCACCGTTGGACCGAAATATCAGCGCCCGGCAGCGGAAGTCCCGCCAGCTTATAAGGAGGTGGGCGATTGGAAACCTGCGCAGCCGAATGATCAGAGCCTCAGCGGCAACTGGTGGGAAATCTTTCAGGATCCGCAACTGAATGCTCTCGAAGCTCAGGTTAACGTCTCCAACCAAAACTTGAAAGCGGCTGAAGCTCAATATACACAAGCTCGTGCACTTGTCCGCTATCAGCGGGCTAATTACTTTCCCACGATCAGCGCGGGCGCCAGTGCAACACGCAACAGAATCTCGAACCACCGGCCTGCGAGTGTCGTCTCCAATGGAATTACGTACAACGACTTTCAAATTCCTTTTGAATTGTCTTATCAGCTCGACGTCTGGGGACGCGTGCGCCGCACCGTTGAATCTTATCGCGAGCAGGCGCAGGCCAGCGCAGCCGACTTGGCAGCGGTGAACCTGTCCATGCATGCGCAGTTGGCTTTGGACTACTTCCAGGCCCGCACGCTTGATGCCGAGGAGCAGCTTTTGAATTCTACGGTCACCCAATACGAGCAAGCGTTGGAATTGATCGAGAATCGGTATGCAGGCGGCATCGCTTCCGATTTGGAGGTCGAGCAGGCCAGAACGCAACTTGAGACAACTCGCGCTCAGGCAATCGATGTCGGAGTTGGCCGCGCTCAGTTCGAGCACGCAGTAGCGGTTCTCATTGGAAAACCTCCCGCATCGTTCAGTCTCGCTCCTCTTCCTCTCACGGCGCCGCCTCCTCCCATTCCGGTGGGGCTACCCTCTTACTTGCTTGAGCGGCGACCCGACATCGCAGCTGCCGAGCGCCTCATGGCCTCTGCCAACGCGCAGATTGGCGTCGCCAAGGCCGCCTATTATCCGCTTGTCAATTTGGCGGCAGCTGGAGGCTTCGAAAGTGGCTCAATCACAACATTGCTCACCGGCCCCAGTATTTTGTGGTCGGCTGGCCCGTCCGCGCTTCTCACCGTCTTCGACTTCGGAAGACGTCGGGCTGCCTCGGACCAGGCCATCGCTGCGTACGATCAAGCCGTCGCTAACTATCGGCAAACTGTGCTGACCGGTTTTCAACAAGTCGAGGACAACGTCGCGGCGCTTCGGATTCTGGAGCACGAAGCTCAAGTACAGAACACGGCCGTCGACGCAGCCGAAAAATACCTCGCACTCGCCAACACGCGTTATACAGGTGGCGTCACCAGCTACCTCGAAGTGACAACGGCTCAGAGCGCCGCCCTCTCCGACGAAATCACTGCGGTCAATATTCTCGGCCGCCGCATGGCAGATGCAGTCACACTCGTCCAGGCCCTCGGTGGTGGCTGGAATAGCTCGGAGTTGCCGGTGCGCCCCGAATGTTGCGGCAAACTGACAAGCACTTCAAGGTAGTAGCGCCTGTCTTTCAGCGTGAAAACGGATACATTGCCCATCCGATTCCCACACCGATCAGCAGAAAAAGAAACAGCGACCACACGATATATTTCACGCGATCGATCGGGCGCCGTCGGCTTAAGAAGCCGAACGCGATGGAAATCAGCAGTGCAAAGAGCAGCATCGATTGCAAATGACTGAGTTTGAATTCCATTCCTGCGTTCATGCTTTGCGTCCTCGCGCGGCTTCATACGCATGCAGCGCCGCTAGCAGATTCAATACGCCCGCGGTTGCCAGGAAACGCGTCCCGTAATCGCCGCCGGCGTGCGAAACGTCCGCTCCGTTGGTTTCAAGCGCCCTGGCCCCCAGATAAAATGTTCCCGTGCCCAGGTCCGCCAAAAAGCCCAGGGTATCGAAAGCATCGTTCCCACTTGAACTAAATACATTGCCCCGCATCCCCGCGCCAAGGATCACGAGAAGACCGACGGTCACAAGACACATCACCGCCCGTCCCCACATCTTCAGCAAAGCATGACCAAGCCCTGGCACGAGCCATCCTGCCACGCCGATGAAGAATGCGATTGTCTCGCGTTTGGAATCCTGCGGTGGAACCGCCTCGACTGCTGTCTCCTCTGCCATCCCTTTTCCTTCTATTCCGGCTTATGCCAGCAACGGCAAAATTTCTTTCTGAACCGCTCCGGTCACGCGAGCCTCGCCTTCCCCGATATACACATTCACCTCGCTGCGCACTCCGAATTCTGGCAGGTAAATTCCCGGTTCAACGGAATTGCACGTGTGCGGAATCAAGTGCCTTACGTCGTGAGTTTCAAGCCCGTCCATATTCACGCCGTTGCCGTGCACTTTTTCTCCGATACTGTGGCCCGTGCGGTGAAAGAAGTATTTTCCGTAACCTGCTTTTTCAATGATGCGTCGCGCCGCTTTGTCCACCTGCCATCCCTGCAACGGCTTCCTTGCCGCGACGTGATTCAGAATCAGTTCGGTCGCCGCGTCGCGCGCTTCGCGCACGGCCCTAAATACCTTTGCATATTTTTCCGGAACTTTCGCGCCAAGATATCCCATCCAGGTTACGTCGTAATAAACGCTGCCTGGCATTTTCTTCTTCCCCCAAACATCCATCAAAAGCAGGTCGCCCTCGCAAATCGCCGACGCAGATTCCGCCGTCGGGCCATAATGCGGATCGCTGGCATGCGCATTGACTGCAATGTCCGGCCCGTCTTCTGCCCACATTCCGGCGGCGTCAAATTCCTTCACGATCCAGTTCTTCACATCGAATTCCGTCAGGGTCCTCTTCTCGCGCACGCTTTGCGCCGCAAGCTGAAAGGCTTCACGCACGATCCGGTCAATGGCCACGCCTGCCGCAAGATGCGATTGGAGCTGCTTTGCGCTCCAACAGGCTTCGTATTTCTGCACCAGGTCCGCCGAACTGACTACCTTTGTGCCGGAGCCGCGCACTAGCTCGATTGTCCCCGCGTCCACCATCGACACATAGGGAATCGCGTTTTTCGGCGAATACTGCATCGCCACGTTCTTTGCGCGGCCAAACATTTTTTTCAAGTTGCTTCGCAATTCCTCTTGCGCTGAGTAATAGAGCGTCTCCCCAGGCAACGCCGCCAGCGATTGCGTCTCAATCTTGTGCACCAGTTTCTTGGGCGTTCCCTTTGCCGGAACGAAATAGAACCACCTTCTCGTCCTCATCCCGTCCGGCAGACTCAAGATGTTCTGCGCGATGGGATCGCGTCCGCGAAAATCATAGAAGAGCCAGCCATCGATTTTGGCAGCCCGCAAATCACTCTGAATGCTTTGGATGTCTGCGCTCATTGAGGAATCAGTTCCATTGCTCGAGCAACACTCACTGTCAAGCTTCTTGCACCAACAGGCCGAGGATCTGCTGCCGGGTTACACCGCGGATTTCCACGCGTTTCCTGCGGCTTCTTTCGCCGCTCTGAATTCTAACAGCCGACCTGGGTGTTTTCAAAAGCTCTGCCAGGCATTCCGCCAGCGCCTCGTTCGCCCGGTCTTCAAGCGCCGGGGCCCGCAGCCGCACCTTCAACGCGCCTCCTATTTCCCCAGCAATCTCGTCCTTACTCGCGCGCGGCTGCACTCGCACCGCAAACACCACTCCGCACTCCGTTTCCGTAATGTCGATCATTTACTTTGGACTGGACGCAGCTTGAAATCTATTCTGTATTCACGCAAACATATATTCGGCACAGCCCTCGCCGCGTACTGCAGTGCCTCATCTGCTTCCGCTGCGATGATAATTCCGTGAGTTGCTTGGCCGGGTCCGGCGAGATTTTCTTGCACCCACGTCATATATCTAAGAGTCTGCCCAACGACAGAATCGCTGCTCTTGCCGCGTTTTAACTCGACAACCACTAAGTCCCCCGTGTCCTTGTCTAAGCACAGGAAGTCGATACTCCACTCCCCTGCGGGAAACTGCCTCCCGTCCTGCTCCTCGGTCTTATATCGTGTTAGCGACCTACCAAAATCAATCAGCTCCCAGTTCTTGTCCATGAAGTCTTCCAAATGAGCCTCTAGTGCAAATTCTGAACTCGTCTCCAGGGCCTCAATGCTGGCAACAGGCACTCGAATCTCGGGGGCAGCCGTTATCACGCGAAAGTCCTGCTCAGTGACGCTTCGCACGCCACCTTGGAAATATGTACCCCAGCTCTTCTTGTTCTCGATAAATCTAAGACTTGGCAGCAACGGCTCGACTGCGCGTCGTTCGGGCCAGAGATCGACCTTTCTAGACGAACGCCGTGCTGCGAGCGATAAAATTCGTTGCCATGCGAGAGTTCTTCACTCTCTTGTTTGGACAATTGGTAGCTGGGTCCAGCAAGTGCCGCAGTCCCGACGAATGCCCTAACCGGAGTTCCAAGATAGAATGCTATCGAGTCGCCTCCGTTGAGATTCTTGCGGTTGGGAGTCCTTTCGCCGAGACCCCAGAATCTGTCCTGAGTTCTTTGCCGAAGAACGTCCTCGCCGGTAATGCCGTGCTCTTCGTGACTTGTAACGACGAATATCCAATAGCTCATCTGTTCCTCCCGGCCCTCATGCTTCAATTGGATCTGCGCGCGCCAAACAAAGCCGTGCCCACCCGCACTTCCGTTGCGCCTTCTTCAATCGCCGCTTCAAAATCATGGGACATTCCCATCGACAGAACAGGTAGCTCGATCGCAAGTTTTCCAGCTAGTTCGTCGCGCAGTTCTCTCAACCGCCGGAAATACGGCCTGACATCCTCGGCCTTTTCCAAAAAGGGAGGAATACACATCAATCCCGCAAGCTGCAAACGGGGCAGTTCAGCACACCTCTCAGCCAATGGCCCAAGCTCGCTTATTTCCACTCCGCTCTTCGTCTCTTCTGGTGCAACCTGGACTTCGATCAGCATGCGCAGTTTGCCCGTGATGCCTGCTTCCGCCCGGGCACGGTCCAGCCGCTGAGCGACCGCAAAATCATCGACGGAATCTATGCTGTGAAAAAGTTTCGCTGCCCGCGCCGTCTTATTGCTCTGTAAATGTCCAATCAGATGCCACGTGGCCTCCAATCCTTCCGTGCCCGCGCGCTTCCCTTCCCACTCCTGAATGCGGTTCTCGCCAAAATGACGAATCCCTGCTTCGTAGGCCTCGACGATGGCGTTCGTCGGATGTGTCTTGGACACCGCGATCAGCGTGACCTCCTCCGCTCTCCGCCCGGCGCGCGCCGCCGCGCCAGCGATCCTCTCCTGAATTCGCAAAAGATTTTCTCGCACCGAAGTTTGCGTCATGTTCGAATCCGAATCCTAGCATGCGCGGCATTGCAGCGCAGAGTTTCTGCGGTTAGACTGGCTTTCGGCCGCTATTTAATCCGCGGTTACACTGAAAAATGACCGTTCCTGGAAAACTCATCGCCGTCGAAGGCATCGATGGCAGTGGCAAGCGCACGCAAGTCGAACTCCTGACGCTCAGTCTGAAGGCGCACGGCAACTCCGTCTTTCCCACCGGCTTTCCACAATACGACTCCTGGTTCGGCAGAATGGTCGGTCAATTCCTCAACGGCGATCTCGGCCCGCTTGAAAGTCTTGACCCGCACTTCACAGCCCTGCTCTATGCCGGGGACCGCTTCGAAGCCAAGCCTAAACTCGAATCCGCTCTGAACAACGGCCAAATTGTTCTTGTGGACCGCTATATCGGCTCCAACCTTGCTCACCAGACCGCTCGCGTTCCCCCGTCACAGCGCTCGGAATTTCTAAAATGGATCGAACATCTCGAATACAAAATTTACGGATTGCCGCGCGAAACTCTGGTGCTCTATTTGCGTGTTCCGCCACCAGAAGCTCAAGCCCTGGTTGCTCGCAAGTCCGCCCGCAGCTACACGGCGGTCAAGCAGGATCTGCTGGAAGCCAGCCTAAGCCATCTTGAGGACGCTGCGGGCATGTACGATCTTCTTTCCAAGCGCCAAAACTGGAACACCATCGAATGCTTCGATCCCAATCGCAATCAGATGCGCGCAGCTGAAGACATCGCCAAAGAACTTCTGGGCGCAGTCTTACTCGCGCTCTCGCAATCCGCCCGAAAGGAAGGGGCCTGACCGGTGGGCTTCGCAGATTTTCTCGGCAACGAACGCATCGTCGCGGCACTTCGCGGCGCTCTTCGCAGCCAGCGTGTCCCCCACGCCCTGCTCTTTACAGGACCGCGCGGCGTCGGCAAATTCACTCTCGCGCGAATGTTCGCTCAAGCCGCTAATTGCGAACGCCTCGCCGACGACTTCTGCGGCGAGTGCGCCACCTGCCAGCGCATATCTCTCCTCGCCAATCCCCAAGCGCTTCTCGAGCAAGGACTCGCCGAGCGTGGCGAAAGCGCCGACGCCGCAACCGTCGAACGTGTTCCTCTGATTCTGCAGTCGCACCCGGACGTCTGGGCGCTCGTGCCCGACCCTGTCCGCTTGAAAAGCCCAGTGGCGCGCCCGATGTTGCGTGTCGGCCAATTGCGCGCCGTTCAGCGTGCCGCCTACTTTCAACCCATGGGCCGCCGCCGCGTTTTCATTCTCGATGGCGCGGACACCATGCGCTGGGATGTCGCCAACGTATTCCTGAAAATTCTCGAGGAGCCTCCCGGCTCAGCGACGCTCATCCTCACCGCGCCCTCGTCATACGCGCTTTTGCCAACTATTGTCTCGCGCTGCATGCAATTTCATTTCGCGCCTCTCCCACAGTCGGCCGTGGAAAAAATCCTGAAAGAAAAGACCGCTCGCAAACCCGCCGAAATCAAGCTCGCCGCGCAACTCGCGGAGGGCAGCCCCGGCCTGGCCATCGAAATGGATGTCGACGCGGCCGCCCAGCGCCGGAGAAGCGCGCTGCGCATCCTCGAACGTGCGGCGCACGGCCAAGGTTTCGCCCAGCTCTTCTTAGACACTTCGGCTCTCGCCAAGGACCGCGATTCTTCGTTCGAGGATCAGATCGGGGTTTTCTATGGCCTGCTCACCGATCTCCTCGAACTTACGTCCAAAGTGAAAGAACCTGTTTTGCGTAACGCTCCGCTCGCAAAAGAACTGCAATCGCTCGGTAGATCTGTGGATTCTACCTGGGTTCTCCGCGCCATCGCCGGTTTTGACGAGCTTTACCTCGGCGCGCGCCGAAATTTGAACCGTCAGCTGGGCTTGGATGCGCTGGCCGCATCTCTTGCGCCTGCACTTTCGCGTACTTCCACGCCCCGCCTCTGATTCGTCCCCCAATATTCGCCTTCTCAAAATTAAACCGCTACACTGTAACCCGCCGGCTCCGACACGCATCATAGAGACAGATATTCCACCCTCCGTTAGAAGGAGCAGTCATGGTGAACCGTCGTATGTTTCGTCCGGGTTTCCCGGACGTCAAGGAGCCGAGCATCCCCCGCCCTCAGCACAACGGTCCTATCCCGAGCAAAAAACCCGCGCCACCGGAGATCACCCATGCCGAGAACTTCTACTGGGTCAAGCAGATGCAGTCTCATACGCCGATGGCTGTCGTTCTAGACAGTGGTGAAGTCCTTCGCGGCACAGTCGAGTGGTATGACCGCGACTGCATCAAGCTCACCCGCCATGGCAGCCCGAACCTGCTCATCTTTAAGCGCGTGATTAAGTACGTCCACAAGGACGGCGAAGAATCCGCCCAGGGCGGCGACGAGTAAATTCTCTATTTGTGCAGGGAATGGCCGGACTTTGCCCCGAAGGTCAGCAAGGCCTTTGCGGCCAGCGACCCGTTCTCGTTGAAAATCTCGCATTCGGTCACAACAAAATTTCTCCCGGCGCGCAGCACCCGTGCGTCCGCCTTGATGCGCCCGCCCGGCACCGGTTCCAGATAATTAATGCTCAGCTCTACGGTCGCGATCTCTGTCCCCTTGGTCACCACGGTATACGCTGCGATCGCTGCCGTCGTATCCGCCAACGCGGCCAAAATTCCGCCATGCACCACGCCATGAATCTGTTTGTGGTTCGGTTTGACGTCGAGCCCGAAAATCGCTCGCCCCTCGCGCACGCTCTCCACGTCGAATCCCAGCATCTCCATCGAGTGGCTCTCTTTCATCCGCTGCCGAACCAGTTCCGTGACCCGTTTTTCTTCTTTCGACATTTTCTTCGTCATCGTGTTTCGTCGTTCTCCACCGAGCCCTTACCTATCCCAATCTTCTCTGCGATTCTCTGCTCCTCTGCGTTATCCTTTCTCTTCCGCTGCTTGTTACTCCGTATGTCGTTACTTGATTCTTCGTTTCTTTACTTCGTTACTTCATTATTTCTCATCTTTTCCTACTGAAAATTGACCACTGAAAACTCACGAAGCCGTAACCCCTCCATCCAGCGGAATCGCCGCCCCCGTCAGCCACGACGATTCTTCTGAGGCCAAATACACCGCCATCTCCGCGACGTCTTCCGGCCGCCCCAATCGCCCCAGCGGTATCGTCTCCAGCCGCGCTTTCAGCTTTGCTTGCCCTTCTTCTGTCTCATTGAACACTCCCTTCACCAAATCCGTTTCCACCACCGATGGACAAATGCAATTGACGCGAATCTTTTCATGCCCGTGGTCCAGGGCCATGGACTTCGTCAACATCGTCACCGCGCCTTTCGAAGCGGAATACGCCGCCCGATCCTTCACCGCGAACAGCCCCAGCACAGAGCCGATATTCACGATCGCTCCGCCGCCGCATTTTCGAAACTCCGGCAGTACTGCCCTCGACATCAGGAACGGCCCCTTCACGTTCACTGTCATCATCCGGTCCCATTCTTCCTCGCTGATCCCCTCCACCGTCGAAACATGCAGCGTTCCCGCGTTGTTCACCAGCACATTCAGCCGCCCGAATCGCTCCACCGTGCCCTTCACCGCGCGCTCGACCTCCCGAGTGCGCGTCACATCACACTCCATCGCCAATCCCGCGCCGCCGTGCTTCTGCACTTCGTTGACCACTTCGCGCAACTTTTCCAGACGCCTCCCCGCCACGGCCACGCTCGCGCCTTCACGCGCAAACGCCAGCGCGATCGCTCGACCGATCCCCGTACCGCCGCCCGTAATTAGCGCCACCTTGCCGGAAAGTCGTGTCACGGATTTCCCCGTTCCCGCGTCTAATAGGAGCGTCGCACTGCCGCCTCATGTTCCAAGTGATGCTACGCGGCGCGCAAACTGAGTGTGCGCTCCGAGCGGTGCGCGCGACTCTAGCATTCGGCTCCCTGCCCTGCAAGCTGGTCTGGCAGGAAGTTGTTGCATCGTAACGACTCCCCCGGGAGCCGTTAAAACAAGCATCCAAGTTGGGAAGGACTCTTGTGGTGGCGCATGTGCGAGAGTTTGTCATTCTGAGTGCATCCGACGAGGATGCACGAAGAATCTCAGCTTAAGATATGGTGGAAGCTCAATTCTCAGGAAATTGCTGAGACTCGAAGGCACATCCTATGCGCATCGGGATCACCTGTTACCCCACGTACGGCGGCTCCGGCGTCGTCGCCACCGAACTCGGCATGGAGCTCGCCGCCCGCGGCCACGACATTCATTTCATCAGCTATGCCCCGCCCATCCGCATGAACCCCAACGACCCCCGCATCCATTTCCACGAAGTCGAAGTCGTCTCCTACCCGCTCTTCGACCACCCTCCCTACACCCTCGCCCTGGCCACAAAAATGCTCGAAGTTTTCGAGTCCGAATCCCTGGACCTGCTCCACGTCCACTACGCTATTCCTCATTCTGTCAGCGCCATGCTCGCGCGCTCCATGGCCGCGCCTCGGCGGCTCCCTTTCGTCACCACGCTTCACGGCACAGACATCACCCTCGTCGGCAGCAACCGCAGCTATCTCCCCATCACCCGCTTTTCCATCGAGCAGAGTGACGGCGTCACCGCCATCTCCAGCTATCTGCTCAATCAAACCATCAAAGAGTTCGACATCAAGCGCCCCATCGAAGTCATTCCCAATTTCGTGAACTGCGATCTCTACAATCGCACTGCGGACAAAGGTCTGGCCGCCCAATGGGCTCCCAACGGCGAACCCATCCTCATGCACCTCTCCAATTTCCGCCCCGTTAAGCACCTCACCGACGTCGTCGAAATTTTCGCCATCGTCCGCGCCAAAATGCCCGCCAAGCTCGTCCTCATCGGCGACGGCCCGGACCGCGGCGCCGCCGAATACCTCGTCCGAAAGTATCATCTCCAAAAAGACGTTTTCTTCCTCGGCAAACAGGACGCCGTCTACGAAAAACTCGCCGCCGCCGATCTTTTCCTGCTTCCTTCGCAACTCGAATCCTTCGGCCTCGCCGCACTCGAAGCCATGGCCTGCGAAGTCCCCGTCATCGCCACCAACGTCGGCGGCGTCCCCGAAGTGGTCGAGCACGGCGTCGACGGATTCCTAGTGCAACCCGGCGACGTCAAAGAAGCCGCCCGCTACGCCATCGAGATTCTGTCCCGCCCCGACCGCGGCCGCGAAATGGGCCAAACCGCCCGCCTCAACGCCAAGAAAAAATTCTGCGCCAACGACGTCATCCCCGCCTACGAAACCTACTACAAGCGCGTCCTCGACGAGTCCTGACCCGTAGCTAGAAAGCCTCCCCTATTTGTACCGTATGTGGTACACTCCTTGGTGTGCGTAAAAAGCCTGAGCCGCAGAAACGCGCAGATGCCCCATCGGAGACGCGCGAAAACCAAGGTAAGCGAGTTCCGGCGATCTTCTATCGCACGGAGGCGGGCGGCGAACCAGTGCGGGAATGGCTGAAGCGGCTTTCCCCAGATGACCGGAAACGCATTGGGGAGGACATCAAGACCGTGGAGTTCGGCTGGCCCATCGGGATGCCCGTTTGCAGGCCATTGGGGGACGGCATTTATGAGGTGCGAACTAGTCTGACCCAGAACCGCATCGCCCGGGTGCTTTTCTACATCGACAAAAAAGGCCGGATGGTCTTGCTGCATGGATTCATCAAAAAGACGCGGAAGACGCCGGCCGAAGATTTGGAACTGACTAGAGGCAACAAGAACAGACATCAAGGGGGACTAAATTGAAAGTAAGAAAAAGTCGCAGTGTATCCGGCCACAGTGGTTCGACCTTTGACAGCTTTCTCGAAGAAGAAGGGATTCGGGAGGAAGTCGAAGCGGTCGCCATTAAGCGGGTGCTGGCGTGGCAACTCGAACAGGCCATGCTCAAGCAGTGCAAGACCAAACAGGCAATGGCAAAGCAGCTTCACACGAGCAGGTCTCAACTTGATCGCCTCTTGGACCCTCAAAACATTTCTGTAACTCTCGATACCATCACTCGAGCGGCCAGGGCGCTTGGCAAGCGCATAGTCATTCGAGTTGCTGACGTAAGAGCTAAACGAGCATAGCGCCCGCATCAACGCCAAGAAAAAATTCTGCTCCAATGATGTCATCCCCGCCTACGAAACCTATTACAAGCGCGTCCTCTCCGAATCCTGAGGTTTTCTTTTCTCTTTCATTCTCTGCGCTGAGTCTTCATCCTTGAATTCTCAATCTCGCCATCACCATTCCCAATTGGCCCCAAGCCAGTACTCTCTGAATGACCCTACAATTTCCGAAGAGGAGCATAGCTAACGTAACCATCGCCAGATGATCCTTCCTGTTTGGGATGGACCGTTAGGTCCTGGCGGTAACGGCCGCCCTCGACGTCATGATATTCGATTCTTAGCTCCCTGAGTTTCGACGCCGCCTGTGGAAAGAAAAGATAGCCTCGATCTCCCTTATCAGCTGAACCCAGACCAGGCATTGTGTACGCGACTTCGGCCCTTTCTTTACTCCCTAGTGAATGAATTCTGTCGAAGTGAATGTCCCAGCTATCGCTTCCAGGAACGACGTTCAAGGGGACCGTAGTTATGTTGAAAGCCGCTCCATTCCCAATGTTTTTGGCCACGAGCAATCGGTTGTGGGCCGCGTCCTGGCAGAACTCGAACACCACAACAGGGCGCAGCGAAATTGAGTTCTGGCGAACAATTTCCTTACGCATTCTGGAAGTTTCAAACGTGTACCACCCAATGATAAGGGCAGTTATCCCGAGCACAACAGTCTGAGTCCATACGGCACACTCCATATTTCCCTCCTCGGCAACCTCACTGGAGATGGTCTACGTCATTCACTCTGTCCCCGTGATCTGGTCGCGAACGAATGTCAGCACGTAACCAACGATGAGGCCAAGCAGGAACGTGAACGTTGAGCCATCGATTTTCCCGTGATAGGTCAGAAAGGCAGATACGCCAACAATGAGGACTACCACCGAGACAGCGACCCACGCCATCCGTGTTTGGAACCGGACCTCCCGTTCCTTTCCGTCCTGATACCCCTTTATTGTGGTTGTGAGTAGTTTGACGATGGGGTCAGCCTTTTCCGCGAGAATGGTGATAAGGTCGATGAGATTCGGCTGAGGTGCAGAAGGCAACTTAGGCGCGGTTGCTTCGGAAGGCTGTGTGGGCGTAACTGGCTCGGCCATAACTCCTCCTTATAAAAACGGATATGCAATAGGATAGCTTATTCCGACGGATGCCTTCGGTGCCCCATACTTTGCCGGGTGCCGCAGCCTTCACTTTAAAGGCTGCGGGTTTTGCCTTGCCCCCGCCAAACTCCCCGTCGCCTTTTTTCTGCCCGCCATGCGACCGCTCCGCCCGTTTCGCCTCAATTTTATCTTGACAAGTACTGTACTTTGTACTAACCTAGTTTTTGATAGTTCGACGCCACTCTCGCCGAGTCCCTCCGTTCTCAACTATCCCCCTATTTGTCGTGAGCTTCGACCGCTCATCTGCGTTTGCGCGGGGAAGATCTCGGCCATATCGGAAAACCCCTCCTTACGTGCCCATCTTCACTTCCTCCAAGCCCTTTAGAATCAACACTTATAGAGATGCCCGCAAGTGTTGATTCTAAACCACTTACATCGGGAACTAAGCCCTTTAGATGCAACACTTACAAAAAAACGGGGGGAGGGGGTCGAGTTATTGTTAACTAGAATTTCCAAGATCCACCTATCCCCACTTTGCGGGGCGACTTTGACCCGTCGGAAGAATCCATTCCAGCAGAGTCGGCAATGGTCCGTTGGTTGGCCTATTCGGCTCCTAGGAAGGCGTAGCGGAGGAGGAAGAGGACGCTTAGGACCCAGATGAGCGGGCTGATTTCGCGGTGCCTGCCGGTCCCAAGTTTGACGAAGGTGAAGGAAAGCAGCCCCATGCTGAGGCCGGTGGCAATGCTGAAAGTTAGAGGCGTGGCCAGCAGGGTCAGGAAGGCGGGAAAGGCTTCGCTGAAATCGTCCCATTTGACGCGGGCGACGGCACCGCACATGAGCGCGCCTACCAGGATCAGCGCGGGTGCGGTGGCGTAAGCGGGGATGGCGGCGACTAGGGGCGCGCAAAACATAGCGACGAGGAATAGCGCAGCAATGACGATGTTGCCGAGCCCCGTGCGCGCGCCGGCTGCGACCCCGGCGGCGCTTTCGATGTAGCTGGTGACGGTGGACGTTCCTGTGAGCGCGCCGAACATCGTGCCGAAAGCGTCGGCGAGCAACGCGCGGCTGGCGCGAGGGAGTTTTCCATCGCGCAGGAAGCCCCCCTCTTCGCAGACGCCGACCAAAGTGCCGACGTTGTCGAATAGATCGACGAAGAAAAATACGAAGATGAGTTCGCCAAGACCAATGCTTGCGGCGGCACGAAGATTTAATTTCAAGAACGTGCCAGCCGGATGCGGAAGGGAGAAAAAGTGTGCAGGCCAGTGGCTTAGGTCAAAAGGAATTCCAGCGAGGGTGATGGCGACAATTCCAATAAGAATGGCGCTGCCGACGCGCCGCACCATTAAGATGGCGATGAGCACGAGTCCGACAGCGGCCAGACGCACGTGCGGGTCGGAAACTTTTCCCAGCCCGACGAAAGTAGCGGGATTCGCGACGATGATGTTGGCGTTGCGCAAGCCGATGAAGGCGATAAACAAGCCGATGCCTGCGGCGGTGCCGTATTTGAGGCAATTGGGAATGCCGTTGACGATTTGTTCGCGGATATTGGTGAGCGTGAGAATGAGAAAGAGCAGTCCGGAAAGGAAAACAACACCGAGCGCGGTCTGCCAGGGTACGCCCCGGCCAAGAACAATCGAGTACGTGAAGTAGGCGTTGAGGGACATGCCCGGCGCGAGCGCGATTGGATAGTTGGCCCACAGGCCCATGATGAGCGTGGCGACCGCCGAAGAAATGCAAGTCGCGAAGAGAACTCCTTCGACGGGCATGCCCGCTTCAGAAAGAATGCGCGGGTTGACCACCACCACGTAGGCCATGGTCATGAAAGTGGTCAGGCCCGCGAGCAACTCGCGCCGCACGGTGGTCTGATTTTCTTGAAGATGAAATACGCGCTCGAGCCCGTTCATGAAATCCCCCGGCCACTTGATCCGCCTGATATGCTGTGCATCGCGCGAACGAGAATCTATATCACAGCTTGCCGCTGCAGAAATTTGATTGTTGCTTGGGGCGGCCAATCGTTCGGCATTTCCTGGAGAGGACTGTTATGAAAAACTCGAAACTAAATTCTTCACGGAGCCTTCCGCATTCCAGTTCATGGCCCGTTCTAACTCTCATCTTGCTGATCGCTTCGCCTGCCTTGGCGCAAGAAAAGCCTTCCGCCCCTCCGGGTGCGCAGAACAGTCCCGAACAACGGGCCGAACTTAATCTCCAGGCAGCGCGGCAAAATCCGCTCCAGCTGCGTCATTTTCTGCTAGATATGCCAAAGGGCGGCGATCTGCACAATCACCTGAGCGGCGCGGTCTACGCGGAGTCCTGGATTCGCGCGGCGGCCGAAGATCATTTATGCGTGGATATCGCCAAGCTCGTTTTTGCGAAACCGCAAGCCGGGTCAAAGGGCGGAGCGGAACAACCGGCGTGCGGTGAAGGCAAAGTTCCCGCAGCCAGCGCATTCAAAGATCAAGAACTCTACGATGCGCTAGTGGATGCCTTTTCCATGCGCGGATTTGTGCCTTCGCCGGGGATAACAGGGCACGATCATTTTTTTGACGCGTTTGCGAAATTCGGCGGCACCGACCATCGCCATCTCGGCGAGTGGGTTGACGAGGTTGCGACGCGCGCGGCGGCGCAGAACGAACAATACCTCGAGTTGATGCACACGCCGGACTTCAGCCACACCGCGGCGATCTCCAAAGAAATCGGATGGCGCGAAAATTTAAGCCAGTTGCGCGATGAATTGCTGGCCCACGGATTGCGCGACGACGTTTCGCGCGCCAAGACGAGCATGGATCAAGCGGAGGCGCTTCGCATGAAGCATGAACATTGCGGACAGCCGGATGCGGCGGCCGCCTGCCACGTCGAAGTTCGCTATCTCTGCCAGGTCCTACGCGGTTTCCCCAAGGAGCAGGTCTTTGGGCAAACCTTAATGTGTTTCGAAACGGCTTCGGCTGATCCGCGATTCGTGGGCATCAATTTGGTGATGCCCGAGGACGGCTACACAGCCATGAATGACTACCCGCTGCACATGCGCATGGTAAGTTTCCTTCACACGTTCTATCCGAAGATTCATGTGAGCTTGCACGCGGGCGAGATTGCGCCGGGATTGGTTCCGTACGAGGGACTCTGTTGCCACATTCGCTTGGCCGTCGAGCAAGCGCACGCGGAGCGCATTGGTCACGGTGTCGACATCATGTACGAGGATAATCCTCACGCGCTCTTGAAAGCGATGGCCTGGAATCACGTGATGGTGGAAATCAGCCTGACGAGCAATGACCTGATCCTCGGGGTAAGCGGCAAGGATCACCCGTTCCCGCTATACCGCATGTTTGGCGTCCCGGTGGCGCTCTCATCGGACGATGAGGGAGTTTCGCGCATTGACTTGACGCATGAATACGTTCGTGCCGTCCAGAGCTACGATCTTCACTATGCTGACCTAAAGCAGATGGTCCGCACGAGCCTGGAACACAGTTTTTTGCGGGGCGCCAGCTTGTGGAGCGGGCCAGACGATTTCAATCATGTTGTTTCAGCGTGCTCGGAAGATCCCCTGGGGGCCGAGAAATTTTCTTCAGGTTGCGCCGATTTTCTGAAGTCCAGCGAAAAAGCGGGCCAACAGTGGGAACTCGAGCGGCGTTTTCGCGCGTTTGAAGCTGGATTATGAAGGCAATTTCTTATACCGAAGCTGGCGTTCGGATAGAGCGTGGCGCGGCCAGCAAAAGCAGGGAAACAGCTTGAGCGCGATCGCGCTCAAGGTTTGTGCCAGTACATGTCCCAACCGAGGTAGCGAGTTGTGGCTTCATGGACGGCCGAGGCGACTGAAGAGAAGTTTGCCGCCACGTGGTGTTCGAACCCGCGTTCACAGATATAGCGGAGAAGCTTCTGCAACTGAGGAATGTGCACGACGCCGGCGCCGCCAAAAGTTTCCAACGAATCATCGGTAAAAGTTCCCTCGCCGACGTAGCCGCGGATTTTCCCTTCACGGTCATCCGTTGAAACACGCACAAAACTCATCGGGCCGGGCTTGACTCTGCCTACGCACGTGCCAAAGGTGTTTTCCTTGCCGACGGTCCCGGCGATAATCTCCTGGAAATCCATGCGCACGTCCTGGAAGAAGTGCTTGGGAAGATTGCTGCAGTGAAAACAGACGGCCTTATCAGGATCATCCGCGTAGTTGTTATTCCAGTCGAGCAGCGCGCTAGGAGTCTCGGAAGCCAGTTGCAGCGCATGCATGCCCACTACGCCGGCAATATCGACTTCGCAAGCGCTGGACATCCCTTCGTTGCTCATCATGCTCATCACCGTGCAGGGCACGACTCCAAAATATTCTTCAAGAGAAGTCCAGCACTGAATGGCGCTGATCGCGACTTCGGTATCCTGCATCCAGCCATCGATCACCGCGCCGAGTTTGGACATCTTGAGAAGAGCGGCGTCCGGAATGCCTTGCGTGGAAACGTATTTCCGGATGGATTGAAGCTTCTTCTGCGCCACGGCATCGTCATCTTTCATGCGCGCGATGCGCCCAAGAATCTCGGAAAGATCAATGGTCTCGATGGAGATGCCGTTGGCTTCGAGGATTTTCTCACTGTAGCGCACGGTGTTGAAGGCCGCCGGGCGCGCGCCGATCGCCCCGACGCGCAATCGTCGCAATCCCTTCACGACGCGGCATACTCCGAGAAACCATTCCAAGTCGCGACGGAAGACGTCCGACTGCGGCAACTCGGTATGGAGAGTCGTCAACGAATAGGGGATGCCGTATTGCGCGAGATTGTTGCAAGCCGACATTTTGCCGCAAAAGCTGTCGCGGCGGTCCCGGATGGACATCCGACTTGCGGTGTCAGGCGTGGCCTGTACCAAAACAGGTGCTGATAGGTCTGCCATGCGGAGCGTGTCGGCGATGGCCCGCTCATCGCCAAAATTCGGCAGCGTGACGACAATTCCGTCGATCGCTTCGCGATGTTTCTTGAACAGATCGGCGCAGCGCCGCGCTTCCTGCCGCGTTTCCACCGCGCCAAACTTTGAATCGGCTTCCGTGAGCGCGACCACGTTTATGCCTGCCGTTTCGAGCGCTGCACGCATTTCCTGATGGCCAGAACGGGCGAGATGATCGGGGAAAAAGCCGCGATTGCCCACAATCATGCCGAGGGTCATTTGTCGTCTCGTCTGTTCGCTCATTGTTCTTCTTTCACTAAAAGGAACCGGCCCCATGATTGCCGTTGAGGATCCGCCTCAGCAGTCTACCTAAATCCTAGAGCAGAGGTGGATTGCAGTCATCTAGCGTTGGACGATGTACCGGCACCATGTAGTTTTGGATCGAAGAACGTAAAGGTAGCACATCCGGAAGGAAATGGCGCGCCCGGGGGGACTCGAACTCCCGACCTTCTGGTTCGTAGCCAGACGCTCTATCCAACTGAGCTACGGGCGCGCGGCAAATAAATATTAACACAAGGCATCGAGCTCTGGCCACGGGACGCAAAGCAGTGCGGATCACGAATTCGCTGTATCGCGCCTGCCGAACTCAGCGCGGTGTGCTTCGGGACCGAAGGAGACTACTACCGCGCCTACCAGGAGAACCACCACAGCGAACAGCGCCATCGCCCGGCCATAACTCATGAAATGCGCCATTCGCGCTTCAAAGTAAGCGCTACCGGAAGCAATCAGCACGCCAAACTGGTAGGCCAAGCCGGGAAAGAATCCACGCAATTGATCCGGCGAAAGCTCATTGATGTGGGCTGGTATCACGCCCCATGCGCCTTGCACCATGAACTGCATCAAGAATCCGCCAACCAGAATCAGCGGCAGATTGGGGGCGAAAACCCACAAAGGAATCATAACAACCCCCAGCAGCAGAGCGGTCACCATGGCACGCCGTCGTCCGCGCTGGTCGGAGAAATATCCGAACGCCAGGCCGCCGCAAATCGCTCCGACCATGGAAAATGCTGTGAAATCGGACGTCCGCTGCGGCGTGAATCCATGCTGCTGTTGCAAATAGGTCGGGTACATTTCCTGAGTACCATGGGAGACGAAATTCATCATCGCCATCAAAACCACGACATAAGCGAATCGCTTCCAGTTGCGAAATATGGCGCGCTGGTAGGTTGTCCAATCCGTGCGCGAACGGTGCCAAGCTTCAGGCTCTTTCACTTTGGCGCGCACGAACAACGTGAGTAGCGCCGGCAGTCCGCCTATGAAAAACAGCGGCCGCCATCCCCAATGCGGGTAAACAACACGATACACACCGGCCGCCAACAGAAATCCAAGCGCGTAGCCCTCTTGCAACAGGCCGGAAACAAATCCGCGCCACCGGACAGGAACGGATTCCATGGTGAGCGATGCTCCCACGCCCCACTCACCGCCCATCCCGATTCCGTAGAGCAATCGCAGAAAGAAGAAAACTCGGTAATTCGGCGCGAGTCCGGAAAGAACTTCGATCAGGGAAAAGTACAAAATGTTGACGATGAGCGGGATGCGGCGTCCGTGGCGGTCGGCAAGCAAACCGAACAAAATCGCGCCGATCCAACGCGTGGCCAGGCTGGCGGTAATCGTTAGTGCCAGCGCCGGGATGCTCGTCCCAAATTCCTTGGCGATGGGAGCCAGCACGAATGCAACGATGAAGAAATCGAAGGCGTCGAGCGTCCAGCCAAGAAAACCAGCGAGCACCGCGTGATGCGCACCTGAACGAACCGGCTGCGCGGCATCCGCCATTTTAGTACGCTTGCCACTCCGCCGGCTTGGGCATCAGCCGCGAGATGGCAACCCCACAGACGACGGCCAGGACGGCAAGGAGGAAGCCTGCCTGGTACCTGCCAAAGCACAGTTCACCGATGGAAAAGAGTGCGGAATAAATAAGGACGCAGCCCAGCAGCCAGTTCACCAGATTCTTGCCCAGATCGCGCGTGGCGGGTACATCGCCGGCAATCTTGGCGACCGGTAGCCAGCCGGTGATTTGCGGACGCACCTTCGCGTAAAACCTGACGAGCGTGTCATTGGGCTCAGGCGCAGTGAAGAGCGTGACAGCAATCCACACGAACGTCGTAATTCCCGTCGTGCAAAGCGTCGTCTTAGCGAAAATGACTGGGTCAGAGCCGCTGAAGGGTTGCGGCCGTCCAGCAATGGTGCTCCAGAGAGCGTTGCTATGCAGTGCGAGCGTCGTCACCAGCGCCGCGACCATGGCGGAGATTTCGCTCCACGCGTTCACGCGCCACCAATACCAGCGCAGCAAATAGACGCCGCCTGTTCCCGCTCCCAGTTCGAGCACGATCTTCCAGCCCGCAGAGACGGAGGTCAATTGCCAGGCAACCGCGGCGGCCGCCAATACGAGAAACGCCGTCGCCAGGCGTGAAACATTTACGAAATGCGCTTCGCTTCCCTCTTTCTTCAGAAAACGCCGGTAGAAGTCTTCAATCAAGTAAGAGCTGCCCCAATTGAGCTGCGTCGCCACCGTGGACATAAACGCGGCCATAAATCCGGCGAGCAAAATCCCCAGGACCGCGTGCGGGGTTTGTCGCGTCGCCACCAACATGAAGCCACGCTCGGGCTGCGCAAGCCCGGGGTAAAGCACGACTGCGGCGAGCGCCGTCAAAATCCACGGCCAGGGCCGCAGCGCGTAATGCGCGAGGTTGAACCACAACACCGACAACAATCCGTTTCGCTCATCCTTGGCGCTAAAAATCCGCTGCGCGATGTAGCCGCCGCCGCCCGGTTCCGCGCCGGGATACCAGAAAGCCCACCATTGCACGGCCAAATGCACGACGAAGGTGATCACCGGCAGCGTCCACAGAGCTTCGCTCGTGAAACCGCGGGAAAAGTCAGGCAAGAGTGCCGTGATGTCGCTTGCTCCGGGGCCGGCAGCAGCGCGCTTCGCCGCGAGCGTGGCGAGCATCTGTTGCATGCCACCCGCGGCGTGAACGCCGTACCACGCGACTCCAATCACGATGGCCATCTTCAGAACAAATTGAAACAGATCGGTCCAGAGCACGCCCCACAGTCCGCCGAGCGAAACGTAAATGCCCGTGAATGGCATCAGGAAGAAAACACAGATTCCCAGCGCTTTTGCGTCGCTCACGCCGAGCGAGGTGCTGATGATGTTCACCATGGCCTTGGTTACCCAGCCGAGGATCAAACAATTCATCAGGAGGCCGAGATAGACAGCGCGGAAACCGCGGAGGAAAGCCGCAGGCTTGCCGGCGTAGCGCATCTCCGCAAATTGCACGTCAGTAATAAGTCCCGAACGCCGCCACAGCCGCGCAAATAAAAACACCGTCATCATTCCCGACGGCAGAAAACTCCACCACAACCAGTTACCCGCGACCCCGTTGGCGTAGACGAGTCCGGTCACCGCGAGTGGAGTATCGGCCGCGAACGTCGTGGCGACCATCGAAGTTCCCGCGAGCCACCAGGAAACGTTACGTCCGGACACGAAATAGTCTTCGGTGCTTTTCCCGGAGCGGCCGCGGAAGTACAAGCCGAGAAACAGAGTAATCAGCAGATAACCAGCGATGGCGGCCCAATCCGAGGCGGCGAGCGTCAAAGGGAATCCTTTCTCAAGGAGGCGGTTGCGCGCAGTACTATATAGCACTTCCGGTCGATCGGCATCATGGTCTTTTCTGCTTCCTGGCCACGTTTATGGGGCACGCCGCGAGATCCTGAAAGGTCACTGCGAAACCGGCGCGCGCGCGGGCCGGCCGGGGAAAACCCCATCAAGTACCCTCCCGTCCTTGACGACCGGAACGCCATTCACCAGCACAAACTGAATCCCCTCGGAGTATTGCAGCGGATTTTCATAGGTAGCTTTGTCGATGACGCGGTTCGCGTCGAACACCGTGATGTCCGCATCCGCCCCCACGCGAATTCGCCCTTTGTCCTTGAACATGGGCGCGCGTTTCTCCAGCCGCTGCGCGGGCATCAGCGTCATCTTCTTCAGCGCTGTCATCAAGTCCAGCGCCTTCTCCTCTCGGACATAACGTCCCAGCACTAGCGCGTACGTGCCAGCGGTTCGAGGGTGGCCCTGCGCTTTCGCGATGTATCCATCGCTGGCGATCATCGTCAGCGGGCTTACCGTCGCTGCGTGAACGTTTTCTGGCGTATTCCCGGGAACAATCACCATTCCGCCCTGCTTCCGGTAGCGCAAAAATGATTCCTTCGTCAGATGCTCCCCGGTAGCAGGCCACAGAAGTGAAGAATAATATGCGGCGGGTTCATCTTCCTTGTGATCGAACATGGCGGCTTGGATGCTGGTCATTCCCATCGTGTATGGATAGCTCTCAGTGGTCACGTCCATGCCGTGGGATCGAGCATCGGCAATCATCTGCAGTTCCTGGATCACGTTCGGTCCGCCCGTGCTTTGAATGTGCACGATGTGAAGGGGGGCTCCAGTGATCGCCGCAGCCGCCAGCGCCTCCTCAAACCCGCTAAAGTTCCCCGCCACCTGCGTAAGCGGCGCGCGAATGTGCACGTGGCACGATGCGTTGTACTTTGCTGCCACGCGAAATACGTCCACGATTTCCTGGTTTGTCGCCGCCTCGGTGTACGCGGGTCCAAGTCCCACCGCAAGCGCGCCGCGCTTCAACCCTTTCTCCAGCAGCGCACCGATTTCTTCCAGTTCAGCCGCTGTCGCGACCCGGTGGGCTGCGTCACCGCTCGGCAGTAATTCACCAGGGTCGTGCATGACGGCCATGCGCACCGGCATGTGCCCCGCGCTCGCTCCAAAATTGATGAGCGCCTTCCCTCCCCGCTCGCTGTACCATCGATCGACATCCGCCACGCCGAGTTCCAGTTCCAGCGCCGTCGTAACGCCGTCCGCAGCTTTCGCGGCATAATTCTCTGCGTCCTGCCCGTGCTGGTGCAGATCGATAAACCCCGGCCCAACAACCAGCCCCTTGGCCTCAATCGTCTGCTTCCCTTGGAGCGGTTCGCTCGAAATCGCCACGATTTTCCCGCTGCGAATCCCTAGATTTCGGACCGCATCCAACCCTGACTCCGGGTCCATCACTCGCCCGTTAGCGATGACCAAGTCATAGATTTCGGCGCCGTTGGTTGCGCCGGTTCTTACGGATATCCCGAATGCCGCACCCAGTAACGCCACTGCAACAGCCCACTTCCACCATCCACGAACGATTGAGCGTGACATGTGACCGGTGTCCCTCCCGTGCGGCGCTAAGTCTCTTCGCGCAGGTTCCATCTGTCAAAGGATTTCTGGGCCGATTTCCGTAAGCCTGAATTGCTCTAGTAAAATTTTTCAGCAAAAGAAAAACCCCGGATCGCTGGGGGGAGCGACCCGGGGTGGGGGTGTTGCTGAGGGGGGCCGGAGGAAACTCGTCTTTGCCTAGTGCACCTGGTGCACGGCCAGCATGCAAATCTGTCGCAGCTCTTCGTAGGTGAAATACGTCTCTTCTTGTTCGCCTGCGACTTCTTTGTGCCCGAATCCCGATTCGCTCGAGATGCGGTTCAATTCCATTTCCGACAGGCCAAGCAGCACGGCCGCTCGGCGCCGGGTTACGTATTTGAGCTCTTGTGCTTTCATGGCAGCTCCCTCACGCAGGAAGTAGAAACATGGAGTCTTCTTCGACCGCCAGAATCATGGCCTTGTAGATATCCACGTCCCAGGCATCGCCGATGCGCATCCGTATAGTGTCGTCGCCATCTTTCAGCAGTTTCCCGCGCAGCGGCACTTTGATGTCTCCGAGGGCCACTTGCAGGACCACTGGGTGCCCGACCCAAGCCTTGAACGCGTTGTCCACTCACCGACCCCTCAATGAATCAGCCTGACGGGAGAGAGAATCGCGCAGCGCGCCGTCGCTAACAATGGTACAGAGAGGGCACCGGACTAGTAAGTTCGTACTGTTTAGGCTGGTGACGTGAAAGCAGACCACGTTTTCATGGCAGTACGGAAGTACCGCTCTTTCAGGACGTGCGAACCATAGGATAAGGACGTCCCACCTGCGATCCTGCGGGCATGACCAGGCACGGTAACGCTGTGCGCAAGACCCGGAACGAAGGCTCAGCCGCCATGTCCAAGCGGGCAGGCATCGGTTTGGCCCTTGGCGGAGGTTTCGCGCGCGGCTTCGCTCACCTGGGTGTCCTCCAAGTCCTCGAACAGAACCACATCCCCATCTCGCACATCGCAGGAAGCAGTGTAGGGAGCATCCTGGGCGCGGCTTATGCCAGTGGTGCGCCGCTCTCACACATTATTGAGACCTGCCGCACGCTCCGCTTCCGGGACATCGCCCGCTGGCGCGTTTCGCGCCTCGGCTTGGCCAGCAATCAACGCCTGGAGAATCTGATTGAGCGGGTTTTCGAATCTCGGCAGTTTGAGGATCTCCGCATTCCTCTGGCAGTGGTAGCCACAGACCTCACCTCCGGCGAACCAGTCGTGTTCACGCAAGGCAATCTCGTGGATGCCATCCGCGCGAGTTGCGCTTTCCCGGGCTTGTTCGAACCGGTCGAAATTGGAACACGATGCCTTGCGGACGGCGGGCTCGTCGCCCCGGTTCCAACGCGTGCCGCACGGGACCTCGGCGCCGCTACGGTAATCGGCGTTTCTGTGGGCATGCAGGACGGCCACCGCGGCGCTCCGACCAACATCTTTCAAGTCGTCAGCCGGGCAGTAAACGCGGCGCAAAAACACCAGCTGGAAGTCTGGGAACGCTACGCCGACCTGGTTCTCCGGCCTGACGTGCAGTCACTAGCCTGGGATGATTTTCATCGTGCTGAAGAAGCTATCGCCGCAGGCGCCGCTGCCGCGCTCCGCGCTCTCCCGCGCATTGAAAAACTGTTGGGGCAGCAACAAGATGCCGCCCAACATCTTCAAGCCCGGCTCGAAGCTGAAGACAGGAGTTATCTCTGGCTCGCGGAGGCGAACTGATGACTCGCGTAGGCATCTGGCTTGCAGCTTTTACCCTTCCACTCCTTCTCTGGCATGAATGCGGGGAGGATGTTGGCCTTTTCTGCTACCGTATAGGTCTGGGTGCCTTTGCGAATTTGCGCTCACGCGCGTTCGTTCCCGTGCCCGTACGAAATTCAGTTTATTCATCAGCCGCGAGGAACAACGCCGAGTGCTCGACGCCATCCTTCACTTTTTCCACTCGCTCTATAATCCAGAGGGGCTCAAGGAGCTAATCCGCTCGGGCGGGGCGCCCCTTATCTGTGCGATCGTCTTTGTCGAAACGGGATTTTTTGTAGGATTCTTTCTCCCCGGCGATTCCCTTCTCGTTACCGCGGGAATTTTCTCCGCTGCCGGCGTCATCCCTTTGAAGTGGCTGCTCCTGCCTGTGATGCTCTGCGCTATTGTGGGCGACCAGATCGGCTATTGGATCGGCCGCTCGGCGGGCGCAGCTTTGTACCGCCGCGAGGACTCTTTCTTCTTCCGGCGAAGCCATCTTCAACGCGCCCATGACTTCTATGAAAAATATGGGGGCCGGGCAGTTATCCTTGCGCGCTTTGTTCCGATTGTTCGAACCTTCTGTCCGCCAGTCGCTGGCGCAGCGAAAATGCCCTATCCCAGCTATGTGCTTTTCGACATTTTTGGTGGCATCTTTTGGGTCGGCGCGATGATTCTTGGTGGCTACTCTCTAGGCCGCTCGGTCCCGAATATTGGTGCGCGCATCCATTACGTCATTGCCGTCGTCATCATGCTTTCCGTACTTCCCGCGGTAATAAGTATCTATCGTTCCAGGCATACGTTCGGTACCGGCGGCAAGAGCTCCAGCACCACTTCTCATCCAGAAGGCGACTAGACTGTGTCGGTCTCCAAGTTCCGCGCTATCATCTTCGATATTGGGCGCGTCCTGATCCGCGTTGACGTCTCTCGCGCCATGATTGGCCTGGCTTCCGGACTGGCTCTTACGCCTCAAGAAGTGTGGTCCGCGATCGAAAAAGATCCCCACTGGCTGGATTGGCACGAGGGACGTATTTCTCCGTACGATTGGCACATCCACTTAACAAAGCGTCTTGGGGCCTCGCTCACTTTCGAGCAATTCTGCGACGCCTGGAACTTTGCCCTGGACCCCGATCCGATCCATTCCGAATCCTTCCTGGAGAAACTTTCGAGGAATTACCGCCTCGCCTTGCTTTCCAACACCGACCCCATCCACATGTCCCATGCGGAGGCGCACTTCCCCTTCTTCCGTTTCTTTCCCAACCGCATCTATTCCTACCGCATCGGCGCTAGCAAACCTGATCCGGTTATCTATGGCGAAGTTCTTCGCGCCTGCAAAGTCCGGGCTGCAGAAGCCGTCTATATTGACGATGTTGCCGCCTATGCGGAGGCGGCCGGCCGCCTGGGGATGACCGGGATTGTCTTCCGGTCGCCCGAGCAGCTCCAAACCGACCTCCGCACTGTCGGAATCCGATTTGATTGATTCTCCCTCAAGCAAAAAATCCGCTGTTCGCTCGCTGTTCGCGTAAACTTTGCTAGGACTAGTACTGCCCCTTTGTTTCTGTGTCTGCCACAACCGTCCATTCCTCCAATACTTACGGCCAGCCTTGCCTTACCTTCTTTGGCTGCTTGCATGCAATCTCCCGGTTACAGGCCGATTTAAAGCGGCATTCCCCTAACCGGGGTGAGGAGAAAGGTTGACTATGTCGGACGATAGAATTGAAACGCGCACGGAATCACCAGCTTGGACGCTGCCAGCGGTTGTTGTACTGGGTGTGATCGCTATTGCTGGGCTGGCGTTTGGCTGGAATGCTTCTTCAAAGCTGGATGCCACGCAACAGTCGGTTGCGACCCAGCTGAAAGGCACGCAGCAGACTGTTCAGCAGGACATGTCCTCATTGAAGGATCGTCTTGCCCAAGACGAAAAGGCTAACACCGATTTGCAGGGCGACCTTAAGGTTGTCACCGATAAGCTCAAGATTACCCAGGGCCAGCTCAAGAAGGCTCGCCAGGAAGCAGTAAAACTCAACGATGCGACCACCGAAAAGGTGGCCGCGTTAGACACCTCGGTCCACTCTGAACTCGCTACTAAAGCCACTAGCGATGACGTCAAGACCGTGGACACCAAGGTTGTCGGCGTCAAGACGGACTTGGATGCAACCCGCGAGGACTTGAAGATGGCCCGCAGCGAGATGGGTACGCTCATCGCGCGCAACCACGACGAAATTGACCAGCTCCGCCGCCTCGGCGAACGGGACTACGTTGAATTCACCATCGCGGGCAGGGGCAAGCCTGAGAAGGTCGGGAACGTCACCGTCGAATTGCGGGGCGTCAACGAAAAGCACAACCAATTTAGCGCTGCCGTAACCGTCGAAGACCGGCGGTTCGAAAAGAAGAATCGCGCCATGAACGAGCCGATCTTCTTCTATCTCTCGGGTACGCACATTCCCGAAGAAATCGTCATCAACAAGATTGGCAAGAACACGATTAGCGGCTACCTCAGCATCCCGAAGGCGAATTCGCAGACGGCTGCTGCGGCTACTAAGTCTGGCAGCTAAGCACACATCCCCGGAGAAATTGCCGGGCACGGAATCAGGCGGGCAGAGCGATCTGCCCGCCCTTTTCTTTTCCGGGGAACAGCGACCTTGCAGATTCCGCTAGAATGGACTCCGCTTGTTTGGAGCCATGCTTGCGCCAGACATCCAATGTCCTTCATATCGCTGTGGACACGCTGATTCCCCTCCGCGGACACAGCTTCCATGGCTTCGATCAATTCACCGCTGCGCTCGATCACGAAGCTATTCCCGCTGTATGGCTTACTACCCGTTCTCGCCTCCAATTCGACGATGCCCGTCGCAAACACGGTCACACCCAGCCGTTCATTGCGGAGGACGGTTGCGCCGTTTATCTGCCGGAAGGCTATTTCCATCTTCGGCCTGCCTCTGATCCTACTCGCGCCAGGAAGGCCACAACGGTGCGGCTCGGGCGCTTTACGTGTATTCCGGTCGCTGAAGCCTTACCGGCGGCGGCCGATGCCCTGGAAACGCTGTCACACGATACCGGCGTGCCGATTGTAACTTTGCGCTCCCTCTCTCCACGCGAACTCATGCAGAACGTGGGCCTGCCACAAAGAGAGGCCGAACTTGCGCGGCAACGCGACTTTGACGAACTCTTTTTCTTCGCTGGTGCCTCGGATGAAGATGTGCAGACGTTCTTGGCACAGGGGCGCAGTCGCAACCTGCAATTCCGCCAGCATGGCGTTCTCTGGTCAGCTGCTATAGGCCCCAGCCTGCAGCGCTGCATGCGTGAGCTTGCTAAGCTTTACGACCGGGCATTCCGCTATCATGCCCACACCCTCGGTGTCGCCACGCCTGACTTAGCGGCCGGATTATTCCCTTTTTGCGAGCGCACCATTCTTCTTAGCGATCGCAAAGCGGAAGAGGTTCACCAAGACCGGCCTGACGCTTCTTACTCGCGTCAACTCTCTCTTCATGATCCCGATGTCTGGAAGAAACTGGTTGCAGCGGTCACTTCAAAAAACTAGAAGCTTGGGAAAAATGTTGCCCAAAAGCGTGTTGATTCACGCACTCTCCCATAACGCCCAATTAGGGAATCCCTGCGTCTATTTGACAAACTCTCTATTTTCCGCGAGATAAGAGGCTCCGCTCGATCGCATTGAACTGGCCTCTCGATTGCCCTCAGATTATCCGGCATGCGCTACGCCTCTGGCACTGCCGACTCGGCTTCGCAAACAGAACACTGAAAAGGTCGAACCGAGTACTAGGAGATACCTAACCATGTCTCGGCTTCGGCGTGCCTTCACCCTTCCCGTCCATGAGTCGAAAGTCGTCCTCGTTCTCATGCTTTGCGTTGTTTCCATGAGCTTGATGTCGGTCGCCTTGGTCTGGCAGGCACAGATTATCGACGGCCAGCGCGAAGCTATCCAATGGCTCCAAAGCGTGAGGTTCGGCGGCTAATCCCGCCCTCATGGTCGACTCGCCCGACCCCTCAAAATTTACCGCTGCTATTGATAAAGAATTACGCCGCGTCAAGCGATTCCGCCCCCCTGATTCCCGACACCCAAGCGTGCCAAATTCCAGAGACTTTCTCGGCGACCTATGATTCAATAGCACTGCTGGGATTTCACTCGGGAGAATTACCGTGAAGCGTTTTGCCAGATTCCTCTTGCTGATGTCGGCTTCGGCGCTTATTGGTTCAATGCAGCAAGCTTGGGCCCGGCAAGCGGCTCCGCAGAGTAATGCGACTTCGACACAGGCGCAGTCGGCCAACCCGGCATCGTCGCATGACCGGCACCATCGCAAACACAGCGGCCTCAAACGTCACCACCATAGTCACAAAGCCACGACGCAGCACTGATTTCGAGATTATCCATGCGGAAAACAAAAGGGGAAGCCAGGCGGCTCCCCCTTTTGCTTCTTTACTGTGTCGTCTCGGAAGCGCGCTAGAAGCACGTATGTTTCGCGAGCGACGCGCACCGCAAAAGCGGTGTGATCAGCTGTAGTGCAGCTCTAAGCCCGGTGGAGTCATAATCCGTCCTTCCGGAGCTCCTTGAGCTCACGCCTCGCTTGTACTCCTCCGCTTCGCGGAACGCAAGCGAATAGAGGGTGAACACGCAATTCCCAAGCGCCCAGTTGGTTGGAAACTTCCAATGATTACTTGATGAAGAGTGTTTCGCGCAGTTGGTCGCGGCCTACAAACGATTTCATCGTGCGGAAGCGGGAAAAGAGGTCCTGAATCTCGCGGTTCTGAAAAACCTTTTGTGCTGGGCAAATGACCGGAGTCGCTATCACCTGAAGCGTATTCGAATCAGCAACGCGATAGCGCTGAAAGCCTTCCGCCTTCTTACTGTGAAACATCGCTAAGATCACTCCGCCGGGCCGCAATAGTTCCGTCAAATTCGCGACCGTTTGCTTCCCCAGCCCCGGCTCGAGATAGTCCAGCAAATCCCACAAGAGCACGGCATCGAATGAGGAACGCGGGTATTGCAGGTTCTCCGCCAGAAAACGCACCGCGCGCCCATTCGCAGTCATGTCCAGCTTTTCACGCGCATCGGGGTCCTCGCGTAACCGTTTCTCCTCTTCGGTCAAAAATGCTTTCCACCCGCGAAGCAAGTCTTCCGATGAGACGCGGAAGCCCCGCTCGATAAAAAAACTCAAAGTCGTCTGCCAGGCGGGCCCTAAATCAAGCAGCGTTCCCCGCCCAAGGCCGTCGAGATTCCACAAGAATTCCTTCAACCCGTTCGAGACGCGCGTCGGTTCAGGCGATTCCGGGGCGCGAGCGGCGCCCACGGCAGAGGCCGGCGCCCCCGGAGTGCGCGAACGTGAACTCGAATGGAGCGGGAGGGAAATGCCGCGACTCGTCCCGTTCCCGATTCCGAGACCCAGTTTATGGAGAAAGCTCATTTTCAGTTTGCCGTCGTTCCGGAGCTCAACGATGTTGTGTCAGCCGCCTTGCTCGTTGCTGATGCGGTCGCCGCTGACGCCTTGATCTCTGGGTTCTTGGTCGCCTGTCTTCCCGCTTCGACCTTTCCGCGTAGTAGCGCACCGTCTTCAATTGCCAGGCGATCCGTCTGCACCTCTCCTGTAACCTGCCCGGTGCTCCACAGTTGAACCTTGTCTCGCCCGATGACTTTCCCCTCGATTTTTCCGCGCACGATTACCTCACGCGCGAGCACGTCTGCCTTCACATGTCCGTTTGGTCCAACCGTGAGGCAGCTGTTTGTTGTGAGACTCAGTTTTCCTTCCACCACGCCATCAACGAAGAGATCTTCACTTCCCGTTACTTCACCCTTGATTTTAATCCCCTGGCTGATGCACGCGGCCACGCGCGACGAACTTGGAGTAGGACTGGAAATTGAGGGCGTACTAGCAGTAGCAGGGCTTGATAAAGTCGCAGAATTTACAGGAGCTGTGGAATTCCCGGGAACTCCTTCAGGCTTCGCATCTTCTTTTTTCCACATCGGGCACCTCGACATCGAAAATTGGATTTTCGAAGCCGCTTATCGCAGGGCTGGTTGGAACTGCGACTAGGAAGAGTCAACATAGTACACGACTTAACCGGAGTAAACAAGAATGGCGGGTAGCAAATGTAGCGTGTTTCCTAACAGGCTATACTACGCATTGTGGAATCGGTCTTCCCGCTCCCACTACCGATTGCGTTGTCTTATTTGTCTCATTTTTCCCTCGCAGTTCCCACACAGCCACCACCATCCCGGCAAATTCCCTGGTTAACCTTTTGATGCCTTTACGACTTGTCCACCAATCCTCGGGGTCGAAGTCTCCATCTCGCGCGCTCGCCACGCGCACTTCCATGCCCTGTGGAAAAACATGAAGAAAAATATAGCGCGCGCGCCGCGTGTGAAAATTTGACGTCACCACGATGACGCTGTGCCATTTTCTTTCTTTTACAATCCGCACAAGGGACTGGGCCTCTTCCAGCGTGCTATCTGCATCGTGCGAAAACCGTATGATCTTATCTCTTGGCACTCCTCGCTCGACCAGATCGTGTTCCATCAACTCCGCGATGCCCGCGTTCGGCCGCAAGCGTCTTCCGCTGGCTACAACCAAGGCCGCCTTCCCTTCACGGAACAATTGCGCCGCCCGCGTAACCCGATCGGCATAGAAATTGTCATCACCTAAAACGATGAGCGCGTCCGCTTTGTCCAGCGTGTCCTCGATGATCCAGGAATCCGCCGTAAAGCGCAGGAGGGGGCGTCGCGCCAAATACAGTGCGAAACAAAAAAGCGCAAGAAACAGCAAAATGATCAAGTTAAGGAAGATCCGGCCTGGCTCGCCTGGATTCGCATGCCCATGCTTCATGAATTGGGGTCCAACGCTCTCAGGTTCGTGGCTGCCTGTTCCGGCAATTCTGCGTTGAAGTACACTTCTTTGATGCTGTACGACTTGCTGGTCTTCTCCACGATGGGCAGGATTTCGATGTGCCAGTGGTAATCATCCGCCAGCGTCTTCCAATAACCGGCTAATTCACCCTTCTTGTTCTTTGTATTGGGTGACGTGTGCACGACCAGATGATACGCCGGTGCCACTTTCTCCAGCCGGCGCAATACGCGCCCCAGGAGCGCCGCCAACTGCTTGCGATTCGAACCAGGCCGCGGTTGCTCGAATAAATGGTTGTGCCGCCGGTGCATCACCCATACTTCGTACGGCACGCGCGACGCATACGGGCACAGCGCGTAGTAGTCTCCCTGCACGTCCACGATGCGCTTCCCTTGCTTCTCTTCCTGTCGGACGGTATCGCAGAAAATGCAGCGCTCTTTGTCTTTGAACCATTCGTGCGCCGAGCTGAGCTCGTACTTGATGCGCCGCGGCACGAAAATCGTTGCCGTCACTTGCGAATGTGCGTGCGGCCATTCTTCTCCCGCCATTGCTCCTTGGTTCTTGAATACGCTGATGTACTTAAACCGCGCATCCTTCTTCAAATCAGCGATACGCGACGCCCATACCCATAACACCCGCTCAATCTCTTCGTCGCTGAACTGCGACATTCGTTTGTCGTGCAGCGGCGTCTCCACCACAACCTCGTGGGCCCCCAGGGCGACCATTTTGTCGTACATTCCTTCGGCCACACGCCCCGGTTCCCCTTCAATGTGATAGAGCGGCTCCGGGTGCGGCAGCACGCGCACCTGCCACGCCCCTTCGGCTGGCCACGTCAGAATGGACCGCAGCTTCTCAAGCTTAGCCGGCTCCAACGGGCATTCCTCCGGCGCATCGCCGCGCGCTTCTTTCTGTCCCAGGATGACCCAGCTTTGTGTGATGGGATCTTTGCGAAGTTCCATTCGATGTCTTCAGCGGGTGTATCGTGCAGGCGTTGGCCCTTGTTCCAGGCGGTGGCGATCCCAGATCGCGCCTTCGCGCGTGAAGTAGGCCATTTCAAAATCCTGTGTCAGTTCCAGCGCATCAACCGGGCATGCATCTTCACAAAGTCCGCAGAACATGCACCGGGAAGTATCATAAGTGAAGGTGGTCAGCACTTTCCTTCGTGTCGCGTCGTCGCGCTGCCACCCCACCACGATCAGGTTCTCCGGGCAGGCCAATGCGCACAAATTGCAGCCGATACATAGCGTCTCGCCCGTCTCCGGATTATTGTTCAGCCGTGGTGCGCCACGGTACCGCTCCGCCACCATCGGCCGTTCCAGCGGATATTGTTCCGTAACAATATTTTTGGGATTCTGCGCGCGGAAAGTGACCGCGAGCCCCTTCAAAAAATCGACTTGAAACAATCGCTCCAGGAGTTCCCGCATGCGCTTAGTTTGTTTCCCCCCTCCCCAATTGTCAAGCAATCAGCGCAAACGGTCCGCGCGCTTCTTGGATGTTTGCATCCTGATTGCCGACAGTATCAACCCGGCAAACGCAATGGAAACTACGCCGAGGAGTATTCCAAGGCGGTGTAGCCCAAATCCAGAATAAATAGTGAGGGAAAAAACGATGAGACCCACAACACCGAATACACCGAGAGCAGCAGTTTCTTCATGGGTTTTCAAGGAGATACCTCAGCCACCATTCACCTGAATCTTCCCACCATACGCTCAGTTGGTAAAGGCTTCCGTGGAACATGTTATCCTCTCGCGGCAGATGGAAACTGACATCCAATTCATACAGGAAGCGCTCGTCGAAGCGCGCGCCGCAGCCACAGCCGGCGAAGTACCTATCGGCGCCGTGCTCGTCCACGACGGCAAGATCCTTGCTCGCTCGGGCAACCGCACTATCCGCGATTGTGACCCTACCGGCCACGCCGAAATTGTCGTTCTTCGCGAAGCCGCCAGCTTGCTTGCCAACTATCGTCTCGCTGATACCACGCTCTACGTCACAATAGAGCCCTGCAGCATGTGCGCGGGTGCCATCATCCAGGCGCGTGTCCCGCGTCTCGTCTACGGGTCCGACGATCCCAAAGGCGGCGCCGTCCGCTCTTGCTTTGAAATGCTCTCCCACCCTCGACTCAACCATCAGGTGGAAGTCACCGCTGGCGTCCTCGCCGCCGATTGCGCCGCCGTGATCCAATCTTTCTTCTCAGAACGCCGCTAACCTAATCATCATTCGAATCTAAGATTCCGTTTGCAGGCCAGGCCTTGTTTATCCTAAGCGAAGCCGATCGAAGATTCCGCCTCAGTCGGAAAGGGGCGCGCCCGCTCTGCCTCGTCACCTGTCTGACTGCCCGATTGTCGAAAAACGCAGCGCTCTGCTACGATTAACCCTGCAACGACCGCGGAGAGGTGGCTGAGCGGTTGAAAGCACTCGCCTCGAAAGCGAGCGTGCGGGAAACCGTACCGTGGGTTCGAATCCCACCCTCTCCGCCATTTCTGCAACTCCTTTATTTAGTTAATCTTATTTTCTTGGTGTCTGTCCTGGTGGCTGTGATGTGAATTTTTCCATCAAACGCCTTGGTTTGAAGAAAATCTCGTCAGTCTCCAAAAACCGCTGTTTATAAGCAACTTCGGAGTTGAGTGTCCGGAAGTCTCCTTCCTTGGCACCGATATGGGTGAGAGTGTACCCCTCTCACCCACACTTCGGTCGTCCGAGGGGTCAATAAACGACGCGTGCCTGGCTATGGAAGGTAGAGTCGGGAGAGCTTAGCAGTCCGGAAGCTGTGAAGAAATTGATTTTTGAGTGAAACCAGTCATACGCAGCGGCAAGGCTGCAAGATCTTCCGCGATTTTTGCCCCGCCGTCCATCTCCGTTCTGACTGCGGCGGCGCGTTTCTTGGCTC
>Ga0209648_10000171_pt1 | contig 46716 bp, 35 predicted proteins | sample GraSoi2013_115cm_FD_185830 | JGI IMG/M metagenome (GOLD analysis project Ga0209648, IMG submission 185830) | Grasslands soil microbial communities from the Angelo Coastal Reserve, California, USA - Sample 9_17_2013_115cm (SPAdes) (version 2) | ecosystem: Environmental > Terrestrial > Soil >... | reverse complement strand
TCTGCCCTTTTTGCTCTCCATTCCGCTGTTTCTGCCATCTCTCACGGGCGGGGCGTCCCGTTCTGTGCGACTTTCGCTCATCAGATCAGGATTAGCTCTTCAACAACCTCGTTGCGCAATTCGTGGGATTTGCAAGTTGCAAATAGAAGGAGAACTTGGCCGCTTTCGGAAGAAAAACTGGCCGCTTTTAGCTCCGTATTGCCAGAAAAGAAGATTTCCCGATCGCCAATCCGGAAGAAAAACTGGCCGTAATTCCTAATGAAGAAGGAGTAAGTTGCCGTCATTTGGGGAATATGCTACTCTGCCAGAGTCACCCATTGAGATGCATAACGTGAGGCAGGAGCAGATCATGACGAGACCCCTTGATGGTATTGCCCTTCAAACCTACTTCCGACGCCTGAAGCTGGAAAAGGGTGCGCAGGACCTTTTGATTCACATTCGTTCCTCTCCACCAAGCCGCTTGCCGGATAGTCGCGCTGGGAATATGCCTATCTGGTATCCATCCAAGAAGATGCAGTGCATCATGAAGGCCGAGAGTGCCAAGGTGGAATTTGCGTTTCTGCTTGAGGCCGAGCACGATAACGATGTGTTGGAGTTTTGGGACCAGCCTCCGCCGATCGAACTGATCTATCGCGACCGGCGAGGGCACCTCCAACAGCCACTCCACACCGCCGATTACTTTGTCTTTCGCTACGCATCGGCAGGCTGGGAAGAATGCAAACCCGTTGAAAAATTGAAGCAGTGTGTTCAACAACACTCCACCCGCTACGTGCTTGACGAGCAAGGACAGTGGCGATGTCCGCCTGGTGAGGCATTTGCGGCGCAGTACGGACTGACCTACCGTGTGCGAGCATCAGACCAGATTAACTGGGCGTCTCAGGACAATTGGCTCTACCTCGAAGACTACTACCAGGACTTAGAAAAGTTAGCCATTTCCGAGGCAGATCTGGCAATCCTCCAGCAGATTGTTGACGAGCATGCTGGTTTGACGCTGGCTGAGCTTCGCGCGGCTGCTTCCCCCATTCGTTCAGAGCAGATCAATATTGCCATTGCCAAACATGCGCTCTATGTTGATCTGGCTACACATCGGCTGACAGAGCCGGAACGCGTGCCCATTTTCCGAGATCACAAAGCTGCCCTTACCCATCACCATCGTGGTCAACAGCTCGATGATCTTCTTGGTATGACCGCCCATCCAGTCGTGATCGAGCAGGGAAGTCGAGTCCTGTGGGACGGCAGGCCGTGGCGCATCGCTGTGGGACAGACAGAGTTGACGCTGGTGTGTGAAGAGGGCCAGCCCATTTCCATTTCGCCCTCAGCCTTTGATAGCCTGGTCAAGGAAGGCAAAATGGTCGGTATCCAGGCCCAAACCCACTCCAGCATTACAGCGGAGGGAGAAGTCCTGCTGGATCTGGCGCGGGAGGTAGATCTGGCAACAGCTACCTCCCGCAACCGCGTCATTCATCCCGACCAGTATCATGATGATGAGCAAAGAGAGATTGCCGTTCGTGCTGCGACCATTCCGGTCCGAACAAAACGGCGTTGGCGACAATTGTACCGGGAAGCAGAAATCCGCTATGGCAGTGGCTACATTGGCCTGCTTCCCCACTTTACCAATCGGGGAAGCGCCAGAAAGGTTGATGCTGAGGTTGTTGTCCTCATTGAAGAGGTACTTACGACGCACTACGATACGCTCACACGCAAACCCAAGCGAGGGGCCTACGGCGAGTACGTCACGCAATCGAAGGAGAAGAATCTGCCGACGGTCTCTCAGCGAACCTTTTACGAGCAGGCAAAACGCCACAAGACCGTGTATGAACAAGTCCTGGTACGCGAAGGTGCACGAGCCGCTTACCCTTTCAAGGAATATCATCATCAAGCTGAAAAAACCATCAACCGGCATGGGAGCTACGCCTGGGCGATGGCGCATATTGACCATCTGGAAGTTGATCTCCAACTCTGTGATTCCAAAACGAACCAGATCCTGGGCAAATGCTGGCTTACCCTCATGATTCTCTCGCATCCCCGGCGTATTGCTGCGTTCTATCTGACCTTTGATCCTCCTTCTTACCGCTCCTGTATGATGGTAATGCGACTCTGTGTCAAGCGGTATGGGAGACTTCCTACGGCAATTACCGTAGACGGGGGACCGGAGTTTAGGAGTGTGTACTTTGAGCAACTCCTCGCGTTGTATCGGGTGCGCAAGCATCAACGTCCCTCTTCGGAACCGCGCTTCGGCTCTCCATTGGAAAGGCTCTTCGGCACCATGGACACCTCCTTCATCTACCATTTGCTTGGCAACACCCAGGCGAGCCAGCATCCACGTACCATGAGCAAAGCAACTGATCCTGAACGTCACGCTGTCTGGACTCTGCCTGCGCTCGCGGAGCAAGTACAGCAATGGGCGGATGAAGAATATGACACCATTGTCCATCCAGCGCTGAAACTGACGCCACGTGATGCTTACACACAAAGTATGTTGCGAGATGGCGAGCGAGATCACAAGCGTATCCCATATGATGACCGCTTCAAAAAGGCGACCTTTCCTACAACGCAGAAAGGGACGGCAATGGTGCAACCAGGGAAAGGAGTGCGCATGAACTACCTGGATTACTGGTGCGACGAGATGCGCGATCGGGCTGTTGAGCGTACCAGTGTTGCAGTGCGGTACGATCCCTTTGATGTGACCGTAGGCTACGCATGGATCGGCAAGCAGTGGAGGAAATGTGTCTGTACCGCTGATGATCTTGCCGGTTGCTCAGAACGTGAACTCCAGCTCTTAGCGACAGAATTGCGCCAGCAAAATCGTCTGTTGTACGGGAAAGAGCAAATGGAAATTACCCAGAAGCAGTTGGTGGCCTTCCGACGGAAGAACTCAGCCAAAGAAGTGATCTTGCGCCAGCAACGCCATGATCGAGAAACCAGAGCAGCGCTTCATGTGCTCGAAGGTGGGCGAGAAACACAGACACCAACCGGCCCAGCCAGTCTCTCTCTCCGTCCAACCACCCATCCTCAAGTGCAACGCCACAGCGAGCAGCCATCTCAGGGCTATGTCGTCGGAAATGGCGATACCCTGCGAGTGTTGAGGAGGCTTCGCCCATGAGTAACCAGCCTCCTCTCGGAAACCAGCCACAGGAAGAAGGACCAGAACGGTTTGCTCCTGAGTTACTGACCCAGCCGGCGGCAGTACGGCTGGCCTGGTTTGAAAAGGAATGCCTCATCGAACATGCCCGCCTCGATCACGCATGCAGCGCTATCCTGCAGGTGATTTGTTCACCTGGAGAGGGGGCGGGCTTCAATCGACTTGGGACGATGGTGCTGGTCATCGGACCAGCACGCGTGGGGAAAACCACCCTGATCAAGGACGTGAAAAAGCGCCTGCTTGAGCGAGCCAAAGAGCGAATGATGCATGACCCGAGCCACTTACCCTTTGTGAGCGTAAGTGCTCCAGAGTCTGGAAGAGGTCGCTTCAATTGGGTAGACTACTACACCGCAGTGCTGCGCGAGGTCAACTACCCTTTTCTCAAACAGGAGAAAGTTGGGGTTCGCGTGCGTGACTTCCGAGAGGCAATGGAAGAAGCCTTGATCCAGCATCAGCCCTACGCCGTCATCGTAGATGAAGCCCACCACCTGGCAAAAGCAGCGAGCGGTCGTGGGTTACAGGACCAGCTTGATCATTTGAAAGACCTGGAGAACCGCACTGGCGTTTGTCATGTCCTGGTTGGTACGTACGAAATGCGACGTTTCCGCACGGTTACAGCACAGTTAGCAGGTCGCAGCGTTGATGTCCACTTTCCTCGCTATGATGCGGTGGTGAAGGAAGATCGCGAGGAATTTCGCAGTACGCTCTGGGCTTTGCAGCGTCAACTGCCAGTAGAAGAAGAACCGCTTCTCACTGAACACGTGTGGGAAATGCTCTATGCACGGAGCATCGGCTGTATTGGCTTGCTGAAATTGCACCTCAATCGCGCGCTGAGTTTGGCGCTCTCCGAGGGAGCAAAGACCGTGACCGAGGCTCATCTGAAAGCAACAGCCCTCTCAGAGGATCGCTTGAAGGAGATGTTGAATACAGCATTGTTAGGTGAACAGGATCTCACCGAACCAGAGGGGGCTGATGAACGTCTCCTAGGATTGCTTGGATTGCGAAATACCGAGGAGAAAAACCCAATCTCAAGGCCGAAAGAGGAGCATTCCCCCTCTTCCCCGCCATCAAAGGGACAGAGACCAGGCGACCGGTTACCGGGGCGAGATCTCATCGGACCAGATGCAGAACAGCTCCAACAGGACGAAGATGGGAGACGAGCTGTGGGATGAGCACAAGCAAATGGAAACAGTCTGAAAAGCATGCAGAAGAGACGATACCGTCGCGCAGCAGACTCTATTGCCTTGCACCAATTGGAAGGGGAACATCATCAGTTGAGAGCCTCACCAGTTACATCCATCGCCTGGCATGGGCGTATCGCGTGACCCCTCGCACCCTCGTAAGGCTTGAAATCATTCCTCACCTGAGGGAGCCACATCAACTTCGAGCATCCCCTCTCCGTTTGGGAAGTTTCGGACGGGGAACGTCAATGTCACTCAATGGAACGAGCGAGATCGCTGTTGATTGGTCAGATACCCTCGGGCGACTCACCATGCGCTTCGATCTTCCCACGCGATGCGCAACGAGCTGCCTAACCCGTAGCGAGCAAAGATAAAAATGTGCCTCTTTGAGAGGGAAAATCACCCCCATTCTCTCAAGGAGGTACATATGACCAGTATCGTTGATGGATCAGTAATCATCCAGACCTCTTCCGAGTCCGTTCCCTCGACCCCCTCCTGGTTTGGCGAAGTCGTGCTGCTAGCTGCGCATCTTCGCAAGCACGGTGTCCTGACCAAGATCGATGAGGGCGTCCACTTTGCGCGGCGACGCTTCGGGCACTACGAGGTCATCGATTTTCTGGCGGTGCTCTTCGGCTACGCCATCAGCGGGGAATGCACCCTGGAAGCATTCTACGAAAGGCTCCAGCCTTTTGCGGTTCCCTTCATGGCTTTGTTTGAGCGTGACCGGTTGCCAGCTCGTTCGACACTCTCACGCTTTTTAGCGGCGCTGACTGAGGCGCCTGTTGACGCCCTCCGCTCCCTGTTTCTCGATGATCTGCTCAGACGCCCACTCTCGAAAGAAAAGCAAACGGGCGCGCTGGCGGATCGAGTCGGGAACACGTGGGTGGTCTTTGATCTCGATGGCACGCGCGAAGCCGCCCGCCAACGCGCCTTGCCCCAGACCGAGGAGCTGCCTCCAGCCTTTCGCCGGTTGGATAACGTCTGTGCTCCTGGCTACAGAGGGCGCAAGCGCGGGCAAGTGGTGCGGACCCGCACCGTCATCAGTCAAGCCCACACCTTCCAGTGGCTCGGCTCGTTTGGCAACCGAGGCAATGGTCGCTACCGGGTGGAATTGCGTCAGGGTCTGGCGGCCATTGGTCGCTATCTTGCGACGCACCAACTCCCACAGGCGCGCTGCCTGCTCCGGCTCGACGGCCAATATGGCACCGGGGCTGTGCTCTGCGATCTAGCCGGTTTTGCCTTCGTGACTCGCGGCAAAGAGTACACCGTGCTCGATCATCCGCTTGTTCAGGCGCGTTTGCACCTGCCTCCCGATCAGTTCCAGCAGCGACCAGAAAGTCAGGTCGTGCGCAGCCTCTACGACTGTCCGGAGGTTTCGGTGGGGTCCGAGGGCGTGTCCTACCGCGTGGTCGTAGCCACCCATCCAGCCAGCAAAAAGAAGAGCCCGGTGGGCGTCACGCGTGCGGGGATCGTCTATGAACTCTTCTTCACTAACCTGCCGCAACAGGCATTCACTGCTTCTGACGTCGTTGAGGTGTATCTGCATCGCGGTGCCTTTGAGCCTGCTCTGGCAGATGAGGATCAGGAAATCGACCCCGATCGGTGGTGCAGCCACTCAGCCTGGGGGCAAGAGTGCTGGCAGGTGGTATCACAATGGGTGTGGAACCTCCGGCTGGAACTGGGGCATCAGCTGGAACCGACGCCCATACGCACCACCGAATTTGCACCTGCCATCCCGCCGCAGAGCGAGCAGGCTGCTACGCGTCCAGCCTCATCAGCGCCCGCGTCTGGATATGGTTCACCCACCACGGCCACCTCCTGGAAGACGGGTCGCTTCTCGGGGCAAGACTTCCCTCTCCAGCCAGATGGAACGCTGCGCTGCCCTGCTGGGCAGCAACTTCACCCCCAGGAGCGGCGTCGAGAGGCTGATGGGAGTCTGCGTGTGGTCTATGCGGCCAGCATTCGCAGTTGTCGCCCTTGTCCGCTGCGCGAGCAGTGCCAATGGCAAGGCAACGCCACCAAGAAGCCGCGCCAGGTGAGTGTCCTGCTGCATCCTCTGGTCATCGGCTCGGCTCCCCTCCTCTGGCGTGACTGGAACCGGAGGCTGCATCGTCGGGCATGCATGCAACTGCTGCGAGACCAATGCCTGGAGGTGCAGATGGAGCCATCCCTCTCTGCACCCTCAGACCTTTCTCCTTCACCCTTGTCCCGTGCGCAGCGGGCGCATTATCGTCTCGCGTGGACAGAGCGTCGGGCTCGCAACGCGCGTGCCCCAACAGCTGGTCAAGTCAGGATCAAGCTGTTCGGCGTCCCAAAAACCTTTGCCACTTCGCTCGATTTGGCGACAGCGTCATAGACTGATCTGTTGTCTCTGCGTTCCCTTGCCTCGGACAGCCTTGCTTCTCCGCGTAGAGCCTTGTGGCCTCTTTTCCTGGTTTTTCTTCGATTCCTCTCCTCTTCGGCCTTTTTCGCGCTCTTTCCTTCTCTTTCTACCACTTCTCACAAGTTCAATGTTCAGGTACGCGCGGCTTTTGCCTCCCTGATCACAGATTAGCTCTTCAACAACCTCGTTGCGCAATTCGTGGGATCTTCGGCACTTGACCTTGCATCCCTGGGCCAGCGGTTTACCGGGTTTTGGCCTTCTGAGAGCGCATCCCGCCTGGTGTCCTGTATGCTATCAGGAATGGCAAGAGCAAGCATTTCCTCTGTATCAACCGCTTGTGTGGATGCTCCAAATCATGAAGATCTGTCCTCGTCACAAGCGATGGCTAGAGGATCACTGTCCATTCTGTCAGAAGCATCAGTCAGCGATTGGGGCAAGCATGCACTTGGGAGACTGCACGCAGTGTGCGCGCTGGTTAGGGATGCGACCAGATACGAGGGAGAAGAAAGAGATCAGTGAGGAGTTGCTCTCCTGGCAAGAGTGGGTGATGAACACGGTAGGGGAACTGCATCAAGCAAGTGTCTTTTCTGGGACGCTTTCGTGGGAATCCTTCCTGGAAGGTCTCGCTCGCTGTGCCAAGATGGTTGGGGGTATCCATCATTTGGCTCATATGGCAGACCTATCACATCCTGTCCTCTCAAAGTGGCTCAACCGTACGCGTGCGCCCTCGTTGGAGGTGATGCTCCAATGCTGTTACGTCTTGGGCGTCTCGCCGCTTCAACTCATGACAGATGACCTTGTTCTTCTGCGAGCTGTTTGGGAAGCCAGAGTGCCGCGCGGAAAACCTCTGCCAAGACGCTCTATCTCGACTCCAGTAGACGCTGAGCGAGCTCTGGCGTTCATTCAAGCGGTGCTTGATGGTCGGGAACCATTGTTCGCAGTTCATCAGATCGAGCAGCATTTGGGCCTGGGATCACACGTGCTCCAAAAAAAGTTTCCCCAAGAATGTGCTATGCTTGTTGCGAAGTATCGGGCGTATCGCAATGAACGGGCGAGACAGCGAATTGCGCAGACATGTACTGCGGTTCGACAAGCAACACTCACCGTCTCTGAGCAAGGAGTGACTCCAACCTGGAAACGTGTGACTGCTCAGCTTGCAGATCCGGGCATGATGCGTACGCCAGAAGGTCGAGCAACCTGGCACGCTGTCCGAAAGGAGATTGGGCTTGAGTCATGAGGAGAAGTGCTCAACTCAGCCTGAGGAGAAAAAATGGCAACAGACGACACCTCGACTCTCGTTCGCAAACTCACGCCGCAAGAAGTAGCAGACTTGATGGCTCTGGCCATTCCAGCACATCTGGCCACGCTTGATCCTGCTGGGTTCCCTCGCATTATTCCCCTCTGGTTCCTCTGGGAAGATGGGATCTTTTATCTGTCCAGTGGACCCAAGAGTCATCATGTGCAAGACCTGGCTCGTGATCCACGGGCAGGACTCTGTATTACGGTTGAAGAGGGCCAGACGGAGGCAGGCTACCGTCCGTTTCGCCAGATCATGGTGCATGGCTATGCCCAGGTACAGACTGACCCCGATGGAAGATGGTCACGCAAGCTGATCGGCAAGTATATTACTGGTCAAGCAGGAGTAGTACGGGCGAAGCTTGAGGCAGGGAAGCCCCATGTGGTTATCGTATTGCGTCCAGAACGCTTTTTGACCACTGGGTTCTTTCCTGCACACTAATGCTGCGTCATCGAAAGGCTCATCTAGACGGTTGGATCGGAAGATGAAAGTGGCCGCGGCGGCAAACTACTTCTTCCATTTGCACAAGTAACTGCCATTTGTCAAAATGATTGGGTCTCCACTGAATTTGGTGCAGGATGAGCTTGATAAAAATATGGAAAGGCGAAGAGAAAAAGGCTATCGGATAGCATTCGCGCGAGACATCGGAGATAATGGACGAGAGAAACATCTCTTGCATCATATTTTCCTCCTAAAAGGAAGCACCTATCGATGATCATTCTGATTAACGGCTCGTTTGCGTCTGGTAAGACCACTACTGCAAAACTGCTTGTTCAACGCCTTTACCATAGCATGCTCTATGACCCGGAGATAGTGGGAGTTGGGCTAGCCTCTATCGTCAAACCCATCGAGACCTTCACCGACTTCCAGGACCTGACCGCGTGGCGTCCTCTGGTAGTGGAAACGGCACGCGTACTCAAACAGGTGTACGGACGAACGTTAATCATTCCCATGACCTTGTGGCACCGTCCGTACCTTGAGGAGATTACTGATGGTCTTTGCCAGGTTGATCCACATCTCTACCATTTCTGCCTGACAGCACGGAAAGAAACGCTCCTTACCCGCCTGGCACAACGTCAACAGGAACACACTGAACAAGCTCTGGCCTGGATTCAAGAAAGGCTTGACCGTTGTCTGACCGCATTTGCATCTCCTGGCTTCGCCGTTCAGATTCCCACTGATGAGAAGCGTCCAGAAGAGATCGTGGAAGAGATCCTGGCCCAACTCAACTCTTTGGTCCCTTAGCACCTCGCCTTTTACAAAGCATGAAGCACTCGCTGGCGCAGCAGTGGAAAGCCAGCCCGACCATACATCATGCGTTTGATGAGTTTTAATTTGTTGATTTTTCCCTCCACGACACCATTGCTCTCTGGCAAAGTGAGACCGGCCAATACGGCATCCTTGTCTCGTTGGGTACTCCGGACAAAGCGTTGCAATTCAGGAATATGACTGGCTCTCACCTGACCAAGCCAAACATCCAGGCGTTCACCCTCTCGATGACGAAGCATCTGCATAAAATCCTGAACTAACCCATACACGTTGTCGGCAGTCGGACTGGCTTGGCGAATGGCTGCAAGGGCTTTTTGCTCTTTCTTACCCAAATCGGACGGGTCACGGATAAACCACCAGACCACTTTGTGTGCGGAAAACTGTTGGAGGGGGGTCTGTGGAACAACTTGTGCTTGTTCAGCTCGGCCTTGAGGAGAAGCTGAGTAGCCTCGCAGTGACCTCAAAAAACGATACAGTGTTCCGGCACCGCCTTTGTATCCCTGAGCTTGCAGTTCCCGAAAGAGGCGCTGGCCATTTCGTTCCCCCTGGTTCCATCGTTCGGTGATGTAAGGCAGATAAGGATCAAACCTCTTGCGCGGTTTGCAACGAAGTTCTGCTTTTTCGTAGGGAATCCCTCGCGTGATCCAACGACGAATGGTTCGTTCGGCCATGTCGAGACGACGTGCAATCTCTTTGTTGGTGAGGCCCTCTTTTCGCAGTTCGAGCAGTTGGTGATACCGATCTGATCGCTCCGCATGGTGAGCCAGGTGAGCACTGCCTGCAAGCGGGTCTGGAGCAGGGGGTCGTGTGTCAAAAGACGCGGTTGGTTCTTTATCTCCTCCTGCCCGTCGCTCGGAGGAGGGGTTGGTTCCTTTTGATGCTTTGCGAATCTCAGCCCGACAGCGCGCGAGAATCTCTTCCACCATCTCCGTCAAGTTCTGCGCTAAGTGGAAGCGGTCGGCCACCTGCCTCGCCTGGGGCGCTCCGAATCTGGCGGCGGAAGCGTAATCCTCTCCTCGGTCGCGGCTCACCACATCAATCTCCGGATGCTCTTGCATCCAGGATTGGGCCGTTTCCGTCTCCCGATCGGGAAGCAGATCAATAATCTCATGGGTAGCTAAATTGACGAGAATGGTCCCGAACTGGCGACCCCGGCGGAAGCTCCAGTCGTCAATACCCAACCGTGAGACCTGCTCTGATCGTTGTGCAGGAAGACTCATGGTGCGACGCAGGATCGTGGTGGGTGAGGTCACCACTCCTAGACGAGGAGCGAAGCGTGAGCCTAACTCTCCACCGGTGGCGAGACCAATAGCCTCAATGGTTTGGCTCAGCCTGCTCGTCATACGGGCCCAGGGTTCGACGAAAGGGGTTAACCGTTCCGCAAAGATCCGGCGCGGGCAATCTCTCGTATCACAGCGAAATTTTCGGACGCGTAAGATCAGTTGAACCTGGCGACCTACAGAAGGCACATCGGCAACGTGGCGTGTGTAGGAACTGCGTATATGCTGGCTCGTAAGGCCACACAGTGGGCATATCGCAGTGGGTGCAGACGCTTCGAGGAAGAGCGTCAGAACCTGGTCAGTGATAGAAGTTTCGGCCACCTCTAATCCATCGGGAAGTGCGAACAAAGAAGAGAAATCCATCCCATCTCACCATCCTTGCAAAAAGCTTTTCTTTATTGAGAACACATTTCGTGGCAGATCTATTCATGAGGCCAGCCGTTCGCAAAGTGTTGAAAGGGGTATTCTGCCAAGCTCATCCTGCACCAAATTCAGTGGAGACCCAAACATTCTGACAACTCGCAGTAACGGCAGGATGGCCGTCTCTCTCCAGCAGAAGTACTTGGTTGGGTGACTGGGAAGCAGTTTGAGCCAGACTCCAGATATCGAGCCTTCTCTGCTATTTGTGAGACGAGGACGCTTACCAAGGCGGGGTATGTCCGCTTTCGGGATGTTTTGCTCTACGGTGAGCGCGGTTTAGCCGGTCAGAAAACAATGATTAATATCTTTCAAGACACGCTAGCCCTGGAGTATGGAGAGCATCCCCTGGCAAAATATTCCGTAGAGTGGCAGCCCGACGACAAACATCTGCTGCGGGTAGGCAATCCGCGCCTTTTTGATCATCCCTACCAAAGCCCACAATTAGAACTCTGGCCGCCAGGCTCGGTGGAATGGTTTGTGATTATCCATGCCCGTCCATATGGATCGCGTCCGCGGCACAAGCACACCGCGCGAATCCTGGTCATGCAACCTCTGCTCCCTCTTGATGAAGCAGTCGGAGAGCAGTAAAAAGACGAAAGAAATACCTGCCCGGAGAGGGAGTCATGACATTTTTGCACGAAAAAATGTCATGACTCCCTCTCGGCGTCGAGTGCCGATGGCTCCGGCAGGAAAAGCGGGGATTGTTGATACTGGAAGAAGAAGTAGCACGTTACATCTAGTAAGAAGTTTGCCGCATTGGAGTGTTTGCATGATGAATCGGAGTCCCCAGGAAGATCCTATCGAGCTTGTTCGCGCATTCCGCCACCGGCGCATCCTCGTGATCGGCGACGCGCTGCTTGACTCCTATCTCGAAGGCGAGGCCTCACGTTTGAGTCGCGATGGTCCCGTTCCTGTCATAGAAAAAACGGCGGAACAACGCTTGCCCGGTGGGGCAGCAAATGTCGCCGCGAACCTGCGCGCCCTTGACGCAGACGTGTATTTTCTCAGCATCATTGGCGACGATATCGCAGGCACGCTCCTGCACGAAGAACTCCGCAAAAGAGGGATCAGTGATAGGTGGCTTGTTTCGCACCCTGGGATACGCACGCCGCACAAACTGCGGATTCTGGCCGATGGCCAGCATATCGCTCGCTTTGACGAAGGGAAGGCACAAAATTCGCTCTCCCTTGAGGAGTGTCAACAACGAATACTCCCACACCTCGAAACGCTGTATACGTGTTGCGACGCGGTTCTTTGCTCCGATTACTGCTACGGTGTCCTTTCCGAAGCCATGATCGAACGGCTTGGTTTCCTCGTTGAAGCACACCCGAAAGTAGTGTTAGTTGATTCTCAGGCTCTCCAACGGTTTCATCGCTTCCCAGCCACGGTGGTGACCCCCAATCGGGCTGAGGCCCAGATCCTCGTTACGCAAGCGGGATCGCCCAACCAGCAGAACGTGCGAGAAACAGAAGACCTGAGCGGAGTGCGAGACCTGGCCCGTCACATCTTGGACATGCTAGCTACCGAACATATCGCCATTACGCTGGCAGAACAGGGCGTTTTCCTCCTGAATCGCGCAGGTCAGGCGCTCCATCTGCCCGCACACCCCATCACAGCGGTGCATGACGTTGGTGCCGGTGACTCTTTCGCATCGGCCTTCCTCCTCGCACTCGCCAGTGGAGGAGGTATCGAGGAAGCGGCCCGGATCGGCATTGACGCAGCCGGAATCGCGGTGGCAAAGCCGCGCACGGCAGTTGTCTCTCACCAGGAGCTTCTTCAAAGGGTCAGTTTACGGAGTTATATCCAGGCGCAGCAGAGAAACGAGAAAGGTGTCCTCCAGAAACTGGTCAGTGCATTGGAGATCGAAAAACTCCACGGAAAAAAGATCGTCTTTACAAACGGGGTTTTTGATATTTTACATGCAGGACACCTCAGCTTCCTTCGCCAGGCGAAGGCGCTGGGAGATGTTCTGGTTGTGGCCGTCAACTCCGATGCCAGTGCGCGCACGCTCAAAGGGCCGGGCAGACCGATCAATAGCGAGCAGGATCGCCTGGCGTTGATCGAGGCGCTAGACCCTGTCGATTACGCCGTCCCCTTCAACGAGGAGACGGCTGCATCGTTGATTACCCAACTGAAACCGCATGTTTACGTCAAGGGGGGAGATTACGACGAAAGCGTTCCGGAAGCCGCCACAGTACGTATTACAGGCGCGCAGCTCGTCATTCTCCCTCTCGTTGGCGACGCCAGCACGAGCGGCATGATCGAGCGTATCATCGCGCAGGGTTAAACCTGAGATAACGCCGGGACGCGGCCGTCGTTCAACCGCTCGTTTTTGAAATCCTGTGAAGCAAGAAGCATTGTCTGGTGATAGAATACGAGCAGGAAGTTCACCTGAGGAGGAACGGGCATACTTGTAGACTGTTACATACCCGAAGACGTCTTTGCATGGGTGCAGGTGATGCCGAGGAGGAGTTTGGACGACACGTCATCCTCGACGAGGTCGACGGGGGCATGGTGACGCGCCACCGGATCCTCGAGCGGCCCAACAAACATGGGCAGGCGGTGGAAGCAGTAAAGCATCGTCGGCAGATCTTTGGCCGTGCACTGCGGCTGGTGGCTGGTGATCACGGCGTGCATTCGCTGGAGACCGAAGGCGTGCTCACGGCGGCAGGGTCAAGCTCGTCGCGATTCCTGCAGTGGGCAAGGTCTCGGCGGAACGACAAGCCTTGCAGCAGTCGCGAAAGTGGAAGCGGGGGTATCGGTGGTGTGCTGGCATCGCCAGCCTCAGACGGGACTTTGACTGGCGACGTGCATATCGTGGGCCCGATGGGATGGAGCGCTGGCCAGGCCTGGGGGTTATCGAAAGCCTTCTCCGCCGCCGCATCGCCCTCACCAAGCGGGGATGACCTCTCTCGTGAGCAAAGCTCATCTGTCACTTTACCGAGAGCTTGCTTTAAATCCCCTTCTCAAGCCATTTCGCACCGGCTATTAGTTCTAGAATCCTGTGTGGATGATGAAGACCTTCAAGGTCTTTACGAGGATAGCGAGATCGACAATAAGAGAACGGGTATCGATATATCGCATATCAAGCTGAACGCGCTCATCGTAACAAATGTGCTGGCGTCCGCTGATTTGCCATAAACCGGTAATGCCGGGTCTTATAGAGAGACGTTTCTGTGCATATTTGCCATAGCGCGGCAGTTCACTTGGATGAATGATACGGGGGCCGACCAATGACATCTGCCCGATAAGCACGTTGTAGAGTTGAGGTATTTCGTCCAGACTTGTCTTACGTAGAAATTTGCCTATGCGAGTGATTCGTGGATCCTGCATTAACTTCATGTTTTGCTGGTATTTCTGCATCAATTCAGGATGTTTTGCCAGGTAGTTGTCTGCGTCTGGAATCATAGATCGGAACTTGAGCGCGTAAAAGCGTCGGCTGTGTTTCCCAATGACTTCTCGAAAATGAAGTACCTGACCACCATCATCGAGTTTGATACAAATGGCAATGCTCAAGAAAACTGGGATGAGCACTAATAAACCAATAAGAGCCAGTACGATATCGAGGAGACGCTTTGAGGCATAATAAAATAGTGAAGGCTCACAAGTAATAGCGTTAGCCGATTCAGTATTTACCGCATCTATATTGGCATTGGCAATCACTTGAGAGGCTGGACCATATTCTGGATGCCTCGGTGTGGTGACTGTAAACTGTTCCATAGGGCTTGGTCTCCTTCAACAATAGCTAAAGTCTAACAGATAGGATAATGCTTATCGGTAGCGAACAAGTTAAGAAATGATTATGAATACCTCAATCTGGTTAAGCTTTCTCCCTGTAGTGGAACCGGGATCTACGAGTTAGTAAGTGCCCTCATGAGTTTATTTGCTGTGATTCCCCAGGCATCCCAGTTCAATCTGGTTTCAAAAACTACTCTACTCGATCTCACCAGCTCGGCATAACGCCGTTCGTCTCGGTACACCTCTGCAATCAGCGCGGCATATTCAGCACCTCCGGCACTCGGTGGCAGCAAGAAACCGTTCTCGCCATCCTTCACTGCTCCTGAAACACCGCCCGTATCGGTTGAAATAACAGGTAATCCATAGGCGCTTGCCTCGCAGAAGACCATACCGTAACACTCACTTCTTGTTGGCAAGAACAGGAAATCTGCTTCCTTAAACAGACTTTCCATCTTCTCACGCTGTTTTTCATCTTTCTTATTTAAATAAGGGATAACCGTCATCCTCTCGTGAGAAAACTCTTTAGGAGGTATACAACCGCAAACTATAAGCTCCGCTCCCAGCTCTTCCAACTTTAAAAGTGTTTCAAACGCTATTTCACCGCCTTTTCTCTGCCAGTCAACCCCTAGAAACAACAACCTGCAGTGGTCTGATTTCTTCCTCGCTTGAGCCACTTCTCTTGGAGGAGGATTTTCAAAGTTGGCCCCAAAGGGAACTGCGTGTACTTTCCTGTCATCGGCATGGTAGCGCTCCATAGTGGATCGAGCTGCCCATTCTGAAGGATGAAGAACCAGGCTGGCCTTCTTGATAGCCAGTTCTTCCAGCGCATTTGTTTCATAGGCTGATCTCTTTAGCAGGTTCGAGTATTCAGTGTAGTAGCCCTGCAGCAAAGCGATATTCGCGTCCTCTATCAACACAATAGGAATATCTGTCTCTAAAAAAGCTATCTCTGTAGCACCGCTTGGAGCAATAATCACGTCGAATGATTGACCTGCCAATCTCTGTTCAGCAACTTTAGCATACTTCCGGGCTAGAGAGAAGGTATGATTGTATAAATAATTCTTTTTTAAAAAGAACCGCGATGCTCTATGCACGATTTTTCCAACTACTCGCCTCTTAGGATATATTGCGCCAATACGGTATACTTCTCCGCAATGCTTTTGCAGTGCCCTGATTATCTGGTCAACGGTGCCCCCCCACGATGATCGCTTTCTATTTTGCAGCGTACTTGCAGTCAAAATTGCTATTTTTAAGCCTCCTTGTTCGCCATCCATGATCTTTACCTCTTTTGAAAAGTGAGTGTATCTAAACTGGCCGCTCAGAGGTGGTTATTCGTTATGCCCTTACGGTCTCTTTGCCTGTTCGTAAGCAGAGTCCAGGGTTCGAAGCGCAACTTGCGCATCGTAACGCTCAACTATGAGTTGACGGGCATTTTGCGCAAGACGTCGCGCTAGTTTCTCATCCTGAAGAACTGCCGCACAGGCTTGAGCGAAATCTTTAGGAGTATCCGCGATAAGTAGATGCTCTCCATTGCGTACAGCCAGCCCCTCACATCCTATGGCCGTTGAGATCACCGGTACGCCCATTGCCATCGCTTCCAGAATCTTTACGCGCACACCACCTCCCGCAAGAATCGGGACCGCTAATGCAGTGGCACGCATCCAGAAAGGTTCTACATCAGCGACGTAGCCATGCAGGCGTACACCGGGAGAGCTTTCGGCCAATTGCTGCAGAGTCCGTGGGGGTCGCGCCCCAACGATATCATAAGTTAGATCCGGGCAGATGGCGCGCAGGTGTCCATAACCCTCGCGCAGCCACCAGGTTACCCCCTCACTATTAGGCGGCCAGAATAACGTACCGATGGTAAACAAGAGCGCGGACTGTGGGTTGCGTGCGCTGTAGATGCGCTCAAAGCGTTCAGCATCAACCGTGATCGGCACTACCTCTATCGGTACCGATTTACCCACCACCTGCCATAGCGCTCGCCGGTCTTGTTCGCTCACAGCCAAAACGACGCTCGCGCGCCGGCAGGCAGCCCCCTCTAGCTTGCGCATGACCTGTACCTCGCGACCCAGGAGCAAGCGTGAGATTGGATTGCTCGCCCCGTTCCGCAGGCGTTCAACCACCTGCCAGACTGCATTGTGTTCATCGAGTATAACGGTTCCCGGCCAGTCTGGCGGCACAAAACGCATCATGTTCAGTTGATCGACATGCAGCACATCTATCTGCTCAGTACGCAACAACTCCTGCACCGTCTCCCGCATTTCTCTGCGCTCGTCACGTCGTAGTATAAATGAATCGCCCGTTAGCAGGCTCTCAACTAGAAAACGCGCATCGCCTAACCGTGATCGTTTGATAGTAACGGTCGACACGCGAGAGCAAATCTCACGAAGTTTTTCAGCACCCAGCGCTTCCTGAGCATTGCGCACAAAAGTACAGTAGATTATAGTATGCTGCCGTGCCAGGTGGCGTAGCACCTGCAATGTCTTAACCTTGGGGCCTGCATCTGCGGGGTAAACTGCGACTTGCGTCAACATGAGTATACGCATAGTGCCGCATCTCCTCATACTGAAGAACCGCTGAATACAAATGGAGTGGTAACTTCGCGAACAGACCTCTTTCCCCGATGGCCGGCAATCGCTTGCTGGTAAATATCCACCAATCGGTCGGTCACTGCGGACCAGTCATGGTGTCGCTCCACGTATTCGCGCCCTCGCTGACTCAACGCCGTACGTAATTTGGCATCGTGCATCAGACTCAACGCCACATCGGCAAACTCCCGCACTGAGTGAGCTACCAGTAGATCACGTCCAGGAAGAGCCTGCAGAGAGGCTGCTGTTTGCGCTGCTACAACAACCGGAATACCCATCGCCATCGCCTCCAGAACCTTGTTCTGTATGCCGACGCTATAGAGCATTGGGCACAACATTGCCTCAGCACGCTGGACATAGGGCCGTACATCGTTCACGTAACCGGTCACCTCCACGCGCCGGTCATCTGCCAGGCGGCGGATAGCTTTCGGTGGATTACTGCCGACAATAGTGAGCGTCACCTCTGATCGAAACTTCCAGATTAAAGGCATGATCTGCCGGTATAGATACAGTGCTGCTGCCACGTTCGCATGATAGCTCATCTTGCCCAGGAAAACGAGGTTAAAGGGACGTCGTTCCTGGTGCGTGTCGCGAAAGTATTCCAGGTCAACGCCGTTAGGTAGTACATCGATACACGCTCCCTGTTCACCATTACTACTGGTCGCGTTCCCCAACAAACTCACCAGGGCCTGGCGATCACGTTCCGATGTGACCACCGTATGCTGCAGTCGGCTAAGCAAACCTGCCTCAAAGCGTTGCGTGCGCTTATGTTCAAGAAACGCCACTGCGCGCACTGGTAGGCTAGCTCCTGCCTGCATCGTCTGTTTAAAGAGCAAACTAATGCAGTCGACAGCATCCCACACGAGCGGATAAGTATGGGCAATCTCCTCCATCGATGCGATGCCACGTAAGTGCTCTACATGCACAACATCGAACGTGCCCTCTGCGCATAACTGCTGTACCGTTTGCATAAAACGCGCAGAGCGCGCATATACGACCTGCAAAGGAAGTGAACTGAACAAAGCCAATCCGCTTCGCAGCGCTTCCTGCCACTTCGACTCCTGCACTGCCACAACTTTGAAACCTTGCTCACGTAGAGCCTCCACGTTTGCCAGTTCTCGCTCTGTAGCACGCTGTGTCGCGATCGTCACTTCATGCTTGCGCTGGAGCTGTTCTAGGAAGCCATAGCTGCGCACACGAATACGCGAAGGCGGGTGCGGCGTTACAAATAGAATACGCATACAAAATCCCTCTCAAGTATGGTTCGGGCCAGACCTTTCGCAACTACAAATACCCCAGGGCTTCCAGTTTTAGACGTACGCTCTCCTCTTCTTCCTCTGAGTAACCATACTCATCGCTTGCCACATCCCCGATCTTGCGCTCATCAGTATAGGAGGTCGCGGTCAGGTGAGTATAGGCCTCTTCGAAGATCTCTGTGAGAGGCTTGCCGTCCATATCCGAAGGGATCGGCATGCCAAGAGCATACATAACAGTAGGAGCTACGTCGATGATACCTGCGCCCTCAATTTTTGCATTACGACGCACATGAGGCCCTTGAGCTAATATGATACCATCCATGCGATGCACCCCACTGAGGTGCGAGAGCACGTCTAGCGGGACATCGCTCACCAGTTCGTGCATGCCGGTTCCGCCCTTGTAACTATCTTGCGTCACCAGAATCAGGTCGGGGGCGGTTTCCAGGCGCTCACCGTGGTAAAGTTCCTCGCGGCGATAAGCTTCCAACACGATCGGCTCATCGGTGCCCGGATGCCGTAAGTTGCGTACCTCCTCCAGGATGCGTGTGCGCACTGCCTCATATTCCTTACCTGGCTGCACACATCCCTGCGGCTGCCTGCCGACGACATTGATCATGATACCCTCAACAGGAGGATACATAGGGAAGCGATAGGCTTTGGTGCATTTCCAGTTGATGACATCCAGGTTCATCATCGTCTGCGAGTCGAGATTGGTCGCTATCTTCTTCAGGCTTTGCGGCAGACTGCGATAAACTTTCTCGAGATAGGGAAAACGACGGATCCTGGTTCGATAGAACTGCTTAAAGGCACCTTTGAAGCCGCCGCTTTTCTTACTGGCCTTTTCACCCGCTTGGAGTAGCTCGAGCGTCTGCAGCCAATAGTTGGTATTAACGTAGTATTTCGGATGAGCGCCGCCGCCATGATCCGACATCACAATCACTGTCGCATCACCAGCAGCCTCCAGGAACTTGCCCACGCACGCATCTGCATCCTGGTAGACCTCTAATATGAGATCACCGTAGAGTTCGGCCTCCTTCGAGTCATATGCCGGGTGCTCGGGATCGATATACTTCCACCAATCGTGATGGGCACGGTCGGTGGCACCCACCACCATGATGAAAAGAGCGTACTCATCTTTCTTCATTTCGGCGATCGAGACATCTGTGCACAGGTGCATCAGGCGCTTCATCTCTTTTACCAACACGTGGTGCTTTGCTGACTTGAAAAAGGCCGCATCTCCAACCAGCGACGGAATGGTCTTAGCCAGCTCCGGTGGGTAGGTATACGACTTGCCCGTATCAGGTGTAGGATAACCAGAGATCATAAAGCCATTGACCTTCCAGGCCGGGTAGGTCACCGGGACTGTGACCACTCCCACCTTCTGGCCGGCGGCACCTACCAGGTCCCAGATAGAATTACCGGCAAACGCATTAGAGTCAACAATAGTGTCAGCAAAACAACTATAGCGCCTATTATCGTAGTCGCGAAAGTCATAGACGCCGTGCTTACCAGGATTGTAGCCAGTCGCAAATGTTGTCCAGGCTGCAGGCGAAATCGGTGGATAAACAGACCTCAGTCTGCCGTACGCTCCATTCTGCATTATTTGCTTTAGATAGGGCAATTTGTCCTCCTGAACCCAGCGATCTACCAGTTCAGGAGTAGCGCCATCGAGCCCGATAATCAAGACTTTACCCATACTTACTGGGATCTCCCCCCTTTTGGGCTATATATTAAAAAACTCGCAACAGAGCAGTGCACAGTAAGACAACGCAAAAGCATGCATGAATCCATGATGGGTACTACTCATCTATGTGCGTGAGTATAACCGATGTTACACTTGAAAGCGCGAGTCGTTTGGTTAAGATAGGGTTATGAAATTGTTAAATTTGCGCCGATTTCTTAACCTCACCTACATTGACATTTGACACCGGTCGGCTATAGTAACGGCCAGAACGAGGTTCGCCTCATTCTCACTATCGCCCTGGGGATATACCCAACTTGGGAGGGGGTTTAGAGTGCGTATTCTATTACTGAGCAATCTCTACCCCCCTTATGTAGAGGGGGGAGCAGAAATCCTGGCGGGGAATGTAGCTGCAGGACTGGAGAGACTGGGACATGATGTGCTGGTGCTCACCAGTTCGTATAGCCTTCCCCAGGCCCGGCAGGAGGGGAGCATTTGGCGCACCCTGCAGCTTGCTCCACCTGCGCATTTTGCCCGGCACCGCCCTCTGTGGCGGCAATTGGATCAGCCATTCAACTATTACCGGCGCTATCACTGTCGTGTCAATGCACAGGAGTTGCGTCGGGTTGTTGCCGCCAGCAACCCAGATGTGCTTTATATCTGGGAGATAGCCGGCATTGGCGTCAACTCGCTACTTCAGGCCTTGCCTGATCTGCATGTCCCTGTCGTCTTCCACCTGGGTGGTTACTTGCTGCTCTACGCTGCTTCACCGGAGACTGAGCAATCAATGCTGCGCACCCGCTGGTTGAAACGATGGTTGATCGGCACTATTTCCACGCTGACCTGGACTTCGCTCATCGCAGTCAGTGCCTCTGTCAAAGCGAGGTACGTGCAAGCTGGCTTCGACGCCGACCGTATCGAGGTAATTTATAACGGCATCAACCCGCGCTTCCTGGACCCGGGGCAGGCAGATGGCGCAACAAGCAGGGAGGCCGCAAAAGAATGCATCCGCTTGCTCTACGTCGGTCGGCTACGTGCCGAGAAAGGTATCATTGTGGCCCTTAACGCACTCGACCTGCTCCTGAATGGGCAAGATGGACCGAAGGCGGTTCTACACCTCGATGTCTTTGGGGATGGCAATGCTGCCTATCTTGACGAGTTACAGCGCTTTCTGCGTACCAAGCGCCTGACACAGGCCGTGACTTTCCACGGCAGGGTGCCCCAGGATGAATTGATCGCTCACTACGACCACTCAGATATATTACTCGTCCCTTCGCTCTGGCAGGAGCCATTTGGGCTAGTCGTTGTGGAAGCAATGGCGCGAGGATTGCCGGTTATTGCCTCCAATGTAGGTGGCCCGGCAGAAATCCTCACACGCGGAATCGACGGCCTGCTCATCGAACCCGGAAGCGAACGGGAGCTGGCGTCGGCAATCAAGCTGCTAGTGCACGATCCGGTCAAGTGCGCTCAACTCAGCAAGGCTGCACGTGCGACGGTAGAGCGGCGCTTCACTATCGAGGAAAACGCCAGGCGCGTAGAGCAGCACCTGCAGCGGGCCATCCAGGGAAGCCAGAGCAGCACACATCAACTTAGATCGTGAGAAGAATATGATATACGACGCACAATTTCTTGAGGGGTCAAGCGAACTGCTACTTAGCCGGATGAGCCGGCGGCGTTTGCTGCAGGTCATGGGTTACAGTGCAGCGGGGGTGGCAGGCACAGCCATAATCGCAGCATGCGGAGGTCCAAATCCTGCTGGGCCGGTTAACGGCACACCTGTGTTTACTGGAACAGTTACAGCTACTCTTGGAACAACGCATCAGATTGCCCCGTACTTCCTGGGTTACAACAATGTACCTACGCACAGCCCTTCGTGGACTGTTCCAGGTGTAGTGGACGCAGCCAAAAAACTGAAACCTGGCACCTTAAGATATCCAGGGGGGACAGTTGCAAATTATTGGGATTGGCGTAGCGGCTGGTTTTTTCCCGGTGCGCCAATGGGAAACGCTCCACGTACTCCGTATGGTTTAGAAGAACTTCAGATAGCCGTTAATGCTACGGGAGCTAAGCCGATTTACGTACTCAATATGCTTACATCCGATCTCCCCAGCCAACTTCAGATGTTGGGTAAAGCCGCAAATATGGGGTTGCCCGTAGAACTCGTGGAACTGGGTAACGAGTTTTATCTCAGTCTTCCAAAGGAGTATATAGCAAAGTTTCCCACTGGCCGCGACTATGGAGCTATGGCCACAGACTGGATCAAGGCGATTCGTGATCAGTTCCCAAACGCGAAAATCGCGGCAGTGGGTGGGATACCTATCTCTAATCCATTCTCTGATCCCAGAAAGGCAAATTGGAACCAGGACCTTCTCCAAAGCCTGCAAGGCGCGGACGCTCTGACAATGCATCCCTACGTCTCCGTTCCAACGGCGGCAGACGCGGTCGATGTACCTTCGCTTGAGAATACTGTTTCTTCGAGATGGCAGCAATTTGAAAGTGAAATTCAAGCGCTGCCTTCAAATATGAAAATCTGGTTCACCGAGTACAATTTCGTCGATCCGCAGAAAAAAGTCTTCCGTACGTGGGCAGATGGGGTTTTGGCGGCTGAAATGTCCCTCAACTTTTTGCAGGAGAATCACATTGAACTCATCTGCTTCTATGATATGATTGGAAAGACCGGCAACGAAGTCGTATTCTATAATCTACGGGGTCAAGGATCTGCTAACTCGGGTCTTGATCAGTTTGCGTTGACAGCCGCCGGCTGGGCAATGAGCTTGCTCGGTGATACGATCTATGGGATGACTTCGGCACAGCAACTATCCTTTGGTTCTATTCCGGCGCCACTGGGATGGATCTTTACTAATGGCACGACTCGGAGGGCTTTCATAATTAATAGCTCCTCCGAGAGTTTCGCATGGGAAAACATCTCGACGATCTCTGGAATGAAACAATTTCAACAGCTTACGAGTGATCCTTCCCAGCTCATCACCAGTACCAATACTCCTACTGGTAGCGGTGGATCGCTCGGAAGCCAGCTTGTTCTACCGGCATACTCAGTGACCCAACTAAAGTGAACCATCACCCAATGATGAACCTTAGCTTTTGAATCCGCCGTTACGCTCGCAAAATCGTTCGGGTAAGCCTGCGCTCTGCAAGAGGATAAGCATAGGCTTCTAGCAAAGAATAGAGACTATACCTTGAGAAAACTGTTACGTAAAGCGTTACTCCTCCTGGTTCGCTTGCTTGGCGCTCCAGGAGCATTCGTCGCGGCACAACGAGTTCGTCAACCTATTTCACACCCTCCGCGCATTTTGCTTATCCACCCCGGTCCACTGGGTGCCCTCATCCTGACTACTCCTGTGCTGCGCACGCTGAAAACCCAGGTCCCTGATGCCCATCTCACTATGATGGTAGGCCCCTGGTCAAAAGAAGTGGTAGTCAACCACCCCGCTATCGATCAACTCCTGGTCTACCGATTTCCCAGCTACCGGAGCGTCTCACCGAAAGGGCTCAAGTCCTACATTTCAATGGTACGCATCGCCTGGCAACTCACTCGCGGCCATTATGACCTCGCCATCAACCTCCACCGCAATTTCTGGTGGGGAGCGGCAGTGATCTACCTTGCGGGTATTCCACGGTGCATCGGATACGCTGTTTCAGCCAGTACCCCTTTTCTTACTCATGCGTTACCATTCCGGTCGCATCAACACATCACTATTTCGCACCTGACCGCTCTCAGTGCAGGCCTACAAACTCTGGGCTATGAACCGATCCCCGGGCCCTACACACCCGAACTCTACCCCTTATGCTTTGCGCCAACGATAGAAGAGCAGCAATGGGTCGCTCAGCAATTGATCGCACAGGACGTCGATGCAGCGACTTCACTGGTAGTCATTCACCCGGGCACGAGTGTAGCAGTTAAACAGTGGCGGTCAGAAGCATGGGCAGCCTGTGCGACAGCACTGAGCCAGGACTGGCCGGACCAGTCTGCCGTCCTTTTCCTGCTGACCGGTACCTCGCAAGAACGCCCCCTCCTGGAAGAAATTGCGCTACTCACCAGCGCACGCGCTATTATTCTCACCAGTACTACAGTCGGGCAACTGGCAGCAGTGCTCGGGCGCTCCCGGCTGGTGCTGGGAGTCGATAGCGGGCCGCTGCACCTGGCTGTAGCCCAGGGAACCCCCACCCTCCAGATCTTCGGTCCCACCGATCCGCGCCGCTATGGAGCCTGGGGCAGCCCTCAACGGCACACCGTGATTACTTCAAGCCATCTCTGTCCCGGTTGTCCGGCCATCCCTTGTGGGCGACTGCATTTTAAGCCAGGCGAGTTAGCCTCCCATCCATGTGTCCGGCTTGTATCAGAGCAGCAGGTTATCGCCGCCATTTACAAGCTATTATCCAGTACGGAACTATCACATGTTGGATCGTTCCAAGTTCAAGTAGAACGTCATTGTTAGGAGCAGAGTGTGATGGAAGCCCAACACGCGATCCCACGCTGGCAACGCTGGCTAGAGAAAAATTGGCTGCTGATCCCACTTGGACTTATTATCGTAATAGCAGTTGCGGGCTTTGAAACCTTTGCGCTAAATGCACCCACTTTGATTCCTGATCTACCATTGCAGCAGGTTACCGATATCCCACTGGCAGGTACTCCAACGCGCTTTGACTATCAGAGCCTGGATCCACGGACCAGGCTGCTTTTCATTGCCCATTCCGGAGCAAACATGGTTACCGTCTTCAACACCACCTCGAAGAAGGTTGTCGCGAACATCTATCCCGTCCTTCACGTCCACGGTGTCCTTGCCGTTTCCGAGCTTGGGCGCGCCTATGCCACAGACTCTGACGATGGCCAGGTGTACGTCATTAGTGAGCGCACGGATAGCATCATCGCCAAAATTCCATTGGGTCGTGATGATGGTCCAGATGGCCTGGCCTATGATCCAAGCACCCGCCAGGTTTACATCTCAGACGAGACAGGACAGAACGACGCTGTGATCGATACTGGAAGTAACAAACGAGTTGCGATGATTCCCCTGGGCGGTGAGGCCGGAAACACCCAGTATGATCCCGTCTCCCATCACATCTTCGTTGACGTACAGACGCTCAATCAGTTGGCCGAAATCAATCCTGCAACTCGCAAGGTAGTTGCATACTACCCAGTCCCCGGTTGCAACCACGACCATGGCCTGAACATAGACTCATCGCAACGACTCGCTTTTATTTCGTGCGATGGGAATAACATGCTCTTCATGATGGACATGCGCTCCATGAAGGTAATCGAACAGCAGTCGGTAGGTACCGGTCCTGATGTACTTGCACTGGATAGCGGCCGCTACTACCTCTATGTCGCCTCCGAAAGCGGCGTGGTATCAGTATTTGATGAGCACGGACGGGCATTGCGCAAACTGGGAGAAGGATACGTCGCTGATGCTGCGCACTCTCTCGCTGTGGACCAGCAAACCCATTACATTTACTTGCCATTGCAGAATGTAAACAACAGCCCGGTCCTCAGGATCGCGCTCTTCTCGCCTTCTGGTTAGTGACACTCTGCTTGGGCTAAAGCCCAACAGCTTCTGTAGGTAGCCGTAGCCCTACAGCGACACTCGCAGGTGCGGAACGTACCCGCACCCGGTGGGGGGTGCCATGGCCCCAACTACGTGGCGGCCACCAAATTCGCCACGATACTTAGCTCGAATATTCGCGGCTCCCACTGCATCACGGTGCCCTTGCCACTTGCACGTCTTGTTCGTGCACCCAAACACCCGCCCTCGTGGACTGCTCTTGCGGCGATGCCCACAGACAGGGCAGGTGCGCGAGGTATAGCTCTCCTCTTGCAGGGCCACTCGCATGCCCAAGCGTTCTGCCTTGTAGGTGAGTTTGTGCCGAACAGAGCCAAACGACCACTGATGGAGTTTCTGATTCGTTTTGGAGCCTTTATCCAGACCTTGCCCATCTAAGGCAAGGTTCAAATGAATGTGACACTGTTGGTTTCAAGCAGCCAATACCTCCGACGGTTGCTGGTCGATATCCGGCGGAGGAGTTGCAACCGCTCCCTCCGGCGGATACCCCAAGGCCACAAGCCAATCGTGAGGAGCATCAGCCAGTCCACTACGCTGCAAGGGGCTTTGTCCTCGATACAGACCGCGCTCGGCGATACGGTGATTGTGCCAGACAGCCAACACTGCCAGCAAGCCTGTCGAGAGCGTCCGATGCACTGCCAGGTGCGGGCGCAGAATGCTGTGCCAGTTTTCCACCACACTGCTGGCTCGCACCGCTTCGCCCCAGGCCTGCAGCAGCGGCTGCGCAATGGGGTGCCAATCAGGAGGCAAGCTTGCCAGCAGTTGGGCACTGCTCGGACCCAGGATAGAGCGGCGTTGCCACGCCCAGCCGAGCAGATGCACCGCGCTGGCCCCCAAGCGGTGGCAAGCCTGCTCCTGAGCGGCATCGAGTCCCGCGGCAAAGCGCACCAGGTAGGGCAGCGCCGCTTGCAGATGGGTCAGCAACTTGGCCAGTTCTGGCTGCAAGCTGGCAGGAGCCTGTTGACTCAGTTCGTCGAGCAAGGCAAGCAGGGCCTCCAGATCGCCTTGTCGCACCTGGCTGGTCAAGACGCCCTGCGCGGCCACAGGAGCCAGTACCACCACGCGAAGCCTCCGTCGCAATTCTGCCGACAGGTAGCGCAGGCTCTCGGCCACATACTGCCCTTGGGCCACCTGCACTGCATGAGCCGCCACATCACTCTGCGGGTATCTGCCTCGTGGAGGCTTTCCCGCCGCCACACGAGCCGCCTGCCGTGCCACGACGCTCGTTTGTCCCTGCAGCTGGGCGACCTGCCGATCCAGGCGCCCTTGCACCTGCTGACACAGGTGCAGTACATGCCAGACATCCCGTTGGTGGCTCTGCTCAGCCGCCACGGTGGCGACCGCCTCCTGGATCGCTTTGCCGCCATCGCTGACCATGGTGTGCCAGCGCAACCCCTGCTCCTCAAGTTGCCACACGAGCCTCGTCCAACTCTCTCCATCCACGGCGACCGGACTGGTGCTGGCCCACACGGCCCCACTGCCTGCATCGACCACAGTGAGGTAGCCCGCTCCACGCTGCGAGCCATACAGTTCATCCAGCGCCAGCGCTCGCGCTGTGGTCGGCATCTGGCTCGTCAGCCACTGCTGTGCGCGCTGCCCTGCCGTCTGCACAACGGCGGTAATCGTTCCCAAGCTGACCTCCTGTCCCAGCAGGGTCTGCAGGCACCGCTGAATACCGCGATAGCTCGCATGGCCCTCCACCAGCAAGGTCAAGATCGCCCGCTCCAACAGACAGGAGCGGTCTGCTGTGTGGAGGAAAGGCGTAAAGGCCGCCTCCAGTGCGGCCTGTCCTTTCGCCTTCCAGCGGTAGAGCGTCTGGCGCGCGACGCCCAACTCCTGACTCACCATCGTGACGACTCCATAGCTGCCACGGTGGGCCAACAGCGTGCTGACCCATTGTACTTGTTGACAGGGTGTGCGAGAATGTGTCTGGTTCATTGGTTCCTCCCTGGTGATGATGAGAATCTGTTTGATCCACCATACCTTCCAGGGAGTCCTTTGGCAACTGCCGTTGCTCACACTGTCACATCCGTTTCCCTATCTTTTGAACCTTGCCTAAGCATATTACTAGATGAGAGGTCACTCATTGAATAGGTTCCTTCGTAGAATCTTGCTCCTGCTAGTTCGTTTGTATGGCGCAGCGGGGGCACGAGCCGCTGCACGACAGGTTCGGCAATCCACTGCAACAAAACCACGCATCTTGCTCATACGCCCCGATTACCTTGGTGATCTTGTGCTAACAACACCCGTACTGCAAGCACTGAAAACCGCTGTGCCCGATGCGCATATCACTATGATGGTTGGTCCATGGTCAAGTGAAGTAGTCGCGCGTCATCCTGCTGTGGATCAGCTCCTGGTATGCCCTTTTCCAGGTGTCCGAGGTGCCCATAAGAAGTCTCTAAGGCCGTTCTTATTGATGCGAATCGCCAAACAACTCAAGCGTGGCAACTTTGACCTCGCCATCAATTTTCGTCTCAAGTCCTGGTGGATCTCTGCTTTGATCTATCTGGCAGGAATTCCTCGTCGCATCGGCTATGCCAGTAGCCTCAACACGCCTTTTCTTACGCGAACGCTACCTGAGCGGTCGCATGAACATCTAAGTGCTGCTTCTCTGCGTCTGCTCAGTGCCGGATTGCAATCCCTGAATTACCCCCCACTGGCTGGACCCAAGACCCCGGAGCGTTATCCCTTGTATTTCAAACCGACGGTAGAAGAGCACCAATGGGCCATACAACGCTTGAGTACAGAGGGGATCGATCCAGCGGCTCTGCTCATTGTCATCCATCCAGGAGCAGGTGCGGCTGTGAAATTGTGGCGATCTGAAGCCTGGGCGAATTGTGCGACAAGGCTCAGCCAGTCGTTAGCACACACTACAGCTGTTCATTTCGTCCTAACGGGAACCACTGGAGAACAGCCCCTCCTGGAAGAGATTGCAAGAGCTACAAGCGCCCGCGCAACCATCGTGACGGGAATGTCTATTGGTCAACTGGCGGCACTGCTCGAGCTTGCACAGCTCGTGTTGGGAGTCGATAGCGGGGCGCTACACCTGGCTGTCGCCCAGGGAACACCAACTGTCCGCATATATGGCCCCATCGATCCGCATAATTTTGGTCCATGGGGAAGCCAGGAACAGCAGCATGTTGTCATTGCCTCAACCCATCGCTGCCCTGGCTGTCCAATCATCCCTTGTGGGCACCTGTCTTTTCCCCCACACGAACTTGTATCCCACCCCTGTGTCCGGCTTGTGCCAGAGCAACAGGTACTAGACGCTGTTGCTCTGGCACTTCAGGAGGTTGTGTTGCAAAAAAACGTTTGAGGAGCGCGGTGGGCGTGAGGCATCGCCGCTTGTTCAGCTTAGGCCACCATTCCAAACAGAGACCCGACCTTTGAGCGGGTACAGAACCATCAGCACCGCCAATCATTGCTCGACGAGTTGGTAGCTATCGTATCGATTGGAGCCTCCCCACAGCCCGTAACCTGGTGATTGCCTCGTACATCTCATCCATGCCAACGCTGGGTTTCGGCGCTAATTCTTGCAGACAATCAATTCGCTTTTTGAATGCGGCGGCAAAATCCTCTGGAGTCGTGCTTGCCCATTCTGCTAGCTCATCCAGGCTGGATTGTTCTGAATGCACAAAGGTATCATCATACTCGTTCCACAGGGAGAGCGGAATCGGGATGATAGCATTGGGTCGTCTGGGATCAACTCTGGGTCGCAAAAAGTGCACGCTAAGCCATCGCCGTTGTACAGCGGGCTCCTGACCTACTAATCCGATGTTCACTACCAGGCCCAGGCAGCGTATAGCCTCAGAACTCAAGCGCAGTTCACGGTGAAACATGTAGATAGCATCATCGATTGTATCAGCATGTACAGTCGTGGCAATATGATATCCCTGGGAAGGAAGCATCAAATATTGCCGCGCCACCCTTCCCCACATGTAGAAAGGTTGGTGGTCACTTATCTCATTGCACAACACGTAGGTTGTAGCCGGGTCGCTATCAGGCAGGCGAGTGAATGCAAAATCCTCGTATATGCCGGAGGTGTACGCCAGCTTTGCTTCGCTGGGTAGAAACTGTAGGAGCGCATTTAATACCGTGGTTTTACCTACACCTGGTTTAGGATCGGTAGGGCCAGCTATTGTGAATGAAGCCCCACGTTCAAGCAGCAGCCATATGAGGGCCGCCGTCTCCGCGTCAACGCTTCCCAGTGAGATAAGTCGTGCCATAGACAGCGGCCGTCTAGTATCATAGTGCCAATAGCAGCGTTCATAAGGATCACGCGGGTCAAACATAGTATCAAATGCGCTATACCCCAGGTAAAAAACAAGGATAGAAAGCGCCACTCCTTTCCGGTTTCCTTCGGTTTTGAAAATATAGATGACAACTACCTTGAAAACTCAATTGTATGCCAGCAGCATTACTTTTCGCATAGGCGCTGTATCCAACTCCCAATGAAGCTTATCTCGATCACCAAACCTATACTTGCTTCGATTGCTGCCAGCACCGCTGTCGGATTACCCAAACCACCGTCGTTGCCAGGGAAGAATCCGCGTCCAAGAAACGAGATCAAGCTGCAGACGAATGCCCCCGATGCGGGCAGATGTCCAAAGGCCGCGTAGAGCGCAGTAAATCCGAGGACAACGACTAAAAACCAAAAGAGGCTCCGCGCAGGCCGGTACCCGTAACCCGTAAGTATATCAATGAATAAAGAGAGGACGTAACGCCCGTAACACACTACAGCATCATCGAGGAGCAGCAGGAGCAGCAGGAGCAATGATACAATAGTGACGGGCAGTGGGTTACCCCGGAACCGCACCCATAATCGTTGAACTAAAGGGATCTGCTGTAGTGCTACCGTTGGAGACTTCAGTAGCAGGGGACGCTGGGACTTGGGTGTTCCCAGTACAAATCCCAGCAGCAAGAGCCATTGCTGTCTTCGCCGTTGATTCTGCGATAAGAGCCCGGGCGGAGGCAGTTGACTCTGTGCGCGCCGGTACTGCGGCGCGTGCAGCCTTCGCTTCCGCATTACTGGTAAAACTGACAAAAATGAGGCAATACCTACTAGAAACAACAAGACCAGCACCAGAGGTTTTATCAGTAAGAGCACCAATAGCAGGGGTAACAGCCTCACGAGTGCTAGAGCCACAGGGTGCCGTGGCGTATGCTCTCCCTGCCTCCGCTCCTCTAATCGTAGTAGCACTTTGGGTAAAGGCATGCGCTCACGCACGAATACACGAAGCACTATCGGAAGAAGCGCCTGCTGCGGACGCAGTAACTGTTGGTTCACGTGTGCCCTGTATGTATAATGGTCCGCAGCATCGTTAAGCCCTTGTGCTCGCAAAGCAGCCGCGAGCTGCCGATTTGCCCGGACCGCACGCTGATATTCGACAGGCAATTTCCATTGCGTCTCACACTCGTCACCTAGCTTGTTCACCTGGGTCCAATCTACAACTGTCAGGTTGACGTTACCCCAATGCGCATCAGCGACTGGGACGGTTCCATATTCCTCATCGCCCAGGCTAATCCCTTCCAGGTTGGTCCTACTGTCGAAGAAAGCCATCCTCAGGTTGGCGGGCTTAGGCACATGTTCATTTCCACCCAGGCGCGCTTCTGAGAGATTCGCTCCCTCGAGGTGCGCTCCGCAGAGGTTAGACCCTGCCAGGTGCGCTCCGCGCAGGTCAGCCTCCTCAAGGTGCGCTCCGCGCAGGTCAGCCTCCTCAAGGTGCGCTCCGCAGAGATCGGCTCCCGCCAGGTGTGCTGCGCGCAGGTCAGCCTTCTCTAGACGCACTGCGGCCACCTCACGTTGCATATCAGTCGCAAGCGACCATACATCTGCACTGAGTCCCCCACGCATGCATGTCAGTGGCAAACCGGCCAGACGGGCTTTGCGCAGATCAGCCCCTCGTAGATCTAGCCCTTCGTGGACTTTCTGTTGCCAACCATTGGTCCAATCGTGACTATGCTCATTGGACACCAACAGCCACTCGACATCGGCACGGCTCAGTTTGATATCTCTGAAAGGGTAGTGGCCTTGCCCAATATTGGGAACGGTGGTGCCCCACTGATCGAGTTCTACCTGGCGCTGCGCATCGATCTCCTGCTCTGTACGCCAGGGCTGTTTCCGCATTCGCCAGTAGTCACGCCAGATATCGCAATCATCGATTGTGAAATTTTGTAGCTGATCCAACCACTGGCTCTCGACTTTCACGCTGCCATTAGTCTCGTTGCTAATGAGTGCATTCCAACTGCGCTTCTCCATCTTAGCCCTCCAGCAACTTCTTGAGTCTACGTCGCGCCAGGCCATCCTTCCCACTACTGCTTACCGCAGCTGGTATCCGGGTCTGATCGGGCTGCACGAACAGATCGTCTAGCACGCGCCCATCAAATGTAAGCGGCAACGGCAATCCCATGCTGCATAGTACAGTTGGAACAACGTCATATATTTCCGCATTGGGGGCTTTAAAACCATGCTTGATGCTCCCACCATAGGCATATAGCACACCATCCTTCTGGTGTGTACCCCGAATCCTGCTCGTTTCATTCCAGAACCACTTACTGCCAAGGTTCGTGCGAAAAGTAATTCCATCATTGGGCAGTAGCAACAGGTGCGGCTCACTTGGAGCAAACGGCCCTTCGCCAAAGACCTCATTGGTGTAAATGGCATCGATGAGCGATTTGCCACTTTTGGGATCAACTTGACGCTTCAGATCCTCTGAAAGTTCGGCGATGCTTACAGCATCCATACCAGTATCCAAAAAGATATCGGCGTAGCTTCCTGGGTAGCCCGATAAAGATGGCACATAGGCTGCGGTGCGTTCCCAATCGATATTGCTTAATAGCGGATGATACACATCGGTATGGTGCACCTTCAAAGCACCCGAATGCTTGAGATATAATTTAATCTTGCGCGCCGTTGAGAGCAATCCCACCCGGCTCAGTATCTGCTTGAGCTGAGCAGTGCGATGGGCGCGAACGAGCTGACGACTGGGACTCGGTGTAAGTAGCCCTTTGCTATATAGGTATTCATTGATGTTGAAAACATGTGTAACTCCTTGAAACCCGTGATCAGATACCACAAAGAGATTGTCATCCGGACCAAGTTGTTCCATGATCAATCCAAGGCCATGATCCAACAAACGGAAGTACTCGGTCGCCCGCGTATCCAGAGCACTGATTTCTTGCCATAGGGTGTGTTGCAGGCGGTCAGGGCCGACAAACACAACATAGCAAAAATCCCAGGGCTTCTCCTTCATGAGGTAGGTGGTCAGTTCAATGCGCCGCTCCGTCATACGTAGGATGGCATCGATCAGCAGGTCCTTCCCATTCGGCTGCCCCCAGAATTGACGCAGCCCGATGTCGATCTGGTAGTCGGGTACAACCCGGTAGAGTTCTTCCTTGAAAGCGGTCGGATAAGTGAAATCAACATCGCTACTAGGAGTCATGTATCCGCTAATCATAATACCGTTAATGGCTTCTGGCGGATAGGTCACCGGAACGTTGATGACTAGCACACGCTTACCGAACTCACTCAGGATGTTCCAGATCGCCTTGCCGCCCTTACGTTTTGTCTGCACTTGGGTATCACTTGCATCTCTATACCCCCGCTCTTCTCCATATGACCAGAAGTCATAGACACCGTGGCGTGCTGGTTTCACACCCGTTGATAGCGAGGTCCACGCAGGTGGTGTAAGCGGCGGGTACTTTGACTCGAGCACCGCCTCACAACCTTCCTGGCTCAACTTCTTAAAGTTGGGTAGGTCCCCTCGCTCGATCAGCGGATGTAGGATACGAAACGTCAGACCATCAACACCGAACACAACTGAACGCATACTACGCCTCTTTCTTCTTTTTGCCGCGCCCAAACTTGCTGCGTAGCTTATCCAGAACGAGCTTATCTTCCGGGCTCACTTTAAACAGGATAAGCAGCCCAACATAGCACGCCAGGAAAACAGGCACCAGTGAAAGCTGGATGGGTATTTTCTTACCGAAAAGTTGAATGAACAGATTCGCCACACTTAACAAGTGGAGCAAACCACCGATCAGCAGAGTACTAATCAACCCCGCTAGAATGGGTTTGATCGCATCCGGCCGGTATGGATGTATTTTGAGCAGCAAGCGTACCTGCAACAGTCGCATCAAATTGACGATTGCCAGGGCCAGACCGGTAGCGATAGCAGTGCCCAATGCACCATAGCGAGTAGTCAGGAAGATACCCAGTACAACATTCACCACGACTGCCACTATTGAATTAATGAAAGAGAGTTTCTGGTGGCCGGTCATGAGTAGCATGTAGCCAACGGGTCCCGTCCCGGCGTTCATCATATTGCCCACAGCTAATGCAATAAGCAGCGGCCAGGCTCCTACAAAACTCTTACCCGATATAGCGAGTATTGATTGAGAGAAAAGCATACAGATTAAACAAAGAGGCAAGCTAAAGCTAATTACCCATTTGGTCACCACCTGGAACATTACAGCTAACTTTTCCTTTTCCCCTTTACTAAAAAGTTCCGCGATGGTCGGAGCAAATGTTACGTTGAGCGTTAGTAAAGGCATCGCGATAAAGTTGCTTATTTTGTTGGCAGCCGCATATTGCCCAAGGGGCGCGAGAGAAGTTACAAGGGTTGCTAGCAGTAGTGTATCCGTTGCTTCCAAAACCGTATCGACGACAGAGGTTAAAAAGTTCGGCAAAGCGAAGCCCAGCCACTCGCGGAGCTCATAAGATGCGTTTCCTCGACCACTGAAGCGTGAAACCATGCCAGAGAAAAAGCCCAGGTTGAGTGCTGCACTAAACAATGTGCTGATGAATCCCGCTGCTACTAGTGCTAGTATGTTGCCCCGAAAAAAAATGAGCACCAATATTAAGAGCAGGGTTAATAAACCGGGAACCAGCAGGCGTTGTAGGAGTATGCGGCTTTTGAACGCCTTGAACCCCTGCATACCACTGCTCCAGATAGACTGCATACTCATCAGTGGAATGAGTGGTGCCATCAACAGCAAGAGCTGGGACACTCCCGGCTTACCTCCTATAGCAGCCAGGTAAGGAGCGAAAAACAGCATAATCAACGCTCCAAGTATCCCGGCCAGCCCTGACAGGAGTGTACAAAAAACCGCCAGGCCCCGCAGTGAACGTGCCCGCTTTTTAGCGCGGTAGATCGATACATAGCGAACCATGGCGTCGTCCAGCCCAAGATTGAAGACAGACACAAACAACGAGATCATGGACATGCCCAGCGAGTATAGGCCATAGGGCCCAGCGCCGAAGCCACGTTGAATCAGCAGGTTGTTGCCATACTTGAGTACATTACCCGTGATGTTGCCGACGCCGATAAGAGCCGCATTACTCGCCGCGCCCGAAATTTCCGATTGCATCTTAGGTGCTGGCTGGCCTTGCTGGCTGGCTATTCCCCTGAGGACTACCATCGGAAGTGTGTCATGCTTCTCGAATCCAGGGTCATCGAGGTGGACTGTTTCACCACGATCAATGACGACGGCGATCATCACCTGCGTGTCGATGAGATCACTACTAAAGCCCGCTCTTTCGTTTATCGGCACATAGCGTTGAGCGGATTTTACGAGTTGAAGGTTTTTGAACTGGTAGCGTGGCGATGGGGCTACGTCGCCTCTTTGCTTGAGCGAGAGCCGGGAAGGGATCACCGTGTTTCTCTTCGGTATAGCCCCCGTGCTTTTTGAGACGCTCGGCTTTGCAGGCAAAAACCACGGCGGTATGATCGGTTCCCCTGGAGGCGTCACCTGACCCTCTGCTGGTGCAGCAAACGATTGCTCCTCCTCTGCAATAGGAGGGGAATCCGTTCGAGGTAGATTCTGCTGTGAAAACGGCCAGGGCGGCCGTTTCAAAAAGTCACCCATACTGTATTACTTTATGCATGTTTAAAGGTACCCTAGATCACGCAAGCGGTTGATTATAAGCTCTTCGTCCTCCTCAGAAAGCTCCTGACTGCGTAGGCCAATGTGAATAGGATGAGTTTCCAGATAGGAAGGTGAGAAAAGCCCGCTTACCGCCTGACTATCCATGCCTGCATACTCCACGTCGAGCGCGTGCAAGAGGGAGGGAACAACAGACGTGAGCAGAGCAGGCTCAGAAAGAACTGTACCGGGAATCAACGATGGAGCAGATGCCAGCAAAAAGCCTCTGAGTGTACTGGGATGAGCGCCTGCCATGGCCAGCGTGCCTGCGGCGGGCCTGGTAAACGTCGCCTCATCGAAATCTAAACGAGCGCTGGCTGGCGAAGGTACATACCCGGGCTTAAAAATCACAACGAGATCTGGTGCACAGAATAGATACTCACCGGAGTAGAGTTCTTCCTTGCGGTGGACCCTCTCTATGACGGGTTCCCCTGTTTTTGGATCGCGCAGTCTAGCCGGCAGCCCCTTGACGAGTGTGTCGCGAACTTCCTCATATTCACTCTGCGGATGAACTGATCCCTGGGGATCACGCCCCAGCAGGTTAATCCAGAGCTGGCCGTGCCCGGCATAGTAGGCAAGCGAGTTCGGCCAGTCGATCAACCCGCTCTGCTCATCACGCTCTATTATCCCCATCTCAGCAAGAAAGTTATTGACATTGACAAAGTGCTCCACTCGAGCCGGCTGAATGTCGGAGAGCAGTGCCAGCAACCCCCCTTCACCTGTCCAGGAATGAGCAATGCACAAAGCTTGTGCGATGGCCTCCCGGCGAGAGGCAGACATGGTGAACTGGTCAGCAGTACCTGGAGCGCATTTAACGATGTGACACGTCCCTAAGATAGGTGCTGCCTGAGATAGCCCCTGGACGCGAGCAACCAATTCAGCGGGCGTTGTCTCCTCGTACTCTACCGTCCAGCCCGCAGCCCGCAGCAGGTCAGGCAGCAGTTTAGGAGCGGCATCCCAGCCGCTGTGGTTCTCTGCAACCTCGTAACTACCGATCCCCTGCTTCCATTGAGGAAGGTGACAGAGAGGCATGAGTGTATCGAAAAAGCCGAAACGTGCAGGTAACCGACCGCTGAAAAGCTGGTAATGTTGAGCCTGTGGCCCGGTGATTGGTAATGGATCAAGTTCAACCAGCGCTCCCTGCTCCCTGAGAATCTCCACTTCAGCAAGTGTATCGATATCGGCCACCCGTACACCACTTACCCAGATCACGAAAGCTCTCTGTATTCCTTGAGCAGCAGTACTCAATGATTTTTCTCCTCTTTAGTCGATCACAGTTGCAGGTGCTTGACATGCAACAACCATACTCATCCGGTCTCGTAAACCTCAATCCTCAATCCCCTGCGGGCCATTCTCCACAGTTGATCTTTGTAGACCACACAACTATAGATAACCCAGGTGATCAGTGCCTGCGGCAGAGATGCAACGTGTAAGCTCTGCCGGGGTGGCAAGAAAAAATAACCGGCAACCAAATCGCCTGCTGCTGAACCGCAGACGAGACCCAAACCCACCAATCCCAGGATGCGGTCATTGCGCATCTCCTGGTTTATCAAGGGGCGAGAGCGGCGGAAGAGCCGTGCGGCAGCGATAATCAGGAGCACAATGAATGCCACTTGGAAGAACAGCCCGAGTGGTCCAAGTTCTCCCAGGGTCTGCAGATAACCCTCGTGTGCCACGCCAAGGCCCGATTTGGCGAATTCGCGTAGACCCTGTGGCAAATGGGTAAAAGTCTGATCGTAGGCCCACAGATTGCCAGGACCAACTCCCATCACAGGTCGCTTGCTCCAGGCGCGTAGCATATCTTGCCAGATGGTGAGGCGCAAGGCGTCAACCGACTTGACGCTTTGTAACTTCTGGAGAAATGCTCGCACGAGGGGTAGCAAGGGAAGGCCGGCAACACACAAAACGGCGAACAGCCGACGTGAGTACACTAAAGTCATCACAAATAAGGCTATACCGCCCTCCAACCACCAGCTATTCTCTAAGGAGACATAGAGGGCCAACAGGCACACTAGCAGAGATGCGCCATAGATGATCCGGGGCTTCCACCTGGTGGCATAGAGAAAACGACCATAGGCGAGGATACAGCCTAGCACAAGCAACTGTGCGAGAGCTTCTAAGGGTATCCAGCCGATGCTTGGTGACGTGTAGCGAAATGTGTAAATATTGGCACTAATATGCTTAAATTCAAAGATCAGCAGCGCTGAGTCCATGAGAGCCAGGACAATGTACGCAATCTGAATGTGCTGGATCCATTGCTCCCTTTTCGTGAGGCTCGCCGTTACTGTATAGACAACGATGAGAGGGATGAAATACAAGACAATGCCTACGCCTTCTTCAAAAGCGATTGGATTACCTAAGATCTGGTGTGGCACCATATACAGCCATGTGGCCTGTGCCTGTATGCCTGAGATAATTGCCATTATGGCAAGCCCATACAGTGGCCAGATTGTCCGCAGTGAGGGTACGATAGGCTTTTTAACGTGGAATGCTGTTTGCAGCAACACCAGGAAAAAGAGCAACAGCAAAATGGGTATCGCAGGAGAGACGTACAATGTACTCACTTTAAGCGCACTGGGTATGAAAGGCGAGACGCTGATAGCAAATATGAGCAGGCCAAATTCCAGGCGTTTGCAAGTTAGGAAGAGCAGAGGTAGCCCGATAAGAATTCCGATAGTTACTTTCGGTAAATCAAGCACACTTTGACCCATTACCGCAGCGACGAGGCCTCCCAGGATAACAAGTGAGATGGGATACCACCAGAACTGAAGTGTACGTAACCGCTCAATACGGCGGTGGCGCATTTGCTGCTGGTGCAATTGTCCCACTATATCAGCCACGCCTCCACCCGGTGCGGCAGGGGGCGCGGTTTTCGCAACGGTGCTAGCAATCCGCATAGAAGCTCTCACTCACCTTTTCCAGGACTCAGTTTGTGAATCTGCCGATTCGGCGTATTGCAGTAATGACGACTTCGCAGGCGTTGCCCAAGTGGCTGTTCGAGGAGGTTCAGGCATGGGCCACATACTCGACTGGGTAGCCGGTAATAGGCTGGTATCCTGAGCGATCGGTGCGGGCACCGATCTATACCCATTATCAGCTCTCTGCCCGTCAACCACCATAGCTCCCGGATAAGCAAACGCATAGTAGCTGTTATGGCGCTTCTGTGGGAAACGGTTCAAAATAACGCCAGCCGGTACATGTGCCACGGAGGCCAATACCTCTTTAGCTCTTTGCAATAGCGAAAGCCTGTCATGGCGGGAGTCTATGACCATGGCAATGCCATCAGCCATACTGGCCAGGATGCTTGCCTCTGCCCCGCTTAGCAGAGAGGGGCCATCAAGTACAATGATGTCAGCTTTTTTGCGCAACTGCTCCAGTACGAACGGCAGTTTTTGCTCTAACAGTAGCGCAGGAGCATTCACCGGTGTCCCACCACTCAACAACCAGAGGCCGGGAACGGTGGTGCGCTGCACAGCATTATCTACAGTGGCCTTAGACTCGAGCAGGTTAGCCAAACCGGGTTCAGAAGCACGAACACCGAAGGCAAGGTGAGTCTCAGGCTGCCGCAGGTTGCCATCAACAATGACCACCTTACAGCCTCCACGCGCCATGATCGTTGCCAGTGCCGTGGCGATAGTGGTCTTGCCCTCCGCATCTCGGGGACTTGTAATGAGTAAGATAGCGCCCTGGGGAGCATGCCTCTGATCAGGTAAAGTGCCCGTAAGACGTAGATTTGCACAGATATCTGCAAGTTCGTGTATCACGCGGCCGCCAGGAAGCATAGGATTGCTACCGAGCTTGCCGTTTTTGGAGACACCACCCAGGTAGGCCATCTGTAGCTTCTCACGCACCTGTTCTACGCTCCAGATCCGATCATCCAGGTAGATCACCAACAACATAATGAGTGTACCAACCAGGATGCCGATTCCAGCACTAAGCTCCAGGATTAGATTACGCTTCACAGCGGGTACAGCATCGTTTGCAGTAGCAAGCTGTACCGCTTGGATCTGACTGTCCGCGGCGGTAGGCAAGGCGATCAGCTGGCTCTGCAGCGTATCTATCGTATGAAGCTCATCGTTGAGCTCGGCCTGGTAGACAGCAAAGTGTGGATCCGCGTTGCTGGGGACCGATTCCAGGCTTCCTTCGATTTTCCCCTTCTGCGCCAGAGCAGCGTTTAGCTGATTTGTCAGATTCGTTCGCATGGTATCCAGTTGTTGTTGGCGCAGCTTTTGAATATACGACTGAAACCCATTAGCAACATCATTTGCGAGCAACGCCGCGTCAGCAGCATTCGTGGCCGAGGCGGTGATTGTAACAGTAGGGGTCGTTGCTGATGGAGTCGTAATAACATCGGCCAGGAGATCATCCGCCGCATAACCGTGTAGATGAATCTGGGGATCAAACTGGTAGACGTATTCCATTACAGAGCGCGACATGATCTGGGAAGCATAGTCGGTGGCCAGGCCAATGCTATCATTTGCCGAGAGTGCAGGGTCAAATCCATTTGATGGTGAGTAGGCGACAACTATCAAATCGGAAGACACCTGAAAAACCGGTTTCTGTATCTTCAATAGTGCCAGGCCAGCCACCGCTGCAAGCACTGTGCAGACGAGGACGATCCAGATGTATCGTTTCATTCCTGATAAGTATTTTTTCAAAATATGCTCCTCCTAAAAACTAACTCTTTGCCAGGAAAACCATACGTTAGCCTAATAGGGTGTTCCATATGGACACTTTTTGCATGCCAATCAATCCCACTTCTCCCCACGGCAAGGTTGGATGAGTTTCTGTCAAATTTACTTCCTAGAGAGTGCCACAAGGGCTACTGGATTTGAGCAGGCCGTTCTGTTGCAATCTGGTGATAATTGTCGACCTCAAGTTAAGATTTCTTAACCAACTTATAGCGTTTATCAAGCGGTTAAGAAGACTTTGACCATAACAACTTGGTTACTCAAGTTCGCATTGTTCCGATAAGGCGAGTAGAAAGCAACCAGTCCCTCCTGGGTACCAGTCGAGTTCAGATGGTAAGTAACGGATTTCGAAAAGTTCATATATCCCCCGGAGGTGGGGCCGGAAATATCCCCGGAGTCTCCAATCGTGATAAAAGTATCGCTATAGACCACTACCCTGCCAAGGATGCTGCCGCTGGCTAGAGAACTTCCGCTGACACTAATTGGACTGGTAAGTTGCACACCGGCTGTAGGGCTGGTAAGCGCGGTATTCCCATCGATTGAGCTGATTTGACGAATTTCGAAAATGTTCTGTATATTGTTATCAAGATGAAACAAGCTTGCAGTAAATCCTCCTCCCCCCGGCCCCAAATTAGTGACTGCAATAGTGTAAATACCATCGTGATTACTGAATTGTACTGTTGAAGCACGTGTACTCGTCCAGTGAAAGATACTCTTCGCCAGCTCTTTCACAGCCCCACTGAATGTGGTCTTCCAGAAATCACGCTTGTTGCCTGCGGCGAGTTCTGCGCTAACTTGGGCCTGATCCTGTTCAGCCTGGTAATAGGTCATATCCGGGAAGATTCCTGGAAAGAGTATCTGCTTGAAGGTCGCGCCGTCCCATTGGAATTCTTTGAATACGTCCCGCGGACCTTTGATGGCATCTCCCGAGCCGATCTCTGCTGTCATAATTGTGCCCGCTGGGCTAATCGTTGCATCGCCGTTAAGCAACCCTGACATACTAAAACTCCGGTGAGGGGATCCAGGGAGCATGTCGTAAACGTAGTAGTCTAGCCTGGCATCGGGTGTGTAATAGCGCACATTGACCAGGGCATCAAAAGAGCCGAAGCCTTCCAGGCTGCCGCATATCACCTCTTGTACTTTATTTACTCCAGCCTTCGTCCCAACCAACTTATCCCAGCTGAATGAGAGTGTGTTGGGACAACCTATAACCTGCAGCGTGATAATAGGAGGCTTGGGTGTTGGAGTAGGTGAAACGAGGCTCACCGGCGGAGTTACTGTTGTATCTAACGACCCACCCGATCCCGATTTAGCTGGTACTTTAGCACAGCTACTTAGCGACAATGTCAGGCCGCAGAGTATAGCTGCCACTACGACATACCGTAAATAGTCATACCATTGAGTATAGTTCCTTAACCTGCATGTTAACTCAGAATGCGCCTTCATGTTTCATAACCTCTGCATGCTGGTAACCTCGTGGCCACCCTGATGGGACGAGTCTGTAGTTAACCGTCGTTCACATACCTTACAACTTGCTCATCCGATGGGCAGCACATCTCGTCGATGATCCAACGGCTTACTAGAATAACAGAACAATTCTTAACCTTCCCCACACCGGAGAAAACGTCATATGCGACACGCAGTAACATCGATGAACGCATGTAGGACTCCTATCCTAATAGATAGCAAGCTAACTTTAAGTGTCGAAATCCATAGGCTGTTTTTCGTGTTCAACCTCCTGTTATGATTTCACAACCCTAAAAGCAGGATGATAACCGAACCATTACCTTCTGGACACGCAGATCTTTACAAGTACGCTCTATGCTACCTGGCAAGATCTTTGGAAGGCATATTCGCTAGATGAAAGGAGCAGTAGTGCATGCCCTTGTGCCTTGACGCATGAGTCTAAGCGCTACCCGTTAGAAGAACCAGATGAAAACTAATTTCGATACTACCCCATCCTACATTGAAAAACTTTATAGGAGTATTACCTGTCCTATTCGGCTCTTGCCAAATTTTCTTATTATTGGAACCCAAAGAGGCGGCACAACTTCCCTCTACAACTATTTAGTAAGCCGCCCAGGCGTTGGTCATGCCTCTGTAAAGGAGTTGCATTTTTTTGATAAAAAATTTCACAAGGGTCCTTTATGGTACAGGGCACATTTCCCGACCAGAATACAAAAATATTGCTTTGAACGCTCTCGTAAAGAAGTTTTTGTTACAGGAGAAGCCAGTGCCTACTATATTTTTCATCCCCATGCTCCTAAAAGGGTTGCAAGGCTTATACCAGGAGCAAAGCTCATAATCCTGCTGAGAAACCCTGTTGATAGGGCGTACTCGCAATACAACTTCGAGGTAGAATTAGGGCGAGAAACGCTGTCATTTGAAGATGCAATAGCAAATGAGGAGGCAAGGATAAGTAAGGAGAGGGAGAAGATACTCGCAGATGAAAAATACGTTAGCTTCGACCACAGCCGTTACTCCTACCTTGCCAGGGGAATCTATATAGATCAGCTATTAGCCTGGATGAAGCACTTTCCTAGAAGTCAGTTTTTGATACTCAGGAGCGAAGATTTTTATGCCGATCCAGTAACAGCTCTGGAACAGACTTCGAAGTTTCTAAATCTACCCGAGTTAGCACCACATGAGAGAACAAAAAAATACAAGCTGCATAACTATAACCAGACCCCGTATCCTAAAATGGATCTCGCTACAAGAAAGCGCCTGATTGAATACTTCGAACCACATAATCAACGTCTCTATGACTTTTTAGTAGTGAATTTCAATTGGAATAAGTGATGGTTTGCTTCGTTGCCCTCGTGGGCACTAGGAGCCGAAGGCGTAGAGGGTGCCATCCGCATTCCCTATATAGAGAACGCCATTCGAGATCGATGGTGGGCCATAAAAGAACGAACCGGTGGTGGTATCAGTGTAGGTGAAGAGAGTTTGCCCCGAGTTTGTTGCGATCAAAGCGAGTGTAGGCCCCTCTCCGACCGCCGCTACGCCAGCAACCGCCGTGACCGCACCTAGCACCGGCCCGTCTTTCAAGCACGCTTCCCAGTTGAAGGTTCCCGTTGCAGGATTAATGGCACGCAAGCTACCTTGACAGCTGTTGCCGTTAATGGTCGTGTTGCCACCTGCTATATAGAGGGTCGTGCCATCCCAGGCGCTGGATGAAATGCTCCCCTCGCCGGCTAATGGATCGTTACCCGAAACAGCTATCTGGTCTTGCCACACCGGACCCTTGCTGATAGCCGCCCGGTCAAAGGCATAATAGATGCCATTCTTGCACACGACACCTACCAACTTATGCAGGACATTTCCTATAGTTGCCTGAAAAAGCGTCGGTGTGGCCCCGAAGTCTTTGTCGCCCTTCCGGGCGATTGCTGGTACTTGCCAGAAGCTCGCAAGCGACAGGTCTGACGCGCGAAGTTGCACCAGAGCGTTCGCATAGTGCTGCGCCGTCGAGCACTTACTGGTATTCCCTGTAGCAATGTAAATCATCCCCGCCGCTTGATCAACTGTCGGCGAACCCCATACCGCACCGCCGGTACAGCCTGCTGGCTCGACATTGAATCGATGCTGAATGACCCCGGTGGTGACATTCATCTGAACGAGTTGACCCTGCACTGTTGGACAGTCTCCGAGGGAAGCGATGCCCTTGTACACAAGCGGTGAACTCCAGAGAAAGTGACTGGGAGATGAACCGAGTACGGTCTGCCAGATCACTGCTCCGGAGTGAGCGTTCAGCGCATAGAAATGAGCATTTCCTCCGCCCACAAAGACCACCGGGGTTAAGGCCCCTTTGATCATTACAGTGGCCACCGTTGCTGTACTCGCCACACCAACAGAACTTGGAGAGCAATTAGGATTATTGTCAGTCGTCTTCCCGAGATTGGCCGACCAGATAGGATGACCATTCAGGTCCGTTGCATGCTCTAAACCATCCCATGAACCCCAATAGACTACTCCATTGGCAATCACTGGTTGAGTTGAAATAACAGCTCCCGCGACAATACTCCAATGCAGCTTTAGAGAGGTCGCTGATGTGGCATTAATGATGCTTTCGCTCCCGTTGAAACCGCTGCGTCCATTATCATGGAGGTATGTCGGCCAGTCGCCTGAAGTACCCGCCAAAGGGGCAGATCGAGAAAGAGCGCTACCTGCATTGGCAGCCAATACCCCTGTTCTCCAGAAAGCGGCATACAGGATAAGAGCTAGCGCGAAGACTGGTATACTAAGTGCAAGTGAAATACTCACCTTTGCGCGTGAGGAGGACTGCATAACATCACCTTCCTTTATGGGAGATGCGCCGGCTTGAGACGTCACGCGGGAAAGAGCTGCGCATCATTGCGGCATGAGTATTGTAGTGGCAGTGCGAGGGATGATGGAATGGAGAGGAGGTTATGTTTTGGTAAAGATTGGGTAAAGATCGGAACGTAGTGACGGCCACCTGGACGCCATGCATGCGGGTGAGCCTCAGTTCCACTGCGGCGTTTGCTGTATGAATCTCTGGAGCATATAGTACGCGGGTAGTGGTCCACCGGGTGGGTAAATGGTGTCTCCCTGGTTCCCATAATCGATCGTGAACCAAAATATGCGCTGCACCACGCCGGAGGTCGCCGCCGCCTGAGTGACGTACTGCAGGTAGGTTGCCTGGGTTTGCGGCGAGACTGGCTGAATGCCAGCCAGAGGCGTCGTCGTCCAGCCCACCTCGGTGACCCAGATGGGCTTGGTGGGGAGGGTGGCATGGATCGCTTGCCATTCGGCGTTGAAGGAGAGGTGATCCGATGCGGAAATGCGCGGATCGCCCCCATGGGCATAGTAGTGGAAGTTCACGAAATCGAAATACTTGCTGTACCCGTTCGCCAGGGTGTTCATGACGGCCAGTACATGCGGTAAGTAAGACCGATAGACGCCATACGATCCCACGAGAGCGGCAGGGTAGGCCGCTTTCACCGCTTGATATCCCGCTTCGAGCAGAGGGCCATACGCACTGGGAGGGAAGAAATCGTACTCCTCGTTGCCGATTTCGAAGGCATCGATGGTCCCATGACCATGTTTCCCATCGTAGCGTGAGGCAAGAGCGGTCGCATACTGGGTCATTTGCTCAACGGTTGGCAACACTGGATTGCTGAAGCAGGATCCGCCAAAGCACTGGATCGGGAAATCGATATGGATGCCGGCGGCATTGAGGAGCGCAACTGCTGTATCGACCTGGCTCCAGTCATAAACCCCGGGAGCTGTTTGGATATCGGCCTCATGCACCTGTAAGCGAACCCAACAGACATTGAGTGCTCTGTATGCGGCTACGAGTTGCGTGTTCGCATTGATCGTCGTAAAGCCATAGGGGCTCTCTTGGCTGCAGCCAAGAGAGCCCCTATGGCCATTCCCACCACTGCCGAAGCCCTCTCGATGAGGGACAATGTTCTGAGCGATACCCGGTTTTGGCGAAATGGTCAATCCGAAAGGACGCCAATTCTCAAGCTGTGGGAAAAGATCTAGCACCGGGACGGTAATGAAGCCAGCCACTGCGATCAATAGCATACATGCAAGGGCAAGTACACCAAGTTTCCGTCTACCGTTGCTAAAAGGTGAATCTAGACGCGCCATACAGCAAGCCCTCAGTTATCAACACAGGCGGAGCATGAACTCCGACGGATACGAAGAACGCAGAACCACCGATTGTCCCCAGCCATTGCAACTCCCATTTCTCTTTCCTTGACTCGATATTCATGACCCTCCTGAGGCGAGCATAATAATATTGCGCCAAAGGCAGGTCATGCCCTCCCAGGCAGGGCGCGTGAGCGCGAGGGTTGCTCCTATCTATGAACCATGAGCGGTCGCCCTCGTGATGCTCTACGAGATAATACTGCTTGGTAGCATATAGTATGTTCAGTTAAGATACTACCATAATCGGCGCAATAAGGGAGTTCAACAGGGCTTAAATACCAGGAGAAAGATACTATGCCCGGTTAAGATTTCTCAACCGCCAGGTATTGAAATCGTTTCCACCTTTTGCCACCCTTGAAAGAAGAGTTGAGTAGTTCTCTTGTACACGAACAACTCGAGAGTGTTTCGCAGGTTCCAGGGTAATACGCTCCCCTGGGTAAAAGCACTAGCGTCCCAACTGTTCAATGTGCCAACCGATCCAAGTTGAGCTTGCCCCGGTTTGGTGGAGTCGAGAAACATGGAATATACTCTACCGAAGGAGGGGAGTATGCCAAAGCAACAGAAGACCTACACCAAGGAGTTCAAACTCGAGGCGGTCCAGCTCGTGAAGA
>Ga0209648_10000170_pt1 | contig 46723 bp, 41 predicted proteins | sample GraSoi2013_115cm_FD_185830 | JGI IMG/M metagenome (GOLD analysis project Ga0209648, IMG submission 185830) | Grasslands soil microbial communities from the Angelo Coastal Reserve, California, USA - Sample 9_17_2013_115cm (SPAdes) (version 2) | ecosystem: Environmental > Terrestrial > Soil >... | reverse complement strand
CGAGCGTGAGATGGCGGTCGGCGAGTCCTTCCAGGTGAACGTGCGCATCGATCAGGCCGGGCCACGCCCGCCCCTGCAGCCGGACCACGCGCGCCCGCCGGCCGGCCGCCGCACGAGCGCCTACTCCGACCGCCAGGATCCTGCCGTCGACGCCGGCCGCCACCTCGGGCACGCATCCGGCGAACAGGACGGGCTGAATCACCGGTGTCCCCGCGAACTCACGGCTTTGCCTCTGAGTCCGTGGGGTTTTCACAGCCCGTAAGTCTTGGCGATGATCTCCTTCATGATCTCGTCCGTCCCGGCGCCGATCCGCGCCAGGCGGGCGTCGCGCCAGGCGCGCTCGACCGGGAACTCTCGCATGTAGCCGTGGCCGCCGAGGATCTGGATCGCGTCGTCGGCAACCTCGCAGGCGACCTGCGTCGCGAGCAGCTTGGCCTGCGAGATCTCACGCACCGGGTACTCGCCCTCGTCCCACCGCGTCGCCGTCTCGTAGACGAACGCCTGAATCGCGGCGATCTTGGTGCCCATGTCGACGAGCCTGTGCTTGATCACCTGGAATTGAGAGATCGCCTGGCCGAAAGCCTGGCGGTTGCGCGCGTACTCCATGGTGTACTCGAACACCCGAGCCGCACCCGCGATCGCGCCCGCCGCCGTGATGAGGCGCTCACCCTGGAGCTCCCACATCAGGTTCTTGAACCCCTCGCCCTCGGCGCCGATCAAGTTGGCGACCGGCACGCGACAGTCCTCGAACAGCAGCTCGGCGGTGTCGGATGAGTGCATACCGAGCTTTTGCAGCGTCCGGGTGACCTGGAAACCAGGCGTTCCCTTCTCGACGACGAGCAGGTTGAACCCGCCGTGGCCGCGCTCGCGGTCCGCCTTGGCGACCACCAGCGCCCAGTGGCAGCGAGCGCCATTGGTGATGAAGATCTTGCGGCCGTTGACGACGAACTGGTCGCCTTCGCGGCGTGCGACGGTAGTGATTCCGGCCACGTCCGAGCCGGCGTCCGGTTCGGTGATCGCGATCGCCGCGATCTGCTCGCCTCGAATCGCCGGCGCGAGCCATTTGCGCTTCTGGTCGTCGGTCCCGAACTTGAAAACCGGCGGCGTGGCCATCTCCGTCTGAACGGCGACCGCCATCGCGAGCCCGCCCCCCGCGATCCTTGCCATCTCCTCGGAGAGGACGACGGCCGAGAAGTAGTCTCCGCCCTGCCCGCCGTACTCGGGCGGGTAGCGCAGGCCGAGGAATCCGAGCTCGCCGAACCGCTTGAAGATCGAGTCTGGGAAGGTCTTCTCCTCCCACTCCTCGAGGTGGGGCTGAACCTCTTTCTCGAGGAACCTCCGGATGTGCAGCCTGAGCTCCTCGTGGGCGTCGGTGAAGTGCATCGAGGGTGAGTTTAGGCTCGGACGGGCGGCGGGCAGCTTACGGTATGATTCCCGGGCCCCGCGCCGGGCGGGTGTCCCCACTTTGTAAATGAAACCTGTCTGGGAGTTGGATTGGGCTCGGTAATCAAGAAGCGGCGCAAGAAGATGCGCAAGCACAAGCACAAGAAGATGCTTAAGAAGACCCGCTGGGCGCGGCGCGCCCACGCGTAGGATGGCTGCCTGATGGGCTGGTTCGTACTTGTCATCGTCGTCATCGTGGTCGTCGGGTGGCTGGTCCTCACCTACAACGGGCTGGTCACGGCGCGCAACCGGACCCAGGAGGCGTGGTCTGAGATCGACGTCGAGCTCAAGCGGCGCCACGACCTGATACCCAACCTGGTCAACACGGTCCAGGGCTATATGGGCCACGAGCGAGGGACCCTCGAGGCGGTCACCGACGCCCGAGCCGGCGCGGTCTCCGCCGGCGCCACGGGGGACCCGGCCAAGATCGGGCAGGCGGAGAACGTCCTCAGCCAGAGCCTGCGCAGCCTGTTCGCGGTCTCGGAGAACTACCCCGACCTGAAGGCGATCGCGGCTTTCACCAACCTACAGGAAACGCTGACCGCCACCGAGGACAAGATCGAGTTCTCGCGGCGCTTCTACAACGGCAACGTGCGCGACTACAACATCAAGCTGCAGACCCTCCCGACGTCGCTCATCGCCGGCGCGCTCGGCTTCAAGCCGTTCGCCTTCTTCCAGGCGGACGACGCCGACCGGGCGGTGCCCCAGGTCAACTTCGGGCCCAGCTCCTCATCGGGCCCTCCGACCCTTGGGACCTCCGGGCCGCCGCCGGCCGCCGGATCATCCGGCCCCCCGACCCAGAGCTAGGCCGCCCAACCACCGGACCTCGCCCAGTCGGCGCCAAACCGCGCCTCGTAAGCCGACACCGCAGCCGGATCGCCTGTCTCGATATCCAGCTCGTGGTTGACTCCGAGCCCGCTGAGGGTCCAGTTCGCCGAACCCAATACGAGCTCTCCATCGAACAACCCGATCTTGGCGTGCAGCAGCGCGCCGCGCGGGATGGGGTACCACCGCACGCCCACCCCGCCGGCCTTCAGAACCGCGTAGGCGTGGAGGTTGTAAGGCTGATTGGGGTCGAGAAGGACGCGCACCACCGCGCCGCGGCGGTGGGCTTCCACCAGCTGCGCGATCACCTGCGGGTCGGTCAGCGTGTACACCTCGGCGAGCGCCCGGCGCGTAGCGTGGATCAAGGCTTCTTCAAGCATCGTGCGAATCTCATCGCCGGGTGCGGTCTGGGCAATCTCGCCTGACTTTGCGGCCAGCGGTGCGGGCCGACCGCCCGCCAGGCTCCAGTCCTGCTCAAAGATGCGCACGAGGCGACTGATGTCAACCACCACGTGCGTCTCGAGCACGTAGTCGTGGTTGCGGTCGCTGTGCTTGCCCCAGTTCATGCCGCCCACGGCGGCCACTGAGTCGACGATCAGCAGCTTCACGTGGTCGATCTGGTGGCGTCCATCGTCCACCGGATAGACGCGCTCAGGAACCCTGAGCATGTCCAGCGCGGATGCGGATCGCCGACTTGCCACCACCGTCGGATCGGTGATCACACGCACCGCTACGCCACGTCCCACAGCGTCGCCCAGCTCGCGCACGATGTCAGGGCGACCCAGCTCGTACATCTCGACGAGCACACGCGTATGAGCAGACCCGATCAATCCACCAACCAGCTGGAATATCGAGGCGTCCTGCCACAGGCGCACCGGCTGTGCAGCGCCAGCACCTGCATCAGCCGCAGCAAACGCCGGCACAGGATGGGCCGGGCTCGAGCAGCCCGCAAGGCAGAGGGAGAAGAGCACTGTCCAAACGCAGACCACTCGAACCACAGCGGGCGAAAACTACCGGAGCGAAAACGAAACGAAAACCGTGCCTGTTAAGGCATCAACTCCACTTTCATGCCCGCCCGCGCGCCCAGCAATTTGTCCGCCCGCGCATCGCGCACCGCGACCTCGAGATAACCCATGCTCCCGATGTACACGAACGGCTCGTTCGGCCGCCCATCTGCATACGTGACAGCGGTCGCGACGATGTCGTGGTTGTGGATCCGCATGCGGCGGACTGGCGGCTTCAGGTTCGTCACCAAATTACCGAAGCCGTCGGTCCACAACACTCGGGGCGACGCGTCGCCGAGCATCTTCGGAGGGTCGGTGGGCGGCCCAAGGGAGGACAAGGGAATGCCCGCCGCCAACGCCGCCGCGGCCGGCGCGAAGACGTCGCGGCCTTCAAAAGTCGGGGCGCCCTGGGGACGAGGGGCGAGCTCGACGGCGTCCTGTAGGCCCACCTCTTCGATGACGATGGCGAACAGGCCGTTGTCAGGCCCGACGTAAAACCGGCCGCCGGCGCGAATCGCCAGGCGCCGCCTCGAGCTACCGACTCCGGGATCGACCACCGCCAGGTGCACCGACTCGGCGCCGAAATGCCGAGTACCGGCGAACAGCATGAACGCGCCGGCCGACACGTCGAATCGCGGGACTTCGTGACTCACATCGACCAGCACGGCGTGAGGGCATCCCGCAAGAACCATTGCTTTCATCGCCGCCACGAGCGGCGACCCGGAACCGAAGTCAGTGGTGAAGGTGACGAGCGGCGGCCGGGCTAGCGCGCCCTGATTACCAGTACCGTGTCTCCTTCCAGGGGTCGGCCTCGTCGTGATACCCACGCTGCTCCCAGAAACCAAGCCGGTTGCGATCCATGAACTCTAGCCCGCGCAGCCACTTGGCCGACTTCCAGAAGTATTTCGACGGCACGAACAGCCGCAATGGCCAGCCGTGTTCCGGCGTCAGGTCCTCTCCCTGCCACGCGTAACACAGGAGGTTGTCAGGGGAATCCAGCACGCTCAGCGGAACCGATGTTGTGTACCCGTACTCGCAGTGGGCGTTGACATACTTGGCTGACGGCAGCGGCTTAACGCGCTCGAGGATCTCCCGAATCGGCACCCCCGTCCATTTATCGCCGAGGCGACTCCATCCGGTGACGCAGTGGATGTCGGCCACCACGTCCTTCGAAGGCACGGCCCGAAGCTCGTTGTAGTCGAGGGTCAGCTCGTTCTCCACCGCGCCGAAGACTTTGAAGTCCCACGTTGCGATGTCGGTCCTCGGCACCGGCCCGAAACTGAGGACAGGCCACCGATCAGGGGCGGTGAGGGTCTGGCCTGGCGGAATGCGAGCAGGGTCGACACCCTCCGGAACCCGCTTACCCTTGAAGAGAAAAGCCATCTCGCGAGTATAGGAACCGGACTCTCGCGCTCGGTTGTTCCCGGCTCCAGGCGCCGATGAAGGCCGGGCTATACTGGCCTCTCGCCCTAACCACCAGGGCACGTGGGCCTGTGGCGCAGCTGGGAGCGCGCTTGAATCGCACTCAAGAGGTCAGGGGTTCGAATCCCCTCAGGTCCACCAGCTAACTCTCTGCGGTCACGCCCAGGTCGTAGGTCGCGCCGACTCGTTTTGGCACCACCATCCGCCATGCGTCTAGCACCAGCTCGCGCATCTCAGCCTCCTCGATCGCCGCAAGCCGCACCAGCACCCAGTGGTAGCGAAGGTCGGACGCCGACGGCTTCATGAACTTCTCCGGCGTCCCCCCCACCAGCCAATCGCGCTCGTCTTTGGGAAACGCAAAGCCCATCACCGTCTCGTCGCGCGAAAACGCCAGGTAGACGATGCGGCCGACGTAGAACTTCACGCGCCCGGCCACGAGGCCCTCAGTTGTTCGCGGCAGCGTCAGGGCAAACCGCCGCACTTCATCGAGTGTCACCACGCCGATAGGGTAGGTCGCGGCCGCGGACGCTAGAGTCACGCCAAATGAGCCTGTTTCGCTGGGCGGCGATCGCGCTTTTGCTGCTCCAGGCCGCCTCAGCCGCCCTCTATTCATTGCTCCTGGCCTCCGTCGCCATGGCCTACTGGCCGGCGGAGCTGACCTCGAGACAGTCTTCGGCTCAGCCCCACCTCACCTGGTTCGACGTGGTGACCCAGACGGCGCTTCTACTGGCCGTCGTGGTGATTTACGTCGTCGTGCCGGCCGCGATCGCGGTGGGTGCGGGCCGGCGCGGCTTGTGGGTCTGGGCGGGGGTCGCTTACGAGCTCGCCTGGGCATTCCTGCTGACGCCCGTGATCGTGGGCCTGTCGTCGGACATCACCAGGGTTGGAATCGTCGGAGCAGTCCTGTTCCTCGTCCCGGCGCTCGGCCAGCGCAAACGCCGCGCTCGAAGAACCTAGCTCTTCTTCAGGGTGATGTTGACCAGCGTGTCGGTCGGCCCGTCCAAGTCGGGCCTCAGGCCAGCCGCCGCCCCTCAGCCGAAACGCTGATGAGCTTCGCCAACCGGCTGGAACGCGTTTCCTCTCGCTTGGCGTTCATGACCCAGTAGATCGTTGTCTGCCGGTAGGACGGTGGCTGCCGGCTGAAGAAATTCCATGCATCGCGGGCAGCCCGAAACTGCGCTTTCCGCTCCGGGTCCAGCGCCGCGAGATGGCGGTTCTCGTAAGAATAGATCGCGGACCGCGCCTCCTCCCGGCGCGCGAACGCGGCCAGACCCGCCGGTGTCATGAGCCCTTGCGCGGTTAGCTCGGCGACCTTCTTGATGTTGACCGCGCTCCAGTTGCTCTTCGGCTTGCGCGGCGTGAAACGCTGCACCCGGCGCGTGTCATCCAGCCTGCGAGCGACGCTGTCGATCCAGCCGAAGCACAGCGCCTGGTCGACCGCCTCCGACCACGTCATGCTGCGCTCGCCGGTCGTCTTGCGGTGGAGGACGACTCCAAGCTCGGTGGCTGTGGCGTGATGCTTCACCAGCCAGGCCCGGAACTCGGACGAAGTCCGGAAATAGAGTTGCTCCATCCGTTCCATTAGCTCACAGCGGTCCATCTCTGCGGAGGGACTTTGATGTCGACGAACCTTACCTCTCCATCCGCTGGGACGGGATTCACCGCCACGTCCTGTCGGGATCGGGGCGGCCGATCAAGAATGGATCACCGAAAACCGGCTTCCGCGCACGCTCGGTGCGGGGCTTGAGGCTAGCCGCCTAGCGCAGCTCGAAGACAGGATGCCGCACGGCGGCGCTCTCGGGATCGTCGAGGATCTCTTTCGCGCCGAGAACCGAACCGAGTAGGAGCCGTCCAAGTCCCAGCGGAATCCGCCGGACGAACGGGCCCATCAGGTCGCGGAAAAACACAAGGCGCTCCTCCTGGGACAGCTCGATAGCCGTCACGGATTGCTGCTTCCGGCCGATCGTGAGCGCCGCCTCCCCCGAAGCGCGGAGGTTGCGCACCCAGTTGACGTCTCCGAACGGGCTGGACACCCAGCGCCGGCCCTCGATCTCGATCAAGGCGATCGGGGTCGTGCGAGGCTCTCCAGACTTGCGCCCGCGGATCGTGATCAGCGCATTTGGCCCCATCGGCAACCCGGCGCCTAGCATCCGCCTCGCGAGCGGGTTGAACAAATCCACGAAGGACGGGACGCGCGCCCTTGAATCGGTCATGGTCTCCATTGGGTGCTCCTTTAGGGCATTCCAATCATCTGATTGAATTTCTCAAAGATAGCATGTAGATCAATCAGTTGCTTGAGGGCCTGCCCTCGGCTTTGATCCGCTAATTCCCAGCCACCGTTCCAGCTGCCGCATCGCCTGGTCGCTGCGTGGCGTTCCGCTCAATGTCGGCAGGGTGCTGGCAGTCAAGGTCGCGACGATCAGCGCCGCGACGCCGTCGCTGTCGAGCTCGGGCCGCAGGCCGCCGTCCTTGACTGCGCGCCGCAGCAATCCCCGGACGGCCTTGTGCCACGAGTCGTACATCTGCGCCATGATCCCCGCGATTGAGCGGTCGTGAGCGGACCTCAAGGCGAGCTCCGCCATCACCGCCTTCAACTCGGGTTCCTCGATTAGCAGCTTCCGCACGGCGCGTAAGTGATTCCGCAGCTGGTCAGCCGGAGACCCATGCGGGGTGAGCGTCGACCTGAACCGAATCATCGCCTGGTCGAGGACGGCCCTGATCAGCGATTCCTTGGTCGGAAAGTAATAGTGGAGGGTCGCAATGTTCACGCCGACCAGGTCCGCGATGTCTCGTGTTCGCAAGCCCTCGAAGCCGTTCTTGGCGATCATTTCGAAGGTCGCGCGCACAAGTTCCTGGCGACGTCTTTGGCGGCCGACCCCGACGCCAGCCAGATCCCACATGGGGCCTAATTAAACGCTTGATTGACCCTCACGACTCAAGACAGCCGCCGGGGCCGCCGCTCGGCGCCCCCGCGTCGCGAGAACAGAGACGGCGATCACGAGCACAAACCCCACTGCCATGCCGATCGTGAAGTTCTCATGGAGCACGGTGACCCCGAGCAAGGCGGCGACCGCCGGGTTGATGTATGTGATGACCGTCGCGCGCACCGGGCCGATCGCCGCTATCAGGGCGAAGAACAGGACAAACGCCACCGCCGTACAGACGACGGCGAGCACCGCCACGGACTCGATCGCGCCGGCCGGCGGCACGGACTGAGGCCACTTCTGAGCAGCAAATGGCAAATAGACGACGGCACAGGCCGCGAGCGAAACCGCGATCACGCCCATCGAAGGCAGCCCATTGAGGTATCGCGAGACGATGACCGGGCCCACGGCATAGGCGACCACGACCACGCCCATCTCGACCAGCGCCACCCAATCGGAGGCCCTCAGGTCGAAGCCCACGATCCCGGCCACCCCCGCCACGCCGAGCAGCAGGCCCCCGATGCTCGCCACACCGAGGTGCTCGCGGTTGCCCAGCGAGGTCGCGATCACGACGCCGACGAGGGGCACGGCCGACGCGAGCAGACCGGCCAGCGAGCTGGTGATCTTCTGCTCGGCGCTCGCCAGCATCAGCCACGGCACGCCGATCTCCACCGAGGCAAAGGCGAGAAGCGGGATCCCGCTCCTGAACAGGCCGCGCAGCTCCCCACGCCAGACCACGATCGGCAGCAGGATCAAGGCCCCGATCGCGGTGCGCGCGAACACCAGCACCACCGGCGACAGGTCGTGCACCGCGATCCGGATGAACAGGTAGGGAAGGCCCCAGATCACGCTCATCGCGATGAACAGCAAGAAGCTCCGGCGGGTCACCCCGTCAATAACACGCCAGACGGCCGGAAAGTTCCATGGATGACCCGAAGACCAACGATGCCCAACCCGCCGAAGTCGATCCCGAATACCGCGATCAGCACCGGGATAAAGATCAGGATCCCCAGCACGGGGATCACGACGTATCAAGTCTGGTAGTTGCGCAGCGAGTGGCCGTTCTCTATTCGAAATGTTCAAGCACAGGTTCACGCGACTGATGATGTGGATGGGTCTTGCAGCGATAGCGAGCTACCTGCTGGATCCGGACCGCGGCGAAGAGCGCCGCGAGGGTGTGCGCAAGCAGGTCAACCAGATGCGAAAGAAGGGCAAGGAGATCGGCAAGAAGGCCGATCTCGCCTAGAGGCGACGCCAAGCCACCGCCCCCGACAATGGGTCCGTGGCTCGAGCCCCTGAGGTCCTCAGCCGGCGCGCGCTGAATCGCGCGCTCCTGGCGCGCCAGATGCTCTTTCCGCCGGTCAAACTTTCCGCCGCCGCGGCGATCGAGCGCCTCGTCGGCATGCAGGCCCAGGCGCCCAACCTTCCCTACGTCGGTCTCTGGGCAAGGCTCCAGGGCTTCCGCCACGAGGAGCTCTCAGAGCTCATGCGAACACGCCGCGCGGTCCGGACCTCGCTGATGCGCAACACCATCCACCTCGTGACGACCGAGGACGCACGAAGGCTCAAGCCCCTCTTCCAGCCCCTGCACGAGCGCGGTTTCCTCCGGGGCAGCCCGTGGGGCCGCGACCTCAAGACGATGAACCCCCGCGCGCTGCTCGACGCCGGCCGCGAAATCATGGGTGAGCGTCCCCGCACGATCGCGGAGCTGGCCAGGCTTTTGGCGCCGCGATTTCCGGACCACGACGCCCTTTCTCTGGCCTACGGCGTTCGCTACATGCTGCCGATGGTCTTTGCCACGCCGCGCGGCATCTGGCAGGCCGGCGGTCCGGTCAGCCTGACGACGGTCGACGCCTGGCTTGGGAGCTCTGCCGCTACCGCAATCGCGCCCGAGGAGCTCGTGCTTCGCTACCTGGGAGCTTTCGGTCCGGCATCGCCGGCCGACATGCGCGCCTGGTCGGGCCTCGCGCTGCGCCCAGCCTTCGAAATGCTTCGACCACGACTGGTCGCATTCCGCGACGAGCACGGGATCGAGCTCTTCGACCTCCCAAAGGCGGCGCGCCCGCCGGCCGATACGGCCGTCCCCGTCCGTTTCCTACCGGACTACGACAACATCCTTCTCGCCCACGCCGACCGCACGCGGATCATGGCGTCTGGCCAGCACCTCGGCCTGTTCAGCAGCAACGGGATCATGAAAGGCTCGGTCCTCGTCGACGGCTTCGTTCGGGCAGGGTGGAAGCCGATCAAGGAGAAACCCGGCACGACGCTGCTCATCACGCCGTTCGACGAGCCGATCCGGCGCCAGGACCAGGGACCGCTGACCCAGGAAGGCCTGGGCTTGCTTGCCTTTCTAGCCCCCGGGGAGCTACACCACGTCGAGTTCGGCGAGGTGAAAGGAGAAGCTACGCCCCCGCGGGCGACGGCTGCAGCGCCTCACCGGCCTGGGTCTCTGCCGGTGCTCCGGCCAGCGCCACCAGCGCCGCGTCGACCACCTTCGGGTTCCACTGCGTCCCGGCGCCCCGCCTGAGCTCGTTCATCGCCGAATCCCAGCTGCGTGCGCCCCGGTAAGCTCGAGTGGTCGTCATGGCGTCCAGCGAGTCGGCCACAGGGATGACCTGGGCGACCAGCATCAGCCTGCGTCCCACAGTGCTGTTGGGGTAACCCCGCCCGTCGTACCTCTCGTGGTGCGTCAGGACGAGCTCGAGCACCTTCTCGTAGGCGGAGAACTGGGACAGGATCTCGAAACCGAGCCGGGGATGGGTGTCCATGACCCGGCGCTCATCGTCTGTGAGCCGGCCGGGCTTGAGGAGGATCGCGTCGGGGATCCGGATCTTGCCGATGTCGTGGACCTTCGCCGACAGCTCGACCAGCTCGATTTCGGCGACGCTCAGCCCCAGCTCGCGGCCGATCGCCTTCGAGTAGGTGGCCACGCGTTGCGAGTGCTCGAAGGTGTACGGGTCGCGCGCGTCGACCTCGTCGGCCATCCTCTCGACGGCGCGGACGGTCTCCCGGGTGAGCTGGATCCGGCGCTTCATCGAGCCGTAGGCGAGCGCCGCGGGCAGAAGGCTCAAGAGCGCCACCCACGGAAAACGAACTGCGGCGAGCGCTGCGGCCGCGCCGACCAGGTAGAGGCTGGCGAACTGCAAGCCAACGGCATGATGCGTGTTCAAGAAGATCGTCAAGACGCGCCTGCGGGACGAGAGGGCAATGGCCGCCGAGACCAGCAGGATGTTGAGCCCGTACATGATCACCGCCGCCCCGACCGTGAACGCCACCCCCGTGTTGGTGATCGCGCTGTGAGCCGTCACCCCGCCGAGGCTGAGGCACAGCGCCGCGACCAGGCTCGCGATGTAGAGCTGGCCGGCGTTGAACAGCAGCGACCACCCGACTTCGCCCAGCGGCAGCTTCTCTTTCGACGCCCGCATCTTGCGCGAGGCGGCGATGACGACGCCGATCGCCTGTGTCACGGCCACCGTCGCCGCGGCCTGCCAGGCCGGCAGCAAAAGCACCGCTGCGAAGAACACCGTGCTGTCCACGCTGACCTTCTGGCTGAGGCTGACGCGCAGCGGGAATTGCCCGGCGAGGATGCCGGCAACCACCAGGGCGAGCACCACCCGCCAGTCGATGTGGTGCACGCCCAACCGAGGCAGGCCTGCTATGAACAGCCCTGCGGCCCCGAGCACTACCGCGAGGCGGTAGAGCTCAACCAACCGGCGCGGCGCCATGGCTACGACTCTGGGATCGTGAACTTGAGATGAAGAGTCTTGCCGCTGGTCCCATAACCTCGGGCGAGCAAGGCGCCGCTGCCGAGCAGGCCTGTCGTCACCTCGTCCATGGTCGTGTAGCTGAACAGCAGTCCGGTCGGAGTCCAGATCGCCATGTCGACCGCGGTGATCGGATTGCCTTGCGAGTCGTACGCCCTCTTGGTCGAGTAACTCTCTAGCGGCAGGCCGAGATTCAGCAAGCTGGGGGTCCAGACGCTGTCGTATACGAGCACGAGGTGTCCGCCCGGCGTGAGGATGGGGACGAGCGGATCCCAGGTGCACCACGTCGAAGAAGCCGCGGCCGAGCCGGGCGAGGCTGCCAGCAAGCCGAGCGCGAGCGCACCGGCGACCACCAATCTCTTCATTTGTGCCGTCCCTCCCAAAAGGTTGCCCACCGCCAACCCTCACCCCAACGGAATCACAACGCCAGTGGGCGCCCGATTGGTCGCCCCCCTTAAGAACCTCCTACGTATTCGGGTCGCGAACGGATCAATGCAGGGCACTCAGAGGTCAAGAGACAATCGGATCGTGTTTACAGCCGGCGCCCTGGAGCCGCTCAAAGAACGGAACTTCCGCCTCCTCTGGATCGGGCAGGCGGTATCGGCGGCGGGAGACGCGTTGGTGCCCGTCGCATTTGCTTTCGCCGCCCTGCAAGTCGGGCACACGGCGAGCGCGCTCGGGCTGGTCCTGGCGGCGTCCACCGCCGCGCGCGTGGTGGTGCTGCCGGTCGGCGGCGTGTGGGCTGACCGGCTGCCGCGCCAGCTGGTCATGCTGTCGTCGGACAGCCTCCGCGCGGTCGGGGGCGTGGTCCTCGCCGCGGTGCTCCTGAGCGGCCAGGCCCAGCTCTGGATGCTGATCGTCCTGGCCATCGTCGAGGGAGCCGCCAGCGCCTTCTTCATGCCGGCCTCGAGCGCGCTCGTCCCTCAGACGGTGACGCCGGCCCGGCTCCAGCAGGCGAACGCCCTCATCGGCCTGTCACGCAGCACCACCTCCGTGGCGGGCCCCGCCATCTCGGGCATCCTGGTCGCTCTCATCGGTCCGGGCTGGGTGTTCGGCATCGACGCCGCCACTTACGTCGTGAGCGCCATCTCCCTCGCGATGCTCCACGTGCCATCAATGGCCGCCAGGCCGCGGACGAGCTTCTGGTCGGAGCTCGTCGCGGGCTGGCGCGCTGTGTCGAGCCGGAGCTGGTACCTCACCAACCTGGTGTCGCACGCTCTGTGGAACTTCGCCATCGCGGCCTTCTTCGTCCTCGGACCGGTCGTGGCCAAGGAGCACCTCGGCGGCGCATCGGCCTGGGGTTTGATAGCGGCTTCCCTCGGCGGGGGCTCGCTCATCGGCGGCCTCATCGCGTTGCGCCTGACGCCGCGCCGCCCGCTCGTCGCCGCGAACCTGGCCCTGACCCTTTCCGCCCTACAGATCCTCGCCCTGGCGCCACCTCTACCCACAGTGGCGATCATGGCCGCCTGCGTCCTGGGTTTTGCCGGGCTCACGTTTCTCAACGAGGTCTGGTCGGCCACGGTCGGACAGATCATCCCGGCCGATGTCCTCGCGCGCGCCAATTCATTCGACTGGCTGCTCTCGATCATCGCCATGCCTGCGGGATTCGCAATCTGGGGACCGATCGCCGACCACGCCGGTATTCAACCGACGCTGGTGGCGGCTGCGGTCATCCTCGCGCTGCCGAGCTTCCTGATCGTGCTCCACCCAGCGATCCGCTCCGTCAGGCGCACGCCGGAAGGTCTCATCGTTGCCGCCGACGCGTAGAACGCCCACCTGGATCGCACTCGCCCTCTTCTCGCTCCTGGCGGTAGTGGTGTTTTCGAGCACCTGGATCGACCCCGCCGCCCGGTGGATCGGCAGCCCGAAGGATCCCCAGCTCTTCATCTGGTACCTCGGCTGGATCCCCCACCAGCTCTCACGCGGGCTCAACCCGCTATTCACCGACTACCTCTCTTATCCGCCGGGTGTGAACCTCATGTGGAACACGTCGATGATTTTCCCGGCGATTGTGCTCTGGCCTGTCACCGCCCTCTTCGGCCCGGTGGTTTCTTACAACCTGCTCATCACCGCCGGTATCGCGCTCTCTGCCTGGCTTGGATTCCTGGCCGCCCGTCGCTTTGTCTACGGCGCCCTGGCGTGCTTCCTGGCTGGACTCGTATACGGGTTCAGCCCAGGATTGCTCGCCCAGGCCCTGGGCCATCCGCACGTTGTAGTAGCCGTGTTTCCGCCAATCGCCCTTCTGCTCGGAGACGAAATCCTGGTGCGCCGGCGTCTGCCTCCCGTGGTCGGCGGGGCCCTCGCGGGCCTGGCTGCGGCGCTGCAGCTGCTCACTGGAGAGGAGCTGCTGGCCGCTACCCTGCTGATCGCCGTACTGGGCGTCGCCCTCCTGGCGCTCATGCATCGCGACAAAGTGCGGGCGAGCCTCCCGTATGTAGGCAAAGCCGCCGCCTCGGCCCTGATCGCCTTCATCGTCCTCGCCGCCTACCCGCTGTGGGTTCAGTTCTTCGGACCCCAGCGCGTCTCCGGCAGCGTGCAGGGCCCCGACGTCTACGTCAGCGACCTCCTGGCGTTCTTTCTGCCCTCGAACCTCATCCATTTCAGCGGCAACGTCACCGAGAACGACGCGTACGTCGGGCTGCCGCTGCTGGCGTTGTTTGCAGCCGGGCTGGTGCTGGGCTGGCGGCTGCCGCGCATCCGCTGGGTCGGCATCCTGACCGGCGTCGTCGCGATGCTCTCGCTTGGCCCCCACCTGCACGTCGATGGAGTGGTGACGCCGATCGCGCTGCCGTGGACGATCGTCGGGGCCCTGCCTCTGATGGCGAGCGCGCTCCCGGCACGCCTGATGACGATCGGGTTTCTCGGTATCGGAATCGTGGTCGCCTATGCCATCGCCCGCGCCCTGCCTGCCGCGCCGCGATGGCGCATGACGGCCGGCCTGGTGCTGGTGGCCGGCCTCGCCCTGACCGCGCCGCCGATCCCGTACGAGGGCGTGGGTGCCACCGCGCCGGCTTTCTTCAAGTCCGGCGGCGATGTGGGGAAGATCCGGGCGGGGTCGGTCGTGCTGGTGACGCCGTTTTCGAGCAAAGAGTCAACCGATGCCATGTACTGGCAGGCGGTGGCTGACTACCGGTTCCGGATGCCCGAGGGCGACGCCTTCACTCCGGGTCCTCACCTCGGACCGCATCCTTCATTCCTCAAATCAGCGCTGGATCAGCTCGATTCAGGCCAGGCGGTCGCGGTGACGCCGGGTGTGCGCGCGAAGGCGCTGGCCGACATAAGGAGCTCTGGCGCCACGACCATCGTCGCCGGCCCATCGCCCGGCCAACCGGCGATCGTGGATTTCCTGACGCAGATCGAGAGCCTTCAGCCGGTCGACGACGGCGGGGTCAAGGTCTGGTGGAAGGTCAGCCCCTGAGGTAGCCCTCGTGCCACAGCTCGAACGCGAACAGCGTCCAGAGCTGCTTGCGGTTGTCGCGGCGCCCGTCCAGATGATCCCCAATCAACCGCTTGATCACAACCGGATCGAAGAATCCCTCACGCACGATTCGTTCGGGCGACAGCACCGACAACATATTCTCCTTCAGCGGCCCACGAAACCATTGCGCGACAGGAATCCCGAACCCCTTCTTGGGCCGGTTGAGGATCGCATTGGGAAGGATTCCGCGCAGCGCCCGCTTCAACAAGAACTTGGAGCGAAGGCCGCGCAGCTTCATGTTGAGCGGCAGGTGTGTCGCATACTCGACGAAGTCGTTGTTGAGCAGCGGAACCCGCCCCTCGAGAGAGGCCATCATCGATGCTCGGTCGAGCTTGACGAGGATGTCGTTCTCGAGATACAGCCGCATGTCGAGCAGCAGCACCTGGTTCAGCGGATCCGTAGCGGGCACATCGGCCACCATCTCCCGCACGTCCCGAGCCAGCAGCGCCGTCCGCCCCTCGCGGTCGAACGATCCCATCCAGCGCTGGTGCCGCTCGGCGGTCGGGTAGGAGGCGCCGCTGACGAAGCGCTTGGCTCGAAAATCAAAGCTCAGGTTGCCTCGGGAGACGGGAAGCCGGCGCACAACCGGTTCGACGAGGCCGTGGCGCAGCAAGCCCGGCGTTTTCAAGTAGTAACCCGCCAGGCGATGCGCCCGCAGGGTCGGATAACCCGCGAGCAGCTCGTCTCCCCCATCACCGCCCAGCGCCACCTTCACGTGCCGCCGAGTGAATTTCGAAAGCAGATAGGTCGGGATGATCGAGGCGTCACCCAGCGGCTCGTCCAGGAGCTCCGGAAGCCGAGGCACGAGGTCCAGCAGCATGCCAGGCTCGAGGGTGAGCTCGTGATGCTCGGTGCCGAGGTGGCGAGCGACCGTGCGCGCGTGGGCCGACTCGTCGAAGGAGCGATCGGCGAATCCCACGGAGAAGCTCTTCACCTCTCCACCGAGCTGGGTCATCATCGCCGCGACCGCGCTCGAGTCGATCCCGCCCGAGAGAAACACTCCCAGCGGCACGTCGCTGATCAGCTCCTTGCGCACCGACTCGCGGAGCACCGACCGGAGCTTTTCGCATTCCTCGTCGATGCCTCCGCTCCCCCCGCCGTCGAGGTTCAGCTGAGGAGACCAGTAACGCCGCAGCGTGTGCGCGGCCTCCGCCACTGACCACGTCAGCGTGTGTCCGGGTTCGAGCTTCTTGATTCCTCGCACGATGCTGCCCGGCGAGGGCACGAACTCGTAAGCCAGGTAGTCGTCCAGCGCGGCGGGGTCGACGCCCTTGCGCAGGGCCGGGTCACGCAGCAGGGCCTTGAGCTCGGAGGCGAACACGAGACGCCCGCCGTCTATCGCGTAGTGAAGAGGCTTGATCCCCATGCGGTCGCGCGCGAGCAAGAGCGACCCGCGCCGCCGGTCATGGATCGCGAAGGCGAACATCCCGTTCAGCCGTTCGACCAGCTCCCCGCCCCACTCCTCATAGCCGTGGACGAGCACCTCCGTGTCTGACTGCGTATTAAAGGAATGGCCGGCGGCGTTCAGCAGCTTGCGCAGCTCGAGGTGGTTGTAGATCTCGCCGTTCTGGACGACCCACACGGTGGAGTCCTCGTTGTGCATCGGCTGATGCCCGCCCTCGAGGTCGATGATCGAAAGCCGGCGCATGCCGAGAGTAACGCCGTCGAGCTGCACGGCCCCCTCGTCGTCCGGCCCCCGGTGCACCATCGCCGCGCACATCCGGTGGACCAGGTCGCGGCCGTCCGCCGGATCGCCGCCGGCGACTCCGCAGATCCCACACACCTACTTGTGGACCGTCGGCCTCCCGTTGGTCGTGGCGTGGGTCCGGACCGGTCGTTCGATGATCTCGCGCACCACGTATGTCGTCTTGGCCTGCGACTCGTGGTAGGTGCGGATGGAGAGCTCGGCGAGCAGCCCCATCAGGATGAACTGCACCCCGACGATGGCCAGAAACACCGAGAGCAGCAGCAGCGGGTTGTCGTGCGCGAAGGGGTAGGGCGGCAGCAACCTCTGGATGATGACGATCGCGGCAAAGATGAACGCGACCGCCCACAACCCGAAGGCCGCGAACCCAAAAAAGTAGATCGGCTTGGTCGAATAGCTCCCCAGCAGCTTCACCGTGATGAGGTCGAGCACCACGCGCGAGGTCCGCGCCAGCGAGTACTTGGACGTGCCGAACTCGCGCGGCCGGTGGTTTACCGGGATCTCGGTGATTCGCGCGCCCACCCACGATGCGTACACAGGGATGAACCGGTGCATCTCGCCGTACAGCTTCACGTCCTGGATGACCTCGCGCTGGTAAGCCTTGAGCGTGCAGCCAAAGTCATGGAGCGGGATCCCGGTGACCCTCGCAATGATCCAGTTCGCGATCTTCGACGGCCAGACCCGCACCGCGTCGTCACGCCTGTCCTTGCGCCACCCGCTCACGACGTCGTTTCCCTCGTCGATCTTCTCGAGCAGGCGCGGGATGTCGTGCGGGTCGTTCTGCATGTCGCCGTCCATGAAAACCAGGATCTCGCCCCGGCTGTTGTCGATTCCCCCCTGCACAGCGGCCGTCTGGCCGAAGTTGCGACGAAAGCTGACGACCCGCACATGCGCGTCGCGCGACGCGAACTGGCCGAGCCGCTCGGTGCTGCCATCGCGGCTCCCATCGTCGATGTAGAGGACCTCATATGACATGTCGAGCGCATCGAGCATGCCCATCAGCTCCTCGTGCAGCGGCGCCACACTCTCGACCTCGTTGTAAACGAGCACGATCACCGAAAGCCGCGGCGCCACATTTGCAGCATGCCGCGTACGAGTAGCCACCCCCGGATTGTAAGGGCCACATTCTTCCCCCTCTCCCGCGCGCGCGGGAGAGGGTCGGGGAGAGGGCGGTACAAAGCAGATTTCTCCCTCTTCGACGCATCAATTAATCTCAAAACGAGATGACCGTCGGCGCGATCAGCATCGCCGCACAGGAGCGCGCCGAGCCCCGACAGGTGGCCTGGTGGATCTTCCCCACCATCCCGCTGATGGCTGCGGCCATCGCCTTCGGCTGGACGCTTCACCTCATGCTGCTGCGCCTCTACGGCATGACCGCCCCGTCATGGGACCTCGGCTACGACCAGCAGGTCATCTGGGACATCTCGGTCGGCCAGGGTTTCTATTCGAGCTATGCACGGGCCAACTTCCTAGGCATCCATTTCGAGCTGATCCTGGTCGTGCTGGCCGCGGTCGAGAAGCTGTGGGCGAACCCCGCAGTCCTGCTCATCTTCTCCTCTGCCGGACTTGCCGCCACGGCCCCCGCCGCCTACCTCTTCTTCCGCTCCCTGCTGCCCGACGACCGACCCGAATCGCCCTGGCTCGCCGTCGCCCTCTCGGCGCCCATCCCCTTCTGGGCCGCGATCCAGGAGGCGGCGCGCGACTTCTTCCATCCCGAAAACATGGCGCTCCCGCTCGCTCTCCTCGCGGGGTGGGCCGGCATCCGAGGCCATCGAGTCGCCATGTGGGTCCTATGCCTGCTCGTCCTCTGCTGCAAGGAAGACCAGGTCTACACGATTGGAGTGCTGGCCCTCCTCATGAGGGGCTACGGAGCGCCTGCGATCCGCAAGCACTGGCGGTTCATCCTCTACCTCGCCGGAGGGTGGTTCCTCATCGGCACGGGCCTGATCCAGCAGCACTTCAGAAACTTCGGCTACACGGACTTCGTCTACTACCGCTGGCTCATCGGATTGAACCCCGCGATCCACGTCTCGGTCGAAGCCGTCGTCGCAGCGCTCACCAGGCCGCAGGCCCTGTTGGCGGTCGCCATCGTCATCGCGGGCATGTTCGCGCTCCCAATCCTCGCGTGGCGCTGGCTGCTGTTGGTCATCCCTCCCTACCTCGCCAACGTGCTCAGCGAGCACGACCCGCAGAACCTGCTGAGGCTCCACTACGTGCTGCTGCTTCTCTTCCCTTTGATCGTCGCCGGAGGCGTGGGAGCGCGCCGGTTCCTCGCGATGCGATCGGTCCGGCCGGCGGCGGCACTGATGGCCGCGGTGCCGGCCCTCCTGCTCGGGTGGGGCACCGGACAGCTTCCGCCCGCGCTCGACAGCAGCTACTACCTGTTCTCGCACCCGAACACGGTGGCCGAGCTGCAGACCGCAACCTCGATGATCCCCGCCAACGCCCCGGTCAACGCCGACGACGCCGTGACCGTGTGGCTCGCCAACCGGCACACGATCAACGACTTCCCGGACATGCTCGACGGCACCTGTTACGTGGTGATCGATCGCCAGGCATACCTCGACGGGCCCACCCATCCAGACCTGCGCAAAGCCGCGATCGCCCAGCTCCCCACGAGCGGCCGCACCCTCCTCTACGACGACGGTCGCTTCCTGGTCTGGAGCCCAGTCGGAGACTAGGTCCCCCCTCCCCCGCGCCAGCGGGGGAGGGCGGGGGGGGGGGTCGAGAAAGGAGTAGCTAGACCCCTTTTCGTACTCTTAAGGGTCCCAATGGCTGTCGCGCTGTCCACCCGAGAGCGTCTCGATCGGCTGTTCAAGCAGCGGATCGTGATCTTCGACGGGTCCATGGGCGTGATGCTCCAGCACAAGGGGCTGAGCGACGCAGACTTCCGCGGCGAGCGCTTTCGCGACCACCCGAAGCCCCTGCGCAACAACAGCGACGTGCTCTGCCTCACGCAGCCGGCCCTGGTCACACAGGTCCACCGCGAGTACCTCGAAGCCGGCGCGGACATCATCACGACCAACACCTTCACCGCGACGCGGGTGTCGCAGAACGACTACGGCCTCGGTGACGTCGCGTACGAGATGAACCTCGAAGGCGCCCGGCTCGCGCGCAAGGCCGCCGACGCCTTCGAGAACCGCTTCGTCGCCGGCTCGCTGGGCCCGACCAACGTCACCCTGTCGCTCTCGCCTCGAGTCGACGACCCCTCATACCGCGACGTCACGTTCGACGAGCTGAAGGAGGGTTACGCGGAGGCGGCGCGCGCGCTGCGCGAAGGCGGCGTCGACTTCCTCCTCATCGAAACGATCTTCGACACACTCAACAGCAAGGCCGCGATTGCCGCTGTGAAAGAGGTCGCGCCAGACCTGCCTCTCTTCATCTCGATGACCGTGGTCGACCGCAGCGGCCGCAACCTCTCTGGGCAGACCGTCGAAGCGTTCTGGACGTCGGTCGAGCACGCGCAGCCTTTCGCCGCAGGCATCAACTGCTCGCTCGGAGCCACCGAGATGCGGCCGTACATCGCAGCCATGTCGCGCGTAGCACCCGTCTACGTCTTCTGCTACCCGAACGCCGGGCTGCCCAACGCGTTCGGCGGGTACGACGAGGAGCCGCCGACCACGAGCCGGCTGCTGAAGGAGTTCGCCGAGGCCGGCTACCTGAACGCGGCCGGGGGCTGCTGCGGCACGGGACCGGAGCACATCAGGCAAATTCGCGAGGCGGTCGAGCACATCTCGGCGCGCGAGGTCCCCGACCGCGTCGAGCGATCCAGCTTCAGCGGGCTCGAGCCGTTCGAGATCGGGCCCGATTCTGGCTTCGTGGTGGTCGGCGAGCGCACCAACGTCACCGGTTCGATCCGCTTCCGCCGCCTCATCGAAAGCGGCGACTTCACGGGCGCCGTGCAGGTCGCGCTGGAGCAGGTCCGCGGAGGCGCCAACCTGCTGGACGTGAACATGGACGCGGACCTGCTGGACTCGGAGGCCGCGATGGTCCGCTTCCTCAACCTCATCGCCACCGAGCCCGAGATCGCCCGCATTCCGATCATGGTCGACAGCTCCAAGTGGACGGTGCTGGAGGCGGGCCTGAAATGCGTGCAGGGCAAGGGCGTCTGCAACTCGATCAGCCTGAAGGGCGGCGAAGAATCGTTTCTCCAGCAGGCGCGGCTCGTCCGCGAGTACGGCGCGGCGGCTGTGGTCATGGCGTTCGACGAACTCGGCCAGGCTGACACGTTCGAGCGCAAGGTGGAAATCTGCAGCCGCGCCTACAAGCTGCTCACCGAGAAGGCCGGCTTCGAGCCCGAGGACATCATCTTCGACCCCAACATCCTGCCCATCGCGACGGGCATCGAGGAGCACTCGGCCTACGCGAAGAACTTCATCGAGGCGACCCGCGATATCAAGAAGCGATTCCCGCGGGTGCACGTCTCGGGCGGCGTCTCCAACCTCTCCTTCTCTTTCCGCGGCAACGACCGCGTCCGCGAGGCGATCCACTCCGCCTTCCTCTACCACGCGATTCGCGCAGGGCTGGACATGGGCATCGTCAACGCCGGCCAGCTCGTCGTCTACGAGGACATCCCCAAGGACCTGCTTGAGATGGTCGAGGACATCATCTTCGACCGCCGGCCCGACGCCACCGAGCGCCTCGTGGAGTTCGCGAAGTCCGTCACCGGTGCGGGAACGAAGCGCGAGAAGGACCTGACGTGGCGGGAGGGCACGATCGAAGAGCGGCTCGCCCACGCTGTGCTGCACGGCGAGGTCGAGTTCATCGAAGCGGACGCCGAAGAGGCCCGCCAGAAGTACAAGAAAGGCCTGCTCGTCATCGAAGGCCCGCTGATGGACGGTATGAAGGTCGTCGGCGACCTTTTCGGGGCCGGCAAGATGTTCCTCCCGCAGGTTGTCAAGAGCGCGCGCGCCATGAAGCGTGCCGTGGCCTACCTCGAGCCGTTCATGCAGGCGGAGAAGGAAGCCTCCGGGAGTCAGAGAGTGCGCGGCAAGCTCGTGCTCGCGACGGTGAAGGGCGACGTGCACGACATTGGAAAGAACATCGTGGGCGTGGTGCTCGCGTGCAACAACTACGAGGTCGTCGACCTGGGCGTCATGGTGCCCGTGGACAAAATCCTGGACACCGCGATCGAGCTAAACGCCGATGTCGTCGGCCTCTCAGGTCTCATCACGCCCTCGCTCGACGAGATGGTCGTGGTCGCCAAAGAGATGACCCGAAGGCGGTTCACGATTCCGCTGCTCATCGGCGGCGCGACCACCTCCAAGCAGCACACGGCGGTCCGCATCGCGCCTGCATACGACGGCTCGACCGTCCACGTCCTCGACGCGTCGCGCGTCATCGGCGTGGTGTCCGACCTGCTCGACAAGGACCGCCGCCACACCTTCGACCGCGACAACCAGGCGCTCCAGGAGAAGCTGCGCGCGCAGCACTCGACCTCGCGGCGCGCGCTGCTCACGCTCCAGGATGCCCGCAAGAAGCGCCAGCGGCTCCTTTTCGACGACCTGCCGACGCCGCCGTTCACCGGCACGAGAGTGATCGAACCGAAAATCTCGACCCTGCGCGAGTACATCGACTGGACCTTCTTCTTCACCGCCTGGGAGCTCAAGGGAAAGTACCCCGCCATCCTGGACAGCCCGTCGCACGGCGCTGTGGCGCGCGAGCTGTTCGAGCACGCCAACGAGCTGCTGGACGAGATCCAATCCAGGAAGTGGCTCCAGGCCAAAGGCGTGTACGGCTTCTGGCCGGCCCGCGCGGAGGGCGACGACATCCTCCTGGACAACGGCGTGCGCTTCCCGATGCTCCGGCAGCAGGTCGACCACGGCGACGACAAGCCTTACTTCTCCCTGGCGGATTTCATCGCGCCACAAAGTGACCACTTAGGCGCATTCGCCGTCACAGCCGGCCTTGGCGTGGACGAGCTCAGCGGCCGGTTCCAGGCCGAGCACGACGACTACCGGGCGATCATGGTCAAAGCGCTGGCCGACCGGCTCGCGGAAGCGTTTGCCGAGTACCTGCACGAGGTCGCGCGCCGCGAGTGGTACGAGAAGGGCTCGAAGCTCACCGGTGACGAGTTGATCGCGGAAAAGTACCGCGGCATCCGCCCGGCGTTCGGATACCCGGCTTGTCCGGACCACTCCGAGAAGCACAAGCTCTTCGACCTGCTCGGCGCGCGGTCGATCGGTATGGACCTCACCGAATCGGGCGCCATGACGCCGACCGCCGCGGTGGCCGGCCTCTACTTCGCCCACCCGCAGTCGAAGTACTTCATGGTCGGGAAAGTAGGCCGCGACCAGGTCGAGGATTACGCGAAGCGCAAGGCGATGACGGTCACTGAAGCGGAGCGCTGGCTGCGCCCCATCCTCGGCTACGAGGAAGACCCGCCCCGGTGACCGCAAGGGGGGCGGCTCGTGTCGGCCGGCTAGCGCCCGTTAACTAGGGCTGATAATCTAGCCCTCAAGCATTCGGCGTTCAGCTGGGGGGTTGGGCATGCTTAAGAAGTCCTTGCGACGTGGATTCGGTTTGGTTACCGCCGCTTTGATCGCTTCGGTAGCGGCAGCCCAGCCGGTCCCGGCCGCCGCCCCGACCAACGGAACCCTGCTCGGTGCGGTGAGCTGCTTGTTCTGCAGCGTGGTGCTCGACCAGCTCGATCCCGCCGCCGGGACGGGTGCGCCCCTTTTTACGCTCGGGCAATTCAGTGTCAACGCGATGGTCGCCGATCCCACCTCCCACCTCGTGTATGGGGTCGCCGGAACCGGTGGCGGCAAGGGTGGGCCGCCGCCGAGCGTTCAGATCTTCACCGCCGACACCCAGACAGGCAAAGTCACTACAAGCCCCGCCCTCACCTTGATTCCAGCCGCCCTCGCCTTCGACCCGGCGACGCACCAGCTGTTTGGCGTGACGTTTACGACCGTCGACGCCCAGACATTCACTTCCGAGTTGTTTCGAGTCGATCCGGCCACAGGCTCCGTCACATCCCTGGCAACATTCCCTTCCTCGGCATCTAACCTCGTGGTCGACCCGGCCTCGAACATGCTGTACTCGTCGACTGGCGACCGGCTCTTCGCGTTCAACTCGCGGACCGGCGCCATCTTGCAAATGACGAACCTCAATCCGGGTGTTTCCCACCTCGTTTACGACACCGCAGCCCGCGCCCTTTATGGCGTTTCGAACGCAAGCCGATTTGTCAAGGTGAACCCGAGCACCGGCGCAGAGACTCCAGTCGGAGCCTTCAACTTTCCGGCCGGTCTCGCAACCGCCGAGACCATCGACTCGCTAACTCACAGCGTGTATTTCGTCGAGACGGATCTCGGTTTGGGCGGGCAATTTGTGAATCGCATCGCCACCATCGACGATCAGTCCGGGGCCAGCACGCTCAGCCCGCAGCTTGCGCAGAACTTGTGGGCGATCGCCTTCCAGCCCTCAGCCATCACTCCCGAGAGCATCCAGGCGGACGTGAGCGGTGCCCTCGCGAGCGGCGCCATCGACAACGCAGGCGTGGCCAATTCGCTGCTGGCCAAGCTGAGTGCCGCTGCAGATGCCCGCTCGAGCGGGCATTGCGCCACGGCGGCGAATCTCTACGCCTCGTTCATCAGCGACCTGAGCGCCCAAAGCGGCAAGCACGTGGCGGCCGCCACGGCTGCACACCTGAGAGACGAGGCTCAGTTCCTGATCGCGAGCTGCCCATGACCAGGAGCCGGAAAGAAACACTGGCGCATTTTCACCAACCCTTAACCTGATTTGGGTCAGACGCGCGGGATACTTCCTGTCCAATGGAAGCCGAGTTTGCGGAGCTGCTCCATACCAGCCGCGGGATGCTGTCCGCGAACGAGGCCAGCGAGCTGATCGAGTTCATCGAGGCTCGGCAGTACGCGCTGGCGATCGAGGCTCTTTGCGGGATCCTGGTCGACGAGGAGAAGCACGTCACCCCCGACCTCTACTCCAGGATTCACAGCCTGGTCGAGAGCCTGGACGGGGTGGACCCGTACGTCGTCGAACGTGTGCGGGAAGTCGTCAGGTACTCCTAGGCGAAACCTTAAGGTTCAAAACCTTCCAAATCGGCCCGTGACCTGTTAAGTTCCCCGTCAAGCAGTCCGTTCGGTAGGAGGGATTTGGGGATGGCAGGCACGGCATCACGCCGCGTTTTCCGCTTGGCGACCGTTTTTTCGGTGGCGCTGGTCCAACTGGCCCTTCAACCGTTTCAGGCCGCCGCCGCCACGGACACCGGCACCCTCTTCGGAATGAATGGGACGGCTGTTTACAGGATCGACACCACCACGGGGGCGCTCACAGCCTTCGCGGCACTTCCCCCGCCTCCACCGACCCAGTTCCTTCCGTCTTTCAACGGCCTGGCATCCGACCCGATAGGACACCGGCTTTTTACGGTCCGCTCAAGCGCCTCCTTGGACTTTTCAACGCAGTTCTACGACCTCATCACCATCGACACTCAATCAGCGGCGGTTTCGGTGGGCCCCGACATGCCGCGGGGCGCGCCGGAGCTCGCTTACGACTCATCAACGAAAGCGCTCTTTGGGGTCACGAACTTCTGTTGTCCCTTCCAGCTCGTGCGCATCGACCCCGTGACCGGCCTGCAGACTCACATCGCCGACCTGCCTGGCGTGCAGGAGTCGAACATGGCCCTTGCACCATCGAAACACGCGATCTACATGAGCAGCGAGAGTTTCATCCTGGGCCAGTTCCAGCCGGTCGTGAGCGTGATCGCGGTCGATGAGTCGACCGGCGCGATCACGACAAGCCCTGCGCTGGCCACGGGCGTGTCGCAGTTGGCGTTTGACACCTCCACCGGGACGTTGTTCGCAAAGTCGTTCTGCTGTCCCTCCGTCCTGTTGACGGTCGATCCGGTGACAGGCGCTGAGACGACGGCGTCGACGACAGACCTGGGATTAGGCTCCGGATTCGCGATGGACTCGGCCTCGCACAACATCTACATGACGCAGGACGTCTTCAACGCGTTCGGATTCTTCCAGCTCCTCCAGTGGATCAACGACCAGAGCGGAACCGTCTCGGTCGGGAGCACACAATTCCCGCCCGGCGTATTCCTGCAGTACCTCGCATTCGAGGGCGTGGCGATCACGCCTGACAGCATCAAGGCCGATGTGAATAGTGCCGCCGCGTCTGGTGCCATCGACAACGCAGGGTTGGCCACGGCTCTGATCGCGCAACTGAACGCCGCGGCTGCCGCCCGTACGAACGGCCAGTGCACTACCGCCGCGAACATCTACTCGGCCTTTATCAATACCGTGACAGCGCAACGCGGTACCCATGTCTCCGCCGCGACCGCAGCCCAGCTCGTGAGCGAGGCTCAGTTCCTGATCGCGAACTGCCCTTGACCTGATTCGCTCGTTTGGCGCCAAACAGGCCGCTCAGCTTTGGCTGATACGCACGTTTGGCGCCAACGATCGCCTCGCCGCCGTCTCACCGCCGAGCCGCCCGGATCGCCTCCCACACCCGCATCGGGTGCGCCGGCATGTCGATGTGCCGCACCCCCAGGTGCGACACGGCGTCGATCACCGCGTTCTGCACCGCCGGCGTTGAGCCGATCGTCCCCGACTCTCCCACCCCTTTCGCACCCAGCGGGTTGAGCGGAGTCGGCGTCTCCATCGAAACCGTCTCGATCTGAGGGATCTCGCCAATGGTCGGGATCGCGTAATCCGTGAGGCTCGTGGTCAGCGGGTTGCCCTCGGCGTCGTAGACGAATTCCTCATAAAGCGCCTGCGCGACCCCCTGCGCGACTCCGCCATGGATCTGTCCATCCACCAACATCTGGTTCAGCACCGTTCCGCAGTCATCGACAGCGATGTGACGCACCAGGCGCGCCTCGCCCGTCTCCACGTCCACCTCGACCACCGCGATGTGACATCCGAACGGGAAGGTCTGGTCGTCCTGCTCGAAGTCGGTCTCGGCGATCAACGCCGCGTCCGCGGCCAGGTCCGCCCAGCTCAACGCGGTCGCGGGGACACCTTGGACGCCAAAGCGTCCGTCGTCGAGCTGGACGATGTCCTCCGCGCTCGCTTCCAACCGCCGCGCCGCCTCCTGCTTCGCCCTGTCGACGAGCAGCACGCAAGCCGCCCGCACCGCGCTGCCGCCGACCTGCAGCGAACGCGATCCCGACGTGCCGCTGCCCCTGGCCACCAGGCCGGTGTCCGATTGCACGACCCGGATCCGGTCCATCGGCACGCCGAGCACCCGGGATGCGAGCTGCGCATAGGCGGTCTCGTGCCCCTGCCCGCTCGCGGTCGTGCCGGCGGTCAGGACGATCGAACCGTCCGCCTCGGCGCGCGCGCCGCCGAACTCAGACGTGGTCAGGACCGCCGTCATCTCGACATAGGTCGACAAGCCGATCCCCAGCTGCACACGGTCGCCCCGCTCGCGGCGCGCCTTCTGGTCGCGCCGGAGCTCCTCATAGCCCGCGGCAGCCAGCGCCACCTCCAGCGCCCGGGCGTAGTCGCCGGTGTCATAGGTCAGGCCGGTGACGGTCGTGTACGGGAACGGGCCGGCGATCAGGTTGCGGCGGCGCAGCTCTGCGGGATCCATGCGCAGCTCCATCGCGAGCATGTCCATGGCCCGCTCGATCATGGCGATCGCCTCGGGCCGGCCCGCGCCGCGATACGAGGACATGACCGTGGTGTTCGTGTACACGCACTTCGCGCTGTAGCGGATCCGAGGGATGTCGTAGACGCCGGGCGCGAGCAGCACCGTGTACACCAGCTGCGGCGGAGCCAGGCCCGCGTACGCGCCCGCGTCGGAGATCACGTCAGCCTCCAGGCCGACAAGCTTGCCTTCCGCGGTCGCGCCCAACGCCACGTCCTGCACGTGGCCGCGTCCGTGAGTCATCGCGACCATGTTCTCCGTGCGGAATTCAAACCAGCGCACCGGGCGCCCAAGCTTCATCGCGAGCGCTGCGATGACGCTCTGCTCGGGATAGGTCATGAGCTTGGCGCCGAAACCGCCGCCCACGTCGCCGGCGATCACGCGGACCTTTTCCTCGGGCAGACCGAGCGCGCCGGCGACCTGCGTCCGAACGCCGAACGGCACCTGGGTCGAGGTCCACAGGCGGATGCCGCCTTCTCCATCCGGCTCGGCGACCACCGCATTCGTCTCGATCGGGACCGCCGCAAGGCGTTGGTTCACGAACCGCGCCCTCACGACGACATCCGATCCCTCGAGGGCGCCTTCCTCCCCGATGTCGAAATCGAAAGCCAGGTTGTCATCCTGGTCGGCGGGCACCTGGATCGCCCCGGGCTGCAACGCGATCATGCTGTCGACCAGGGCCGGCAGCACATCGTAATCAACGATCACGGAAGCGGCTGCATCGACCGCCTCGCCGCGGCCCTCCGCCACCACGACGGCGACAGCGTCCCCCACGAATTTCACCTCCACCGACGACAGGCGCGGCCGCGCCGTTTCGGACTCGAACACCAGGTCCGCGGCCTGGAAGACGCCGACGACGCCCGGTATCCGCAGCGCGGCGCCGGCGTCCACGCTCGCGATTCGCGCGTGCGCGTGCGGCGAGCGGACGAACACCGCATGCAGACAACCATCCAGGGCGACGTCGTCGGTGAAGGTCCCGGCACCCGTGGTCAGCCGGCGGTCCTCACGCCTTCGGACCACGCCTCCGAGCAAAGAGCTCAGCGCCACAGCGGGAAACGCTACAACCTGTCGGGGTTCTGGATCGATTACCTCCCGCCCCGTCGGCGGGCGGCAGCGGCACGCAACCAGCCGTCTAGAATCGGCCCCGTGAGCGGCCTTCCTCATTCCGAGATCCGGCTGGTCAAGCGTGATCAGCTGAAAGCCACCGTCGCCTCTGGCGAAATGTCACGGACGATGGCGATATCGGACGAGACGGTGGGCTCCCAAAACATCTATACGGCCGTCAGCCGCATCCCTCCAGGTCTCCGCAGCACGCCGCATGTACACACGAACTGCGAGTCATCGCTATACGTCGCTTCGGGCCAGGGCCGCATGCTCACCGGTCCTCGGCTCGACCGAGCGATGCAGGTCGAACCAGGCGACTTCCTCTATGTGCCACCAGGCGCCCCACACACCGTCGTCAACGATGGTGACGTGGACCTCATCCTGATCGTCTCGCGTAACACCAAGCACGAGGCGGTCGAGGAGTTCAATCCCGACCGGCAACCTGCCGCCCTGTCCGCCGGGGCGACGCCGTTCACCAGCCCGATCTTGCTCGACCGGTGCAAGACCTGCCGCATACCGATCCGCGGGCCCCGCGCTGTGTTCTCTCGGCTGCGCGGAATAGTTCCATATGGCAAGAACCCGCAGCTGTGCAACCGCTGCGAAAAGCGCATACACGGTTCCGAGGATTCCGTAGTGACAGTCCTCTTTGCGGACATCCGCGGCTACTCGAGCCGAACAGAACACAGTTCCAATGACGAGCTCCTGAAGATGCTGCGCGACTTCTTCAACACCGCGGCGCCTGCTGTCTACGACCACTACGGTGTGGTCGACCAGTTCCTGGGCGACGGCATGAAGGTGCTGTTCAACGTTCCAGGGCCGCGAATATCGCACGCCGAGGATGCCGTGAAGGCCGCCCTTGCAATCTGCGAAGGCCTGCGTTCCGCGCCATTTTCGGTCGGTGTCGGAGTGGAGACAGGCATGGCGTTGGTGGGCCACATCGGACTCTCGGGCGTTGTGGACTTCACGTGTGTGGGCGAGGCCGTGAATCACGCCGCGCGCCTTCAGGCCCTGGCAGCTCCGGGCGAGGTGCTGCTCGGACCCAATGTGTGGCGGAAGACATCGAGTCTGGTCGAGGGGCGAGGCATGAAAGTCACCGCGGAAACCCTGGACCTCAAAGGTATCGGGTCGCTGGAAGTTCACCGGGTGACTCCTCGAGCGACCGCCACGGCCTGATCTTCGCCCGCGACTCCGTTTCGAGCTCCCGCCAATGCGCCGGCGCGCAGACGTTGAGGATACTTGCGAACAATGTCCGAGCGATCACTGCGTTGGGGCGTGCTGCCCCGCTACTTCGGGTATCGCGGCGACGTCATCGAAACGCAACCCGAAACGGAGGCCGCGATCCTCGCCGCCATGGGCGTGGCGGGCGACCACCCTCCGCGCGCCCGGCGCCGAGCGATTCCCGAAGGCAAATGCGAGCCGCCGCCGAGCCGAGCCTGGGGCTGGGCGGTGCAAATCTATGCCGCCCGCTCAAGCGAGAGCTGGGGCATCGGCGATCTCGCCGACCTCCGTCGACTCGGACGGATGGCCAGGAGCCAGGGCGCGTCCGTGCTGCTGATCAACCCTCTCGGCGCGCAGCCGCCGATCGCCCACCAGGAACCATGTCCGTATTACGCGTCGTCGCGACGCTTCCTGAACACCCTCTACCTGGGAGTCGAAGAGGTGCCCGGCGCCGAGCTCTGCGCCGCCGAGCTGGAGCCGTTGAGAAATGAGGCTCGCGCTCTAAACGCACAGCGCCTCATCGACCACGACACAGTCTTCCGCCTGAAGTCGCGCGCACTCGAGGCCATCTTCAAGGTCGCGCCCGACCCCGCCGGTATGCAGTCGTGGGTCCGCGGGCAGGGCCGGGCGCTCGAGGACTACGCGACGTTCAGCGCCATCACCGAAAGCCTCGGGCCTGCGTGGCGCAGCTGGCCGGCAGAGCTCCAGCACCCGCGCAGCGAGGCAGTCGCGACGATCCGCGGGCCGCTCGCCGGACGCGTGGCCTTCCACCAGTGGCTGCAGTTCCACCTCGACCGCCAGCTCGCACGAGCCTCGAAGGAAATCGGCCTCATCACAGACGTGCCGGTCGGCTTCGCCGCCGACGGCTGCGACGCCTGGCGCTGGCAGGACCTGCTCGCCCCGGACATGCGCGTGGGCGCGCCGCCCGACTACTTCTTCCCCGACGGCCAGGACTGGGGCATGCCTCCGTTCGACCCATGGAAGCTGCGCAAAGCGCATTTCGAACCGTTCGTCGAGACGATTCGCAGCACGGCCAAGCATGCCGCCGGCCTGCGGCTCGACCACGTGATGGGCCTGTTCCGGCTGTTCTGGATTCCACGGGACGCGCAGGCATCGGGCGGCGCCTACGTCCGCTACCCCGCCAAAGAGCTGCTCGCGATCCTCGCCGAGGAGAGCCGCCGGACACGGACTTTCATCATCGGCGAGGACCTGGGGCTCGTCGAGCCGGCGATGCGCACCCGCCTGCGCCACAACGGCGTGCTGTCGTATCGCCTGCTGTGGTTCGAGGACACGCCGCCTGAAGATTGGCCGCGCGAGTCCGCGGCCGCGATCGGAACGCACGACCTGCCGACGGTGGCGGGGATCTGGAACCTCAGCGAGCCCGACCAGCGTCAGCACCACCTGCGCCGCCGCCTGACCGACGCGACCGGTCTGCCGGACGGCACGCCGCCGGTCGAGGTTGCCGTGGCCGCCTACCACCGGCTGGCGCACGCGAGATCGCGCATCGTCCTCGCTTCGTTCGAAGACGCACTCGGCATCGAGGAACGGACCAATGAGCCCGGCACGACCACCGAGCGGCCCAACTGGCGCCTGGCGCTGACCAAGCCTCTCGAGGACATGGAACACGACGAAGGCGTGGTTCGCATCGCCTCATCGATGCGCGACGCGCGGCGCTAGTACGATCTGACCATGGTCGGAAAATCGAACCTCGCCGGTACCGAGCTCGACTTTTACCCTCTAGCCGATCTTCCAAAGGCCGGCCTGCCCGACGCATCGAGCCTCCCCATGACGGTCAAGGTCCTGCTCGAGGGCCTGGTGCGCCTCGCCGAAACCGGCACCACCGCAGAGGAAAATGTCAGGGCCCTCGCCGCGTGGCCGGCGGCCCCGTCGAAAGGGGCTGAGCTCCCGTTCCTGCCGGCTCGCGTCCTCATGCAGGACTTCACCGGTGTGCCGGCCGTGGTCGACCTCGCCGCCATGCGTTCGGCCATGAAGCGTGCGGGCAAGGACGCCGGCAAAGTCGATCCGCTGGTGCCGGTCGACCTGATCATCGACCACTCGGTCCAGGTCGATTCCTTCGGTTTCCGCGACTCGTACACGCGGAACATCCAGCGCGAGATCGAGCGGAACCATGAGCGCTACGCGCTCCTGCGCTGGGCGCAGCAGGCGTTTCACAACTTCTCGCTCGTGCCGCCCGGTATGGGTATCTGCCACCAGGTGAACCTCGAGTACGTGTCGAAGGTGGTCCAGGTCCGCGACATCGGTGGTCGAAAAGTTGCGATCCCCGACACGCTCATGGGCACCGATTCGCACACCACGATGGTCAACGGGCTTGGCGTGCTCGGATGGGGCGTCGGCGGGATCGAGGCCGAGGCGGCGATGCTCGGCCAGCCCGCGTATCTCGCCACCCCGGTCGTCGTCGGCGTCCGCTTCACCGGCGCACTGCCGGCCGGGTCGACCGCGACCGACCTCGTGCTGACGCTCACCGAGATGCTGCGCAAGCACGGCGTGGTCGAGAAGTTCGTCGAATTTTGCGGCGACGGCCTGTCGAGCCTCTCGGTGCCGGACCGGGCCACTTTGAGCAACATGTGCCCGGAGTACGGCGCGACGTCCGCGCTCTTCCCGGTCGATGCGCAGACGCTGCGCTACCTTGACATCACGGGTCGCAGCCGCGAGCAGATCGATCTCGTCGAGCGGTATACAAAGGAGCAGGGCCTCTTCCGCGAGGACGGCGACAAGACCCCGAAGTTCAGCGAGATGCTCGAGCTGGACCTCGGCAAGGTCGAGCCCAGCCTCGCCGGGCCCAAGCGTCCGCAGGACCGCGCTCCGCTGCCGAAGGTGTGGGAGAGCTTCACCGCCGCGTTCGGCAATGGGCCCAGGCCGAATCCCGATGCCCTCGGACGCCTGGCCGACGAAGGCGGACCCGTCAACGGCCGGGGCGCGACCGCGGTCGCCGCGCGGCCGGCAGCCAAGCTCGAGAACGGTTGCGTCGTCATCGCCGCCATCACCAGCTGCACCAACACGTCCAACCCGTCCGTCATGGTGGCCGCCGGCCTGCTGGCCAAAAAGGCGGTTGAGCTCGGCCTCGAGGTCAACTCGTACGTGAAGACGAGCCTGGCCCCGGGATCGCGCGTGGTCACCGACTACCTGCAGACGGCGGGCCTCATGGACCCGCTCGAGAAGCTCGGGTTCTTCCTCGTCGGCTATGGATGCACGACCTGCATCGGCAACTCGGGCCCACTCGCGAGCCCGGAGGTCGAGGCCGCGGTGGTCAAAGAAGACCTCAGCGTCGTCGCGGTGCTGTCGGGGAACCGCAACTTCGAGTCGCGGATCCATCCCCTGGTCAAAGCGAGCTACCTCGGCTCGCCGCCGCTCGTGGTCGCGTACGCACTCGCCGGCACCGTGAACATCGACCTGACCAAAGACCCCATCGGCCACACCAAGGACGGCAGGCCGGTGATGCTCTCCGAGCTCTGGCCCGCGCAGGACGAGGTGAACGAGGTCGTTCAGCGCTGCGTGCAGCAGGAGATGTTCAAGCGCGAGTACGCGAAGATCTTCGACGGCGACGAGCACTGGAAGGCGATGTCCGCGCCGACGGGCCCGATCTTCCAGTGGGACGAGAAGTCCACCTACGTGCACGAGCCTCCGTACTTCGAAGACTTCGGCCCAGAGCCCAAGGCGCTCACGGACATCGATGGAGCGCGGGTGCTCGCGCTACTCGGCGACTCGGTGACGACGGACCACATCTCGCCAGCGGGCGCGATCCCCCAGGACAGCCCCGCCGGCCGCTACCTCATCGAGCACGGTGTCGAGCGCAGCGAGTTCAACAGCTTCGGCGCGCGGCGCGGGAACCACGAGGTGATGGTGCGCGGCACGTTCGGCAACATCCGCCTACGCAACAAGCTGGTGGAGCGCGAGGGCTATTGGACGCGCCACCTGCCCGACGGCGCCGAGACCACGATCTTCGATGCCTCGGCGCGCTACCGGTCGGAGGGCGTGCCGCTCATCGTGATCGCGGGCAAAGAGTACGGATCCGGCTCCTCGCGCGACTGGGCGGCCAAGGGTCCGCTCCTTCTCGGCGTGCGCGCGGTGATCGCGGAGAGCTTCGAGCGGATTCACCGGTCGAACCTGGTCGGGATGGGAATCCTGCCCCTCGAGTTCGCGCGTAGCGAGAACTTGCCGTCGCTTGGGCTGACGGGTCGCGAACGCTTCACGATCAAGGGGATCGACGCGATCAAGCCGGGCCAGCAGGTCGAGGTCGAGGCCGCGTCCGACGACGGCAAGACGACGACTTTCAAGACCCACGCGCGTGTCGACAACCAGTCCGAGGTGGGCTACCTGCACCACGGCGGAATCCTGCCCCAGGTCCTTCGGGAGCTGATCGGCAAACACTGATCGCGACGGAGTTCCAGCCCGCATTCAGACTGTGATGTAGAGGAAGTGATCCTCCCGAAAGATCGCGACCCCCGCTTCATCACCATCCGCCGCGGGGGGACGCTTACCGACTCCGACCATCGGCTCCTGGCTTTCTGGGCTGCCGCATGCGCGGAGCACGTTCTGCAGCTCTTCGAGTCGGTGCAGCCCTCGGACCCGCGGCCCCGCGAGGCGATCGCGCAGATTCGGGCATGGGCACGCGGCGAGATCAGGATGTCTCAGTCCCGTGCTGCGGGCGGCCATGCAATGGCGTCGGCAAGAGAGTTGAGCGGAGCCGCTCGGCACGCCGCATACGCTGCTGGCCAGGCGGCCGTGGTGGCGCATGTCGCCGCGCACGAGCTTGGTGCTGCGGCGTACGCGCTCAAGGCCGTGCGTGCGACGGCCCCCGGACGCGAGGGCGAGGGCGCCGGCAGGCTCGAATGCCGTTGGCAGCGCGAACAGCTCCCGGATGTGATTCGCGAACTCGTCCTGGACGATCAACGGTTGCGAAACGAGATCTGCTGGTCGGTCTTCGACTGCTGACCGACCTGCCCGTCACCGAGCGCTCCGCGTTCTCAGAGTCGGTGAGCCAAAAAGTCGACCAGGCGTCGATTACAGCGGTCGTTGTTCGACGACCAAGGTGAGAGGGTCCAGCGGACCCACCACCAAACAGTTAGCAGAGGGAGTGTGAACACGACGTGAGGTTGACGGTGACGACCAATGTCTCGGTGGACGGCGTGATGCAGGGGTTGGGTGGACCTGACGAAGATCGTAGAGGCGGCTTCGACCGCGGCGGATGGGCTCCACCCCTCGTCGATACCGAAACCGGGGACCATATCGACCAGGTCTACGGCGGTGCGGCCGCGTTCCTCTTCGGCCGGCGGACGTACGAGATCTTCGCCGGCTCGTGGGGAACCATGATCGACATGGCCAGGAGGCCGATCGGCGTCGCCCTGAACAGCCGGCCCAAGTACGTGGCATCGACCAGCCTCACGAACCCGAAATGGGCCGGCACCACTGTCCTGGCCGGCGACGTCGCGGCGGGCGTTCGCGATCTCAAGGCGCAGCACGAGGGCGAACTGCTGGTGCCAGGCAGCGGTGCCCTGGTCCGATGGCTGCTCGCCCACGACCTGGTCGACCAGCTCGACCTGATCATCTATCCCATCGTCCTCGGCCAGGGCACACGGCTGTTCCCCGATTCCGGTCAGGACGCCGCTCTCGATCTGGTCAACTCGCGGACCACGTCCCGGGGCATAACCATCCAGACTTATCGGACTCTTGGGCAGCGGCCGGATTACGTCAAGTCCGCATAAAGGAGTGAGCGAAGCGATGCGATTCATGATCTTCATCCAGCCCAACCTGCCGCCCTCGACAGAGGACAACTTGATCCCGAGCCGGGACGCGATCGAGACGATGTCCCGCTACAACCGGCAGCTCCGCGAGGCCGGCGTCCTGCTCGAAGTGAACGGCCTGCATTCCCCGAACGAGGCGGTCCGTATCAGCTTTACCGGCGGCAAGCCGCAGGTCGTCGACGGCCCCTTCGCCGAGACCAAGGAGATGGTCGGCGGCTACTGGATCATCGACGTCAAGTCGAAGGCGGAGGCGATCGAATGGGCCAAGCGCTGCCCGGTCGACCCTGAGGGCGCGATCATCGAGGTCCGACAGATCTTCGAGATCTCGGACTTCCCGCCCGAGCTCCAGGAGGCGGTCTGGCTGGGGTGACCCCGGCCAGCGCCGCTCGGGCTGCGATCGAGGCGGTCTGGAGGATCGAGTCCCCCCGCCTCATCGCCGCGCTGGCGCGCATGGTCGGCGACGTCGGGCTCGCCGAGGAGCTGGCCCAGGACGCCTTCGTCGCCGCCCTGGAGCAGTGGCCGGCGGACGGCGTCCCCGACCGGCCGGGCGCATGGTTGATGCAAGCCGCGAAGCGGCGGGCGATCGACCAGCTGCGCCGGGCCGAGCGGCTGCGCCTCAAGCAGCAGGTGGTCGGCCGCGACGCCGAGGCCGCCGAAGAGCTCGCCGCCGCCGACTTCGAGGCGGCGCTGACCGAGGAGATCGGGGACAGCCTGCTCCGCCTCGTGTTCACCGCCTGCCACCCGGTGCTCGCGCCCGAGGCCCGGGTCGCGCTCACGCTCCGGCTCCTGTGCGGGCTGACCACCGACGAGATCGCGCGCGCGTTCCTGGTCCCGGTCGCGACCATGGCACAACGGATTGTCCGCGCCAAGCTGACGCTGGCCGAGGCTCGGGTGGCGTTCGAGGTGCCGGCCGGCCCCGACCTCGCGCCCCGCCTGGGCGCCGTGCTGGCCGTCGTCTACCTCGTATTCAACGAGGGCTACGCCGCTAGCGCGGGCGAGGAGTGGATGCGCCCCGAGCTGGTCAATGACGCGCTCCGCCTGGGCCGGATGCTGGCGGAGCTGGCCCCCGCCGAGCCCGAGGTCCACGGGCTGGTCGCGCTGATGGAGCTCCACTCCTCCCGGATGACGGCGCGCGTGGGCGCGGGGGGCGAGGCGGTCCTCCTACTGGACCAGGACCGCGCCCGCTGGGACCGGCTGCTGATCCGCCGTGGCCTGGCCGCCCTCGAGCGGGCCGAAGCGCTCAAAGGCCCCCTCGGCCTCTACTCGCTTCAGGCCGCGATCGCCGCCTGCCACGCCCGTGCGCGGCGGCCGGAGGACACGGACTGGGCCCGGATCGCGGCGCTCTACGACGCCCTCGCCCAGGTCTCGCCCTCGCCGGTGGTCGAGCTCAACCGGGCGGTGGCCGTCGGCATGGCCTTTGGCCCTGCGGCCGGGCTGGAGCTGGTCGACCGGCTGGCCGGCGAGCCGGCGCTGCGCGCCTACCCGCACCTGCCGGCGGCGCGCGCCGACCTCCTGGCCAGGCTCGGCCGGCGGCCGGAGGCGGTCGCCGAGCTCGAGCGGGCGGCCCGGCTCAGCCATAACGGACGCGAGCGGGCGCTCCTCCAAAAGCGGGCGGCGGCGCTCCAGGACTGAAGATCGGCTCGCCGAAGACCACCCAGCGCTGACGGCTTCGTACTCGTTGGCTTGACTTTGTATCCGATACACTGTATCGTGACAGTGTCAAGGGACCTCATCTAGGATGGATCTACGTGACATTGTCAAGGCGGCCGAAGAGCAAGGTTTCCGCATCGAGCGAACCAAGCGGGGACATCTGTCGATCTATCCACCGGAAAAACGTTTCCCGCCGGTGATCTTTTCAGGAACCCCTGGTGATCAGCGATCGATAAAGAACGGCTTGGCGAAGCTGCGCCAGGCTGGGTTCATCTGGCCGTGGGCCGGAAGGAGAGAGAAGAAACATTGAAGACGGAGTGGACGGTTACGATCGAGGGTCGGCCGGCGAAGGTAGTTGATCCAGAAGACATTTTGGACGAACTCGCCGAGCTCAGTCCTGCGGTGCAGTTTGGGAACGGGCTGCTTTCCACGACCGCAACAAGACGCGCGAATAGCCCTATCGAAGCGTACGACTATGTCTATGAGGCTTTGAACCCTCTGACTGGCAAGCTGGTAATTGAGCTTGTCGAGATCAAGACGACTGAGCGGCAGGATCGCGACCTCGAGGTCTCGAATTTGCCCGAACTGGTCGGCCTTGCCGAGATCGCTGATATGGCCGGCACCACGCGACAGCGAGTGTTTCAGATGACCGCGAACCGCGGCTTCCCGTTTCCCGTCATGGAGCTCCGCTCTGGGCGACTCTGGAACAAGGCGGCGATTGAGAGTTATCTCGAAAACCGGCGGCCTGGAATCCTGCCGGTGCCGAAGATCGTCGCAAGAGCCTCGGCCGAGGAGAGTCACCGACGTGTTCAGCGGGCTGCCAGTCGCAAGCGTTAGAGCGACGACTCCTGCGCCTGTGCCGATATACCTGACGACAGGCAATCACTTTCCGTGGGTGCCGTATCCCGATAGCCCGTGGTGGGCGTGGGCGCTGGTGGGCGCTTTCCTTGTCGTCTGGTTCCTTCTGTACTTCGCGAGACGCCGCCGCTGATCGCTCGAGGGCGATGCTGGAAGCGCGCGACCTTACACGGAAGCCGCTTCGAGAACCAGCGCCTCAGGCGTCCCCGCCAGGCCCGGCGAGTTCGCGGCACTCGTCCAGATCGTGTTGCGCAGAAAGCCCAGAAACCTCTGCGCCTTCTCCACGGTCTCGAAGTCGAGCTCGATCACGACATACCTCTCGTCGTCGACCGGCCGCTGGACGCGCACCGCTCGTACGCCGGCATTGCGCCGTGCTTCGCGGAACCGGTTGAAAGCGGTGGTCCATGTCTCGAAATCCGTGATCGGGTGCTGAATCAGCAGTGTCGCCATTTTTCCGTTCTCCTTGGTCGTCGCGGTGTTGATTCAAGGTATGGAGTCGGCTCATCGTTCGCCATCCCAGGTTGGTGGGATCTTTCGCGATGCTTGAAAGTTAGGATGTGATCGGTGGTAGCATGACCGCACAATCGCGTGCGATCGACCGGATCATGCGGATCTGTGCGACCGCGGCCATGGACGACCGATCGCTTCGGGTGGCCATCCTCAACGAAATCAGGCCGGTAGTCGCCTTCGATGCGTTTGTCTGGCTTCTCACCGACCCCCAGACGGAGGTCGGATGTTCCCCCCTGGCCGACGTACCCTGCCTGCCCGAATTGCCGCGGCTGATCATGCTCAAGTACCTCACGCCGTTCAATCGCTGGACACGATTGAAGGGCCCGGTCGCACGCATGCACGAAAGCAGTGGGGGGCGGTTGGAACGCAGCCTCGTATGGAGCTCGCTGCTCAGCCGGTATGGGGTCACAGACGTGGCGTCCGTGGTTTTTCGCGGCCGTCAGGGTTGCTGGGGTTTCCTGGATCTCTGGAGGATCAACCCTTCGGCGCCCTTCACCGAATCCGAGGCGGGTTTCCTAACCTCGATAGCGAAGGGTGTGACCGAGGCGCTTCAAGGGTCGCAGGCCGGCACTTTCAAGCTCGCATCGCCAACTATTCATGGGGCCGGGCCGGCAGTCCTGATCCTGTCACCGGAGCTGGAGGTGCGAGCGCAGACGGCCGAGACGAACGAGTACCTGCGGTTGCTGATCCCACCCGACCCAGAGCGCCGGCCGATCCCCGCCGCGGCTTACAACGTTGGCGCGCAGCTCCTCGCCGTGGAGGCCGGGGTCGATCAGCACCCACCCTGGGCGCGTGTGCACCTGTCTCTAGGAGTTTGGCTTACGCTGCGAGCCGCGCGGCTCGAAGTCCCGGAGCGTGCCGGTACCCCGGACATAGCCGTCACCATCGAAAAGAGCTCACCAACGGAGCGATTGGATCTCTTCTCGAGAGCCTGCTCGCTCAGCGCGAGGGAAGTCGAGCTTCTCGGGCATCTGATGCTTGGCGCCGACACTCACCTCACGGCTCAGAGGATGTTCGTGTCAGAGAACACGGTCCAGGACCACCTCAAGTCCATCTTCGCGAAGACGGCAACCACCAACCGCCGAACCCTGATGGCTCGGGCGGCCGGTCAGTAGGCAGAACCTCCAGAGTTGGGGATGGACACCGACTATCTCGTCGTGGGAGCGGGCGCGAGTGGCCTCGCCTTCGCTGACACTCTGCTGGCCGAAGCGGATGTCGCAGTCACGCTGGTGGACCGTCGCGAGGCGCCGGGCGGCCATTGGCGGGACGCGTACCCATTCGTGCGCCTGCACACTCCGTCCGCCTTCTATGGTGTCAGCTCATCGGCCCTCGGCCAGGATCGAATCGATCAGACGGGCGAGAACGCGGGCTTCTACGAACGGGCGACCGGAGAGGATGTCCGTGAATACTTCGCCGCGGTTGCCGAACGGCTCACCCGGACCGGCCGTTTCCACCTGCTCCTGCACCACGAGCACCTGGGCGGGGGACCTGAAGGAGAGCGGGTCCGGGACCTTTCGACCGGGGAGGTCCACGACATCGGCGTGCGCCGAAAGGTCGTGGACGCCCGGTACCTCGAGGCGTCGGTCCCGGCCACCCACGTTCCTCCGTTCGAGGTGGCGCCATCAGCACGAGTCGTCCCTGTCAACGACCTGCCAGACATAGCGCGACCGAATGCCCTGTACGCCGTCCTGGGATCGGGCAAGACGGCGGTGGACGCCTGCGTCTGGCTCCTGGACAACGGCGTCGAGCCGGATCGGATCCGGTGGATCAGGCCGCGCGACGCGTGGTTCCATGACCGTAGCCACTTTCAGCCGCTCGACCTGGTGGCCGGGATCATCGAGGGGATCGCGCTCGATGCCGAGGCCGGCGCCCTGGCATCGAGCATGGGCGATCTCGTCGAGCGCCTCGAGAACACGGGGCGGCTTGTCCGCATCGATCCTTCCTGGTCGCCAACCATGTACCGCGGGACCATGCTCAGCTCTCGCGAGCTGGACGCAGTGCGTCAGATCAAAGACGTTGTCAGGCTCGGCCATGTGCGGAGGATCGAAGCCGACCGCGTCCTGCTCGATCGTGGGGAGGCTGCGACGCGACCGGAGGTCGTGCACATAGACTGCGCCGCTCTCGGCTTGAACAACGCCCCGGGGACCCCCATCTTTCAGGGGACCAGGATCGTGCTTCAGCAGGTGCGGCACCTGTCGCCGTGCTTCAACGCAGCCCTCGTCGCCTTCGTCGAGGCCCACCGCTATGAAGACGCAGACAAGAACCGGCTCTGCCCGCCTAACCCCTACCCGAGCAGCGTCGAGGACTGGCCCGGAATGATGACGCGCACCTGGCGGGCCGAGGGCCGCTGGCTGCGCGAGCCCGACCTCTCGGCGTGGGTTGCCGGCAGCCGGCTCAACCTGCTGCGCGACCTGCCCGAGCACGTCGCCGAGCCGGCTGCTCAGTCGGCGGTCGAGCGCTTTGTCACACATGTCCGGGCGGCGATCGAGGGGCTGGGACGCCTGTCAGCTCTGTCTCCCAGCGTGCGGATACCTTAAGGGCACTGAGCTTGCCCTGAAGGCGGCTCGAACCGACGGGTTGCTATTAGCCTGCTGGAACTCCGGGGGTCACTCTCTCATCGGTCAGGACCTTGCCATCTTTCAGCCGGATCTGCCGCGCCGTCTGCTTCGCGATGTCCAGGTCGTGCGTGACGATGACGATCGTCACCTGGTCCTCTTGGTTGAGACGCTTTAACAGGTCGACAAGCTGCTGGGCGGTCTCGGTGTCGACCGCGCCGGTCGGCTCGTCGAGCAGAATGAGAGAGGGGCTGTTCACCATCGAGCGCGCGATCGCGACGCGCTGTGCCTGACCTCCGGACAACTCCGACGGCCGATGCCGGGTCCGGTCGCTCAGGCCGACCCGGTCGATCAGCTCGACCGCCCGCGACCGCCCGTTCTTTCCTTCCCTCACGTAGCGGAGGGGCAGCATAACGTTCTCCAGGACGTTCAGGCCCGAGAGCAGGTTGTATTCCTGGAAAACGAAACCGATGCGGCGCGCTCGCACCCGGGCAAGCTCGCTGTCTCCGAGCCGACCGGTGTCGATGTCGTCGATGAACAAGCTCCCCGAGGTCGGGCGGAGGAGGAGGCCCATGAGATCGAGCATCGTCGTCTTGCCGCTGCCAGAGCGGCCGACCACCGCGACGAACTCGCCCTTGTCGATGTCCAGGGTCACGCCATCGAGCGCCCGGATGACCTCGTTGCCCCGCCGATACTGCTTCGCGAGGTCGACCAGACGAACATTCGCCAACTCTTACTCGTTCCTCAGGGCGACGACCGGGTCGAGGCGTGCTGCGCGCCATGCCGGCAGCACGCCGGCGACGGCTCCGAGCGCGGTGGCGAAGCCGATAGCGAGGATCGTGAGGCTGGGCGTGATGAGAAACAGCGTCGACTGGCCGGGTGGCGTTGATGCGTTGGCGACGATAGTGATCAGCGCGCCGAGACCGTAGCCGACCAGGCCGCCGATGACGCCAATCAGTGTCGCCTCCGCAAGGAACTCTCCCATGATGTCGAGCGTCGTCGCCCCGACTGCCTTCTTGAGGCCGATTTCGCGCACGCGCTCCGCCACTGCCATGAACATCGTGTTGACGACCGACAGACCGCCGATGATCAAGGCAAGCAGCGCCGCCGCAGTGGTGATGGCGGTGAAGATCGCACCGCCCTGCTTGAAACTGTTGACCAGATCGCTTGGTTTCGATGCCTTGACCCCGCCGACCTGGCTGTTGATCCGGTCTGCGATCTTGTCGAGCTCGCCGATTGGCGTCCCGGACTTCGCGTAAACGTCGATGCCTTCGGCGATCGCCGTCACGTCGATGACATCACGCACGGCAAACGGCAGGCTGTCCTTCAGCAGCATCTGGCCGTCGGTGATGTTGATATACGCAAACGTATCCGGTGCAGTTCGCGTGACGTTGAGGATCCCGACGACCTTGAACGGATGGTTCACGAAGTCCGGCGTGGCATCGCGCGGTTTGACAGGCAGCTCGATGTTATCGCCGATCTTCTTGTTGAACTCTTTGTCGATCGTCGACCCGAGCACAACCTCGCCGCTGGAATCCGCGTCGATGGCATGGCCCTGGGCGTAGGTCGTCTTCAGGTTGCCCCATGCCGCTTCGGTGGGATCGCTCGCGATGATGGTGTCAGGGATGCCGAAGTTGACGACGCTCACGGCCCCGGGCTTGGCGGAGAAGCCATAGGTCGGAAAAGCGGCAGCGACGCCCGATACCTTGCGGATCTCGTCGATCTTGGTCAGCGGCAGGAGCGAGGCGGCCTGTCCCACCGGGGGACCGACCTGCACGTTCGATCCGAAGTACTGGACGCCTCCGTCCAGCAGCGCGTTGAAGTTCTCGGCCAGGGCGCCCATGGTCGTGAGCGCCAGGACGCCGATGACGATGCCTGAGATGGTCAGGACGCTCCGGAGCTTGTGGCGATAGAAGTTGCGGACTATCTCCATCGGCCGATGAGAATACCCCCTTCCGATCACGGACTCTGAGGGACCAGGCGCGGCCTGGTCCCCTCAGCCTCATATGCTGCTTTCTAGCTCGCCTTGTCGGCGAACTCGTTGGTGTAGGTCTCGCTCAAGTTGGCTGACTTGCCTTTGTAGCTCGCCACGAACTGCTGCTGGATCTTCTGGACGTTCTCGGGGCCGCCCGCTGGCATCTTGCAGTCGGTTCCGAAGATTCCGAGCTGGCTCTGCAGGTCGGCGACGTAAGACGCCTTGTCGCCGGCGAAGTAATCCGCCGGCATCTTGTCCGCGATCTCGGACGCGCTGTGAGAGTGGATGAACTTGAGTGTCTTGACGTACGCGTTGACCAACCGCTGCGCGACGTCCTTGTTGCCGCTGACCCAGTCGTTCTTGGCGAAGATGCCGATGAACGGGTAGTCGCCGCCCAGGGCCGTACGCGTGTCGGCCGGGGTGAGAAGGCTGACCAGGATCTTGCCCTTCCCGCTGTTCACAAGCCGCGAGATCGTCGGAAAGGTGGTCATGCCCGCTGCGATCTTGTGCTGCTGGATCGCGGCGATGAATGTGTCGCCTGCGCCGACGGCCACGTATTGCGACTTGGTCGGGTCGAGGCCGGCGCTGCCCAGGATTGCCTGGGTCAGGACGTGTGTGCCGGAGCCGATGTCGGTGACGCCGAGATTCTTGCCACCGAGGTCCTTCGCGGTCGAGATGTTGGTCAGCGAGGAATCGACGACCTCCGCCTCACCGGGCGCGATGCCGAACTGGCAGATCGTCTCGATCTTCTTGCCCAGCGTGTTGAGCACCATGGGGTGCACGTAGGCGCCCGAACCGGCGTCGACGTTGCCGGCGACCACCTCTTCCTCAGAGGCCTGGCCCGAGCCCTCGTCGATGAGGGTGACGTCCAGGTTCTCCGCTTTGAAATAACCAAGCTGCTGGGCCAGCATGTTCGGCAGGTAGATCTGCTTGTTGAGCCCTCCGACCATGATCTTCAGAGAGACCGTGGCCTGAGTGCCCCCTGTGGTCGGCGTGGTGCCGCCGCACGCCGCCACGATCGTGAGCAGCGCGGTCGCCGTGAACAGCCGTTGAAAACGCCTACGCATACGCCGTTCCTCCTTCAAATCCTTGCCTCGGTGACGGCTTGCGGCCGCCACTTGATCAAGCGGTTCTCGAGCGCTGTGATCAACGCCTCTGCCACCAGCGCCATGGCAGCCAGCAACGTGATGCCGGCGAACACGCCGGCGGTGTCGAAGTTGTTCTTCGCCGCATAGATCAGCTCGCCGAGGCCCTGCGTCGCGCCGAACAGCTCTCCCACCACCGCACCGACGAGCGCGAGGCCAAAGCTGATGTGCAGGCTGGCGATGATCCACGAGAGCGCCGACGGGATGAGGATCTCGGTGGTCAACCGCCTCTCGTCGGCGCCGAGGATGCGGGCGTTGGCGATGAGGTTGCGGTCCACCTCGCGCACGCCCTGAAACGCGTTGAAGAAGACGACGAAGAAGACCAGCACCGCGGCGGTCGCGATCTTCGACCTGATGTCCAGGCCGAGCGCGACCGCGAACAGAGCGCCCATCAAGACACGCGGGATCGCGTTGGCGGCTTTGATGTACGGACCCAGCACGTCCGAGAGCAGCGGGCTGCGACCCAGCGCGACGCCGAAGATGATGCCCAGGATCGAGCCGGCGATGAAGCCGCCGACAGTCTCCTCCATGGTGACCAGGACCTGGTCCCACAAGGGACCCAGGTCGGTGCCCTGCGTGATCCAGATCCAGAGCTTCGCGGCGATCGCGGTCGGCTGCGACCAGAAGAAGACGTCGATCCAGCCAAGCCGAGTCGTGAGCTCCCAGGTGCCGAGGAAAACGACACCGAGCAGGAGGCGGAGGCCCGCGACGGTCAGCCGCCGGCGCTGTGCATCGCGCCGTCGCCCGGCCGCCAGATCCGGCAGCGGCCGCTCAGCCGGCTCCGTATCCGCGTTCATGCGGACGCTAAGCCGCGCCGCTGCGCTTCTGACGTTCATAGCTCACAAGGACTTCGTCCTTGAGGTCCTTCCAGATCTCTTCGTAGATCTCGGCGAAATGTGGTTGGAATCGAATTTCGGCGACGTTGCGGGGCCGCGGAAGATCGACTTTGTAGTTGCTCTTGACCGTCCCGGGTCCGGCTGTGATCACAAAGACGCGGTCGCTCAGCGAGATCGCTTCCTCGAGGTCATGGGTCACGAACACGACCGATGCCGAGCTGGCTGCCCACAGGGCCAGGAGCTCGTTCTCCATCAATGAGCGCGTCTGTACGTCGAGGGCGCTGAACGGCTCGTCCATGAGCAGGATGCGCGGTCCGTTGATCAGGCTCTGCGCCAGCGCTACGCGCTTGCGCATACCACCCGAGAGCTGATATGGATAGCGGTCCTCGAAACCGCTGAGGCCAACCCTGGAGATCCAGTCGCGCGCCCGCTCTCTGGCGTCGCGATTCGACGCGCCGCTGTAGCGCGGTCCTGCGGCGACGTTCTCCAGCACCGTCTTCCACGGGAAGACCGCATCGGCCTGAAATACGTACCCGATTCCGTCGGCGATGCCGTTGACCGGCTGGCCGAAGACCTCGACCTCGCCTTCGCTGGCCGGCTCGAGGCCTGAGATCAGGGCCAGGGTGGTCGACTTTCCGCAGCCGGTGGGACCGACCACGGCACAGAATTCACCCGGCTCGACCACCATGTCGAGGTCGCGCAGCGCTGTGTAGATTCCGCCGGACGGAGTGAGAAAGCGCTTCGTCACGCGACGAAGCTCGATCGCCGGGCTCATCACCGCTGAGGTTGGATCCCATGTGCGCTCCACACAATCCATGCGGTCGTTGTGGCCGTTTTGGTCGTTTTGGTCACCCGCAGGGTTGAGGCGTGGTAATACGATCAGCGAGGACCATCCCGTGAAAACGCGGCTTCCGCTGGCCTACCAGATCCTGGTTTTCCAGGTTGCCATCATCATGCTGTCGGCATTGATGGGAGCCGCGGCTGCCGTCTGGCAGGCGAGCCGGGAGCTCGACCACCAGTACGAGCAGCGCTCGCTGGCGATCGCCGAATCGGTCGCCTCCAACAGTGCGATCCAGGACGCGCTCCTCAATGGGGATCCCGACGGCCTCATCCAGAAGACGGCGGAGCAGGTCAGGCGGTCGACGGGCGCCACCTTCGTGGTCATCACCAATCGCGAGGGCATTCGGTACTCACACACGAATCCGGCCCTGATCGGCAAGCCCGTGGACGAAAGCCCCCGCACGGTGCTCGAGGGCAACACCTGGGTGGGCGTGCAGCGAGGCACTCTCGGCGTCTCCGCGCGCGGCAAGGCGCCCATCTTTCACGCGGGCGGCGTGATCGGGATGGTGTCCGTCGGCTTCCTGGAGACCGCCGTGTTCAATCAGCTCCTGGCTGAGTTGCCCGGGTTCGCTGTGACGGTGTTGCTCGCCCTCGGCCTTGGCGTCGCGGGCTCGATGCTGCTTGCCTCACGCCTCAAGCGCCAGACGTTCGGGCTCGAGCCGTTTGAGATCGCGGGGCTGCTTGAAGAACGCGAGGCTAGCCTTCAGGGGATACACGAGGGAGCCATTGCCACGGATCGCGACGGAACCATCACCCTCGCCAACGACGAGGCACGCCGGCTGCTGGCCCTGCCCTCGGATTGTGTTGGGCGCAGGCTGTCGCAGGTGCTGCCGCCTGGCCGCCTGCTCAAGTTTCTCTCCGGTGGCCTGAACGATGAAGACGAGGTCCTCCTTGCTGGGGACCGCGTGCTGGTGGCGAGCCGGCGCGCCATTCGCGTCCAGGGCCGCGAGATCGGCCACGTCGCCACTTTGCGCGACTCGACCGAGCTGACGGGCCTTGCCCGCGGGTTCGGAGTTGACAGCCTCACCGATGCCTTGCGGGCCCAGGCGCATGAGTACTCGAACCGCCTGCACACGATCGCGGGTCTGGTCCAG
>Ga0209648_10000169_pt1 | contig 46743 bp, 44 predicted proteins | sample GraSoi2013_115cm_FD_185830 | JGI IMG/M metagenome (GOLD analysis project Ga0209648, IMG submission 185830) | Grasslands soil microbial communities from the Angelo Coastal Reserve, California, USA - Sample 9_17_2013_115cm (SPAdes) (version 2) | ecosystem: Environmental > Terrestrial > Soil >... | reverse complement strand
GACGGCAGTTCGATCGCACGGCTTCGATCTGGATCGGCGGCGTCAATGTCTATTTCGGTACGACCTCGGAGCCCTCGCGCACGGTTGCGCGCTCGTGGCACATCGAGCGTGACCTGACCGACTACACCGCTTTGTTCAACGCCTCGCAAACTGGCCACGTGGACTTGGGCAACCTGGTCAATTCCAGGTTTACCAGCAGCCTGTTTGGGACGGCTGAATTGCAGTTCTATCCGGTGGAGCATCCGCATCGACCACCGGTGACAGCGGACCACGTCCTGCCGATGACTACCGACCCCACCGCCGGTACAACTTTTCTCTCTTCCACGTCTAGTGCGCTGTCCAAGACCTTCAACTTGCCGACCAACGTAGAACGGGCGTTTCTTGATGTAGTGGCGCAGAGCCAGGCGGGCGACGAGTTCTGGTACACGTGCGTGCCCGACGACGTAGCCGGCGAGCTGCAAAGCTGCGGCGGCACTGGGTTCCGCGAGACGCAAGTCACTATCGATGGCCAACCGGCCGGTGTTGCCCCGGTCTATCCGTGGATCTACACAGGCGGCATCGATCCGCTGTTGTGGCGGCCCATTCCGGGCGTGCAGACGCTCAGCTTTGCTCCCTATCGCGTTGATCTCACGCCTTTCGCCGGGCTGCTCAGCAACGGCCAGCCGCACCAGGTCGCCGTCAACGTGTTCAACGCCAACAGCGGTTTCTCCACCACCGCGACTCTTCTGTTGTTCGAAGACCATGAATCGAACGTTGTCACCGGGGAGGTGACGCGAAACACCATCGGCGCCGGCCCCACCCCGAACGTGGTGGAGAACCTCACCACCGACTCGAGCGGCAACATTACCGGCACGGTCACCGTGACTTCTGCACGCCATTTCACCGTGGAGGGATTCGTACGCACCTCGCATGGACGGGTTGACACCAGCGTGGAGCAGGACATCAACTTCTCCAACAGCCAGAACTTCAACATCACGAACACGGTCTTCGTGCAGAACATCACGCAGCGGACCAACATCTCTTCGGAAACCACTACCCGCGGGGATGGGGATGACGGCTCCCGCGTGTCTTTGTCCCTGCACTCGCAGCGCTTCGAGTGGCCGCTGGACCTGGGCTTCTCTTTCACCGTTAATCCTGACGGTAGCGGCGCTCAGACCACCACCATCAAGCAGCAGTTCCTGAGTGTCAACGCCGGTCGGGGAGACGATGGCGACGAGTCGTTCAGCGTGGTGTCCAACACCGTAACCCCGAGCGATACGTTGCTGTTCGATGCCAACTTCAACATTACCGGGAGCACCGGCCAGCAAAGCACGCAGAAATTTTTCTCACATGATTCCGCCAAGGGGTGTTTCAGCCGCACCATCACAGCAGCCAAAGGCCTGCTGACCAGCATCACGGATGGAAACGGTTGTGACGACCACGATGGAAGCAACGATCACCAATGAGCGATCGTCCATAATGCGCCAGGGCTCGGGCAGAACGCCGCGCCCTGGTCTATTAATTCGTGCCGCAGGAACCAACGTCACTGGAATTGGCTTTCGGTCAGATGTGCGGATCTTCGCTGAATAGAGTTGCCAGGGGAAGGGAAAACTCGTGGCCGCCGAATACTTGCTTCTCCGTGAGAGGCTCTGGGGCTTTCACGTGCAGCACACCCATCGATGTGTGAACTTCTACCAGGCGCAGAGTGGGGTAAACAACCCACACGGCATGGGAGCCGGCGCTGAGGTACTGCTTCACTTTTTTCAGCATGTCTTGCGCCAGGTTACTAGGGGAGACCACCTCGATCGCCAAAGCCGGCGCTCCGTCCACCGGGGAACGATCTATATCAATTGTGCGCAGGTGCTCCAGTGTGACGTAAGCGACATCGGGATTCCGTACGGTGTCAGGTCCGAGGCGGAAATCCATTTCGACGGTTATTTCACCGATGCGATGGGTCTGAACGAATTCCGAAAGCCGTTTGGCGATGCGCTCCCGGATGCGGTTGTGGCGAAATGTCGGAGACGGCTCCATCAGCAGCTCGCCCTCGTCCAATTCATAGCGAACGCCCTCCTGCTCCGGCAGGTTCTCAAATTCCTGAAATGTGATTCGGGTGGTGATGCCCATAATGGCTCCCGCTGCCACTAGTATAAGGCGAAAGTTTATCGGGCGAGAGCACTGAATTCGCGCTCCACCCTGTCGAGCGGAATAATGGTGTTACTTCCTGACTGGCCAACGTATGAAGGATCGTCCATGATGCGCCGGGGCGCGGCGGAACCCCGCGCCCTTGTCTATTAATCTGTTATTGACGCCACTCACTCCGGATCGTGCGGGTTGTTGAACAGCACTGTCAGTTTGATGCTGCCGTGCCCGAACTGCGGAAAGTTGGGTGTTGCCGGATTTCCCGGATCCAGGTTGGACGCCGTATCATCCGGCGGGAAAAGCGCGAGCGTGTTCAGGAACTTGAGCAGCGCTTCTGATTCTGGCGTTGGCAGGCGGGCGTAGCGATCGCGAGAGGCCTGCGATTCTCCGCCGTGCCGCAGGATCACGTCGTCCACTGTCATACTGCGCCCGTCGTGACCGTAGGGGCCGGTGGACGCCACGCCCCATAACGGCCGGGTGAGGAACTTGGTCTGAAGCGTTCCATCATAGTTGCGCTCGTAGAAGTTCACACCCAGGTCATGGCGCTTGAAATCGGTAAAGATATTCATGACCAGGAAGGGACCTCCCTGCGGCAACTGTTTTGGGGGCAATCCGCTGCCGTCGTCCATGACGTGAACCAGGGGCGTGGCGGTGGCGAACAAGCTGTTGAAAATGCCGTGCACCGGGTCGGAGACTGTCTCCACGTCGGCGACGCGACGGTCGTGCTCGATCTGCAAATTCTGCACGTGGCAAGAGGCGCAACCGATGCGGTGGAACACGCGCAGTCCGCGTTCCGTGGTTTCATCCTGCTTGAGGACCGCGGGCTTGAAGTAATTCAATAAGTAGAACTCTATGTGGTCCACCAGGGCAGGATCGATCTCAAACTTGCCGGTAAGAGCATCCGGCGCCGGCGGAGCGCTGATCTTGTCCTTGGATCCGTCCAGCACCATCCCCGAGGGAGTGACCACCCGGCCGCCGGCACTGGCTGCGGCCAGGTCGGGATCGTTGGTCTCCAAACCCATCTCGTTGTGGAATGCGCCGACGATGAACTCGCGCATCGAGATTGTGCTGCCTTCGGCGAAGAAGGGCTTGACACGCAGGTCAGGGTCCACGCCTTCCACCTCGGCCGTGTCCACCGAGCCGTCTCCGTGGGCGGTAATGCGCCCGAAGCGGATACCTTTGGCGACCAGGGACAGCGTAACCGTACCATGCAACCGCTTGGCCGCGGCGACCGCGTTGTCACGAATGCTGCGCAGCTCGGAGGTCATCTCGTCCGCCAGCATCTCTTTCAGGCCCAGGCCGAAGAGGTGGGGAGCGTCACGACTGTCGGGGCGGGTCACCACGTTGCCGCCGGACCCGGCCGAGCCACGCGGACGGCCGTGGCAGAGGGCGCAACTATCGGACAAGCCGGCGCCGATGGCGATGTCGGTATCGATATTGCCGGTTCCGTCACCTTCATTGGACCCCTGTCCTTGCAGACGCGTGAACTTGCGCTGAAAGAGCTGGCGGCCACGCCGGACGGACCGGAACGGGTCGCGCTGGATGATGAAGATCGAGGAATCCGGAGTCATGGCATCGCCGCGGCCGGCCCCGATCTCCTGCTGCAATGACTTGTTGATTCCACCCTTGGCCACGTTGGGCGCATGGGTATTGTCTACGAGCTGAGCCTGGGCCATGGACACAAAAAACGAAAGAGCGGCCAGGGCAATTGCTCCTCGCATCAGTTTCCAATGTTTTCCCTGCATAAATTACCTTCTACCTTTCCGCGTTTATTGCGAGTGATTGCCAGTACTCCGTTTCGTGGTGCATCGTGATCCTTGCTGTTGAATACTACGGGGTGACCTTCGCAATCTTGCTCGCCGCCGCGCGCTTCTTGCGCGCGACAGCGATTCGATCACTACTCAAACCTGGCTCCGCGCTTTGCGTGGCCTGCGCAGGACCAGCAGCGCGACCCGTGCGACGCCCAACGTTTCCTTTGTGGTGAGCCGTTGCCACCCCGCCAACGCTGGACGTGTGAGTCACGGCGTTAGAAGTTAGGCGCCGTGTAGCCTTGGTTCTGTCTTTCGCCGCAGCCCGATGTGTGGCTGCATCCTTCTCAGCCGAGTCGAAGTGATCGGGGGCAATCTCAAACTGGGCTAATGCCTGGACGCTCAACAGAAGGGCGGAGAGCGGAATCCACCGCAAAAACCTGAAAGCAACCAATCTAAGCATGGTCCTTCTCCTTCAGAAATACGTCGTCAGCTAGTACGGCAGTCATAGGGATAAGACGGAAACGCAAAAACATTTCAGGTGGGACCGTGGGGAGACTGGTAAATGGGTAATTTGCTAATTGGGCAATTGAACAAAGGGCGAAATCTTGTGACGGAGAGATATAAAGGGGGAACCCGGTGTCTGGTTGGGGTCAGGACCAGCGTGCGTTTCTCAGAGCGGGTTCAGAATTGGTGTATTCCATACAATCGACGACCGTGTCATTTTGAAGCCTCAGGCCCAGAAAGCAGCTCCGCCCAAAGTCCAGTGGGAGCAGATCCTTCGGCTGGAGTCCTCCAGGATCGTGTGGCACAGGGCCTGCCCTGAGCGAAGTCGAAGGGCACTCTTGCCTGTGCCGAAGCGTCCTTCTTGAGGAAGCAAGCACCGGCAGGAGTGCCGGTGCCACACGAGTTTGGTCATTTCCGTTTCAACGCCCGGTTCCAATCAGATCATAGGGATCACCTCCCCTTCGACGGGCTCAGGGTCGGGATTTCAGAATGGGCTATCTTTTCCCGTCGAGATTGGCCCATTCGCCCGATTGAATGAAGCTAGCCCAGTAGAAGGGATGTTGCCGCCCTTTGCGCTTCAGCATGGCGAGTTCCGCCTGACGCAGCGCTTCTCCCCGGCCGAGGCCTTGTTTCAATCCCGTGTAATAGGCGGTCATCATCTGACGGGTAACGTAATCACTAACCGGCCAAAGGCTCATGACCAGGCTCTCGGCGCCGGCAAGAAAGAACGAACGCCGAAGCCCGTAAACCCCCTCTCGGTCCTTCACCTCTCCCACACCGGTATCACATGCCGATAACGTGACCAGCTTCGTGCCCCACAGGTCCAAGTTCGAGGCCTCCAGGGCGGTGAGGATGCCTTCGCCCTTTCTGTCTCGAACCAGGTTGGCGCCACTGAGTGCCAGCCCCGAGCGCAACAAAGGATTCAGCAGATCGGCGGTTTCGGTCCCCGCGGCGCCCTGGCCGCCATCGGGTGAATCATCCTGGTGGCCTCGATCCAGGAGAAAGAAGCCGTGGGTGGCGATATGCAAGATCTTCGGCGCCTTGAGTTGCTCGAGCGCTGTCGCGGATGCCTGGCCTCCTTCCAGCACACGCGCCTCAGGAAAGAGCGATTGAATGTTACGGGCTTCCGCTCTCGTTCCGTCGAGTGGAGCGAAGTACAGACTGGAGAGGTCCGCTCCCGTCGTGACACTCCGGCGAACGGCCCTACCCCTCCCTGCCAATCGAGCGCTTGAGGCCAGAGTCCCTTTGGGCTCACCGAACCATGGATCGGCTACGAGCACCGGAACGTCTCTGCTCGGATGCGGCGCTTGCATGCGCAAAAGGTCGCGCCCGGTTGTCAAATACGTAATAGAAAATCGCTCCACGAGATAGCGGCCGTGATCATCGACCAAGGCTTCGAAGGGAATGAGATTGAGCTGGCCGTCAGGGGAAATCAGCAAGCGCGTATCATCGACTATCAGCGATTGAATGGGTTCAAGCACTTCTTCAGCGACAGCTCGCGCCAGGTGTCGGGCATCGCTTCGGCCAGGGTCGCGTAGAGCTGCCCGGAACTTCTCGATTGAATCATCAATCCCTTTCGCTTTTCCCAGATCAATCCCCTTGGGCGCGCCGTTGCGATGCAGCACATAAACGGCGTAGCGGAGATCGCCATACATCCGCGCGGTGGTTTCAGCGTTTGGATAATACGGGCTATAGGTGAGGAACTCCACTAAGGCGGAATCGGCTGGAATCGCCGACTGAACTGCCTCCAGGGTTACTGCCTGGTACTGAGCACGAAACGCCTCGTTATGGTGGCTGATGGCATTCTCGAGTTTTTCCTTTCTTTCTTGCAGGTCCCGAAGTGTCTTGCGATGCTCCTCCAAGGACTGCTTCTGGGGTCCTTGCAGGGCGACTCGAGCCAGTTGAGTGGTTGCGTCTTTCAATTGGTCCAACAATGCCTGGTCCGCCGGGTCGGAGTGCCTACGCAGGACGCTGAGAGTATCGGTTGTGGCGTCGAGCGCGCGTCCTTTGCGCTGCAGCAGAACTGTGGCCGCCAAAGCCGCGGCCTGTGGATTATCGGGCTCCAATTGCAGATTGAGAGAAATGGTCCGATCGGTCCGCCGTGCCACTGTGTCGAGAAAGGCGAGCTTCTGTCGTTCTGAACCAATGGCCAGATTGAAAGCGATAACACTCTCCACCGCCGATTCCAATTTCGCTTGGACTCGGTTGGCATTCTCAAAATCGCCCAACGCAGAGTAGATTGTTGCGATATTCGCGAGCGACATAATGAAAGGTTGGTTTGTAGGCTCCGCGGTTTTCTCGAAGATGCTGAACGCGAGGAGATGGGTTTCGAGCGCCTTCTTATTGTCGCCCTCGGCACTATAAACGTTGGCCAGATTCATTAAGCCGGTAGCGTAATCCTGGTGTTCAGGCCCAACGTACTTCTCCTTCAGCGCCAGCGAGCGCAGGAAGTATCTTTCTGCGGCGGCATAATCCTTTCTTTGCGAGGCGACGATTCCCAGATTGCTCAGTGTCTTCGCAAGGCTGGGACTGTCTGCTCCGAACTTCCTTTCCTGGATCGCCAGGCCACGCTCAAAATATGGCCAGGCCTTCTCAAAGTCGTTTTGCCACTTGTAGGTGTAGCCCAGGATGTTCAACAACTCGGCGTACTGCCGGTCCTCCGTCAAGCCTGCGCCTTCCAGGATTTTCAGGGCACGCAGCAACTCGCGTTCCGCTTTGGCGTAGTCGCCGCGACTGCTGTGTAGAGCTCCCAGCCCCCTCAGGGTGTTCGCCACCATTGGATCCTCCGGACCCAGAATCCTTTCTTCACTTTCCAAAGCCTGACTCAGTAGCCGATCCGCCTTGGAGTATTCCTGCAATTCCTGATATGCGTTGCCCAGGCGGCTACTCACACGAAGGGTCTGAGGATGCTCAGCCCCGAACTTCGCCGTTAACACCTGCAATGCGCGCTCGTAACCCGGTTTGGCTTCTTCGCCCTTTCTCATGGCACCGAATATCTCAGCAAGATCCGCCATTACCAGCGCGACATAAGCGTCGTCAGGCCCCAACGTCTGCTGTGCCAGAGTCAAAGCTCGCTGTCCCAGCGGAAGCGCTTCCTGCAGCTTGTCTGCGTCCATTAGATAATGGACCTTCGTTCTGAGCTGCCGCACTTGGTATAAGTTTTGGTCCAGACTGGTGGCGGCGCGCAGCTCGACCAGCCGCATTTCGTAGGCGCCACTGGAGAGCTTCAATTTTGGATGTATCTGTATCGTGTAAAGCCCGTCGTTCTCGGCGACGATATCCAGCTTCTCCGTACCCCGCTTGCCGATCTCGTCATCAACCTCCAGCACCAGGTTGTTATCGCTTCCCAACAGTTGGACAACGACATCGACGCCACGCTGTTCCACATGGACAACACCACATTGTCCTTTTTGCAGCCTGAGCTTGTAACGATGTGTCTCAACCCCGGTCAGGGTGCGCTCAATCGGTTTGCCTGGTTCCAAAGTGACTTCCTGCTGGTCTGGCAGGGCGGTGATTTGTGGCGCAGGAGAGGATCCACTCTGCAAGGGAGCCGCGGATCGAGCTGGCAGCACAGCCACAGCAATGCTGACTGTTGTGAACAGTGAAAACAGGCGCCCGGAAACAGTGCCACGAAAGAAAAAACGACCGCCAAGGTTTCGCATCATAGCGAAAAGCTCCTATCGATGGTTGCCAAGGGGACGGCCGGAGAGGCGCTATTTTAGCATGACTCGGAAAGGATAACTGCCTACAAGCTCGGCTGCGCCGCCGCGAAGTCCCGTCAGCTCCACGATGTAATTTTGTTGCTTCAGCAAACTGGCGCGGAAGCCGACGGAAACAACTTTCTTGTCGCCGCTGGATGTCGCGGTGAGGCTTGAGCTACGCCACAGGACTTGGTTGGTTGCCGGGTCCTTGAGCGTTGCCCGGTATGCCGGGAAATCGTCGGATTCGAGTGCCAGTACCAAAACCGCAAGATCGGCTCGAGAAGGGAAGTAGAGCGTCGCGACTTGCGATGCGCCCCGTGTTGGCGGAGGCAAAAGAAGAGGAACTGTCTTGAGCTGGTCGAGGTTGGTCTGAGATTCGCGCGCGTGCTCCAGCTCCTTCAGTGTTTCTGCCTTGGTCAGACGCTCCTGGTTAAGCTGCTGTTCCAGTTCCTGCGCGCGTCTGTCAAGCGCGGCATGTTGCGCCTGGGCCTCTGACACTTGCGTCCGCAGGCGCAAGTTTTCAGAAAGCAGGTAGCCCGCCACAACCAGCGCGACCAGCGCTGCGCTTGCGAATCCCCACTGGAACCCAAAACGCGGACCGGAAAACATTCGCCACGGAAATGCCTGTTCTTCCTTTTTCACACTGCTCGCAACGGCCTTGGTTTTCGCCGGCAGTGCTGCAGCTTTATGCTCCAATGCCAGCAATCCCTCGGCGAACTCCACCTTGTGCCGTCTCGTTGGCGAAGACAGATAGAATGCCGTGAATTGCTGCAGGTCTTCGCCGGAAAGCCCACCTCGGACGTAGGCGTCCACCAGATCGTTTTCAAAGCTATTCAGACGCCAGGCGAACTCCTCGTCGGCAACGCTCAACTCATTCAGACGTTCGGCCTCTTCTGCGGGCAACACGCCGAGAAGATACCGGGTGAGGAGCCGGTCATCATAGATCTGTTTATCCGAGGACATCACGCCTCTTCAGTAACATCATGCCTCTCTTTAATATAAGACGAAGCCCACAAGAATCCGTCATGTTTTGCCGCGACCTGTTCTGACACACGCTTCAACTTTGACCCTGATACGACACGCCCGAATGCTCAACGCGTTCGGCGAAAGACCCAAACGCTCAGCCAGTTGGCGACGCCGTTCGATCTTTGTGCGTCCCTCACCCCAGTGATATTCAAGGATGAGCTCACGATCAGCCGGCGAGAGCTGATTCAGGCAACGCTCCAGTGACTCAAGTAAATTCTCTCTGGCTTCCCATGTGGCGTCTTCTTTTGGAACCGCCGGTACCCCAGCGCCCAGAGTGCCGGAACGGGTAAGTCCTTCCAAGCTGGCTTGGCCGCGTTCCGGCCGGCGGGTATATTCCAGGAAGACGAACTTGGCGACGACATAACAATAATGCGCCGGCGAGAGGACCGTGATTGCGCCCTTTTCCTGAAGCTTCCGAGCGACTCGACTTAGCGTTTCGTCGGCCAGCTCATCGGGTGTAAGGCAGTTTTTCCGGTCGAAGTAGAGGACCAGCCTGCGGCGCATCTCAAGATATCTCTCTCCGCCAGAATCGACACCTTGGTCCAGCCAGCGAAGAAACTCCTGAAACGCGCCTTGAGTCGGTGCCCAGTCCGTTTTCAACTCAGCCCTTCTCCAATCGATGGTGACCAATTCTATACGCAGAATGACAAGGACTTGCAGGAATCGGGGATGGAGAGCTGTGCTGTGGGACTCGCTTTGGACGCTTGGACACGAGTCGTAGAAAACGCCTTGTCTCCCTTCTTTCATCGAAGGGGATGACCAATGACGACACACGCGTTTCACAGTACTAATTGATCCATTCGGGTTCACGAATTGGAACTAGCGATTCCTCGCACCCTATGTCGTTGACATTTGTCCTTCTCCAAGCTATAGTACGCTGCGTACTATAATAGTACGCAGCGTATGGTCAAACCGAATCGCAACTCGACACTCGCGTTTGCCCTTCTCGGGCTGATCTGGCAGGAGCCGCGTTCCGGCTACGACCTGAGAAAATTCTTTTCCTCCACGCCGATGATTTCCTTCAGCGACAGCCCGGGTGCCATCTACCCCGCTCTGCACCGGCTCGAGCAACGCGGGCTCGTGCGCGGGCATGTGGAGGAGCGGCCGGGTCTACGGCGTCGCAGGATTTTCCAATTGACTGCCCGGGGTCGCGCAGAATTCAGGCGGTGGCAAAAGCAACAGGTCGTGCGGCACGACGTGATTCGAAACCTGGACATGCTCATGCTGCGGTTCGCCTTCATGGATCAGTTTGCCGAGAAAGGCGCCGCGCTCCGATTCCTGAAAAGTCTCCACAACGAACTTGCCGCATACATTCCGAGTCTTCGGAAATACCTCAAATCGAACCGAGAGTACATGCCGCAATCGGGCAGGCTTGCTCTCGAAAGCGGCATCCAGAGCTATGAGGCTCAGCTCCGCTGGACAAAAGCCGCCATTGCATCATATGAACAAACCAAAGGAGAAAGGTGATGAGAATACTGCGTGTCGTGCTCTACTGTCTGCTCGGCGGCCTGTCACTAGCGCTCGTCGCTCTGGGAAACGGCGGGTTTGGTTGGTGGTGGCTTGGGGGAATCGTGCTGTCTGCTTCGTTTGTGCCAGTGGCCTTGTTCGGACCGCGCCGGGCGCTCTCTCAGTTCGGCGTTATCGCGCCCGTGCTCTTGATTGTCACGGTTTTGTGCCTGTGGTCGGAAGCGCTGATCTTCGTGCAGGCGCCGGAAATCCAGCAACATGCCGTCCAAGACCTTGTTGGGGCATCGGTGACTTACGTCATCGTGGCGGCTGTGTTGGCTGTCCTGGCTGTGATATTGAAACTGCCGCGGGTGGACGGTCCAAAGGTGGAGTTGCGCTCGGCAGACAAAGTAGCGCTGCTGGTCGTCGTGTGCGGCCTCGCCTATGTCCTGTACTATCTGGTCTTCGGGGGAATTACGTACCGGTTTTTTACGAAAGGCTACTACCCCGATGCGCCTCAACTGGTTGCGCGGCTAGGCCTCTGGTTTTGGGTGATCCAAATTGGACGCGGGGTGCTCATGACTTTGGCCGTCCTGCCGGTGATCCGCACCTTGCGGATGAGCCGGGTGCAGGCGGCCCTCGCCGTAGGCTTGATAATGTGGGTGGCAGGAGGTGCGGCGCCTCTTCTGCTGCCGAATCCCTTAATGGGCCCGCCGACGCTGCGCTTCATTTTTACGATCGAGATTCTGACGGAGAATGCATCGCTGGGCATCACAACGGTGCTGCTGCTTCGCGCGAAGCAAGCCCGAAGTGTGGCGGATTTGCGCGTATCGGCACCCGCCCATGGAGGCCTTTGAGGGCTCTTGCCCTAGTCCTACGCAACGGTTCGGTCCTAAATGCATCAGTCAAGATAGTTCTTTGCTGGGATGCATTTCGAGTTTTATCGGTTCTTGTTTGACACACGAGCGACCCACTCGTCCAATCTCGAAAGCAAAAGCTTCAGCATGGGAGACTGGTTCGACTTTCTGTAGCCGAGGACCAGATCGACAGTTGGCGTATCTCCCTTCACCGGGCGACTCGTTAGAGACGAAGGGAGAAAGTTCTGTATGTAAGCGGGTAACAGCCCAACGCCGCGGGTCGACGCAATTAAGGAAATTCCCATGGCGAGATGGTCCGCCTCGTGAGCAGGCGTGATATTGACTCCGGAGCGCTTCAGGTAATTGTCGATCACCACACGCAGCACAGGAGCCGTGTTCGACACGATTACGAATGTCTCGCCTACTAGATCCCGCGGACTGATGGCTTTGAGCGCAGCGAGATGGTGGTCAGTAGGCAAGATCACCATCAAGGGCTCCTTGACGAGAAGACGGAACGCCAAGTCTGGCAGCCCTCGTTCTCGTCGAAGAACGGCCGCATCGATTTTTCCTTTTGATAGGCCATCCGCAAGCAACGGCGAGTATTGACTCGAAATCATCACGTCGACATTAGGGAGTTCGTCGTGCAAGATCCGCAAGGCTTCGGGCATCCACCTCAATTCGTGTCCGGTCAGAAAGCCCAACGTGAAGCGTGGCTTGGCGGGATGAGCGACCCGGCGCGCAGCTTCGGTTGCCGCTTCAACCTGGGATAGAACTGCGCGGGCGTGATCAAGGAAGGCTCGGCCCGCCGGTGTCATTTCGATGCCGCGAGCGCCGCGTGTAAGAAGTTGGGCAGCCACCTCGTCCTCAAGATCTCGAATCTGCCGGCTCAACGAAGGTTGCGACGTGTGCAGTCGCTGTGCTGCCACGGTCAAGCTTCCCGCGTCGGCAACCGCGACCAAGTAGCGAAGATGTCGTAATTCCATTCCCGCTCCCATACTTGGAAAGCATCGCTACGAGCTTAACAAAGTATGCTTCAACGGCGCTACCACGAGCGATGTTCGCAATCTAATGGACTGATTTGAGCTATACGGAGACGACCTGGCGGGCTGTTGCCCATGCCTAGGCTATATGGCTTTGAATCAAGGAAGGTGTAGCTATGAGTTCACCAGTTGTTAGGAGTAGAAACGTGCTCAGGAGAAATTCGATGCGCTTGGCCGCCGCTCTCCTGGTGGCGCTGGCCAGCTTTACGACCGCGCCGAACGCAGTTCTGGCTGCCGCAACCAAGCATCATGATCAGGCGCCGGGCTTCTACCGACTGAAAGTAGGCGACCTCGAAGTGACGGCCCTATTTGATGGTACCCGCGCATTCGATCCGCACTGGCTAAACGGAACGAAGGAGACGACGGATGGTGTTGTAAACGCACTGCACGAAGATCCGCACATGCTAGATGTTGTTGATATGGGCTTCCTGGTCAACACCGGCAAGCAGCTGATCCTCGTCGATGCGGGCGCCGGCACCTGGTGGGGTGGGGGAGCACTCGGGCGCCTGGCAGGCAGCCTCCGCAGCGCAGGTTACACGCCGGAAGAAGTCGACATCGTTTTGCTCACGCACCTCCATTCCGATCACATCGGCGGCCTGACTACTCAGGACGGAAAGCGCGTCTTTCCAAATGCCGATGTTTACGTCGCGAAGGCTGAAAGCGATTTTTGGTTGTCGCCGGAAATCGCTGCTAAGGCGCCGAAGGATGCGCAACCGTTCTTCCAGAGCGCGCAAGCCATCGCAGCGCCGTACATCAAGGCCGGTAAGTGGCACACGTTTAGTGGCTCCGAGGCAATCGTCAACGGTATGCAGCTCGTGCCGCTGCCTGGTCATACCCCAGGACATACCGGCTATGAATTTTCGTCAAAGGGACAAAAAATCCTGTTTTGGGGCGACATCGTCCATGCACAGCGCGTGCAGCTGCAGCATCCCGAGGTCACCGCGATTTTCGACATCGACCAGGCTGCGGCTGCGGCGACGCGGAATCAGTTGCTGCCCAAGCTCGCGCGCGAGAATGTTTTGATCGCGACGCCGCATACGTCATTATTTCCTGCCCTGGGTCGCTTGCGCAGGGAGGGGAGTGGGTATAGCTGGGTGCCGGTGGTATTTACCGATCAATGGGACGAGAAGTAGCAAGGCGCCCAAATTTCAGTACAGGCGAATCAAAATTCTGATCATTGAGTCAACTCGTAGGCTGCTGCTTCAGAAAAGGAGTTTAAATATGCGATCGGAAAAGGCCAAAATGACTTCAAGACGGGAGTTCCTATCGAATGCCCTCGGCATCGCTCTGGTAACGGCCTCGCCTTGGCCAATGCGAGCTGACCAAGCCCGTTCGATGCACGGACAATCCTCCAAATCCCGAACTCCAACTCAAGAAATATCGCTGAAATGGGATGTGTTTCTGGCGCCCAGCATACCTGCCATCACCAGCGATTTGCCCCCAGGCCAAAAACAGCGACCGTGGCCGCCGATTTCGTCAACTCTTATTTCTGGGAAGCGAGACGCTGTCCTGGTCGACACCCCTATTACCGTCGAGCAGGCGCGCGCCCTTGCGAATTGGATTGCGGCCAGCGGAAAGAATCTGACGACGATCTACGCCACTCATGGCCACGGCGATCATTTCTTTGGCGCCACCACAGTTCTGGAGCGATTTCCAGGTGTCCGTTTCGTCGCGCCACCGGAAGTGATTAAGGTTATGCGCCAGCAAGCATCGCCAGAGTCTCTGGCTACGTTCTGGAATCCGCGCTTTCCCGGCCAGATTTCCAGCCATCTTGCAATCGCCGAAGAGTTGACCGGAAACGTCATTAACTTAGAAGGCCAGGATTTAGTCAGTGTGCCGCTCGGCTTCACCGATACTGCCGGCACAACCTGCCTTCATGTTCCGTCGATAGGTTTGATCGTGGCGGGTGATGCCGCCTACAACGGCGTTCACTTACATCTGTCAGAGTCGCCCGATCAAGAGAAACGCCAGGAGTGGATTGCTGCTCTCGACAAAATGGAGTCGCTTAAGCCGCGCGCTGTGATTGCCGGACACAAGCGCGTCGGGAACGTTGACAGCCCCAAGATCCTCGGCGAAACGCGGAGATATATCCGCGATTTCGAGCGCCTTTTAATGCAGACGACGACGGCGCGGGAACTATATGACGAAATGCTCAAGCTCTACCCTGACTGGGGCAATCCAGGTGCGCTCTGGACCTCAGCGCGAGCGGTCAAACCGTGATTTGACCAAGTAATGATGCGCACATCGCAGGAGGTTGGACGCCGTAAACTTCTGCTCAATTCTTAACAGTAACCAATTCCAGATCGTTCGCCGTAACGGTTTCCCCTTTCGCGTTTTGCACTTCCAGTCTAGGGGGTTTTCGGGTGCGTTTGTCCAGAACCTGAAAACGTTTCTCGCCGCGGGAGAAGAGATAACTTTCTCCCCACTGGCGCAAAGCAACGATGACCGGGAACAACTCTCGGCCTTTTTGGGTTAGGGCATATTCCCGGTAGGCACTGCCGTCCGAAGCCGGCACCTGTTCCATGATTCCGCACGCGACCAACTTCTTAAGGCGCGCGCTCAGGACGTTCTTTGCCAATCCCAAGCTCTTCTGAAAATCGGAGAAGCGTCGTATGCCAGAGAGGGCGTCACGAACGATCAGCAGAGACCACCATTCGCCGATGGTATCAAGCGAGCGTGCCACGGGGCACAGGTTGGCTTTGAAGGATTTGTGTCGCATAACTCCTCGTATCTAATCCCCATAAATCTAGTTGCATCATTATACCAGATGCGAGCATCCTATGGGTGGTTGCATCATGCAACCAGAATGAAGGGCGGCGGCTCGATTCGAGTGATCCGCTTGCACGAGCAAAGTGCAATACGAAAGCCAAATTGAAACTCAAAGGAGAAATATCCCAATGAAAGGTCAGACACTCGTAAGAATCTTTTCAGTTGCGATGTTGTTGTTCGCCTCACAGGAGGGGCTTATGCCACAGACGAATCAGGAAGAGAAAGTGCGGAATGTTGTGCTGGTCCACGGAGGATTCGTGGACGGATCCGGATGGGAAGGCGTCTACAAGGCCTTGAAGAAGAGCGGATACGCGGTGACAATCGTTCAGAATGCGACCACGTCCCTCGCCGACGACGTCGCCACCACCAAGCGCGCGATTGCTGAGCAGAACGGTCCGGTCATTCTAGTCGGCCACTCGTACGGTGGCGTTGTCATCACCGAAGCCGGCAACGATCCGAAGGTTGCTGGGCTGGTGTATATCGCGGCGTTTGCGCCCGACAAGGGTGAGTCCGTATCCACGCTGATCAAGAATCCACCGCCTGGCGCGCCGGTGCCTCCGATCATGCCGCCCGTGGACGGCTACTTACTACTCGACAAGGCCAAATTCCCCGCGTCGTTCGCCGGCGACGTGAGCCCGGAGAAGGCCGCATTCATGGCCGACTCGCAAGTGCCATGGGGTGTGAACGCCCTGGAAGGCACGGTCAGTGCGCCGGCATGGAAAGCGAAACCTAGCTGGTACCTGCTTACGACCGAGGACAAGATGATTCCACCCGACGCCCAGCGGCAGATGGCGAAGCGCGCCGGTGCGACGATTGTCGAGGTCAAGGGCAGCCACTCGATCTATGTCTCGCGGCCGCAAGCCGTGGCGACGTTGATTGAAAAAGCAGCCAAAGGCGCGCTGCCTGTTGCAGCACGCTAACGCGTGGAGGGTGCGCCGGACCATTTCCGCATTGGAAACGACCCGGCGCACTAAGATTTTGTTACGAGGAACAAACACTCGGCTTTCCAAGAAGGACAGCAACCCAACGGTTCCCCCGCCACCCTTGCTGCATTAGATTTTCTCTTCATGACATCCTCTATGCAGCCCTTTTAGAGCGAGAGCGCAAAATCGATTAAAGGCTGCGCTCACTAGAGAATCGCGTCAAGGCAACTCCACGGCGTTCAAGAAGATGGAACCGAGGGGATCCAGTTGTTGAATGAGTTTTCCACCCACAGGTTGGCTCTGAAGGATTTGTGTCGCATAACTCCTCGTATCTAATCCCCATAAATCTAGTTGCATCATTATACCAGATTCAGGCATCCTATGGGTGGTTGCATCATGCCACCAGAATGATAAGGGGGGCGGATCGATTCGACTGATCCGCTTGCACGAGCCAAATGCAATACGAAAGCCAAATTGAAACTCAAGGAGAGATATATACCAATGAAAAGCATAGATAACGCGGTGAAAGTCTCCGCACATACGATGAGAAACGTGCTGAAGAGAAATTCGATACGCTTCGTCGGCGCTCTCCTGGTAGCGCTGGCTAGTTTTATCGGCGTTCCGAACGCAGCTCCGGCTGCCGCAGCCCAGCATCATGATCAGGTGCCGGGCTTCTACCGACTGAAAGTTGGCGACCTCGAAGTGACGGCCCTACTCGATGGTCCCGCCGTACTCGACCTGCACTGGCTGACCGGAGAAAAGGCAAAGCTGGATGGTGTCGTAAAGGCATTGCACGAAGATCCGCACATGCTGGATGCCGCGGATACAGGTTTCCTGGTCAACACTGGCAAGCAACTAATCCTCGTCGATGCGGGCTCCGGCACTTGGTTTGGTGGGGGAGCGTACGGGCACTTGGTGGGGAACCTCCGCAGCGCAGGCTATACGCCAGAAGAAGTCGACCTCGTTTTGGTCACGCACCTCCACTCCGATCACGTCGGCGGCCTTACGACTCACGACGGAAATCGCGTCTTTCCAAATGCCGAGATCTACGTCGCGAAGGCTGAAAGCGACTTTTGGCTGTCGCCGGAAATCGCTGCCAAGGCGCCGAAGGATGTGCAACCGTTCTTCCAGAGTGCGCAAGCCATCGCAGCGCCGTATATCACTGCTGGCAAGTGGCACACGTTTAGTGGCTCCGAGCCAATCGTGGACGGCATGCAACTCGTCCCGTTGCATGGTCACACTCCCGGACATACTGGCTATGAATTTTCGTCACAGGGAAAAACAATCCTGTTTTGGGGAGACACCATCCACGCGCAGCGCGTTCAGTTGCAGCATCCCGACGTTACGGTGGTCTTCGACATCGACCCGACTGCGGCTGCCGCGACAAGAAATCAATTGCTGTCTAAGCTCGCGAGCGAGGATGTTGTGATCGCGGGGCCGCACATGTTATTTCCCGGCCTGGGTCGCCTGCACAAGGAGAGGAGTGGCTATAGCTGGGCGCCAGTGGCATTTACCGATCAATGGGTCGACAAATAGTAACGCTGCGGGCAAGCCTACAGGTCAAGTTGGGACCATCGGAATTGGTCGACTCGGCCACTGGCAGTTGCTTTGCCGCCGGATTTGGCTGCGAATCGACTGCCTTTACGACCGGGTCAAGGTCCCTCTCGACGTGCCCGCGTTCATCAACGGCCTAGCACCCTGAGGGCCACATGCATTTTGTGGGCGTCAAATTCGTACTCGTCATCAAAAGGAGAACTTATGGAGCGTCTTGCTGTCTGGTCAGGGTTGATCAGTCTCTTATTTCTGATTTCCTACCCATCTGCATTTGCGAGTGGTCAGCACGGTTTTTCAATCAAGGTGTTCACCTCTCCCGACGATCAGTTTTGGAATAACTCCGTCATTATCGAGGGAACACATGAAGTGATGTTAGTCGATGCGCAGTTAACAAAAACCAGCGCTGAAAGAGTATTGCAGGAAATCCTAGAGACTAAAAAGCCATTGTCTACTATCTACATTACGCATGAGCACGCCGATCATTTTCTTGGTCTGGAGGTTTTTAGGGAGGCATACCCGAGCGCGAGGATCATTGCGAATTCTGCTGTAGTAGACCGAATCAACAAGGTCTATCAAGAGAAGATAGATAAATGGAAAAAGACCTTGGGCTCAGGTGCAACCTCTCACGTTGTTGCTATCGATAAATTCGACGGCAACTTTATTAAATTTGAGAACGTAAAAATAGAGGTCCTCACAAACATCCAAGGCGACACCGATGAAAACACGATGCTTTGGATTCCTGGACAGAGAATTCTCATTGCTGGCGATGTCTTGTTCAATGGCATGCACGTTTACACCGCAGAAACGGACAGTCAGGCTAGACGGAAATGGTTGAACTCATTAAATAAAATCAGAGAATTAAAGCCATCGATTGTTATCCCTGGACATAGCAAAGTTGGAGCTCCCCTTGACGCGAATACCGCCGTAGATTTTACAGAAAACTATTTATTGGCTTTTGAAGAAGAACTCAAAAAAGCCAAAGATCCGGATAGCCTTATTAATGCCATGAAGGAAAGATTCCCATCCGCTGACTTCCTCTTGGCACTCGAACGGGGCGCGAAAGCTAACGTCAAACCTTGACAATCAAACTGACCGAGCCTTCGTTGCGAAATGCGGAGGGCCGAATCAATCACCATGCGGGATGGATGCCGATGAAGCAACACAAGATCGCTGTTCTAGACGATTACCAAAATGTGGCGCTTAAGAGCGCCGATTGGTCGGTGGTCCGCGACCGAGCGGATATCGCCGTATTTCAGAACCACCTCGCCGATCCGAACGCCTTGATTGAGCGGTTGCTCCCTTTTGATGTCATTTGTGTCATGCGCGAGCGTACCCCGCTGCCCCGCAACATCATTGAGCGCCTTCCCAATCTCAAGCTCATTGCCTCGACGGGACATGGAAACGCGTCGATCGATGTCGCCGCCGCCAGCGATCATGGGATCCCAGTGGTTCACACGGGGTATAGGTCGGAGCCGACGATCGAATTTACCTGGGCGCTGATCTTGGCCTCCGCGCGACATATCGTGACGGAGAGCAACTCCGTCCGATCCGGAGGCTGGCAGCAAACAGTGGGAACGGATCTCCATGGAAAGACCCTGGGCGTTCTGGGACTTGGGCGGATAGGATCACAGGTCGCGCGGGTCGGGAGCGCTTTTGGAATGAATCTGATTGCCTGGAGCCAGAACATGACGCCCGAGGCCGCCAAAGCCGCGGGCGCAATTCTGGTTTCCAAGGACCAGTTGTTCGAGCGGGCCGACATCCTGACGATCCATTTGGTGCTGAGCAGCCGTACGCGCGGCCTGGTAGGGGCCGCGGAGCTGGAGAGAATGAAGCCAACGGCCCGGTTGATCAATACGTCGCGCGGGCCGATCGTCGAAGAGCAAGCTTTGATCAGCGTGTTGAAGAACAAGCAAATCGCCGGCGCGGCGATCGACGTATTCGACATTGAGCCGCTGCCTCCGGCTCACCCCTTCCGGACGCTGGACAACGTGCTGGCAACGCCGCATATCGCCTACGTATCGCATGGTCTTTACAAGACCTTCTACGAGGATACCGTCTCGAATATTCGGAAGTGGCTCGACACCCATTAGCCTCAGTGATAACTTCAAAAGAGTTCTTCCACACTTTCGGTGAAGGGGCCCAGCTCGATGGACGCGTTATTGAGCCGACGATCTACAGGCAAGAACAATCTTAATGGTGAGTGCAATGGCGATATTTCGTCAACTACGACAGCGCCAAGGTATGATTCACATCACGTTTGCACCTAGACAATGAATGAGCGCGTATTTAACTGTGACCTGCTTAAAGCGTCAGACCAACAGGCAATGATTCACCTGTTAGCTGAGGCGTTCAGCCTGGCCTGGGCAGCGCTGCGATAGATTGAAATTCGAATAAGGAGCCCGCGAATGGAGCCAGCAAAACACATCATCAAAAGATTCGTTGAGGAACTGTGGAACGCTCGCAGACTCGACCTTGCGGACGAGATCTTTTCTGAGAATTGCGTGACCCATCAGCTTCGCTCTGGCGTCCTTGCCGAACCTGCCCCCCGTGGGCCTCAGGCAGTGAAGGAACACGTATCGGGCTGGCTTATGAGCTTCCCCGATTTGCGCTTCAATATCGAGCAGATGATCGCAGAGCGAGACCGCGTTGTGAGCCATTTAGTGATGGAAGGCACGCATCAGGGGACGTGGATGGGAATTTCGCCGACGGGCAAAAGATTACATATCCGCATGATCACCATACACCGCATCGCAAACAGCAAGATCGCAGAGGACTGGGTATTGGTGGAATCGCTCGGCCTCTTTCAACAGCTAGGCGTGCTCCCTGGCACGGCAGAATTGATCCGCAACTTTGCTCAGCATGCCGATTCCGGGTCTCACTAAGTTGACGCTATCAAGCGTTTGCGCTCACAACTTGGTTGTGAGTACGCGGCTGCCTAAAGCTCATTCTTGCAAAGGACCAAGCAACGAACGCGGGCCACGGTTAATTCAGTCCAGTGCCGTCGGCACGGGATCATCTCGTGAACTAAGTTTCGAGCCCGCGACCACTTCCGGTCGGTTGAAAAAACTTGTATCCACATTGTGCTGTTAAACATCACATTTACAGGAGGGGGACTGATGTCCGCGACGAGCGTCCAATTCACGGTTGCAGCACACATCATGGCAGCTCTTGGCTTCCGTCGCGGCGAGGAAATCCCTTCGGCGATGCTTGCGGAAAGTGTCAATGCCGATCCCACCTTCGTCAGGAAATCTCTCTCGAAACTGTCAAGGGCAGGCCTGATCGTCACGACGCGCGGTAAGAATGGCGCGAGCAGGCTCACCCGTTCCCCTAAGCAAATAACGCTTCTGGACATTTATCGCGCTAGCGCGGCACCTCCGACATTCGCGATTCATAGCTATCCAGTGGAGAAGAGATGCCTGATCAGCTGCAACATTAAGGGATGCATGTCGTCGGTCCTAAAGAAAGCGCAGGACAGCTTCGAGAATAGTCTTGATGGAATAACGCTGGCCGATGTAGTTGGGGAAATCCGTCGCGCGAGCCGGTGAATTTTTTTGCGTGTATATGTGTGGATTATCACCACATATAAACACAAGACCCCGGTTGCGATCGGAGTCCTACGAAAAGGAGAGACAAATATGAACACCCAATCGATGGGAAATGAAGGCTCTTACGTAGCTCTCGGGCTGAAAGTATGGAAGGCCCAAATCGATCGGGCGGACAAGCTTTTTGGAGGCCTCTCGTCCGAGGAGGCTCTGCGGGAAATAGCGCCTGGCAGGAACAGGCTACTTTACTTGTGGGGACATCTCATAGCCATACACGACGCGATGCTGCCGCTGTTGGGGCTGAGTGAACGACTTCATCCCGAGTTTGATGTCGCCTTCGTCTCTAATTCTGATAAGTCCCAAGCCGCCATTCCGTCGCACGAACAGGTTCGCCATGCATGGAAAGCCGTAAACGGTGAATTGTGGAAGGGGTTTGAGAAAATGTCGTGGTCCGACTGGCTCCAACGGCACACGGCCGTATCGGAAGAAGCTTTCGCGAAAGATGCTTCGCGCAATCGCTTCGCTATCCTGCTGAGCCGCACCAACCATCTGTCCTATCACCTCGGCCAGGCGGTGCTTGGACTTAAGTGACCGAGCTGAAGCATCGGAACTGGAGAGTACCAGCTCAGCAATAACGGAGAATGACAATGACCAAAAAGCTTGAAGGCAAGACCGCCGTCATCACCGGCGGAACAGAAGGGATTGGGTTGGCTACGGCGAAGCTTTTCGTCGAAGAGGGTGCCTATGTCTTCATCACCGGCCGACGACAGAAGGAACTTGACGAGGCCGTGCAGGCAATCGGCACCAACGTTTTTGGAGTTCAGGGAGACGTTGCCCAATTGGCTGACCTTGATCGTCTTTACGAGACCGTCGCTAAGGTGAAGGGGCGAATCGATATTGTTTTCGCCAACGCCGGCGTTGGCGAATTTGTTCCCTTCGGGGCCGTCACCGAAGAGCATTTCGACAAGCTGTTCAACATCAATGTAAGGGGAACGCTGTTTACGGTGCAAAAGGCATTGCCGCTTCTGAAGGATGGTGGCTTTATCATTCTCAACGGCTCTGTCGCGAGTGTTAAGGGTACTGCCGCCTTCGGCGTCTACGCCGCGAGTAAGGCTGCAATTCGCTCTTTTGTGCGAACTTGGACTACTGATCTGAAAGACCGTCGGATCCGCTCAAACGTTGTTAGTCCGGGTCCGATCAATACTCCGCTAGCGAGTCGGCAATCTGCAGACGTGATTGCGCGGATTGCGTCCACTATCCCGATGGGACGCATGGGGGAACCCGAGGAAGTTGCTAAGGTGGCGTTGTTTCTGGCCTCGGATGACTCCAGTTTCGTCACAGGTATCGAACTGTTCGTTGACGGCGGCAGAGCGCAGGTCTAATCGAGCAACTGTCGATCGTTCCGAAACCAATCGCCGCTTCGAACTAAGAAACAGCAATGGAGCAGCTCTTGCAAATGACCGATCTACCCAATTTCATCAGCGCTAATCACTCCGGCCGCGATTCATACAAGGCTTGCCAGATTGAAGAGGGAGTCCTAAACGCGGCGATCGTTGAGGCCGACATCAGCCGAAGCTTCGAAGAGTACCTTGAGATCTTCAACAGGTTTTATGCCGACGACATCGAGGTAAGCAGCGACACCGGGAAAGAATCCATTCGCGGAAAGGAAAGAGTGCGCTCCATCCTCCTCGACTTCCTGGTTCCCCTCCACGTATTTGCTGAAATTGGTGGTGTGTCGATATCCATTCGAAACACCGCTATTCCTGGAGATGCCGCAGGCGAAACGCATTCTGCTTGGACACTCGACTTAGTCGGCGTGTCCGGTAAGACCTGCACTCTCAGTTGGCGCACCTTCAGGAAGTGGGAAGGACTGCGAGTAGTCCGGGAGCATCAATATGACCACCAGCAAACCGGTGGACCACTGACCTTCGACGACATCAGGTTCCGTGCGGCTGAGCCTGATGGTGGAGCGTTTCAAAATCCATTTGGCAGAAAGGCAGATTGAGATCACTATGACAAACGAGCAATTGATAGTCAGCGTTGCGATCGCTTCCTGGAAGAACGCCGTTGGGCGGGCCGATAAAGTCTTTCTCCGCATTTACAGAAGGGCAGTTTCTTCAACTGGGGGCAAGACGTCGGCCAAAGTCCACTACCCACGCCCATGCTTGTTAGGCATTGTTTCCAGCTTTACAAAGTATGATTCAACCTCGCTAGCGTCGCAATCTAAGTGAGTGATCTGAGCTAGAGCGTAGCGGCTTTGGCGGGACGTAAGTCATGCCTAACCCGTATGGCTTCCAGATCAAGGAGGTAGTGCCTGACTGCTCTTCCCCTTCTACCGACTATTCAGCGTCGGGGACCCTCGAGTTGGAAAGACAAAAAGTATGTGGATTGTTCGAGTCGCCTTAAATCGCCCTTACACTTTCATCGTTCTGGCTCTGCTGGTCCTGATTCTGAGCCCAGTGATAATCCTTCGCACTGCCACGGACATCTTCCCCAATATCAACATTCCTGTCATTGCCGTCGCCTGGCAGTACACCGGTCTAAATCCCGAGGAGACAGAAGGCCGCATCACCAGTGCGTACGAAAGAATTTTGACTACCACCGTCGATAACATCGAGCACATCGAATCGACCACCGTCAACGGCCAGGCAATCATCAAGATATTTCTGCAGCCTACTGCGAGTTTGGACACAGCGAATGCCCAGGTCAGTTCCGTCTCACAAACGGTTCTGCGCTTTCTGCCGCCGGGCGCGTTGCCTCCGCTCATCATCAACTACAGCGCGTCGAGCGTACCGATTCTGCAACTGGGACTTACCGGTCAGGGACTTTCCGAACAACAGTTGAACGATCTTGGCCAAAACTTTTTGCGGCCCCAACTCGTTACTGTCCCCGGGGCTGTGGTTCCCTTTCCCTATGGCGGAAAGCAGCGTCAGGTAATGATCGACCTCAATCCGGACCTGCTTCAGGCAAAAGGACTCTCGCCTCAAGACGTTCTGAACTCGATCACGAGTCAGAATCTCGTCTTGCCCGGGGGTACGGCAAAAGTCGATGGATTCGAATACGACGTGCGGATGAACTCAAGTCCGCGAACTGTCGCCGAGTTAAATGACCTTCCGATCAAGCAGGCAGGAAATTCCACGATCTATCTGCGCGACGTCGCAAACATCCGCGATGGATTCGCTCCACAGACGAATATTGTGCGCCAGGACGGAAATCGGGGAGTTCTCGTAAGCATCTTGAAGGCGGGCAATGCCTCGACCATTGACGTGGTGAACGGAACCAAGCAACTGCTTCCACGCGTTGCCCAAACCCTTCCGTCACAATTTAAGATACAACCATTGGCCGATCAGTCGGTCTTTGTGAAAGCGGCCGTCAGCGGCGTCATTCGAGAGGCCGTCATTGCCGCCTGCCTCACTGCGCTTATGATCCTGCTTTTCCTCGGAAGCTGGCGCAGCACACTGATTATCGCCGTTTCCATTCCACTGTCGATCCTCACCTCTATGATCCTCCTCAGCTTGCTTGGAGAGACGATCAACATCATGACGTTGGGCGGCTTGGCTCTTGCCGTGGGGATTTTGGTGGACGACGCCACTGTAACCATCGAAAACATCGAGAGATATCTCGAACAAGGACTTGGGCGGCGAGAAGCCATTCTCGAAGGCGCCGCTCAAATCGCGGTTCCAGCTCTGGTTTCCACCCTCTGTATCTGCATCGTGTTCTTACCCATGTTCTTCCTGGCGGGCGTGTCGACATTCCTGTTCGTGCCATTGGCAGAGGCGGTAATGTTCGCCATGCTCGCGTCCTACATTCTGTCGCGCACGCTTGTACCCACCCTCGCGATGTACCTCCTGAAAGAAAAGAAAGAAGACGATGCACCGACGCGAAGTCCCTTTTCGAAATTTCAGCAAACTTTCGAGCGAGCTTTTGAGCGCGTTCGACTTTCCTATCGGCTCCTACTGACCATCGTGGTGTACCATCGGGCAATCTTTGTTCCCACCTTCCTGGTGCTGTGCCTCATGGCCTTTCTGCTGGTTCCATGGTTGGGTCAGAATTTCTTTCCGTCGAGCGATAACGGTGAATTCATCCTGCACATTCGAGCCAAAACGGGAACGCGCATCGAGGAGACGGCCAGGCTATGCGACGAAGTCGAAGGCTCGATTAGACGTCAGGTTCCGCAACAGGAGATGGACAATGTCTTAGACAATATCGGACTGCCGTACAGCACGATCAATTTCATGCATAGCACCTCCGGCCTGATTGGCGCCGGCGACGCAGACATCCTGGTGTCGCTAAAGGAAAGACATCATCCCACCACCGATTACGTTCGTCAGTTGCGGCAAACTCTGCCTCGCGAATTTCCTGGCACGACGTTCTACTTCTTGCCCGCAGACATGGTGACGCAAGTTCTAAATTTCGGTGTGCCCGCACCGATCGATATTCAACTTGAGGGAGCGGACATCGACGGCAATCGCCAGGTAGCTGACAAAATGCTGGACGAACTTCGCCACGTCCCGGGCCTGACGGACCTGCGTATCCAGCAGGCATTCGACTATCCGACATTCGACGTTGATGTGGATCGCACCAAAGCGTCTCAAGGCGGATTCAGCGAGCGTAGCGTCGCCACCAGCGTTCTCAACTCTCTCAGCGGCAGCTTTCAGATCACACCGATGTTCTTCCTGAATTGGAACAACGGCGTCAACTACAATCTGGTTACTCAGACTCCGCAGTACCGGGTGCAGTCTCTCCAGGATCTGCAAAACACGCCGATTACAGCATCCGGGAACCCGCGGCCCGGAATTCTTGCCAACGTAGCTTCCATTCATCGTTCTAACGAAATGCAGGTCGTAAGTCATTACAACATTCGCCGGATCGTTGAGATCTATGGCGCAGTTCAGGACCGCGATCTCGGCGCAGTCGGACGGGATGTCAACCGGATTGTGGACGCCAATCGCAAAACGCTTCCGCGCGGCAGCTTCGCGACGATTCGCGGACAGCTCCAGACCATGCGCACATCTTATGTGGGGCTGCTGGGCGGATTAGGCTTCTCCATAATTTTGGTCTATTTGCTGATTGTGGTGAACTTCCAGTCCTGGCTCGATCCGTTCATCATCATCTCGGCGCTGCCCGCTGCGCTTGCAGGCATCGTTATCTTTCTGTTCATTACGCAAACAACGCTGAGTGTTCCCGCCTTGATGGGCGCGATTATGTGCATGGGTGTAGCGACGGCAAACAGCATTCTGGTGGTCGCCTTCGCCAAGGAACGACTTGCTGAACTCAAAGACCCTCTGCAAGCGGCGATCCAGGCCGGCTATACCCGTTTTCGTCCTGTTTTGATGACGGCTCTCGCCATGATCATCGGCATGATTCCGATGGCCTTGGGAGCGGGGGAGGGCGGCGAGCAAAATGCGCCGTTGGGACGCGCTGTGATCGGAGGACTGATTCTAGCTACTGCCTCCACCTTGATCTTCGTCCCATCAGTTTTTGCCCTATTGCATAGACGGCAGGACCCGGCCGAAGGGCAGACCCCTGCCAGGACGGGCCAACAGCCGCCATACGCAAAAGAAATGGAGATGTAAATGACTCCGAACCAGACGAATGTAGTAACAAGCACACAAGGGACGGACGCCGGGCCGAATCTGGCGCAGACGGCTCCCGACCAACCGCAGCAGCACCGCATGCGTCGGCGTGTCTGGGGACTTGCAATATTCGTCGCCGCCTTTATGGCAGTTATCGTTTATTACGGGATTCATTCTCGTGTCTCTGCCGAATCGCGCTTACAAGCCAGGACTGAGCAAGCTGCGATTGCGACTGTCACCGTGACCCAGCCTAAACGGACAGATCAAACCCAGGAAATTGTGTTGCCTGGAAACACACAGGCTTTTACCGATTCGCCTATCTATGCGCGTACCAGCGGTTATTTGAAGCACTGGTACGTGGACATTGGAACCCGCGTCAGGAAAGGCGAGCTACTTGCCGAGATCGAGACGCCAGAACTCGACCAGCAGTTGCGCGAGGCGCGAGCGCAATTGGCCACGGCGGAAGCAAATCTCAACTTGTCGCAGATTACGGCAGAGCGCAACGAAAATCTGCTGAAGTCGCGCGCGATTTCCACGCAGGAGCGCGACAATGCGGTGCATTCCTATGCTGCGAACAAGGCGACAGTGCAATCGAATCAGGCGAACGTGGCGCGACTGGAGCAGTTGCAGTCGTTTGAAAAAATCCGCGCTCCTTTCGACGGCGTTATTACCGCCCGAAGTACTGACGTAGGCGCCCTGATCGACTCCGGGGCCAACGCTGCCAAGGAACTCTTCCACATCGCTGCCATCAACAAGCTTCGCGTGTATGTTTCGATTCCGGAAATCTATTCGCGGGTGGCGCTTTCGGGGACGGTCGCCGACTTGACCCTTGATGAATATCCAAGGCAGATATTTCACGGCACTCTTGTTCGGAACTCAAACTCCATCGATTATTCCTCGCGCACTTTGCTGGTAGAGGTCGATGTGAACAATCCAAATGGCGAGCTCCTGCCGGGGGCGTACGTCCAAGTCCATTTCAAGCTGCCCGCAGATGTTTCCGCGGTTGTGATTCCATCGAGTGCTCTTTTGTTCCGGAAGGAGGGCCTGCAGGTAGCCGTGGTTCGGAATGGGAGAGCCGAGTTGGTGGTAGTAACGCCTGGGCATGACTACGGCGGTAGCATGCAAATACTGTCCGGGATTCAGGCCACCGATGCCGTGATTCTCAACCCTGCCGACTCCCTGACTAGTGGCACGCCTGTGCAGATCGCTCAGGCGACGGGAGGTTCGCGGCAATGAAGTCCGTCTCCCTCTTCTTTCTTGCGGTAACGTTGACGCTGCTCGAAGGCTGTGCGGTTGGACCGAAATACGCCAAACCCTCCATTCCAATCGCGCCCGCGCATACATTCAAAGAACTCGATGGATAGAACGCTGCCCTGCCACGGCAGAGGTCGCGAGTTCGAGTCTCGTCGTCCCCGCCAGCTTTTTCCAACTTTGCATCTTGAAATTCAACAGGAATCTAAGCGGATCCTTCGGCTTCGCTCAGGATTTCGCCTGGCGGCTCCCGCTTCGCTCACGCCGCCATGACGGCTCAAGTTCGAGTCTCGTCGTACCAACGTTGAAGTACGAACCGGGAACGATCGTGGCTGAGGGAGACCTCGTGATCGTGCACGGGCGGTTCAAGGTTCCGAATCTGCCGGCTCAACGAAGGTTGTGACGTGTGCAGTTTTCGCTCTGGTGCCATCGTCCGACTTCCTGCCTCGGCGACCGCGACGAAATAGCGAAGATGTCGTAATTCCATTCCCACTCCCATGCTTACACAGCATTGCTCCCAGCTGAACAAAGTATGCTTCAGCGACGCTCCCGCGAGCTAAGCCTCGCCATCCAATAAGAGGGTGATCTGAGCTATCCCGGAAGCAGCTTTTGGCGGACGTTCAGTCATGCCTGAGCTGCATGGGTTCAGATCAAGGAGGTAGTAGCTATGAGTTCACCAGTTGTTTTAATTACCGGCGCGCTGACCGGCATCGGTCGTGCCACGGCCCTGGCCTTCGCGCATGAAGGAGCGCGGGTCGTTGTTTCCGGTCGACATGACGATGAAGGCCAGAAGCTAGCCACCGAACTGCGCAACCTCGGCACTGAGGCCGAATTTGTGCGCACCGATGTGCGGCATGAAGAGGAAGTCAAAAACCTCGTCGACAAGACCATCGCTCGTTTCGGTCGCCTCGACATTGCCGTCAATAATGCCGGCACCGAGGGCACTCCTGGTTCGGCTGCCGATGTAACCACCGAGAACTATCAAGCCATCTTCGACACAAATGTGCTTGGTGTGCTTCTGAGCATGAAGTACGAGATTCGGGCCATGCTTCCGCAAGGCAAAGGCAGCATCGTTAACATCTCGTCTTCGTACGGCAAAGTCGGTGGGGCGACCGCGGCGGTGTATGTCGGCAGCAAGCACGCCGTGGAAGGCATCACGAAGTCTGCGGCCATCGAACTCGCCGGCACAGGCGTTCGTGTCAACATCGTTGGCCCTGGTCCGGTGGAAACGGGAATGTTCAATCGCTTTGCGCAAACGAAGGAAAACAAAGCAAATTTCCTCGACGCACAAGTTCCTAACAAGCGCATCGGCACTCCCGAAGAAATTGCAAATGCCATCGTGTTCATTGGCTCTGACAAGGCATCCTACATCATCGGTGCATCCCTGGCGGTCGACGGAGGAATGACCGCGGACTAATTCTGGGCCGCCTCCAGACGGAGATTTCTTATGAGTAACTACACCCACCAGACCGCGCCGACCCAATTCGTTGAGGCGGCAGGCATTCGCTTTCGCGTACCGTCGCTTCGCCAACCGCCGCTTCGGCGTAACGATCGACATCCCGCTGCTCTTCTTCGTGCACTTTACCGGAACCATGGATCACCGGAATCCCGCGTTGACCGACGGATTTCCCCAGGACCGCGAAGTGATCTTGTTCAACAACACCGGCGTCTCCAATCCTAGCGGTGAAGTTCCGACTTCGATTGAAGAGATTTTGGCAAGGTGATTCTGCAGGACGGGGAAGGCTGCCTCGAATCTGCGAAGTGCGCGGATGATCAACAAGCAATAAATATCAAGTGGAGGAAGGTGTCAAATGGCTAACGTAGTGAAGAAACACAGCATCTCTTCTGAGCTAGCACAGAAAATGGTGAATGCAGCGGTGGCGAAAGCCAGAGAACTTGGCGTCAGCGAGAATGTAGCGATTCTCGATGACGGCGGCAATCTCAAGGCGTTCAGCCGGATGGATGGAGCTCCGATCCCGACCATCGAGATGGCGCAGAATAAAGCGTACACGGCTCTGCTCGGCGTCTCCACGCAGGATTTTTTCAACTTTATCCAGGGCGACCCGTCGCTTTTGGCCGGCATTCCCACGCTTGCGCGTATGGCGGCGTGGGGTGGAGGGTTTCCCATTAAGGTGAACGGAGAAATTGTCGGGGCGATCGGGGTGAGCGGGGCGCCCACGGTGCAGAACGACGTCGATTGCGCGAAAGCAGCCCTGGCGCTCGTATCCGATGCGGTGCCTGTGGGCTGAGTTGGTAACCCGAGTCGGCGGATACATGGCGCGAAGAACCCGTCTTGGAGGATGTGCAGCCAAGCCGATCATCGATCATCACGAAGGACGATTAGAACATGAACACTGAGGATTTTGGTTTTGAAACAAATCGGTTTCTGGATGAAAACGACATCATTGGTACGGTCACGACCAGCGCTGCGGCCGACTGATGACGATGCCACACAGGAAGAGGAGGTTTTATGAGAGCGGACATTGTAGCTGGCGCGGTCTTTCCCGATTATGAACTGACCGATCACACGGGCGAACGTCGCAAGCTTTCCGACCTACAGGGGCCAGATCCCATGATCCTGGTGCTTAGCCGGGGAGGATTCTGCCCGAAGGATCAGCGCCAGGCCGAGGGGCTGGTCCAACTTTACGGCGAGATGGAGGTTGGTTACTCCCGCCTCGTCACCATCAGTACCGACAACATGCTTGCGACGAATGACTACCGCAGCGGCGCTGGCGCGCATTGGACCTTTTTATCCGATCCGGGACGCAAGGTTCAAAAGGACCTCGACATTGCCGAGTACACGGATCCCGAGCACGACCCGATGATCCCGCATGTCATCGTCCTCGAACCTGGTCTCATCATATTCAAGATCTACAACGGCTACTGGTTTTTTGGCCGACCGACCATCGAAGAGCTTCGGCAGGACCTGCGTGCGGTGTTGAGGAAATGCCGTCCGGACTGGGACATCACCAGGCCGGAACTGAAAGCCGCTTGGAAAAACGGTGAACATGACCGCTTTTATCCCTATGACAAGACCGTCGCGCAGGTGTTTCGGGGCGGCAGAGGATTTTGACAACCTCTTTGCGACAAACGTCCGCAGCCCGTTCTTCTATGGCAAGACTTACGGGCAGGTGTTTCGAGAGGAAACGTAGTACGGCCCCGGGAGCACGAGGGGCGCAGCCAAAACTCGAACAAGGCGCGTGAGAGAAGTTCATGCAAAAGTGGGGGTAAAGGATGGTTCAGCAAAACAAAACTGCACTGGTGACGGGGGCTTCCCGTGGAATCGGACGAGCCACAGCGTTGGCGCTGGCTGAGACGGGTGCACATGTATTGGTTCACTACGGCCGCTCCGCCCAGGAAGCCCAGTCTCTGGTCGAGAGTATCCGCTCCAAGGGGAGCCGCGCGGAGGCGATAAGGGCAGACCTCGGAACTCCAGAGGGAGCAAACCTACTGGCAAAGGAAGTTCGCTCCATCGTCGGCAAGCAATTGGATGTGCTCGTGTCCAACGCTGGAATCTCCAAGGCTGCAACTATCAAAGATCACACGGTAGAGGATTTTGACAATCTCTTTGCAACGAATGTGCGAAGTCCGTTCTTCCTGGTGCAGCAACTCCTGCCCATTCTAGGTGAGGGCTCGAACATCATCGTGATCTCTTCTCTTGGTGCCCACGCCGTAGTCGGCAAGCCGGGTTTGGACAGTCCTTCGATCCTCGCCTATGCCTCAACCAAAGGAGCATTAGAGACTCTTGTCAAGAACTGGGCTGCCATTCTTGGGCCCCGATGTATCCGCGTAAATGCAGTCGCGCCCGGTGTGATCGACACGGACATGTCGAACTTCACTAAGACTGAAGCAGGTCGCGAAGCCACTCTTGGGATGCAAGCACTAAAGCGAATCGGCAAGCCGGAAGACGTGGCAGATGTAGTCGCGTTCTTGGCTTCGGACAAGGCGCGCTGGATCACCGGTGCCAGTATCCCCGTGAACGGTGGATCAAAGCTTTAGGAGGAGGGCTGATATAGCAATGAATCGTACAGTTGAGTCGAAAAACAAAGCTCTTGTCCTGGAAGCGTTCGATACGCTATTCAACAAGCGTGACTACGGGGCTGCCGAGAAGTTTTGGTCGCCTCACTACATCCAACACAGCGCGCATATCGCTCCCGGTCGTGAGGGCCTGTTCGATCTCATCAAGAGCCTTCCGCCAACGTTGAAGTATGAACCGGGAATGATTGTGGCCGAGGGAGACCTCGTGATCGTGCACGGGCGATTTTCGACCTTCGGCCTCCCTGTGAACTGGATTGCCGCAGATATCGTGCGCATTCAAAACGGAATCCTTGTCGAGCATTGGGACGTCATTCAGGATGAAGCAACGGAAGAACAGTCGGTAAGCAAGCGGCCCATGTTCGGGAACACATTTCCAAAACGCCCTTAGGACAAGGATTCCACGCGTTACAACCAGTAACACCATGGCTCCTGGTGTCATCATTGGTAAGCGCGCCGCAGAGATGCTGCGGGTTAAGCATCGTTTTTAAAGTTTTGACATCAATAGGTCACGGACTCTATAGCGCCAGAAACATCAGCGCAACATCTCCGCCGCCGTGAGCGCATAAATCGCCGCGCATTGGGCAATGTTGCGGATGGGAACGAACTCGTTCGGTCCATGGGACACGGTCAGCAATCCCGGTCCGTACGCGAACGCGGGAATGCCGTAGGCCGCATAGAATCGCGTTTCGAGCAGGCCCGGACACATCTCGAACACGGGTTCTTTACCGGTTAGGCTGGCTATGTGACGCGAGAGAATTACGCCGAGCGGATCTCGCGCCGGAGTTGCCGCCGCGGGTTCCTCCTGAAGCGTCTCGATTTCGAAACCCTCAAGCGTATCGCGCAATCGGAGCTTTTCTTCTTCGAAGTTTTCTTCGGGATTGATGCGTCGGTCAATCGTAAAGGAACAGAAATCGGGCGTCACGTTGAAATTTGTACCTGCCTCAGCCCGCCCGCCGAGCATCAGAATGGATTTTCGCGCCGCCGCCGGAGCGATGTTGTATTGCGTTTCGCGAAGCTCCACTTCCTTCTTGATGTCGAGAAGTCGCGCCATTGCCGGCACCGCGCGTTCGAACGCATTCACACCTTCGAATTGCCGGCCGACGTGCGCTGCCTTCCCGCGCATGGTGGCGCGCAGCGAAATAGCTCCGCGGTTGGCGTTCCAAATGACGCCGCCGGTGGGCTCCGGCGTTAGCATGCCGGCTCCGTCTCTCCCCAGCAGCCCGCGCGCATCCAGATCGCGAGACCCTTGTGGACCGGCGGTTTCTTCATCGGGTACCAGCACGATTCCTATACGGCCGGTTTTAAGAATCCCTTCATCGCGTGCCGCGGCCGCTGCATGAATCATCGCTGCCAAACCGCTCTTCATGTCCGACGAGCCACGACCGAACAGATTTGCGCCTTCGACACGTGGCTGAAATTGATCGCGGTTCTGCGCCGGAACAACATCGTAGTGGCCACTGAAATAAAGCGTTCGCGGGCCAGTTCCGGCCGATGCGAGTACACACGCGCCTTCACGTCTCACATCATCGAAGCCGAGCCGGTCCAATTCGTCGCAGAGAGTGCGGGCGCATTCCTCGTAGTGATTCCCGGGCGGATTCTCCGATGGAATCGCAATCAACCGCTTCGTAAGATCCAGCATCGCCGGCTCGGAGAGCCGTTTGCTCAGTCGGGAGGAAAGCTGCTCAGTATTTAGGGTTACCACTTGGCTAGATCCTTTCGTGTCGAATCGCAAACCATTCCCGCCCAATGATGCCACAGCCGGATGTCGTGCGCGCGATGTCTGAGTCACGCCTAAGTTTGACGCAACGGCCCGCCCGTCGATCATGGGCAACGCCCACAACGGGCTTCGCGGCTTACGATGGAATCGGGCTATGGAGCAGCACGCTCAGCACGGTCATCGGTAACAACATCGGCGGCTTCACGATCAATGCTAAGAGATACGCGCAAATTTATCTCGACCCATTGACAACCCACGACCGTGTCGTGTGCGCCGAACCCAGCGATACGCTCCTCAACCAAGGGACAGTCAGCATTGTCAATGGATGCCGGCAAGCCGCAGCAACGTCGGATGCCGCACCGAAGATTGCTACTCCTGCCGGTTCCACCGCTAAGCCTGGCGTCCCGAAACGAAAGCCTTGGCTTCGCTAGTCATTGCAGAAGTATCCTAACCACTCAAAGCCCTGGAACCCGCAGTTTAACTTCGCGAGTCGTTGGCCGACTAGAAGTTGGCCACAAACGGGCTTCGGGGATTGGTACCGAAAAGTTCCGGATTGCTCCCGGATCACGGGCCAGCTCGGGAGTTATCGGGCGAATCGTGAGCGGCCGTTAGACGCGCCAATTAGCTGAGACGCGGTTCGTAGAAGGCACGGTGTCTCGCTTCTGGAAGGGGATGACTTTCCCCTTTTCTTCGCCTATGATTGCCGGTATGACTGGTCTGAACTTAGGGCTTCCCACCGCATGGGTCGTGAAGTGCAAAAAGTGCGGCTGCACCATCAATTGCCGCGCTATCGACCCTCAGACCGAACATTCTCAGCCTGATAAAGCCGATCCGCCGCCGCACGACTCTGTCATTGTGGCCTGCTCGTGTTGTTGGGCCGCCTATCGCTATAACCCGGCTGAAATATTTAAAGGGCCACCCGGTCCGAGTAGCAACTGCTATGGCCGGGGAAGGCCTAATAATAAGGATAAGAAGGATAAGGAAGAGACTAAGCCCAGCGCAGTCCTTCTCATCGCAGCGTCTCTCATAGCCGCGGTGCGGCTGAACCGGGAAGAGATCAAGCCATCGCCGGCGGTCCACTCGAAGATCGCAGACAGCATCCGCTTGGCTGAGATGATCCAGGCAAGACTACGAGGGTGAGGAAAGACGTGTCTATCGGCCGCGGCTACTACGTCTCCGCACTCCGCCAGGAGCTAATCGCCCGAAACACCTCATACGCTTCCCAAAACTTCTTGCCGCACGTCACCAGCTATGGCGAATTGCCGGTGGTGGTCTATCAGCAGTCGGAATGCGGCCGCCACCACGGGAACTTCATCTCAGCCAGTTATCGAGCAATCGTAAGAAGGCCACATTGGCGCAAACGATTGCAGAAAGTGCATAGCCAGGGCCGGCACTCGCTGCCGGCGAGGGATGGGCCGTGGCGCGAGCTCGATTCTTCATTGAGTTCAGACGCGCTACTGATGAACATCTTCTGTTACCCCGGCGTTACACGGAGAAAGGACGTTTGCAGAATCCTGGGACTCGAACCTGGAAACCTCCCCGAGTTTGGATTCATGCCGCGGGTGCCGTTACTCAGCAAAGCAACAGAGCGGACCGAAATTGATATGAAGCTCGGAAATATGCTTTTTGAGGCAAAACTCACGGAGGGCGATTTTCAGATCCAGCGTGCGGAACTCGTCGAGCGATACCGAGATCTTAGAGACGTATTCGAATCTCGCCAACTTCCAAGGGCCATGAGGAAATACGTTTCGTATCAGCTCATACGCAATGTGCTTGCAGCGCATACGCTCGACCTCGATTTCTGCACACTCATCGACGCCCGCCGGCCTGACTTGATCGACGACTGGTACGGCATTGTGCGCTGCATTCGATCTGCAACCATACGCGCTAGATGCAAGGTGTTGACATGGCAGGAATTGAGCGTTTGCTTGCCCGCTGCCTTGCAGAGTTTTCTTAGCGTGAAATACGGAATCCTGCCTGCTGGCTGAGATCTGGCAGAACAAAGAGCATCCGTTTGAGTACCTGCTCACAATTGGCCTGGGGCCAGAATTTAATATTGTGACCAGAGAATTGTGCGCAAAATCATCCACATCGACATGGATGCGTTCTATGCTTCGGTCGAGCAGCGGGACAACCCGGACCTGCGCGGTAAGCCTGTAATTGTCGCCTGGCAGACCAAACGTTCTGTTGTATGTGCTGCTTCGTACGAGGCGAGAGCTTTTGGAGTGCACTCAGCCATGGCAGCAGTACAGGCGGAACGCTTGTGCCCCAACGGGATCTTTGTCCCTCCAGATTTCACACGCTACCGCGCGGTCTCGCGTGATGTGCGGGAGATACTCAAGCGTCATACGGACCTCATTGAGCCACTGTCGCTGGACGAAGCGTACTTGGACGTTACAGAAAACAAGACCGGCTTGCCAACAGCCACGCTGGTTGCCCGCACGATTCGTGAGCAAATTCGACAGGAGCTGATCTTGACAGCCTCGGCCGGTGTGGCGCCGAACAAGTTCTTGGCAAAAATCGCCTCTGATTGGCGCAAACCGGATGGGCTCTTCGTTATCCAGCCTGAGGAGGTAGATGCGTTTGTGTTACCGCTGCCGGTTCGACGCTTGCCTGGCGTGGGTAAGGTCACAGGAGAAAAGCTCACGAAGCTCGGAATACAAACAGTCGAAGATTTGCGAGCGCTGGACTTGGCGGCCCTGGAGCAGCACTTTGGTCGCTACGGTTTGCGCCTGCATGAGTTCGCTCGAGGCGTCGACAACCGTGCAGTCGTCTCTGACAGGCCTACACAATCCATTTCCGTGGAAGATACTTTTGAGCGCGACGTGCAGTTGACAGATACCGAGCCAATGATCAGGCGCCTTGCAGAAAAACTTTGGTCTGCCTCGCGCAAGGAATCACGGATAGCGCGCACAGTCGTCCTCAAATTGAAGACAAGCGAGTTCAAGATCCTGACTCGCAGCCATACGCCGGACTCGTCGCCCAGTTCTTGCGAGGAATTGACCAAGATCGCCCTGGCTTTGCGGGAGCGAGTGGATCTTGACCCGCAGCAACGCTTTCGGCTGGTTGGCGTTGGCTTGAGTAATTTCCGGGAACCTGAAGCTTCTGCCGCACAGCAAGCGCTGTTCCAGTAACCGCTGGGAACAATGTGAAGCGCATTCCGAGAGCCAAAACGATTGAAGCAAGGAGTGCTAAGCTCCATCGACAAATTAAAACTCCCTAATGATTCGCCTGCCATTGTGCCTTGACACCTGCCATACTCACTCTACATTTTGTTTCCATCAAACTCCTTCTTGAGTTTATACTTTTGGTTCCCCCCGTTCCCAAAACGCAGAAGTTATAGTTGCGTTCACACCGCCGTGTAAGCGGCGCCTGACGCCATTTTGGTCTCCCATGATGATTTTTCAAAGACGGTCGGGTCAAATTGTTATTTTCCTAGTCGTTACGATCCTGGTAACTGCGACCGGCCTTGTCCTAACCGGCCTGTCCGCACATGGTCCTACTTGGTATTTATATGTTGCCTATATCTTGATTTTTCCCGTTCTCATCGTCCTTCATTTGTTCGAGCATCATGAAACTGGTATAGGACTGATCGTTTTGATTGGAATTCTTCAAGCAGCATACTGTTTCGCAATCGGCACAATCGGGAAATGGCTTATTTCTAGATTACGACCTGCATCAACGAAGATCACGACGAAATAGAAAGGAAAGACCCCATGAAGCGCCACTTTAAGATCGCCTTGACCCTCGCGGCCATTCTGGCCGTTGGTTCGGTAGTGTTCGCTTTCAAACCAGCAATCCATGCGGACATCACACGCGAGCAGCTTACAGCTACTTCAAAGACCGTTTCCGGCAAGACCTACAACTTTACTGATAAAGCAATCGCCGAAATCGTGAAAGCCACTACGGATACAGACTAGCCAGGCGCAACCGAGCATTGCCACTCTCTTTCCTCCAGATCACAAACTGGTGCCGATATCGATTCTTAACGTCACGGATCCTGATGGTGACCCTGTATCGATAACCATTACCGGTATCACTCAGAACGAACCCACGAACGGCCTGGGTAGTGGCGATACCTGCCCTGACGGCCAGGGAATCGGCACCGCATCGGCGATGCTGAGGGCGGAGCGCGATGGCACTGGAGATGGACGGGTGTATACGATCTTCTTCACGGCATCAGACGGCCGAGGGGGAGTGTCGCCCGGCTCAGTCCAAGTCGTGGTGCCGCACAACAAAGGTGAAGCAGTAACCGCTCCGGGCGGTTCGGTCGACTCTACGGTCTGCACTTCTCCGTAAATGTAGTCCGTACTCACAATGGTGAATGACTCATTTGTACTTTCAGCCGATCCAGGCTAATACAGCCCCCTTCTTGATTCGGGAAAGGGGCTGTATTTTTTTGTCCGCAGTTTCGAAAAAACGCTGGCGCTCCAATTACATGGCCTGCCGATGTCCGCCCAGCTCCTGCGAGGAATTGACCAAGATCGCCCTGGCTTTGCGGGAGCGAGTGGATCTTGACCCGCAGCAACGCTTTCGGCTGGTTGGCGTTGGCTTGAGTAACTTCCAGGAACCCGAACTCTCCCCTGTGCAGCCTGAGCTTTTCGAGTAACCGAACCGTTCAGCGTGCGGCTACGTCTGGAGCCGTTGTCGCGTTTCGTCGCAGCCCGGCGACAAGACCACCTCCCGCACCTCCCAACAGTTTCAAACCATGAGCCACGAGATATGCGAAAGGCTCGGGACGAGCAAGAGTTAGCCCCACGTACAGAAGCGTAGCAACGACTCCGACCAGCAGACCGTGCAGGACGAACCGTGATTCGAGTCGCCGCCCGATCCCAAGAGCGAATAAGAAACACATGACCAGAGATGCCGCTGGCGCGGCGTAAAGTAGGGCATGTTGGCCAGATAGCCTGTAGACAGGAATCACAACAACAAAGACAGACGCTTCAGCCAGTACACCAGCAATCAAGACGCGTATCCAGTGAATTCGACCCGAAGCGCTCATCCACAATCTCCCTTCATTGATGTCCGAGCTTACCACTAAACAATTGGCAGAAGGGCACATGCGAATATGCTCATTTCCGAAAGGGCTGAAGCAAGAGGCAACATACTGAGACGGTCAGTTTTGTGAACCGCGGATGAAAAGAATCCTGACCGCAGCTGCGAGTTCAGAACTGCCGTAAGGGCTAAGGGGACTCCGCGATGGCAGTCGATCCCGGACAACTTCCACGGAATTACCGCCATCCACCAAGCAGTTGGCTGCACCGTAATCCGGAAGTGTCCGCGCAAGGAAACGCTGAGACCTCAATGGATTCGCAAACGGAAAGCTCTGACGGGACCGGCACCACGCCTCCCCCGGCTGCCGAACGATGGCGACCGAAGGCCAACCCCTGGCTGATCGCGACCGTGGTCTCTATGGCGGCCTTCATGGAGTTCCTCGACACGAGCATAGCCAACGTTGCGCTACCCTACATAGCAGGCGATCTTGGCGCCAGCAACGACGAGAGCACCTGGATTCTCACCTCTTACCTCGCTTCCAATGCCATCGTGCTGCCGATCAGCGGGTGGTTCGCCGGTTTCTTCGGACGCAAACGGTTCTTTATGCTTTGTGTGGTGCTCTTTACCGTGAGTTCGCTGTTGTGTGGTATTGCGCCGAGTCTCGGCACCATCATCCTGTTTCGAGCTTTGCAGGGAGCTGGCGGAGGCGGCCTGCAGCCCATGGCTCAGGCTATCCTCGCGGATACTTTCCCTCCCCAGCAGCGCGGCCTCGCGTTCGCCCTTTTTGGAATTGTCGCTGTAGTTGCACCTACCATAGGCCCAACTCTGGGGGGATGGATCACCGACAACTACTCCTGGCGCTGGATTTTCTTTATCAATCTGCCTGTGGGAATCCTGGCCCTGTTTCTGCTTTATCGACTGGTTGAGGATCCGCCCTGGGCGAAGCGTGCAGCGGCGGGAATTGCGAGGTTCGACTATATTGGCATCGGTCTGCTCGCCGTTGGTATAGGCGCCTTACAAGTGATGCTTGACAAAGGCCAGGAGGACGATTGGTTCGGATCGCGATTCATCGTAACCCTTTTCATCACGACTGTGGTTTGCCTCTCCTCGCTTGTCATTTGGGAATGGTTTCATGAAAGCCCGGCTGTTGACATCCGTTTGTTCAAGAACTTCAACTTCGCGAGCTCGAACCTCATGATCTTCGTTTTCGGCATCGTCCTGTTTGCCGCCCTGGTCATGACGCCCCAATACCTGCAGACCGTGCTGGGCTACACCGCCACGCTGGCCGGCCTCGTGCTCTCCGGCGGCGGCGCCTTGGTGCTGGTCGCGATGCCGCTGGTTGGGCAACTCACCACCCGGTTTCAGGCGCGGCACCTTATTGCATTCGGGTGGCTGCTTCTCGCCCTCGCCATGTTCTACACCACGCTCGAATGGAACATCGGCTTGAGCTTTCGTACCTCCAGTTTCTTGCGTGTGCTCCAGGTTGCCGGCCTGGGGTTTCTGTTCGTGCCTATCTCGCTGGCTGCCTACGTGGGGATGCCCCCGGAGAAGAGCAACAACGTTGCGGGACTGTTGAATTTCGCGCGCAACATCGGCAGCAGCGTCGGCACCTCGATGGTCACTACTCTGATTGCGCGACGCTCGCAGGTTCATCAGGCCTATCTGACCAACCACGTCACTGCTGGAAGTCTTAACCTTCCCGGCGCGGTTCAGGCTCTCGCCCAGCGCTTGAACGTTGCCGGCCTGGAAAGCACTCTGGCTCAGCGACAGGCCTATGGACGAATCTACCGTCAGACTATCGCGCAGGCGACTACGCTGGCCTATGTCGACACGTTTATGATTCTCGCTGTGGCCTCGGCCGTCATGTTCCTGCTTTCGTTTGCGCTCAAAAAGAACGAACCAGGCGGGGGTGGAGAGGTCGCTGTGGGGTGAAATATGGATACCATTCGCATTATCACGATCGATCGTGAATTCGGAAGCGGCGCCGGCGTCATCGCCGAAAAGTTGGCGGAACGGCTGGGCTGGAAGCTTTGGGACCAGCGGCTCACAGACGAGATTGCCTTCCGCATGGATTGCGAGCGGCGCGCCGTCGAAGAACGCGAAGAGCGCCGCGATCCGGCGTACTACCGTTTTTTCAAAGCGTTTCTGCGGGGAAGTTTTGAAGGCACCATCAATACCCAGCGCATGAAGATGGTGGATGCCGATTGCATCCGCGAGGTCGCGGAGAAGATTGTGAAGGAAGTGGCCGAAACGGGCGATTGCGTCATCGTTGGCCGCGGCGGCGCTTACTATTTGGCAGACCGGACTGACGCCCTGCACGTCTTCATCTACGCGTTGTTCGACGACAAAGTACGCAACATTCATGCTACCGGCAAGACCGAAGAGGAAGCCTTCAAACTTGCCCAAGAGGTGGACGTCGATCGCTCGTTCTTCATCCGGCAGTACTTTGAGGTCGATTGGCCGGAGCGCCAGCGCTACCACGTGATGATCAACGCCAGCATGGGTCAGGACGTTGCCGTCGACATGATTCTTGATGCGGTAGCGCGATTGAGTAGGCAGCACGCGTGACGTAATGGAATTCAAAATGGAAGGGGGATTTCCATGCTCCAATGCATCAGGCGGGGCACAATGAGGTGTTCCGCCCACCTGTGTGGGATCGCCTCTCTGGTCATTGCTGTCTCGTTTACCGGGTCGGCGCAGGCCCCGGCTGTCAGCGGGCAGACTGCTGCTCCCGCCGCCAGCCAAGCGTATGGTACCGCGGGCGCCGGCCAGGTCGTCACAGTGACTCCGACCGGCGGCCAACCCTCGCCAGGCACCGCACCCGGAGTCACCACGCAAGGCCCGTTTCAAGGGAGTGTTCCCACAGGAAAAGCCACAGGAACCGTTCTGCCGATCACGGTGAAAGACGCGCTTGACCGCGCGCTAAAGTACAACCTGGGCATCATCCAGAGCGACCAGAGCACCCGTGCCGCACGCGCGCAACGCTTGCGTAACCTCAGCGCCCTGCTGCCCAACCTGTACGGGCAGCTTCTGGCCAATATCCAGCAGGTTAACCTGCGAGCCCTGGGCTTGCGGCAGAACGTCATTCCCGGCGGTCGTATCCCGTCGATCGTGGGTCCCTTTGCGGTAGAGGACGTGCGCGGCTATCTGACCCAGGACGTCTTCAACTGGTCTTATATCCAGAACTTGAGGTCAGCCTCGCAGTCGGAGACAGCCGCCAAACTCTCTTACAAGAGTGATCGCGATACTGTCGTGCTGGTCACGGCCACCGCTTACCTGCAAGTGATCGCTGACATCGCCAACGTGGACTCCAATCAGGCGCAGGTCCGAACCAACCAGACGATCTACGATCGGAACGTCGATCAATTCGAACAAGGCACCGTCGCGAGCATCGATGTGTTGCGTTCCAAAGTGCAATTGCAAACGCAGCAGCAGCAGTTGATCGCCGTTCAGAATCAGCTCTCCATCGATAAGCTCACCCTGGCGCGGATCATAGGATTGCCCAACGGCCAGGAATTTGAGCTGACTGACAAAGTCCCCTACACCGAGCTCACCGGCATCACCCTGGAGCAGGCTCTCGCGCAAGCCTACGTAACTCGCCCGGACTATCAGGCCGCCAAAGCCCAGGTGCGGGCGGCCGAGCTGGCCTACCAGGCTGCGGCTGCCGAAAACTATCCCTCGCTTGGCATCAACGCGAATTACGGAGATATCGGGAGTCCGAACTTTGGAACTTCGCACGGGACTTTTACCGTCGCCGGCACGGTGACCATCCCTCTTTTCCTCGGCACGCAGGTACGCGCCGATAAATTGCAGGCCGACACTGTCCTCCAGAACCGCAAAGCGCAGCTTGCAGACCTCGGAGGCAAGATCGACGATCAAGTGCGGACTGCCTTCTTCAACCTGCAATCATCGTCGGAGCTAGTAGCAGTGGGGAGGAGCAACATCGACTTGGCGAACCAGACGCTGGTCCAGTCGCAGGATCGCTTCGAGGCCGGTGTCACCAACAATGTAGAGGTAGTGCAGTCGCAGCAAGCGGTAGCGGCGGCAAACCAGTCGTATATCGCCAGCCTTTACAGCTACAACGCGGCCAAAATTGCGCTCGCTCAAGCCATCGGAGTTGCAGAACAATTCGGGCTTGCATATTTAGGAGTGAAATGATCATGACTACAACCGAAACGCCCGTAACTCCAAAAGAGGACGAAAAAAAACCCAGCGGCCCGGGAGTAGGCCCCTCACGAATTCTCAAACGACGCTGGAAACGGAAGACTGTGATGATCTACGGAATCGGGGGCCTGATCGTTGTGATTGTCGGTTTTCTCCTTTACCGCTATTTCACGTCCTACGAGAGCACCGATGACGCGCAGATTGATGGCTACATCTATCCCGTCAGCGCCCGCGTGGGGGGGTACATCACACGGGTGACGGTGGACAACAACCAGTACGTCGAAGCCGGCACGGTGCTGGCCCAACTCGATCCCAAGGATTTTGAGGTGGCTGTCGCGAACGCCAAAGCGAAACTGGCCAATGATCAGGCGTCCGCGGCGTCTCAGGGAATCACTGTTCCGATCACCTCGGTGAGTACGTCCAGCACGCTCTCAACGGCGGACGCCGATCTGCTCAACGCGCAGGCCGGACTGACTGCTGCTCAAAAACAGGCCGACGCCGCCGAAGCGGCGTTGCGCCAGGCCGAAGCCAACGACTTGAATGCCCAGGATAGCGTGCGCCGGTATAAACCGTTGGCGGAAAAAAATGAGATTCCACAACAGCAGTACACGCAGGCGGTGCTGACCCAAAGAGCAACGGCGGCGGCCGTGGCTAACGCTCGATCGACGGCGGCAGCGGCCGAAGACACGGTGACGCAGGCGAGAGCCAGAATCGCGACGGCTGCGGCCTCTGTAAAGAGTGCCCAGACACGCCCAGAACAGATCTCCGCGCAAAAATCGCGCGCGGATGCCGCGGTAGCCCAGGCCCAAAGCTCCGCGGCGGCACTGCAGCAGGCGGAATTGAACCTGCAATACACCACCATCGTCGCCCCGAGGAGCGGGCTCGTGGGACAGCGGTCGGCGCAACCCGGACAAAACGTGGCCGTGGGCCAGCAACTGATGACCATTGTTCCGCTCGACAGTCAGAACGTCTGGGTCACGGCGAATTTCAAAGAAACGCAATTGAAGCACATGCGGCCGGGACAGCCGGTGCGAATTTCCGTCGACGCCTACGGCCGAACTTACAACGGGCATGTTCTCAACATCGGCGGAGCAACTGGATCGCTCTTCAGCCTCTTACCCCCGGAGAATGCCACAGGGAATTACGTCAAGGTTGTACAACGAATCCCCGTCAAAATTGTTTTCGAAGCGGGACAGGATCCAGAGCGTCTTTTGCGTCTCGGAATGTCTGTGGAACCCAAGGTCAGAGTCAGGTGAAATGCAGTAATAACGCTACGTCAATTTCTGATGCGGCGAACGCAGGTGGTGCGCCGAACACAAAGGCAGTTCAAGGCCACCTGCTGGAACGGAGATCTGAGCGATGACACGGCAAAAGATGATCTTCTTTGATGTCAACGAGACCCTGCTCGATCTCACCCCGCTGAAGGCGAGCGTGGGAGAGACCCTGGGCGGTCGCCCGGAGTTGGCCACAGTCTGGTTCACGACCCTGCTCCAGTATTCGCTCTTATGGTAAGGATCCTGTCATGAGAAGGAAGCGCGGTTAATCCTCGTCGCTGCTGGAATCGCATGCCCGACACTTACGATAATGGATACCTAGTTTGCAGGACCAATGCCAACGTCGGGCCTTCGCACAAACTTGAAAAAGGCGGCTGACCTTTAAGTCTAAGCAAATCCTTGCCGGACTAGACCAACGCCGCGACCTTCTTGTCGGTGGCTTCGCTCCTGATGGTCGTGGCGCTTGTGGCGTGCTTCGTCCCCGCCTATCGAGCCGCCAGGGTCGATCCCGTCAGGGTGCTGCGCCAGGCATGAGGAACCATTTGGCGTCCACTCGGTTACGCCCAGAACCCGTTCGATAAAGCACAGCACGGTGCCGATGTAAGGACGACGGGTCTTTCCTATGGACATCCCAACCATCAATTGTCGCGCCGTCGACCCTCAGACCGAACATTTTCAGCCAGATAAGGCCGATTCGCCGCCCCACGATTCTGTCATTGTGGCGTGCTCATTCGAGATTTTGTCCATGATCCTTCACCCGCCTTCAGTAATCTTTCGCCAGTGAGACCGCGGTCGTACCATCCACCGGCATGAGTGCCTGCGAAAAGCTGCTGCTGCTGTGCGCCTTGGTGGTGACTGCATGGAACGACGCCACGCGAAAGGTCCAGAAAGCTCCGGAGGGCCTGCTGTTTCCGCCCGCCGCATTTACCCACGCTCCCAAGCACGTACGGCAGCGGCTGGAGGAGATGCGCTGCCGCATTTTTAAGAAGACCAATTTGATCGAAGGAAGATTCGCATCAGCGAACCAGGACGACTGGGCGGCGATGTGCGTGTTTGACGGCAAGATCCAGCCCGTGGTGCTCTGGGGCGGAAAGACGCAGTGCGATTCCCGGCCTTCCCCGGCAAGGGACTACAAGGAATTACTCAGCGATCCGCTGCACGATGCTAACCTCGGAGCGGCTGACGCCAAAAGAATCGCACTGTTACACGACGCCGTTGGCGGAACTGAAGAAGTTCCTCCCATTACACACGCCGGCCTGGAAGTGGGCGACGAGCAGGCCTCGGTCATTTATTACTGCCGTGAAGGCAAGTGGATTGAACTTACTGGCGACGATTAAGTACGTTCCTGACTTAGAAGGCCGAATCGCCGGGAAAAAGAACCAGCGGCTGGGCCGGGCCGCTGGCGGGTTTTCCTACTGGCTCGATGCCAGATTCTGCGAGTTGCAGCCCACGGTCTGAATGGTCTCTGAGCCTTGAATCGGCGTTCCGGCGAAAGTTGCTCCGGTCAGGAACAGCGCGGTGTCGTTGCAGCGCGCGCCAATCCGTGGCGAGGGGAACTGAACCACCAGATCGGGAAGGCCATCATTGTTTACATCTTCAAGGTGTCCTTTCCCGTTCAGGGGTGTTGCTCCTCCCGTGCCGAAAGTCAGCGAGGCGGGATCGACCGTGCCCGCGTCAAAGCTGGGGGTGCTCAGGATTGCCACCGGCGTCACGCCCTTGTCCCTCGGATTGATGGGCACAGGCGCGGGCGCCATTGGCTTGATCGCGATGGCAACGGGAATGAAATTTACAGGTCCTGTCGTGGTCCCCACCAGTGCCACATTGAAGAAATTGCCCAAGCTGGCGGCACAATCCGTCAGCGCGTTCTCAGCGTTGACTTCGGTATCAAACAGCACATGCACGTAGCCCCTGGCGAAAAACTTTACCGGGCCTGGCGGCTTCGGACTCTGGAATGAAAACCCTGATACCGATGTGCCCGGCTTGATCTGCGCCACGCCCGGAGGAATGGAGCTGTCATCAACCGCATTCGGGTCATCGGCCACCAAAGTGGCTGCCCAGTGAATGGTGCTTCTCTTTTTGAATAAGCCATGCGACCAGCCGTGCGGAGACTGCACCTTGGAAGGCGCGCCGGCAACGTCGATCGCCAGGTCAGAGATTTCCTGATTCGCGCCTGCGCCGTTGGCCAACGTGTAGTTGTATGTGTACAAGTTCGTGCTCGAACTAAACGAGGTGGTCGAGGTGATCTGCGGTTGAACCTGGACCGGAGCTGCCGGACACGGAACAGGCGTCTGCGCCGCACTGAAGCCGGCAAGGAACAACATTGTCGTCATGAATGCATATCTCTTCGACATATTCAATCTCCCCAATCTTTCGTCTCTAGTAGCCATCCCGCAAATGCCAATGCCGCGATGCCAGATCACATGGGGGAAGGGCGCAGCCGTCGAAGCTCTCATTAGGCACGGGCATGGAAAATCCGGCATCTTCGATTCCAGCCGCT
>Ga0209648_10000164_pt1 | contig 47057 bp, 48 predicted proteins | sample GraSoi2013_115cm_FD_185830 | JGI IMG/M metagenome (GOLD analysis project Ga0209648, IMG submission 185830) | Grasslands soil microbial communities from the Angelo Coastal Reserve, California, USA - Sample 9_17_2013_115cm (SPAdes) (version 2) | ecosystem: Environmental > Terrestrial > Soil >... | reverse complement strand
TGTTGGACATTGAGATGCCGGAAATCAGCGGCCTTGACGCCTTGAAAACTCTGCGCGAGCACTATTCTCCGGACGAACTGCCGATCATCATGGTCACGGCAAAAACACAGAGCGACGACATTGTTACGGCACTGGATTTAGGGGCCAACGATTACTTGACGAAGCCGATCGATTTTCCTGTCGCGGTGGCTCGGATAGGTACTCAGCTGTCACACAAAAAAGCGCAGGAAGCATTGAAGGAAAGTGAAGAGCGCTATGCCCTTGCGGCTCGTGGCTCAAACGATGGCCTGTGGGACTGGAGTCTTTCGGCCAACACTGTGCATTTCTCCCCTCGTTGGAAGGCCATGTTGGGCTATGAAGAAGGAGAAATCGGAGACAGACCTGGAGAATGGTTTGACCGGATCCATGACGCGGACCGAGAACGAGTCAAAGAGGAGATTGCCGCCCATCAAAAGGGATTGACCCCGCATTTCGAGAGTGAGCACCGCGTGCTGCACAAAGAAGGTAGCTTTCGTTGGATGCTGAGCCGCGGGGTCGCCGTCCATGACGCTTCCGGAAAAGTTTTGCGCATGGCCGGGTCGCAGACCGACATAACCGAAGGAAAAGTCTCCGACCCACTGACGGGCTTACCAAATCGGCTGCTGTTCATTGACCGGGTAGGTCGGCTAGTCAAGCATACGAAGCGCCACAAAGACCATTTGTTTGCGGTTCTCTTTATGGATCTTGATGGGTTCAAGATGATCAACGACAGCATGGGCCACCTGATTGGGGATCAACTCCTGCTTGGAGTAGCCAACCGTTTGGAGAAGTGTTTGCGGTCATCGGATACGGTCGCGCGTCTAGGGGAAACCTTCACCGTCGCGCGTCTAGGGGGAGACGAATTTACCGTCCTGCTCGACCATATTAAAGATCCGAGCGATGCCAAGGGCGCCGCTGACCGCATGATGAAGGCTCTGGCGGCGCCCTTCATTTTGGGTGGGAAAGAGGTGTTCACGTCCGTGAGCATCGGAATTGCGCTAAGCACCGCAGCCTACGAGCTACCGGAAGATATCCTACGAGATGCGGACACCGCAATGTATCGGGCCAAGTCTCTGGGCAAGGCCCGTTATGAGGTGTTCGACGCGGATATGCGAGCCAGTGTGATGGCTCGCTTGCAGTTGGAGACTGATCTGCGTCACGCCCTCGAACGGGGAGAATTTCGCAATTTCTATCAACCGATTGTTGCGCTCGTTTCCGGAGAAATTGCCGGCTTTGAGGCTCTGCTGCGATGGCAGCATCCAACTCGCGGCCTGCTCGGGCCAATTGAATTTATCCCAGTTGCTGAAGAAACCGGCCTTATACGCGAGCTGGGCTGGTGGAATTTGCGGGAGGCCTGCCGACAAATCAGTGAGTGGAGAGCAAGTTTAATTGCCCATCCTCATCTAACAATTAGTGTCAATCTGTCCGCCAAGCAATTTCTACAACCGAACCTGGTCGAAGACATTAGAAAGTTGCTGGGTGAACTCGCCCTTCCTCCGGAAGCTTTGAGGTTGGAGATCACGGAAAGCACGGTGATGGCAGACCCTTCGACAGCCGTGGAGATGTTGCAGCAGATTAAATCCTTGGGTATCCACCTGGCTATCGATGATTTCGGCACGGGATATTCTTCATTGAGTTACCTACACCGTTTTCCCCTCGATACCTTGAAGATCGACCGTTCCTTCATCAGTGGCATGGGGGACGATGGAGAAGGTATGGAGATTGCACGGACCATTTTGCCAATGGCCAATAATCTCCGGTTGGATGTAGTTGCCGAGGGGGTAGAGACAGTTCAACAGGTTGCCTTGCTGAAGAAACTCCACTGCAAATATGGCCAGGGATATTACTTTTCCAGACCGCTGTCCGTCGAGGGGATCGCGGCATTATTGGCAGGAGATCTGAAGTGGCAAGCGTGCGAGCAAACCAAGTAGCTCAACAGATGTCAGCACAGGGAGAACATGAACGGAGAGTGCCGCTCGGCCGCAGTGCAAAAGCCTTAACCGCTGAGCTGTATAACGTATTCTCCGCTCTCCAAATTTGTCGATAGACAAGCTCTTATGAAACTGGCTTGGCAAAACATCGTTCACGACCGGTCTCGCTTCTCGGTGACTGTGCTGGGCGTGTCCTTTGCTGTGTTTCTGATGGTGTTTCAGGGAAGTCTCCTGGTTGGGTTTTTGCGGGCGGCGTCCAGGCTTATCGATGCCAGCGACTCAGATATCTGGATCACAGCGAGAGGAGTACAGGCTTTCGAATTTGGAACGACTGTGGAAAGCAGGGTGAGGGAGATGGCGGCTGGGGTTCCCGGGGTAATGGAAACAGGCCGCGTCTGCATGGCCTTTGCGGTCTATCGTACGCCGAAGGGAAAGCAACAGGTCGTTGCCCTGGTCGGAGCAGACCCCAATGTAGGAAAGCGCTTCCCGGTTCCCAATGTGCCCGAGCTGGCTGGAGAGATATCCCCCGACGCGGTTCTCTACGACGTGAGCGACCGGGATCTGATTGCGGTGCCAGCATTGCCCACTGAGGTTGAAATTAATCGTCACCGCGCGAGCATTGAGCGCGAGATCCAAGGTCATGGTGCATTCCTTGGCGTTCCTTTTTTGTTTACTTCGTATCCGAACGCCATCCGCTACCTGGGTTTCAGACCTAACGACGCCATGTATGTGGTCTTGCGAGTTAGCAAGGGCTCTGTTGTTGCGGATGTTAAACAAAGCCTGCAGGAACGGCTTCCGGAGGTCGACGTACTCACTCGGGACGAATTCGCTCACAAATCTCGAAGGTATTGGACGATAAAGACCGGAGCCGGCGGCGCGATTCTGACCGCCGCTGTTTTGGGCTTTTTGATCGGACTGGTTGTTGTTTCTCAAACCATTTACGCGAACACGATGGAGAACATCGAGGAATACGCGACGTTGAAAGCCCTAGGAGCGCCCAAGTCGCTCGTGGCGCGCATCGTTCTCACCCAGGCCTTGCTCTGCGGGGCAGTCGGCAGCATCCTGGGACTCTTCACAGTGATTCCAGTCATCGATCACACGAAGTCACTGATTCCTTGGATCTACATGCCCTGGTGGTTGCCCGCGGTTATGATCCTGCCAAGCATGACCATGTGTTCATTGGCATCTATCGCTTCGGTTCGGAACGCTCTTACCGTGGAGCCTGGGAGGGTATTCCGTGCCTAAAAGTCGCCTCATGAATGCCGTCTGTGAGGACTCAGCGGAACTTGCTTCGAATGCAGTCGAGGTAGATCTGCTGAAAAGTCCGGCCAATTCTACGGCTTTAGCCACTGAGGATCAGTTAGAAGCCGGTCTCACTGTCCATGAGGTAGGTTCTAGTCATTTTCTAGGAGTCGAGGGTGCGAGTGTCTCCTTCGGCAAAGGGAATGCGCGCGTTTTTGCATTGCGCGACGTTTCACTCATGTTCGAGCGCGGAACTCTTTCCTTGGTCATGGGTCCTTCGGGGAGCGGGAAGACGACGTTGCTGTCCATGCTTGGCTGCTTATTGTCGCCTGACGAAGGATCGGTGTTCGTGGATGATGCTGTCGTGAACAAATTAACCGAAGCAGAGAAGACCGCGATTCGCCAAAGGAAAATTGGCTTTGTGTTCCAGGCATTCCGCCTCTTTCACTCACTCTCGGCGATCGACAACGTCGCACTTGGTTTCGAACTTCGCGACCCCAAGCAGTCGCAGCGATTGGAAATGGCGCGAAAACTGCTCGACCAATTCGGCCTGGGTGACAAATGCAACCAGGAGCCCAATGAACTCAGTCCGGGAGAAAGGCAGCGCGTCGCCGTTGCAAGAGCGCTTGCGGGTAACCCTCCGATTCTTCTTGCGGATGAGCCGACCGCATCTCTGGACGCTCAAGCTGGAAGGAATATCTGTGAAATCCTCAGGAATCAGGTTGACGAACATGGAAGAACTGTTGTGGTCGTGAGCCACGATCCGCGCTGGCGGGAATTCGCCGATCGCATAATCACTCTGTGTGATGGCCAAGTAGAGCAAGAGGAGAACGACCTATGACGGCCCGCAGCAGATGGGCCGTTGGTGGCTCCGTGATTTTCTTGGTCACCCTGACTGTCGCGTTCCTGGGCAGTACCCGGAACAGGAACTCGGCGCAGGCTCGCGGGATACCTTCCGATAGTGCTGGTGCTACTGTTGCGTTTGCCTCTCCCGGAAGGGTCGAGGGAGCTTCGGAAACCACGCAGGTAGGGGCCGCCGCGGATGGCATCCTAAAGGCCGTGTACGTGAAAGAAGGTGAGTTCGTTAAACGAGGGACATTACTCGGCGAGATCGCCTGTGACGACCTGCGACCGGCGTTACAAACTGCTATGGCAGAAGCCGATTCCGCCCGCCAGGCCCGCGCCCGACTTTTGCGAGGCGCGCGTGATGAGGAGAAGAAGATAGCGACTGAAAAGACCGCCGCGGCCCGGGCCACCTTTGAAGAAGCCAAATCACGGCTGAACATGCAGCGGGCTCTCTACCAAAAGGAGCAGATCTCCCGGGCCAGTTATGACCAGGCTGTCCGCGATCTCGGCGTCGCCGAGGCCAACCTCCAGGCGGCACTTCGTACTGAGGAGCTACTTGCCGCGCCTCCACTAGAGGAAGACAAGGCCCGAGCGGATGCAGAGGTGCTTGCGGCGGAGGGTCGCGTGCGCACAGCCCAGGAGCGGATCGGGAAGTGCTCAATTGTTGCCCCGATTGATGGAACCGTATTGAGGGTCTACGCCAGGCGCGGCGAATCCTTCAGCACAGTCACTCCCCGCCCATTGTTCAGTCTCGCGGATACTTCCTCTCGGCACATTAAGGCAGAGATAGACGAAAGAGATGTAGATAAAGTGTCGGTCGGACAAAAGGTAGTTATCCAGGCAGACGCTCTCGACGGAAAGAGGCTCAATGGGTCGGTCGTGAGAATATCAGCAATGATGGGTAGGAAGAGCATCTCCACGGGCGATCCATCTGATAAGAGCGACCGCGATATCTTGGAGGCGGTGGTCGGCTTGGAGGACAACACTCGATCATTGCCAATAGGTCTTAGAGTTACAGTGCAGTTTTTGACCGCCAGCCCGTTGAAAAAATAAGAAGGACTGTCGCGAATGGACCCGGTAGCAGCTGGAGAAAAAACGGGTGTTGCTGGGGCGCAGCGGAGTAAGCTCTCTTTGCCCCTACTGAGCCCAGTGTGGCTAACATTCTCCAAGTCGCGTACTATCGAGGCCCGCTCTTAACCCGGGCACGAATGCTTGAATCCCGCGGGCATCATGTCACATCCGTGATGGGCAACGATGAAGCCCTTAGGTTGGATGCTGCGGTGATTGCAGCTGCTGATTCGATTGTAATCGGCTTTTCTGCTCCATATCCTGTGCGAGCGGCCATGATTCACTGGTTCAAGGAACTTTATCCCAATACCCCGGTCGTCGCCCTGCAATTCCACAGCGCCGAGAGCTTCCCCGAGGCCGATGGCGGGACCGTGTCCGACGACCCTGAGGCTTGGCTAGCAGCAGTCGCGAATACCCTCAAAAAATAAGGGTAAGCGTCTAAGTACTACTACCGGCAGCGTCGAAAGTTTCCGAGCGCCCCCGACGTAAACATTTACTCCTTGGCTAGAATGCCGCTGCCAATCAACACCGGCAGTTTGAGCGGCTCCTCTCATGGAGGAAAGCTGGTGCATGGGAATTTCCATCGCGGCCCATCTCCTCCAGCGTTTCGATGGCCGGGAACTGTGTGCCCGTTCTCGACGCGACTGAGTTGCCGGGAGAGTTGCGGAAGTATCGCGGAAAGAGAAAGTGAGTTAGTTCAATAAGTTAGTGGTCGGGGCGCCGAGATTTGAACTCGGGACCTCCTGCGCCCAAGATCGTTTGCCTTGCGTCCGGAAGAACCACACGTTTGAAGATTCGTTTAGACGGACGAGCAAGTGAGGTAGTGCTAGCCTTGGTGTCTTTGGTGTCTGTTCGAGGCTGAAATTGGTGCTATTCATGCGGAAAGGTTGAAAGAGTTGATACAGGCGAGACCGTAGAAATCGCCAACGTTCATGCGGTTTTCATGCATGTTGCTGAAAAGATGGTAGGATGGCGAAAGCGGCTAGGTGAGTATCCCACCCTCTCCGCCAGAAAGCCCCTTCCCCAGGTTTCATGATTTACGCGCTGTTGAGCAGGTCCGCCAACTAACATTCGCGAGCCTAGCTGCGGAGTGCTTGCTCCGCCTGCCACAAGTGGCGCCGGTTGTGCGCTGCAATGAGCACGAAAGCGGAGTAAGCGTTATACTTCATCTTTTCCGCAAAAGGCGAAGCGAGCTTTACTCGATCAAGCGCAAGCCCACGGGCAGAATTCAGTTTCTCTTCCAGGGCCCTGCCGAGGGCTTGGAATTCTTCCAGCGCCTCGGCAGGATCCCTCACTGCTATCGGTTGAAAGGGAGGGCTAGTGGGTAGCCGTAGCCGCGAAGGTGGCTCCAGCCAGTATTTTAGGATGTGCGCATTCAGGTTCAGATGGAAAGAGCCGTCGCTCAAAACCTTTTTCTCGCGCAATTGCTCGATGGCAGAATCAAGGAGCGGAAGATAAGCGCGGTTGCTCAGGTTCAAGTGTGCAAGGCACTCCGCCGCCGACCAGCGCCCTTGCGCGGGATGATGTTGCAGTTGTCCAGTCGTATGAGAGTTGAAAATCGAGTGAGCCTGCCGCAAATTCTCGCGCAATTGATCGAGAAGCGAATCGAGCTGGTCAGTGCTAGTGGGCATGGAGATTCGACGCGTCCGGCAGTCTAACAGGTTGTGCCTGGCTATTCAGTATGGACGCCGCAAAGCAACATCTTCCTGGAGGACATTTTGTCACATCGAGAAAAGCCATCCATGTCGGGCAACTGGCTTGGCAAATGGGCGCTGATCACCGGAGCCAGCGCGGGCATCGGCGTGGCGCTCGCCAAAGAGTTGGCCATTGGCGGAACGAAGCTGGTCCTGACGGCGCGGCGCAAGGACCGGCTCGAAGAATTGGCGCGCACACTTACCGCGACCTACAAGATCAGCACTGAAGTTTTCCCCGCGGACTTGGCTGATTCGAACGCCCCGGAACAAATTTTCGCTTTTACCAAAGAAAAAGGCATCGAGATCGACCTGCTGATCAACAACGCCGGCTTCGGGAAATACGGCGAATTCCATTCCATTGAAAAGCAGCGCCTGCTCGACATGGTGCAGGTGAATTGTCACGCGGTGGTTCACCTGACACGGCTTTATTTGCCGGAAATGGTCGCGCGCCGCCGCGGCGACATTCTCATTCTCGCCTCGACTGCTTCGTTCCAGGCCGTTCCTTATATTTCGACTTACGCTGCCACGAAGGCTTTCGATCTGCTTTTCGCCGAAGGCCTCGCCGAAGAAATGAAACCTTACGGAATCCGCGTGTGCGCCCTTTGCCCAGGCTCGACCGAAACCGAATTCCACGTCGTTTCCGGCCAGGAAAAATTCAAGCGCAGTGCGGAGACCGCCGAAAAAGTGGCCCACACCGGGCTAAAAGCCCTGGCGGCCGGCAAAAGCTACGTTATTTCCGGACTCGGAAACTATCTCGGCGCTCACGGCGAGCGGCTTGTCCCTCGCCGCTTCGTAACAAAAATTGCCGCTGGCATGTTCAAGCCGAACAAGGAATAAACGACGTTATCTGGCCGCACTTTCTAATGATCGTGAACGGGTGCTGTTGCAACTCCTCCTTTCTGAGGACGCTTCCTCGACACTGGGAAGCCTTCGCCCGCGTCTAACCCATTGTGAAAACAAGGACTTTCAAGCCCTCTATCCCGGCGACTCCTGCGAACGGGAACTTTTCCGCGCGCCATCGGGAATTGATAAGGGCACGCGCGCAGAACGTCGTACCAGGGGAGATGAGGATCGCCGAGCAAGAGAGAGACGACGTTCTGTTGCGGCGGGCCGCCAAGGGCGATGAGGAAGCTTTCACGCTCATCTACCGGCGGCACCAGGCGGCGATGTATCGCTTTGCCCTGCGCATGACGGGAAATACTTGGGCTGCGGAAGAAATTGTGCAGGACGTATTCATGACTCTGATGCGCGATCCGAAAAAATATGACGCCACGCGCGGAGCGCTCGGCGCATTTCTTTATGGGGTGGCGCGCAACCGTGTGATGAAACACCTGGAACGATTGCCGCGGGAAATCTCGCTGGAAGAAAAGAACGAGGACGGCACGGGCTCTGGAATTGTTTTGCAGGATGCGTCCACGCCGGCGATTTGGGCTGAAAAGCGCGAGCGCATGCAGCAGGTGAGGGCGGCGGTGCTGGAATTGCCCGTGGAATTTCGCGAAGCGGTGGTGTTGTGTGAACTGGAAGAAATGAGCTACGAGGAAGCCGCGCAGATGGCCGGATGCCCCATTGGCACAATTCGTTCGCGGCTGCATCGCGGCCGGGCTTTGCTGATGGCCAAACTGGAAATGCTTCGCGGAGTGCCGCGGCGCGCGACCGCGGCACGCTGAAGGGTTTTGTGTGATGCAAAGGAAGCAACAAATGACGTGCGAAGAATTTGAAGCGATTGGATTGGGCGCGGAGCGCGACGAATCGTTGAGCGAAGTTGAGCGTGTGGCCGCGCGCGAACATGCGAGCACTTGTTCCCGGTGCGCCGCGCTGCAGGATTCCTGGGATGCCGCAGGGGTCGAACTGCGCGCGTTCGCGGAAGATACCGCCATGGCGGAGACGCCCGCGCGCGTGGAGATGCGTTTGCGCCAGGAGTTTCGCACCCAGCACGTGACATTGAAAGTGCGGCGCACGGCCGTGATTGCGGCGTGGGCGCTGGCGGCCGCAGCCGTGTTTGCGGGCGCGGTTAGCTGGGTAAGCTGGCGCAGGGGCGGGCAAAGAGAAACGGCGAAGCAACTGAAATCTGCGCCAAGCGTAACGAATTCCGCAGAAAACAACGCGGGCTCCGTGCCCAACACTGGAGCGCCGGTACAAGGTGCAGGCGCGGTACAACAGCGGGGCCCAGCAGGGGCTGCCGTTTCCCAAACCCTTGTGGCTGAAAACGAACTGAGCGGCTTCACGTTTTTGCCGGGAGCCCTCGTCACGGATACGGATGAAGCCGCGATCCTGCGCGTGCGCCTGCAACGGGGTGCGCTCGGTGCGCTGGGCTTGCCGGTCAACGAAGAGCGAGCCGGTGAATGGATCCAGGTGGATTTGCTCGTCGGCGATGATGGATTGCCGCAAGCGGTGCGGCTGCCGCAATAGTGCCGGCGCGAGCGGCGGACGTCGAATTCGGGAGATAGAGATGAGCGCGGCGGCGTTGTGGGAAAGAATGAAGACCGTGGTCCGCGATAAGGAAAATCTCAGATGGAATCTTTGGACGATCTTGCTGAGGCGGATGAAAGCCGGAATCGCTGAAATCGCCACGGCAAAGAGTTCGCAGCAGTTCGGGAGAGAAGAGGAGAAGGAAAAATGAAACGAGAAGTTAGATGGATGAACGCGGTATTGGCGGTTGGCCTTCTTGCGTGCGCAGGAGCGGCGAAGGCGCAGGAAACACGTGAAGCTCCACCTGCAGGCCCGGTGCTGATCCAGGGAGGCATGGCGGCCGGGGTTCAGGAAGGCCCAGGCCCGGTAACGATCCAGGAACACGTTGTGGGCGAGGGCGACGCATTCTTTGCGGATCACATTGAGCTGCTCGGCTTTGGCGGATTGCATGGCGGGAAAGTGGTGAAGGGAGCGCCGTTCAGCGCGGTCTCGGTTTCGGAGACGACGCAAACGCTGGCGGACGGCAATCGCATCGTGCGGAAGACGCAAACGAATCTGTATCGGGACAGTGAGGGCCGGATTCGCAAAGAGGTGACGCTTCCGGCGATTGGTCCACTGTCGGCTTCTGGGCAGCTGCACTCTTTCATACACATCAGCGATCCAGTAGCGGGGACGGCCTACGTACTGGAGCCGGACCAGAAAATTGCGCGGCAGATGCCTGACCACATGGGCATGGGAGCGAAAGTGAGAACGAATGGCGGACCAGGCGGGCCCGGCGCTATGCTGTACCGCAAGTCCAAAACTGGATCGCCGAATGCAAATGCGACAACCGAATCGCTCGGCACACAATCGATCAATGGCCTGAATGCCACAGGGACGCGGATCACGCGAACGATTCCGGCGGGAGAGATCGGGAACGAGCAGCCGATCACCGTCGTGTCGGAGCGGTGGTACTCGGCCGACTTGCAGATGGACGTCAAGAGCACGCATTCGGATCCCCGGTTTGGAAATACCACCTACACGCTAACGAATATTCAGCGGACGGAGCCGGCGGCGTCGCTGTTCGCGGTGCCCTCGGACTACACCATCGAGCAAGGCCATCGAGGAAAATTCCTGACGACTTTGCCTCCTCCGCCTCCGCCGCCGGAAAACTGAGTCTTTGACGTGTAGCGATCTTCTCTCCTGAAGACGGTGCGCCCTTTTCGCAGCAGCCCCCATCGCTGCGGAAAGGGCGTTGCCGTTTCTGAGGCATGGAAGTAGGGACGTAAGGAAGTATGAAAAACCGTGATTCGTGCTCCGTGACCCGTGGAAGACGGAGCGGAAGAGGTTGGCAGTCCCGATGCTTTGGCCAGTGAGAGGAAAGAGAGCGGTAGGCATACCCCACCCCCGGGTGTTTTTGTGCAAAGAGTGCGGAATCGCTTGAAAAGAAATGGGTTGCGTCTCCGCTCAGTGCAAAAGAGTGCGCAAGTGTATGAAAACAAAGGAAGGCTAAACCCTGTGGAATAAGGAAGATGCACACTCTTTGCAAGTATGGCAAGCAAAGGACTTATGGGCGTTTCTTGTCTGCCACGGAGCAATTTGGGCGAGCACACGGAATTTGAAGGATTTAGAAGGACTGCACGGCCGGTGAGCATGGCTTGCGGAGCACCCTTCCTACAGCGGGCAGGCAGAAGAAGAGTGCCGACTTAAGGGCCCGACTATAGCACATCCGTACAGTATGTCAATGATTACTTATAAGTGGTTTGGATGCTGTGGGATAGCGGGGATGATTAGAAAGTAGTATCGGGGAAAGCAGCAGAAAAACCCGCACTCTTGAAAATTCACAAGGGATGCGGCACGCGGCGTTCGAGAGTCCCGGCAAGTCCGGACGAGGTTAAGGCCGTCGTGCGCCAGCGCCAAAGATAAGGTTGAGGTTTGCAGCCTCGGCGAATGCGCGGAAGTCCCGGTCGCGGGTGATGAGGGAAATGCCTTGGTCGATACAGCTCTGGGCGATCAGCGCATCGCCGAGACGCGCTCTGCGGCGCTTTGCGAGCACCTTCGCACGCAACGCGCCGGCCCGCTGCCAATAGCCAGAGGCGACCTCGATCAGAGGTACCTCTGAAATTGTTTTGGCAACCGCGGAAGGAAGGCTGGGATCACTTGAGAGCTCCGTGAGCACAACGGGCACCATTACCACTTGACGATCATCCAAGGCACGATCGAGCAGCCGTACGTCGTCACCGCTGCTGCCATCGAGAAAGGCAACCCAGCTACTGGTGTCGGCAGCGATCACCGGTCGGCCTTTAGCTCTGCCGCCGTGCGCGAGAAGCGAACCTTGCCTCGGAGTTTGCGCAGGCGAGCATAAGTCCGCGAGGCCGCAACGAGTTGCAGCCCGGCACGGACGGTCTGGGTGACACCAGTACCACTGGCTTGCTGCGCCTTTTCAAGAAGCGCCAGCGGAACCTCTACTGTAATCTTCCGCGCAGTATTCATAATGCCTGTCATTATACCATATTCGAGGCCAGCATCGGATATGGTGTCTCGGCGCGCCCTTTGAAAATCCACAAAGGATGCGAGACCCAGCTAGCGAAAAACAGCCCCACTCTTTCTGCAGAAGGCGCAGAAAGAGTGGGCCACCGGCCTTTTGCGATTGGAGATAAAAGGCGATACTATCGGCGCATGCCTGTGCCATGGAAACAGCACATCGTGAGCGATCCGGAAATCCTTCGCGGAAAACCGCGCATCAAGGGAACCCGCATTCCCGCGGGACTGGTGTTGGGTTATCTGGCGGCGGGCAAAACTTCCGCGGACATCTTGGCCGAGTTTCCCGATCTCACAAGCGAGCAGATTGCCGCGTGCCTGGACTATGCGCGGGAGCTGGCCGAATTTGAGGCCGTCATCTGATGGCCTTGCGGTTCCTGGCCGACCACTGTATTTCCAACACCATTGTTCAAACGCTTCGAGATGCGGCTCATGAGGTTGTGCGCCTGAGGGACGTATTACCGGTGGAGTCCCCCGATGCGGTTGTTATCGCCAAGGCTCAGGAAATAGAAGCGATCTTGCTGTCCATGAACGGCGACTTCGCAGACATCGTGACCTACCCGCCGAAGAATTACAAAGGCATCGTCGCGCTTCAAATGCGCAACCACGCCGAAGTTCTTGGGCAATTGATGGCCAGGCTCTCCGAGTATTTAAGGATCCAGCCTGCGATGGCGCACTACGGTGGGAAGCTGGTGGTTGAGGTGAACCGCATTCGCATTCGTGAATAGGGACGCCTTCCAGTAGCGAGGATGGATAGAAAGTAGTATCGGGGAAAGACAGCAGAAAAATCCGTATCGTTTGAAAATCACAGAGGATGCGACAACCGGCTAGCGAAAAACAGCCCTACCCTTTCTGCAGAAACCGCAGAGAGAGTGGGCCACCCAGAGGCGTTCTTGCGGATCGAGGGGCGGCTACCCGCCTGCTGATTACTTAGTCGCGGTGGGAAGCGGAACAGTCACCATAACCGCCGGGGTGTCCCGTGATTCCCGGCCGTCCTGCACAGGATAGCTGGGTGGATTTTCTCGAAGAATAGTGTCGCCTCCGATTAGAACCGAGGACAGCTTCGAGATTATGTCTTCCTCGTGGACAATGTGCTTCTTGTTCGTCCACTGGTTTTTTTGCTCCGGCGTGGCGTCATCCATGTCAACGATCCAAAGCTGCCTTGCGCCGCGCCCCCATAGAACTGCAGTGTTCAGCACAAGCCCACGGCAGGTTTTTGGCCCGCCGCCTAGTTGCAGTTTGAATTCGACTAAGTCGCCGCGCTTGTACCATAGTGCGTTTTCATCAATCACTCGCCACCCCTACGTAAATCTGTATTCCACATTGTCCATCAGGTTTTCGGCCATCGTACTGATAATTCCTATAAACCGTTTGGCTTCGTTGCTGCGGATGCGGATGCGTTCGCCTAATTGAACCTGAGTGTCGCCGCTTAGAGCCAAGTAATCGTGGTCAACTATGCCACCGCTGTGGATTAGGATGTGTCGCTTCTGAATCATCTTTCTAATGAACGGCAAATCGGAGTCTGGCACTATTCTTTTCGGCGTTGTAGTGTTGCCGGGCCACGTCAACAATCCGATATCAAACCATTGCATCAGCGATTCGTTGGCTTGCAACGGTTGTTGGAAATTCAATTCCTCCAACCGCTTTCTCCTATTCGGCGTCATTGGGAAATTGAGCAGCTTGACCCGCAGGTGTTTGGCTAAGTGTTCAAAATCCCCAACAATATTTTTAGTCATGTCTTCCCAAACAAGCCTCCGCGCCTTTTTGTCAGAAACGTCCTTATCTACATCGGCCCAACGATTCAGCATATTTTCAATGCGTTCACGAAACAGCTTTCGCGCGTTTGTTCGACCACATTGTGAGCAGTATCCATATTCGCCTAAGATGTCGGTCTCTCTATCGCAGCCTTGCTCGGAGCACCTGAAGTGAAATTGTTGTTTCTCTTCCGAATAGTGCCAAGCCGGATTTCGGTCGGTGATATCTGTTAGTTCTACGGCTGTATTCTTCTTTTCTCTAAGCGCCCGCGCGAATGCGTCATAGCAGGATGTGATGTATCTGCTCTGGTCCTTGGAAATGAAGGCAAGGCTTGGCGCTGCGACAGCGCAATAGGGGCAGTGCGTAACCTCCAGCACGTGATTGGTGCGAAAGTACTTCTGGCACGCTGGGCAATTTCTTCCCCACATGCCTTGTTCATCGGATTGTATGAACGTGAGCACTGACGGTTTCGGGTAGACCGGCATCACGCCTATGCCGGTTACTGGGACGATACTCAGTAAATGTCGTCCATCCATGCTCACGGCTACCTGATACAAAGCAGTGAAGCTGACACAAGAGACGTGAGAGGTGATCCCGCCGGTTGCCTCGTCGCAGAGGAATTCTACTTTGCCGCCCGCCGCAGGAATTTTGTCCTTGAATTCGCTCATCGGCTCGTAGGCCCGCTGACGGCCTGTGGGTTCTTTCTATCCTTTTTCCATTTGAGCCGCCATCTTAGGCGCGACATCATCCGGACGTACCACCGAGCCACATAGAGCCGATAGGGGCGACCCACGGCGTCATAGGCTTCCCACAAATCTATTCTTGAAAAATCCAAATCGCACGGAGGGATAATCGCCATCAAGCTCTTTCCCTCCGTCAGTTCATGGGGCAGTCGCGGATTACATTCTGGAATGACGATGTGCGTGTCGGGAAAGAGTCGCTGAGCGCCCACTGTGGTGATCGTAACCGGGCGGCGACCTTGGTTTGCCACGCGCACGATAGTCAGTCCTTTTCGTGCATACAGTGGGTCGCCAACAATTTCCATGTCTCTCTGGACGGTAAGTTTTATCCGCGCACGGTCACGAAAGAAATGCCACAGTTGCACACTGCCGGTTATCGTGGACACAACCGCCGCGTGCACAGCCACCACGCTGCCAGAAATCGTGACGTGAATGTTGTGCAAGGGCATTGTCCGTTGCGTAATCCGCTTTTTTACTCTTAGTCAACGCCTGGGCGCGGGAGTGTGGCGAACGGTGGATTTTGGCGTAGAATAAGGGCAGGATAGCGCCATGGCGAAGGCTACGATCACGATACCCCTGGACCCGGAAACGGCGCGAGCCTACGAGTCCGCTGACCCAGAGCAGAAACGGAAGATACAGGCGCTGCTTAGCCTTTGGCTGCGCGAGCTTGCTGCTGGTGAAAGTCGATCGTTACAGCAGGTGCTCGATGACGTTGGGCGGAAGGCGAAGGATCGAGGACTTACGCCAGAGATGCTGGATTCCCTCCTGAAGGGCGCGTAATTGCGCTGCGTCTTTGATACGAATGTCTTAGTCAGCGCTTTGCTCCTGCCCGATTCGAAGCCTCGCTACGCACTGAACAGGGCCTTGCGAGAAGGAAAAATACTGGTTTCCTTCGCGGCGCTGGCCGAGCTCCATGAAGTCCTAAGCCGAAAGCGATTCCGCCGCTATGTGGATGAGGAAGATGTTCGATCCTTTCTCGCGGCGCTGACGCGTGAAGCGCAATGGGTAGATGTTGACGTACAGATACAAGCCTGCCGTGATCCAAAGGACGACAAGTTCCTCGAATTGGCAGTGAGTGGGCAGGGAACGCACATCGTCACGGGAGACACTGACCTTCTGGCGCTGAATCCATTTCGGGGCATCGAGATTCTTCCTCCTCATCGGTTCTTGGAAATCAGAAAGTAGAAATCCGAAAAGAGAAGAGAGATTTCTCTCTGCGCAGGCCGACGCATTTCCGACCGGATCGGAATCTGCGATCGCAGGAGCGAACGCGGAAGAAAAAATCTGCGTGCTTCGTTCGATCCCGCAGAACCATCCGGGATGCACAAAACGCAAATGACGGCGGCGGGTGGTTGGCCGGATTGCGATAGACAACAGAAGAAGAAGTACTTAAAGTCGGAAGTTGGAAGCATTTTTTTTTGTGAGGTGATGAGGAGGGAAATGGGGACGAGCGATCCGCGGGCGGCGGCCAAGGTGCAGCCAGAGTTGATGTCCGGGGAGAGTTTGTACTGGGCCGGGATGCCGAATCGCGGAGTGATTTTTCATTCGGACGATTGGGCCTTGGTGCCGTTCAGCCTGCTGTGGGGCGGATTTGCGATTTTCTGGGAAGCGGGCGTAATGGGCTATTGGGGCAACGGTCCGCGGGGCGGGGGCGCTCCGCTTTTCATGAAGCTTTGGGGAATCCCTTTTGTCGTGGCCGGGCAATACTTCATTTGGGGGCGATTCTTGTATGACGCGTGGCTGAAGAGGCGGACGTATTATGCGGTGACGAATAGGCGCGTGATGACCCTGCAAGAAGGATGGAAGCGGAAAACCAGTTCGATGTATCTGAAGGCGATTCCGTCGATCGAACGCGAAGGGGCGATGACCGGAACATTGTGGTTCGGCACGAAGTATCCAATGTTCGCCGGACGCGGATCCGGAAAAAAGACGCGCAATATGAGCAGGTTCTATTTGGAAGACGTGCCTGTATTTGCCGACATCGATGATATCGACTCGGTCTACCGGCTGGTATGGGAGCTCCGCGAAAAAATGAGAAAAGAGTCAAATTCCGCTGCTCATAATGCACTGACTTATTCAGAACAGAAATAGTGAGAGGCAAGCCGATCTTTCGGCTCGGCCGGGGATACGAGGAGACGGGGGCGTTCAGGAATTACTTGCTTACGCATTAGACTTTGGCGTTGTACTTCGACACCCTTTTTCCTGCATCCTAAGAAGGAATCCTTCGAACTAGGAGAACCTGGCCATGGCAAACTCCGGTGTGCGGCACCCCTCGGGCGATACCCGCTTCTCACGCTATCTCGCCATTCTCTTGGTTAGCGCGCTGAGCCTTTTTCTTTCACTTCCATCGGTGCGCGGACAATCCAGCGGGGCTGCAACGGATGAACTGCGCAAGCTGAACGAATCGGCTGCGGCGCTAATCAAGAGAGTTTCGCCGAGCGTGGTGCAGATATTGGTGACGGGGTACGGACCGCTGGAAGAAGGAGAAAAAGGAAGCGCCAGCTCGGTGATCGGCAGGCAGCGGGCCATCGGCTCCGGATTCGTGGTCGACTCGAGCGGATACATCATGACGAACGCGCACGTGGTGAACGGAGCGCAGCGCGTGCAGGTGGTGCTGCCTCCCGCGATTGAAGAATTGCCACTGCGGGCAGCGCTTTCGACGCGGACAACGGTTGTTCCCGCAAGAATTGTCGGCGTGGCGCGGGATATCGATCTCGCGCTCATCAAAGTGGATGCGGAGAAATTGCCGGCGCTCGCGCTTGCCGACTACCGCAAGCTGGGACAAGGCGAACTGGTGTTTGCGTTTGGGAGCCCGGAGGGGCTGCGCAATTCGGTGACGATGGGAGTGGTTTCGGCAGTGGCGCGGCAGATCGACGCGGATTCACCGCTGGTCTATATCCAGACAGACACGGCCATCAATCCGGGAAATTCGGGCGGGCCGCTGGTGAACGTGAACGGCGAAGTGGTGGGAGTGAACACCTTTATCCTGTCGCAATCGGGAGGAAACGAAGGCCTGGGTTTCGCGATTCCAAGCAGGGTGGTCGAAGTGGCGTTCCAGCAATTGCGCAAGTATGGCCACCTGCACCGCGCAGAGATTGGCATTGGAATTCAGACGATCACACCCACGATGGCGGCCGCGCTAAACCTGCCGCGGAAATATGGGGTGGTGATTTCCGACGTGAAGCCGGGGAGCACGGCCGAAGCGGCGGGAGTGCAAGTCGGAGACGTGCTGGCGGGTCTCGATGGAAGAGCGCTGGACAATCTGCCGTTCGTGGCGTTTCATTTCTTGTCGATGGAGACCGGCGACAAAGTTCACCTTGATCTCCTGCGCGGGAAGGAGCGGTTCGCGCTGGACGTGAAAGTGATGGAACCGGCGCACGATATGGACCAAATCGCGGCGCTTGCCGATCCGGAGAAAAATCTTGTGCCGACACTGGGGATTCTAGGAGTCGAAATTGACAAGAAAATTGCCGCCATGGCGACGGACTTGCGGGACCCATTCGGGATCCTGGTGGCGGCGCGGGCAGCGGGCGCAGGCGTGGAAGTGCCGCTGACCGCTGGAGATGTCATTCGTACGTTGAATGGACAGCCGATGACGACGCTCGAGCGTCTGCGGAGTGCGCTGAAGGCGCTGGCTCCGGGAGCGCCGGTGGCGTTACAAATCCAGCGGGACCAGAAGCTGCTCTTCCTGGCATTCACACTCGACCAGCCATGACGGAAAGACGGGGCGATGCGAAGCGCCTCGGAGCGACCGCTGTTTTGCGCGGATCCTCGAGCTACCTAGAATAGGTCACTCGAACTGCCGGGTTTCCCCTTCTTAGTTCTGCCTGCTAGACTAGGACTAATCGAGGCACCCAATGACACACGCGATCACTAAGGATCCGAACATTCTCGGCGGGGAACCTGTCTTCCGCGGGACGCGCGTTCCTTTCAAAGTGCTAATCGACTATCTGGAAGGCGGAGACACTCTGGATCAATTTCTGGAACAGTATCCGAGCGTTAGCCGCGAACTGGCTATTGCTGCCATTGAAGAGGCAAAGGTAAGCCTTGTCTCACGGCTCCCATGAAGGTGCTGATTGATGAGTGTGCGCCAAAAGCACCGAAGACCTTCCTCACAAAACATGGCCACGAATCTCTCACGGTTCAGGAAGCCGGTTGGGCCGGGAAACAGAACGGCGAACTATTGAAACTGGCGGAAAATAATTTTGATGCGTTGGTAACGGTAGACACGAATCTCCGCTATTAACAAAATTTGGAGGGGCGCAGGATCGCTATTGTGATACTGCAGTCTTCTTCCAATCGTCTTGAGCACCTCCGCCCATACTTTCCGGCCTGCATCCAGGCCCTGGAGAGAATCAAGCCGGGTGAAATTGTTCAAATCGGCAGCACAGTCTGAGACCTCGCATCCCGTCTTCCACATCCATCCAAGTAGCGCGGTCTGTCCGGCAGGAGCCGGACCACAAAAATCGAGGAAGCCCGCCACTACAAGTGCTTGAAGAGGTGGGCGATTTTCTTGCCGGCTTCTTCGGTGTAATAAACGGTGACGTGCTCGCCCTTCTTGGCGCCGATGGCGGAGTAGCGGCCAACGGTCTTGCCGGTGTCCACGGTGGCGTGGCCGGCAACTTCGAAGGCTTCCTTTGTGCCATCCGCGGTTTTTACCGCGACGACTTTCGTGCCCTTACCGACGTCTTCGACGGTGCCTTCGGTGGTATGGACGGTTTTGTCGCCGAACCACTCGACGGAGTGGGCGGTCTTCTCGGTGCCTTCGACAGTCGAGTGGACGATGACGTGCCCGCCTTCCTTGCCAACAAGGTCGGCTCCCTTGGCGGCACCCGTGAGGCCGTGGACGGTAGTCTTTTCCGTGAACTTAACCGTTTCGACGGTGCCATCGGCGGTCTTTACAGCAATGGTTTTTGCTCCGGCATCGACTTTTTCGACGGTGCCGGTGATGACGTGGGTGGGATTCTGCGCACGGGCCACGGCAATGGCGAAGCACGCCGCGAGGAGCACGAGGGCTACCGGAAGCCGGGCTTGAAGCAAACGGGATTGCATAGATTCTCCTTGGAGTGTGGGGGCTGGAAGTAACACCTTACCAGTATAGTGAATTGCGAGGCTTTGGGACAGGGTTCTTCGATTGGATGGCAGAGGACGGGAGAGCTTGCTTCCAGAGCGGGGGTGTGGATAGAGTACGAAGCATTCCAAGAAGCAGCGGGAGCGGAGAGCAGATGGACGGGCAAACGTCCACGTACGAGCTCGTGGAGCGATTCAAAAAAGGCGACACGGGGGCCTTTAGCCTGGTTTTTCAGAAGTACCAGCGGAGGCTGGCAGTGCTGGTGCATTACAAGATGAGCGCGGAACTGCACGGCAAGATAGAAGTGGATGACATTCTGCAGGAGGTGTTCCTAGCGGCGGCACAGGACATGAAGCACTTCACGTATCAGTCTCCCGGGAGCTTGCTGGCGTGGCTTTCGCGGATCGCCGACCACGTGATCGTGGATGCTGCACGCTACCAAAACCGGGGAAAGCGCCGTGCGGAGGAGATGTTGCGATTCCGGTCAGAGAGCAATCCAACGGGGCCGGAGCCGGTGGATTCGGAGACGCCGAGCCGATTGTTTGCGCGCGAAGAGACAATGCAAATCCTGCTCAAGAGGCTGGATGCGCTTCCGGCCGAATACCGGGAGATGATCGTGCTTGCGAAGTTTGAGGGGTTGACAACGAAAGAGATCTCCGAGCGGGTGGGAAAACCGCGTGAGAGCGTGGCGCTCTTATTGCACCGTGCTTTGAGGCGCTTTCGCGAGCTGGAAGCCACTTCGGGATAACCATGGGCGGCGAAGACGAAAGAAACGATGCCAAGGCCGTGGGCGGCGGCGCGGAGCGCGCTTCGCAGAAGGAGCGCGAGCTTGCGGCAGCGTTGGCGAGGTATGTGGATCGCTCGTCACGCGAAGAAGAAGTGGACATCGATGAATTCTGCAAGGGCATTCCGGAGTTGGCAAAGGAATTGGGGCCGTTGCTGGAATCACTGCAAGGCATGGACGGACCAGATTCCTCCTTCCCGAGCGAACCAGCACGCGAAGCGACAGAAGAACTCCCCGATAAGCTGTCTGGCCACAAGATCCTCGGGGAGATTGGCGCGGGGGGCATGGGCCGCGTTCTGTTGGGCCTTGACGAGCGGCTGGGGCGGAAAGTGGCGATCAAGACGCTGAACCGGAGGTACCGGGACAACGAGAGCGTGCGCACACGGTTTATGCAAGAGGCTCGGGCGCTGGCGCAGATCAGCCATCCCAACATTGTCCGAATCTTCAGCCTGGGCCAGCCGGAAGAGACCCCGCATTTCGTGATGGAGCTCGTGGAAGGAAGTTCCCTAGTCGAGGCAGCACGCGCATTGACGCTGCGGCAAAAGGCGGAGTTACTGCAAAAAGTGGCTCTGGCTGTGGATTTTCTGCATGCGCACCAGATTCTGCACCGCGACTTGAAGCCGACCAACATTCTGGTGGGTGTTGACCTGGAGCCGAAGATTCTCGATTTCGGCCTGGCGCAACACATGGAGAGCGATAGCACGAGAGTGACGCACCCGGGCGAGATAATGGGAACTCCGGATTATTTTTCTCCGGAGCACACGGTGCCGGGCTCGCAATTCGACCCGCGCAGCGATGTTTTCTCGCTGGGAACAATTTTGTACGAAGTTTTGACGGGAAGCCTGCCGTTCCATGCGGAATCGTTTGGCGAACAGGTACGACGGATCCGCGAGGAACTGCCGATCCTGCCACGGCGACGGAACCCCGAAGTGCCCGGAGAGTTGCAGGACGTTTGCCTGAAAGCGCTGGAAAAGAAGCCGGAGAACCGCTATGCGTCGGCAAAAGAAATGGCGGATGACCTGGAACGATTCCTGGCAGGCGAAAAAGTGCATGCGGCGCCGACGGCTTATGCCAGCCTGATTGCAGGAAAGATCGAACAGCACATCGAAGAGCTGGAAGTTCAGGAACCCGTCGAAATCCTATCTGAATATGAATTCGACGGGTTCCTGAAGACCTACGGGCGGCTCATCGAGCGCGAAGATGCCTGGATTCTCGAAGCCCGCCGATTGACACTGCCGCAAGTGACGCTGTACCTGGGAGCGTGGATTCTGACGGTTGGGGCAGCGCTGCTATTCCTGTTTCAGTTTCCGCACTTGCGGGGGAAAGTGTCTGTTGCGCTGATCGCGGGCGTGGCCGGGATGACGATCTGGAGCGGGTTGCGAATCTGGAGAAGGAGCCAACTGCGCATTGGAATTGCGTTCCTGCTGACGTTTTGCCTACTCCTGCCCATCGTTCTACTGCTGGCGATGATCGTGTATCGCATTGCGGGAGTGCCGTCCCCGCACAAAGAGTGGGAATTGCTGGCGAATGTGCCGACGCCGTTCCGTAGTGTCACCAATGCGCAATTGTGGTGGGCGATCCTCCTGACACTGCCGGTTTGCGCGTGGTTGCGCCGATTCACGCATTCGTCGGTCTTTTCGTTAATGATCGCGGTGATGGGAGTCGCGCTGAGCCTGGCGACACTTCTGCGGCTAGGATGGCTGGAATTCGCAAAGGACAACCCGGGCTGGTTCTATTTCAGGATTCTGCCGGTGGCGATGATTTTCTTCGTCGCGGCATTTGCGGTTGAACGGTTGAGGTTCCCGAACGATTCGCGTTATTTCTATCCGATTGCGGTCGTTCTTACGTTGCTGGCGATGACTGGGCTCGCGGCTCAACACCACCCTTACCAGGAATGGCTGGAGAGGAATCTTCCGTGGACCCGCGGGCAGCTTGAATACCTCTTTATCGCGAATGCGGGAATTTATTTTACCTTGCAAGCCATTTGTGATCGATTCCCGTCCTCGCAGATGCGCGCGGTGGCGAAGGCCTTCCGGTTTGTCATTCCGGGGCACATCCTGACTTCGCTGTTGTTCCTCTGGTTCAATGCCTATGTGCAGTGGCAAGACAATCTGGAGGATCTGGCCAAGAAACGAGAAGCGCGGATTCTGGAATACCTTCTTCCCGCCGTAGCTTGCCTCTTCATCTTCGGGAGCATCCGCAAACAGATGAAGAATTTTTTTGTGAGCGGTATGGTTTTTCTGGCGGCCGGGATCGTTATGTGGCAATTTGACCTCTTTGAAAAGGAATCCCGGTGGCCCATCTTTCTGCTCATTCTCGGGGCGCTGCTAATGGTTGTGGCAACCCGTTACTCCACCATCAAGATGGCGGTTGCCCGGATGGTTCGACGGCGGGCCTGAAAGTCCGAGATTTTCTTCCGAGTTAGTGCAATTCCTGCCTAAGTTTGTCGCTATTCCTAAGTGAAGGGGAAAGATGGCCTGAAAGGTGCGCCTGGGATTGGCGCGAGACCCAGGCTCGGACCTTTGGGAGGAGTATGACCATGATTGGAAAGATTTTGGGATGGCCGCACCGAGGTGAATGGGTGATGGGCATAGCATTAGCGATGACCGGATTTGCCGCAGCCGGTTGCGATGATCTTGGAAATTCTTTCGTAGTCTCTCTCCAGCCGTTCTATACGAAATTGGATTTGGAGGCCGATCCCGGGTTAGCCGGAACGTGGAAGGATCAGGAAGGGGATGTGAGTTTCACGTTCGAGGAGGGGGCGAAGAAGGAGTACACGATGGTGGTGAAGGAGAGGGAGGGAGGACAGGAGACGTCAGGAGAATTTGAAGCCCATCTGATGCGATTGGGGGGCTCGTGGTTTATTGACCTCTTTCCCAAGAACACCAGCAGCAGAGGAGATGAGTTTTACCGCTCGTTTTCTTTCCGCGGGCATTCAATCGCAAGAGTAGAAGTGGGGCAAGACTCGATGAAAATGGCGTTTATGAGTGGGAGGTGGCTGAGCGCGCGGATTCGGGAGAAAAGCATCGATACGCCGCACGAAAAGGCGGATGGGTCGCTTTTGCTGACGGGAACGACCGAGGAAGTGCAAGAGCTGGCAAATTTGTATGCCAATGACGAGAAGGCATTCGCGGATCCTCTCACTTTGGAGAGGACTCGAGTGGAGGAGGATGTGCCATGATCCAAGCGCCATCGAAGGAGGCGCTGGGAATTTCGAATGACGCTTTGGATGAATTGCGTGGAAATAACTCAGCCGCGAGCGACCGGTTGGATAGTTGGAAAGAAATTGCTGTCTATTTGCGGCGCTCGGTTCGGTGCGTCCAGAGATGGGAACGGGTGGAAGGACTTCCTGTCCTTCGTCATCGGCACGCGAAGGGTTCGACAGTGTACGCCTACAGGCACGAAGTTGATCAGTGGTGGCGCGATGGGAAGACTGTTCTTAAGGAGGAAGTGGAAAATCGTGCGGACGCGACAAAACAATTGGAGCGTCTGGGCGCCCAGTGTGGCTGATTTCTAGCGCGTGGTTTGGATGCTCCAGAGAGCGTACGGATACCATCCATACCGCCCTTCTCATGTCCTTGGGTTGTTGATGATCGAGGTTCTTTGTGCTCCCTTGGCCTGACCAAGGCCCTTCACCTGTGGTAGTGTAAATTCCCCAAAATTGCATGCGAGGCTCTGATGCCGAAGCCGAAAGTGTTTGCGACGCACCGCTTGTTCGAGGCCGCGCGGAAAATTCTGCAAGAAACCTGTGAAGTGGAATACTGGGCAAAGCCGGAACGTCCGCCGCGAGAAGAAGTTTTGCAGCGCTTGAAGGACAAAGAGGGGCTAATTAGTCTGTTGACCGAAAAAGTGAACGAGGAACTGCTGAAGGCGGCGCCGAAACTGCGCATCGCTGCGAACGTGGCGGTGGGGTTTGACAATATCGACGTGGCGGCGTGCACGAAGCGCGGTGTGGTGGCGACAAACACACCGGGCGTGCTGGATGAAACGACGGCGGATTTTGCGTGGACGCTGCTGATGGCGGTGGCGCGCAGGCTGAGTGAAGGCGAAGCGCTGGCGCGTTCGGGAAATTGGAAAAACTGGGACCTGGATCAACTCGTGGGCACGGACGTGTGGGGGAAGACGCTGGGCATCGTGGGGTTTGGGCGGATTGGGCGGGCGGTGGCACGCCGCGCGAGCGGTTTCCAGATGAAGGTGATTTACACGGACGCGGTGCGCGCGGCCGCGGACGTGGAGAAAGAGTTGAAAGCAGAGTTTCGGGATATGAATGCATTGCTGACAGAATCTGACTTTATCAGCGTGCACGTGCCGCTATTGCCGGAGACGCGGAGATTGTTCGATGCGGCGAAATTCGACCAGATGAAGCGGACAGCGTTTTTGATCAACACTTCGCGCGGGCAGGTAGTGGATGAAGCGACGCTTGTGGCGGCGTTGGAGGCTGGGAAAATTGCAGGCGCCGGACTGGATGTGTACGAGAACGAACCGCTCATTCATCCGAGGCTGAAGCGGACGAATGTGGTGCTGGCACCGCACATGGCGTCGGCGTCGTTGGAGACGCGGACGAAAATGGCGTGTATAGCGGCGGAAAATGTCGTCGCATTGTTCAAAGGACAGAGGCCGGCGAACGTGTTGAATCCGGAAGTTCTGAAGGCACCATAAACGATTCTCCAGGCAAACTTCTAATGTCCCAACTGAAGCAGCTCGTTCTGCAAATTTTCCACGAAACGCTGGCGGCCATCGATATTCCCGCGACGATGCAGCGGAAGCTGCAACGCAAGGGCACGGTGCTGAAGTGCGGTGACGCGAGAATCGATCTGCGTGACTTTGAAAAAATGCGCGTGGTGGCGATCGGGAAAGCGGCGCAAGCCATGGTGGAAGGCCTGGAACTGGTGTTGTCGCCATTTTTGAGGATTGAGGGCGTGGTCTCCGCGCCGACACCAGCGCGGAGACCAGTGCCGGGAATGAAGTATTTCATTGGAGGCCATCCCGTGCCGAACGCCGAGAGTTGGAAGGCGGCGGAGGCGATTTTAGCGCTGCTGAAAAGATGCGATGAAAAGACGCTCGTTTTCTTTCTCCTTTCGGGAGGCGGATCGGCGCTTGTTGAATTGCCGCTTGATCCGTCGCAGACTCTGGAAGATGTGCAGCAAATGCACAGCGCTCTGGTGGCCTGTGGAGCACCAATCGATGCCATCAATACCGTGAGGAAACACCTCTCCGCGGTGAAGGGCGGGCGGCTCGCAGGGGCAGCAAACAAAGCGACAAAGGTCACGCTGGCGGTGAGCGATGTTCCGCTGGGAAAAGAGTCGGCACTGGCGTCGGGGCCGACGCTGCCCGACCCCACCACCGTCGCAGACGCGAAACGCATTGTCGCCGAGTACTCACTTCGTGAGAAGTTTTCACCGGCTCTGCAACACTGGCTCGACAAAAATACCATGCCGGAAACCCCGAAAGCCGATGCCGCTGCGTTTCGAAACTCGCATTTCCTGCTGTTGCTAGGGATGGATGACCTGTTTCATCCCGCGCATCACGCCGCGGAAGCGAAGGGATTTACCGCTTGCTGCGACAATACGACCGATGATTGGCCAGTGGAGAAAGCGGCGGAGTACTTGCTGGAACAGTTGGAGGCACTGCGGAAGGTGCACAATGGGCGACCAGTAGTGCTAATTGCGGACGGAGAAGTGAGTTCACCGGTAACGGGAAATGGAATGGGAGGGAGGAATTCCGCTTTCGTGCTGGCATGTGTGGAGAGGATCGCCGGAAGGAGGATTGCAGTACTGAGCGCTGGCACCGATGGGATCGATGGGAACAGCCCGGCCGCCGGAGCGATGGCGGACGGGGAGACGTTGACGCGGGCGCGCGGGATGCGACTCGATCCGGCTGAGGCTTTCCGGCGGAGCGATGCATATACGTTCTTTTCGAGGCTGGAGGACGCGATTGTTATCGGGGCGACGGAGAACAATCTCCGCGATCTGCGGATCTTGATTGCAGCGCCGTAAGAATTTCAATTCGAAGAAAAGACTTAACGCAGAGATCACGGAGAGCGCAGAGTTCGCAGAGGAGAGAGGGCGTCCGCTACGGCGGGCGACCCTATACCAAGATATCGGTTTCTCACTGCTTGGGAGGTGGGAGGCGCTTCCCCATGGATTTGAGCTGCTCGCTCATTTCCTGTAGCAAGCGCTCGAGCCTCTCCAGCCGCTGCTCGGTGGTGGGTTTATCGCCAGCGGCGCCCTCGGCGGAATCTTCGTCGGCATCACCGGCACTGGGATTTGTGCCCGGCTTTGCGTCTGCGGGTTTCTTCAGCCGCGCGATCTGTCCCTTGATCATGGGCGCCATTTCGATGCTGAGGTCGTCGCTCTTCAGCAGAGCTTCCAGCGCGGGAACGGCAGTGGCATCGCCGCGTGTGCCGAGCGCGTAAATCGCGGCCATACGAACGGGAAAATGCGGCTCGGTAAGATAACCTGCAATTTGTTTGGTGATGTCTTTGTTGTCTTTCTGCAAACGCCCAAGGCTATTGATGGCCGCGGTGCGCGAATCGATGGGCTTGCCGGGCGCAGACCACTGCAAGAGAAGCGGCACGGCTTTATCGTCCCCCAGCGAACCAAGCGCGCGAAGAGCAGCGTTACGGACAAAGCCGTCCGGCGAATCGCCAGCAACGGCGGCGTCGAGCGTCTCGAAAGCCTTGGGCCCCTTCAAGCGGCCAAGCGCTTGCAGCGCGGCGGCACGCGCGCGATAAGAATCGTCGTGTTCGGCGACGGCTTCGAGCTTCGCAGCGACGGCTGCGTCATCTTTGAAATTGCCCAGCGCGCTCACTAAGCGGCTCCGGACCCAAGGCTTATCGCCCGAATCAAGCGCGGCTAGGAGCACTTTGGAGGCCGAAGCGCCGTCGAGCTGGCCTAAGGTGTCGGCGGCGGTGGCGCGAACTCCCCATGCTTTATCGTTGCGCAGCGTCTCTCCAAGGGCGGCAATCGCTTCTTCGTCGTTCTTCAGCTTGCCAAGCGCAATGACGGCGTCGGCGCGATCGGCCAGATCCGTGGCGTGCTTCAATTGATAGAGCCACTCTTTCTTTTCTTTGTGGAATTCAGCGGACTTGAGGACGTGGCCGCCCTTGTCGAAAAGGACTATCAACGGAGCAGCATCCGCAGGCAAAGGAAAAGTCTGCTTGTCCTTCGAGACGGTGACGTTGTAGAGCTTGGGTCCCGCCGCAGTGGTGATTTCGACTTCCACGGGGACGCGGAAGAGGCCCACGCGTCCCTCGACCTTTTGAGTCTGTAGGACGCTCAGCATTACTTCGTGCTTCTCTGTGTCGTAGGTGTAGCTCAAGTCGAATTTAGGCGCACCCGCTCCGTACACCCACTGGCTAAAGAATTGGTCAACGTTCGTATGCACGGCCTCTTCGATGGCCTTGGCAAGATCGGCGGTGACAACGTTCTTGCCGCGATTCACTTCCAGGTAGTGTCTGATGCCGCGGTAAAAAGCGTCTTCGCCAAGTTGATGGCGGAGCATATAGAGGACCCAGCCGCCTTTGCCGTAAGCGTTGCCGTCGAACTCGCTGGAATCGTCGAAGTCGTGGCGGACGATCGGCTTGGTCCACAAATTGCTGCTTCTGAACCACTCCCGCGCGTTGTTCCAGCGTTCGTAATCGGCCTGATCTTTACCGAAGTGCGCTTCGGTCCACACCGCTTCCAGAAATGTGGCGAACCCCTCGTTGAGCCAGATGTCGCCCCAATCCTTGCAGGTGACGAGGTCGCCGAACCACTGGTGCCCGAGTTCGTGAGAGATCAAATCATCTTCGCCGGTGAAATATTCGGGAGCCAGCTTGGGATGAGTGAGAGAAGAGCTGGTGTTGGTGGTAGCGCTGGAATTCTCCATGCCGCCGGCAACGAAATCATCCACCATGACCTGGGCGTATTTTTCCCAGGCGTAGTCGACACCGAATTTTTTACTGAACAGCTCCATCATGGCCGGAGTGCGGCTGTAGTTGACCGGGAGTCGATCGCCGCGCCCCTTGGGTGCGTAGTAGGTGACGGGGATGCCGCGCCAGGAATCCTTCACTTCGTCGAATTCACCGGCGACCACGGTGATCAAATACGTGGAGCTGGGGACGGACTCCTTCCAATACCAGGTCTTCAGACCCTTGCCAGCGTCGCCGACGCTTACGAGCTTGCCGTTCGAAACGGTGATCCAGGAAGCGGGAACGGTGAGAATCGTTTCGGTGGTGAGCCGGTCGTTAGGGTAGTCGTACGTTGGGAGGTAGTAGTGCGTGTCCTCCGATTCGCCCTGCGTCCAGATCTGGCTGGGCCGGTCTGGATAATCCTTGTCCGGCAAAATGAAATACATGCCCTTTGTAGGCTTGCCTTCGTAGCGGATGGTGATCTCAAATTTGTCACCGCTCTTAGCCTCAGCAGCAAGGGGAATGATCAGTTTCTCCGCGGTGGTCTCGAATTTCGCAGCCACCTTGTTGACCGTGACCTTCTGAATGGTGAGCCCCGCTGAGTCGAAAATGATTTTCGCAGTGCCGTCGCGAAGGATGGAAAGCGAGTGTGTGACTTCGCCCAGGACTTTTTTCTGTTCGAGGTCAAAGCGCAGGGAGATCTTTGAATGCTGCAAATCATAGTCGCGGCTGCGCGCGTAAGGCTCATCGGCGCGGAGCTGTAGCGCGGGAATGAAAATCGCCAACAGCGCCGCCAGCACAAGAAACGCCAGGGGACTGCGATGGTGATTGGCCCGGCGAATGGATTCCCTGATCATTCTGTTTTGCTCCTGTGAATAGTGTGTCCTGCCTGCTCCAGCGCGGCAATGGCGGCCAGCAGAGTCTCGGAAGCGATGAGCAGGTAATCCGTATCAAAAGTCGAAACGGCAAACAAACTGATTCTTGCTTCGGCGAGCGGTGTGGCAAGGGCAGCCAGCACGCCGATTTCCGACAAAACGAACGGCCCATGAACCTTCAAGATGCGCCAGCCCGGCTGGGACTGCACGCCCGGGGGAACGCGCGAAAGTTCGGTAACAACGGAGAGTTCATCGCCAGTGCGCGTGACGGAGAAGAAGGGACCTTGCGTGGCCCAACGGGGAATGGGCGAGCTGGCGTCCAGCCGGGAAATGGCGAAGCGCTCGGGCAGCACGGTGAGTTCAAGATGACGGTTCGCGGCAGCCATTGAGGGCTAGAGTAAGCTCCTCACAAGGCCACCATCGACCACGATGGAAGCGCCGTTCACATAGCTGGAAGTGACAGCCGACGAGGTAATGGTAATCAGACATCCCGACTTCTTCTGCATGCGCGGCAGAGTTTCCTTTGCAAAGTAGATGGCGCTCATCAGAAGCTGGCCGAGGGCAGCGCGCCAGGCTCCCAGCGTGTGTTCTTAAACAAGTTAGACGGAGGACCGCTGGAATTGGTAACGCAGATGCCGATGCGACCGAAGCGAGTTTTCCTAGTTGCAACGAAGTCTGTAACCGCCCTGGAATCAGTCACATCCAGCGTTCTGCGGAACACTAGCGAGAGCCGCCCGGCCGGTGAGCCCCAGATCCATCCCGCCGCACTCCACTCAAAACTTCAATCGTCTAGCAAATCAGGAAGGGGCGTCAATCATTAGGTTTTCTCAACTCCCAACGGCGAGCAGCGCTTGGCGAAGGATTTTGTTTGCGCGACCGGGAGGGCCGCACTAAGATGCAGGCAATTGCCAGCGTGTGGAGGTACTTATGCGAAAAACCAAGCGGTTGGTTGGCGCGGTAATTCTGCTGGGATGCTCTGCGTTTCCAGTCTTCGGACAGCAGATCGGCAAATTCGTTCCGATTCAGGCGGGGTCGGAGGTGGATCACGCCTTGACGGAAATTAACGCGGCGACGGACCCGGCGCAGAAATTGGCGCTCATCGATAAGTTTGCGGCAGGACCAGGCAGCGAAGGCGACAATCCCATCCTGGCGGATGGCCTCTACGTCGACTACTACATCGCACAGAAGAATTATGACAAGGCGCTTGAATACGGGGACAAGCTCTTCGCTTTAGATCCGGATAATTTTCAAAACGCCATGAACGTGATCCGCGCCGCTGCGGAAAAGGGAGATTCGGAACGCGTGGTCGGGTATGGCGAGAAAGCCCAAGGAATTTTGAAGCGTTACAAGGAAGCCCCTCCCCCCGCAGGCGCGCAGCCGCAAGCTTGGGACGATCAAAAGGCCAAAACGCTGGAGAGCAACAAGGATGGCATCGCTTATATTCAGCAGGTGGTCTACAGCGCCGCCCTTCAGGCCAAGGACGCCGGGAAGCGTGCCGGGTTGCTGACTCGCTTTGCGCAGACCTTTCCTGATTCAGCGTACGCGAATCAGGCTCTCGGCGTAGCCGCAACGTCCTACCAGCTGGCGCAGAATGTGCCAAAGATGCTGGAAGTGGCGAACGGCCTTCTGGCGAAAGATCCGAACAATCTTGGCATGTTGCTGCTGCTTTCCGATTATTATTGCGACAAGACCGATCAGCTCGGAAAAGCTGAAACGTACGCGAAAAAGGCAGTTGCAGCGCTGGATACCGCACCGAAGCCGGAAGGAGTGACCGACGAACAGTGGACGCAGCAGAAAGGCCTGCAGAAAGGCCTGGCACTGAGTTCGTTGGGACAAGTGAATATCGAAAAGAAGGCCAACGCCCAGGCCGTGGAGAATCTGAAAGCGGCGGCACCACTCCTGAGACCGGACGACGGGAGCTACGCGCGGAACCAGTATCGGCTGGGATTTGCGCTGCTGAATCTGAAGAGAACTGCCGAGGCCAAGGAGGCATTCACGCAAGCGGCTTCGGTGAACAGTCCTTACAAGGCGTTGGCGCAGGAGAAGTTAGGAGCCAGCGCCAGGAGCACGACGGCGCGGAAAAAGGCACCCTAGAGGCGCCAGTGAATCGCGCGCGATAGCTCGTGCATCTAAGAGCTGCATATAAAATGCGGTGAGAGTTTGCCTGAAGAGGTGATTCCAATGGCAGAGATTGCGACTTTCGGAGCGGGGTGTTTCTGGGGCGTGGAAGCGGCGTTTCAGCGCGTCCCGGGAGTGATCGATACCGCGGTAGGGTACAGCGGCGGGGAAATGCCGAATCCCACTTACAAAGATGTTTGTACGGATGAAACGGGGCATGCGGAAGTAGTGCAGGTGACGTTCGATCCAGCGAAGGTGAGTTACGAGCGGTTGCTCGATGTTTTCTGGCAGGCTCACGACCCGACCCAAGTGAACCGTCAAGGGCCGGACTTCGGCACACAGTACCGCACCGCGATTTTCTTTCATTCGCCGGAGCAGGAAGCGGCGGCCAAGAAGTCCCGGGCGGCGCTCGATGCCAGCGGCAAATTTAAACGTCCCATCGCGACGGAGATTACCCCCGCAGGTCCTTTCTATCGCGCCGAAGAGTACCACCAGAAGTATTTACAAAAGCGCGGCGTAGCCTCGTGCCACTTCTAAATGGGAGTTCGACGCTCGGAGCTAGAACGGATTTTGGATGTTTGGCACGGAGGCCTCCACCGGGTACAGGACGAATGTGCATCCCTTCATTAGCTGAGAACAACTCAAGACTCCTCTGCGGACAATTTTGGTGGGCGCGTCCTCAGGAAATGGCACGTTGAATTTGGCGGAGGCAATCTTGGCGGTCGCCGAGCGCAACTCTTCCGCGCCGCTCAGAAAGCGCACTTCTTCCACCTTCGGGCCCTTTGTGAACGAGATGGCAAATTCAGCAGACTTGTAACCTTCCGCGGGTGTCTCCATCTTGGGAAGAGCGATCGTTCGCATGGACATCAAATCCGTTTGTTCGAACGGCTTGGCTGGAGCGCCGCTTTTTAAGAGCATTTTGGGGATTGGCTTTGCATTTTCAGATGTCAACTTGGCGCGGAGTTTAGCATCGGTTGACTGACCCATGGCAGCGTACGCCAACAAATACGTGTGCCGAGCTTGCACGTTTTTGCCCAGTTTTTCGTAGGCTTCGGCAAGGTGTTCGCCAATGATCGCAGACTGCATCGGGTTCCACGCCGCTTCCAAATACTTTTCGGCGGATGCGAAATCGCCCGTACGAAACTTCACCCATCCGAGTGTATCCCATTCCGCCGCGAGTGCTGACATGCGTCTAAAGTCAGTCACATCGAGTAAATCCAGTTTAACTTCGGAGGCATCGGCCTCCGTTTGCTTGACTGCCTGGCTGGCATACTGGAGCGCGTCAGCAAGATGATGGTTCGAATCCGCCAATTCATACGCGACGGAATTGAGCATTTCGGGCCCGGGCTGTAGTTTCATGGCTTTCTGAAACAGCTCCGTCGCCTTTTGGTCGTCACCGAGCCGCAAGCAGGTGCGGCCGAGCTGCAAATGCAGGCTTGCGCTTTCCGGATTACGCTCAACGGCAGTTTCAAGGACCCCGCGTGCGTCCTCATATTTTTCGGCCGAAAAAAGAAGATTTCCAAGATTAGCTGGAGCGTCGCGGTCGTCCGGCTCTACTTTGAGTAGATCGCGCCACAATTGCATAGCTTGTGCGTTACGGTGCAGAGACATTAAGGCGAAGCCAAGGGCCTTATAAGCTCTTGAATTCGTGGGAGCAAGACTGACGGCTTTGCGCAAAGCATCGAGTCCCGTGTCTGTTTCACGCTGCATGAGCCGCACGCTTCCAAGCACGATCCAGGCGTCGCTCCACTTGGGGTCGAGTTCGACTGCTCGTTCAAGAAAGGAAGCGGCTGAAGGGAGATCCCCGTTCAGCATTGCTGAGCGGCCCTGCTCAAGAAAACGCTGCGCCTCCGGATTGATGGAATGAGCAGTAGCAGCGCCGCCTGAGCCAATGAGCGAGACGTAACGGCCTTCGTCTTCCAGCATGGCCTTGACGAAGGAAACGTAAGCGGGCCGCTCGTTGGCTGGAATCTCATTGAGGTGCGTTACCAACTTGCGAGTCGCGTGCAACCCGCCGTCTTCAAAAAAATAGGATGCCGTGTAATCCGCGAAGTCGCTCTTGATCTCGACAGGAGATGGGAGTTCCGGCGTGTAGCCTTTGGGAAGGGAGATTCTACCCGTGAACGTGATCTCCGTCGGAGCTCCCAGCAAAAGAGGCTTCTTCGAATTTGCCTGCTGCTCGGTCAAAGACGGCAAGCCAAAGAACGGGAGTGCGAGAGCCACTCGACGATTTTCCCAGTCTGGGAAGTCCGGGCGATGGTACGACCAGGAAAACCAGAAAGGATTCTCCGTGTCGTCAAGTGGTGCGACGTTTACGTCGCTCACAGCACCGGCGAACCCCATGCTGCGGGAGATCTCTTGTACGAGGTCTTGCCATTGTGCCCGCGCGGTTCGAACGAAAGCCTGGCGCTGAATGAGTTCCGCGTCTCCCCTTGATTCGAGGCGGGCCTTGCCGTCAAGCGTGCCCTTCTCGTCCATGGATGCCTCCATCTGAAATTTTTGCACGCTGCGGAAAATAGGATCAGCCGGTATTCTGAATAAACGCGCCTGACCTTCGTCTGGAATGACCAGAGCGAATTTGCCGCGAACCGGAGAGGCAAGAAATCCGAACGGAGCAACCTCCGGCGTCGTATCGAGATAAAGCAAAGAATCGCCCTGGGGAATGGCCGTGATCACATGGTCGAAGAGTCCCGGGGTCGCAAAAGAGGGGTCGGATTGAAAAGATGAGCTCACCGGCGTAAGCCTTGATTCCGACGGCTTTTAGAAGCGCCGCGAAGAGGGTGTGCTTGTCCTTGCAATCTCCGTATTGATTGGCGAGGACTTCGGAGGAAGAGTGGGGAACGTACCGGCCCGCGCCTAAGGAAATGCTGATATAACGAAAACGAGTGGACACGAAATCGTAAATTGCACGAAGTTTTTGTGTGTCCGTGGCTTTACCACGAGTGAGTTCTTCAGCTTTCGCGCGGATCTCAGGTGTGATGTTCAGCTGTGGCTTTTCCAAGGCCAAGAACCATTTTCCGACGTCGTCCCAAGAACCGAACGAAGTCAATTGAATATCAGGAGATTTTGCGGGGCGCAGTGCTTTTTCCCAATCTGCCTCCTCGTCTGGTGGATCATGTTCGAGGTGCGACCAGTGGAAGGTGTAGATGCGACGAGCGCCATCGTCCTTCGAAATAGGTGCAAGAGAAGGACTGCTCAGAATCGCAGCGGGCCCCGCGGGGACATTTATTTCGGTTTGTTCATTCTGAACGATGCCCTCGCGCAGAAAATTGTCCGAAAACCAGAAATGGCCCGGGGCAACGGGGTGAAATATGGTCCAGCGAATGTCGTACTCGAGGGCGTCGCCAACGCTAAGAGACTTGACGGCGATATGCTTCTCTCGCTGGTCCGTGTACATCGGAGCGTTGCGTGTGATTTCGGAGTCCAAGTCCTGGACGTCGGCTGGCGGAGTGGTCATGACGGTACCATCCGGCTTGCGGCTGCGGACATAGAGTACGTCCAGCGTTTCGGCCGTGTGATTGTAGGAAAATACAAGAAGACCCAGATTGTGTAGTGCCGCCTCGGACTGGATGCGGATTCGAGCGAGTATTTCCCGTGAGCCAGTACCGTCTGATTCAATGCGAATGTCAGTCCGAAGGGATTCGACAACATAAGACTCGCTGGGAAAAGAGGAAGGATGGTCTTTGGCCGACTTCGGGCCGGGAGGTACCTGGGCGGAGGCAGGAGCAGTAAGCAGAAAGAGAGTTGTGATGCCAACCAAACTAACAGGAAATTTTGGCATCCCCGGCATCCTCGAGACGAAATAACTAAGCTTGAATAATAACCGAAAGTCGACGCGGCTGCAGGACAAAATGCTGAAGAAATGGCGGAGAGGGTGGGATTCGAACCCACGGTAGGGGTTAACCTACACACGCTTTCCAAGCGTGCGCCTTAAACCGCTCGGCCACCTCTCCGGCGCTGCGAACAACCTTACCAATTTAGCAGAAACCTCTGCTTCGCGCACAATCGCTGAGCATCCACGTGGTCGACCAAATTGCGTGAAGCCGATTCGCAGACAGCCAGCTCGGACCACTTTCTCTCTCGATCCCGAACGGCGCGGGGATTACTCGTAGCGAAGGGCTTCGACGGGGTCGAGGCGGGCGGCTTTGATGGCGGGATACATGCCGAAGACGAGACCGACGCCCATGGAGACGCCCACGGCGAGGACAATGGCCCAGAGCGGAATGGACGACGGCAGAGTGGGCACTGCCAGATTGATCAGCAGGCTTATGCCTCCGCCGAACAACACGCCAATGACGCCTCCCGCCCCGGTGAGCACCATGGCTTCGGTGAGGAATTGCCAGATGACATCTCGGCGGCGCGCGCCGATAGCCTTCCGGACGCCGATCTCGCGGGTCCGCTGCGTGACGGACATAAGCATGATGTTCATCACGCCGACGCCCCCCACGAGAAGTCCAATTGAACTTATAGCGAATATGAGGCCCGCAACGGACGCAGTGATTTGGCGAAATTCATCAGCAATCTGCTGGGCGCTGGAAATTCCAAAGTTATCGGGCTTGCTATACGGTACGTTTCTGCGGCGCCGCAACACGCCGCGGATTTGGTCTTCCGCTTCCGACATGCGGCCCGGGTAAGCGACGGCGCCAATCATGTTTTCGTCGTCCTGCGGTATGTGCTTGTGATAGGTGCGATAGGGGACCATCACGGCTTTGTCCGCGGATTGATCCTTGACCAGCTGGCCCTTGCGCGGCTCAAGAACGCCGATAACTTCGTACGAAACACCGTTGATCAGGATGGGTTTTCCGAGCGGGTCCATATCCGGGTACAAGGTCTTGGCGATATCGGGTCCGATCACTGCGACGTCGGCGCGATGCATGTTTTCTGCATCGCTGAAGAACCGCCCGATTTTCGGCTTGGAATTGAAAACTTCTTCGTTGGAAGGAAGCGTCCCGTTGTAATCGATTCCCGAGACTTCTTTGCTGAGATAACGTGCGGTGACCGGCCCGGTGCCGGGGCCTTCATCCGTCCATCGTGGATACACGCTGGCGGTGACTGCCTTCACCGCGGGACACAATTGTCCGATGGCCTCGGCGTCTTCGAGCGAGAGAGGTTTGCGCGCGCGTTCATCTGGACTAAGTCTCCCGGCGTGGATGCCGGGATCGAAGCGGAAGATGAAGAGGGTTTCGGAGCCATAGTCGGACAAATAGGCGTTCACGTCACCGTAGACCCCGACGAGGATGGAGACCACGGAGAGAACAGCGGTGATGCCGATGACCACCCCGAGAACGGTGAGAAAGGAGCGCATCTTATTCTCACGCAGCGTGGTGAGCGCCATTTGAGCGTTCTCGCCGATGTTCATGCGCACGGGAATATGCATGGCTCTCACACTTCCTGGCGCAAGGCCTCGATGGGCTGCAGAGCCGCGGCCCGGCGCGCCGGATAGACACCGAAGAATACACCAACGGCAGCGGAGATCACTTCCGCGAGTAGAACTGCGGAAAGGGGAACGTTCATGGGAATAGACATCGTTGCGGTGGCGAGAGCCGCAATTCCGTACGCAAAGCCGACGCCAATGGCGCCACCCACCGCAGCCATGACCGTAGCTTCGATCAGGAATTGCAGCAGAATGTCGTTGTGCCGGGCGCCGAGAGCCTTACGGATGCCGATTTCGCGCGTGCGCTCTGTAACGGTGGCAAGCATCACGTTCATGATGACCACGCCGCCGATGACCAGGAATACGGAGACGACGCCGACCATGGCCGTAGCGATTACGCCAGTCAAGTTTTTCCACAATTCCATGAGTGTCGCCTGGTCGAAAATGCCAAAGTTATCTTTTTCGTTAGGGGAGAGGTGGCGCCGCGCGCGCATCATCACCCGTGCCTCCTCCTGAGTTTGCTCCATCCACTCCGCCCCGCGCGCTTGAATGTTGAGCCAAATGGTGTCATTGGTTCCGTACATCTTGAAATACGTCTGGATCGGGATATATGCAAAATTATCCTGCGATTGGCCAAAGGCTGTTCCAACGGTCTTCGCGACACCGACAACCAGAAAGGGCCGGCCTTCGATCAGCAGTTCGTGGCCGATGGGATCAACCCCGGGAAAGAGCTGCATGGCGAGGTCGTTGCCGATCATGGTGACCTGGGCGCGACTCTGGTCGTCACCCTCGGAGATGTAGCGCCCGTCTCGCGGCACGATGGGGTCGATATCCGCCATGTTGGCGGTGACGCCACGGATATTGGTGTCGTTGAGGCTGTGCGACCCGGCGCGAACTTTTGAATCAATACGCAGTTCGACGCCTACACGGAGCGGCAACTTCATATTGTCGCGCAGAGCTTCAAAGTCGTCCCAGGTGACCTTCTTGTTGCGGCGGTTAGCCTTCACGTACTCTTCCACATCCGTAATGACGGGAAAGCGGGTCAGGAGAAAGACGTTCGAGCCCATATTGGCGACGCGGTCGGCGATGTAGCGGTTTACGCCGGAGATCAGTGCGATGACAACGATCAGGGTGGAAACCGACAGGATGATGCCCAGGAGCATCAAAAATGAACGCATTTTGTGAGCGCGCAGGGTCTCGAGGGCCACACCGATTGGCTCTCGAAGCAAAACCCGGCGCTTCATGCGTGCGTTTCCCCTGTCCATTCTACGCGCAAATGATTGAAAAGTTTCCAGACGCGAAGCCGAGCCTCGGCAGTCGGCAGTACCGCTCAGGAAACCTTATCACTATTCCTGGCCGTCCGGGAATGGCGTGGAAATTGAGGGGCCGGAAGCGCGTGGATTTCGCGGTGTTTGGGGGCGCTTGCGGGCGTCTGCTACACTATTTGTGCCGGTTCCGGGATCGTCTAATCGGTAGGACATCAGCCTTTGGAGCTGAGTATCGTGGTTCGAGTCCACGTCCCGGAACCAGAATTTGCCTTCCGCCCAGAACAAAACTCCACAGTCAAGCGTTTGAATGCAGATGCGGAACAGCTGAGATCCTTCGCTGCGTTCAGGATGACAGCTCCCCAAAGTGCTGCCTAAACAACTCACATCTCACGATAGTTCAGCAGGACAACACCGATCAGAGCAATACAAAGCGGCCAGAGACGTGCCATTACGCCGCGCATTTGATTTTCAGAAGGAAGGCGCAGTTCCAGCCAGCGCGACCAGCCCGCAGCTACGGCCAGAATCGCGAGCGGGATGTGGCTTAGCTCAGCGAGGACTTCTTCCTTCAAGTTTCCGAGGCTATGGGAATGGGTGAGAAGCAAAGCGCCGGAAAGGGCGATGAGGATAGGAAAGGCCAGCCGGGCACGGCCGGAGGCGACGCGGCCCGTTTGCACGCGCCATTCGAACACGGCAAGAGCAATGACGAGCACGGCAAAAAAGCGATGCAGCAGGACTTCAGGATCCGCAAGAGTGGCCCAGAAACCAACGGGCCCAAGTGGCCAAGTCTCGGGATCGCTTCGAAGGAATAGGAATGCCGAGAGGCCGAAGAAGGCAAGCGGCCAATTGCGGGCCCAAGAAACTTTTCCTGCCTGCGCCGCTAGCGCCAGCAGTCCCATCGAGAGAACGAGGATGCCCGCCCAGTGGTGGTTGTACTCGGACCAAGCTTTTTCGGCGGGAGTGTTCGGGCGTGTTCCAGTTTGGCCGGGAACGTAGGACTCCGTGGAGAGCGGACCGACTTCGAAGGCTTTTTTCTGCGCGGCATAAGCATCCTCGGGAAGTTCCTGGATGGAGGGACTGGCAAATCGTGGCGACTGAGGCGACATGCGCGCGATGATTTCTGTGCCGGTGACGCGGTCGTGAATGAGATCCGCGGCCGGCGGAAGTGACGTGAGTGAAGCGGCGGTGAAAATCACGGTGATGCCGATGCCGATTTCCGCTTCGCCGAAGCGCTTCAAACTGGCAAGGATGGAGCTTGCCGGTCCGCGGCGCACGAGTTGAAAATTGAGCGCGCCGAGAAACAGCAGAATGCCGAAGAGTAGCGCTTTCGTAGCGACCATCGCGCCGTAGGATGTTCCATAGACGGCCTGGAATGAACCAACGTAGGCAACACTTAGCACGAAACCAGCGGAAGCGAGCACGCCAACGCTCACGAGCACGAGTTGCGAAAACCTGGCGCTGAGTTGGCGGGCGAACTCCGGAGTCGCTGCCCGACGGATGGCGATCAACAGGTACGGCAAACCGCCAAGCCAAGCGGCGGTGGCCGCTTGATGCAGGGCGGTGAAGGCTATCAGCGGCGCGCGATAGTCCAGGCGAGCCATGGAATGGCTGGTCATGACCGAGGAGGCAATAATGGCGGCTGCGGGAACAAGCAGATCGAAATAACCGGTTGAGCGGGTTGGAGCAGTGAGAACGATAACGGTGAAGACCGCTGCAATGCCAATTAGACCGGCGAGAACGAAATTCGCGCCAAGAACTTCGCGAAGAGACATGTCCGCGGACTGCTGCAGGATCAGCGAGTTCGCCAGGATGTAGGAAATCTGCATGGCGGCCAGCGCGATGGCCGAGCGCCGAATCCAGCGCAGGCAGGCTTGCTGAAGCTCAGACGAATCTTCAGTCCCGCCGCGAACGACAAAAATCAGAAAAACAATGCCGCCGACGGCGAGAGACTGAAACGTCAGCGCCGCGCCACGAAACAAGACCGACAGGAAGCCGAAGACTTGAAGTAGGCGAGCCATGAATCTCGGTCAGGACGGCGCGACTGTGAAAGGGATTTCACCGCGTGTGATGTGGCCGTCGGAGGCCAGCACTTGCCAGCGGAGGCGGTAAGTTCCCGCGGACAAGCCGGTGGCCTCGGCGCAGAGCCTGTCCGCAGCAGTCTGCTTGCTGATTTGGAGCGCTTGCGAGGAGCCATCCGGATGGATCAGTGTCAGCCGCGAGCGAAGCGCGTCAATGCGCACGTTGAAGCGCAGCTTGATGGGAACGTCCGGCCCAGTTACCGCGCTTTTCAGGGCCGGGCTTGATTCCAGAAGAATCGCATGCGCAGCAGCTGGCGCGACGGCCAGGAACGGCAAGGCCACAGCGAACAGAACTAACGCACGAAAACTGCGATGACCTGGCTGCATAACTTTCCTCTTCGCCGATTTTGGCGAAAGGCTCCGTGAAAGGTGAGCTTTCATTGCTCGAAGAAAATTATACAGAAGCCTGGGAGGATTGTTAAATCATTCGAGAGCCATTGCGCAAACAGAGCTGTCCCCTCGGCCTGCGGAGAGGCGAACAAAATCCGCTGGCGAGATTGCTGCTGCGGCTGGCCGAGATTACTCCTGCGAGCTGATCTCGTTGCTGTGGTTCCAATCAATCGTCGGATCGGACGCGGGATCGTAAGCAACTTCAGTCGTGGTGGTCTTATCGAGCTTGCGCTGCGCGCGCTTTTCTTCCTTCATCTTGCGCTTCTCGATGCGCTTCATTTCTTTCTGGCGTTTCTGGAATGTTGTGGTCATAAGCCTCTCCTCACAGCAGAGTGCGGCGAGGGCCCTGGCCCCTGCCGTCCAGCCCATCCATGAAAAGGAAAACTACCAGCGCGGCTCGCGCGGCTGCCGCGCGGACTCGCGATAATCTTCGTTCGAGAAGCGGTCGCGCCCGCCGCCTTTGCCGCGTCCGCCGCCTCCTCCGCCCGGTCCGCCAAAATTCCGTGGACCCCGCGGCGGGCCGCCTTCGCCCTTCGGCCGCGCCTCATTCACCTTCAAGTTGCGGCCGCCAACTTCTTTTCCGTCGAGGGCGGTCATGGCTGCCGCTGCTTCCGCGTCGTTGGGCATTTCCACGAATGCAAACCCTCGCGCGCGCCCAGTCTCCCTGTCCATGGCCATGTGAACGCGTGATACCTGGCCGAACGGGGCAAACAGTTCGCGCAATTCGGCCTCTGAAGTCTGGAAGCTCATGTTGCCTACGAACAAACTCTTCATCTTAATTCTCCCTGTACTCTTCGAAGCACCACGAGCGCAGGATCTTGGTGAAGGGCCGCTTCCCAGACGCTACGAGACGTTAGCCTGAAATTGGCTGAAATCAGTCGAGGGAGAACCCCAAAACACACCCTTCACCGAATCCAGGCAACTCTACTTCGGGAGTCTACTTAAGGACAGTAACATACTTCTCCACAAATGGCCGCATGCTCATTTTGGGCCCGGCTTTGGATCCGCCAATTCGATTAGCTGCGCAGGAGTTCGCCAACGGCGCGCCAGGCCTGGTCTATCGCCACGTCCGTGTAGGCGCTTGCGCCGGCGTCCGAGTTGGCGATGGCGATCTTGCCGAACCGCTTCCGGCCGATGACCCAGGGTTTCTCCTCTTCTTTCCAGTCGGGATCGAACAGAGGATTGGGCGCGAAGGCATAGCCGTGCGCCCAGCGATTGACGGTGATGCCTTCGATGTCTTTCGCCGGGTCGAAACCTGCTCCGCCGAGCATGCGGCCCAACTGGTCGCGGATGTTGCGCTCGAATTTCGAGAAAGGCGTCTGCAGCAGTTCCGCGCGCCCGGCGCGATTCTGGTCCCGCTGGGGAAGCCCGGGCTTGCACGGAGTCCGCAGCATAAACAAGACCGCCGGCTCTTCCGGGCTGCCCGGAAAGCGGTATTGGCCGAGGCTCACGGGAAAATCCAGCGCCGTGTATGTGTGATAGCCGCCAGGCGCGACGATGTGATGTACATTCAGCTTTGCAAACGAGCTCCAGTTCCGCAGCTCCACGTGGGTGTACACCAGCGGCATTTTCACAAGATAGGACAGCGCTTCCTTTTGCTTCTCTGGAAGCTCGGGGCAAATATAAGGAATCATGACGTTGTAGCACGCCAACACGCAGTTTTTCGCCGTAACCGTTTGCACCTTTCCGCCCCGCACGTAGGCAACCTGCACTTGTTTCGCTTCGTTTGTGTGCTGCACGCGCACAACTGTGCTGTTCAAGCGGATGCGCACCGCGCTGCTTGCTTCGTCGAGCTTGCTGTAATCGGCCTTTGCTGTGACGACGTCCTCCATCGTGGAACCTGGAATGGCCTCCGGGATCAAGGATCGCACCAGCAGCCGCGCGATTGAGGCGTTCCCATCCGGAAAATGAAAAATGTAGGGTTCTTCCTTGCCGCCTTTCGGTAATCCCAGGCCCTGAAAGCCAGCGTAAGTGAACGAACCGTAGTCGTCTCCCGCTGCATAGCAAGCCATCGCCGGAACGGATTCAATGCCTATGCAAAAGAGATCGTGCGTGAATGTCTGGAAGAACGGCAGCGCCTCCGGAATCAGCTTGCAGTGCTTCGTCAAATATTCCGCGTAGCTCATTTTGCTCAGCAGGGCGATTTTCGCTTCCACGGACATTCCCGCCAGATAGTCTTTCTTCTCCGTGTAAACGCGGGCGATATCTTTTCGCACCGCATCGGAAAGCGGCGCCTTGGCGAGGAATTCCGGCCACGGCGTCGTATTCATGCCGGTGACCAGGTGGTCTTCGCCGAATGTTTCCTTGTCGAAGAACGCTGCCGTCCCCATTTTCGAATAGAGTTTCTGATCGTACGCCTTGTAAAACTTTTCCGTCTTTACGCCGATTTCGGCGATCAGCGCCTTTGCAACATCGCTGTACTTTCCAGGGCTTTCAATGGACTGCGTGCCGCCGTAACTTAGCACCATGCGCCCGCCGGCGCGAAATTCGTTGCGCTTGGCATGGCCGCCAAAATCGTCGTGATTGTCGAGAATCAGAATGCGCGCGTTTTTCCCCGCGCTCTTGCGGAAGAAATAAGCAGCTGCCAATCCGCTGATGCCTCCGCCGACGATTACCAAGTCATATTTCTCGCCGGTATTTGCCGGTTCTCCAAAGGAATCCGCGCCTTCGCCGTCTCGCAACCGATGGGCAAATGTGAACGTTCCGTCATGATTGCCGCGAATTCCCTGCCGCGCCGGAGGATAATAATCCGGCGCTTTTTCCGGCGCGAATTCGTCAAGGACGGCTGCGGCAAGCAGAGTATCCGCTCCAACTGTTCCACCGAGAAGTGTTGCGCCGGCGCCGATGGCCACGCCGTTCAGGAAATCACGGCGCGTGATTTCGCTGCCCATTCCTAGCTCTTTATCTTTCTTCGCTTCAACCATCGCTTGTCCCCTTGGCTCGCCCCGCAGCCGCAGATTATAGCCCCTCGCAGGCAGCTCTACTCCGTTCAAGCCGTCTCTGCGCGGCGGCCGAGCCCGAATTGTCAGAAACATTGCTCCGCCTGCCGCGTCTACAGGGTGAAGCAAGTTCAGAGGCCCAAAGTACGAGGGGGAGCTAGCATGCGAAAAAGCTTACTGATTTCATTCAGCGTTCTATTAGCGGGAGCGCTGGCTCTGCGGCCGGGAAATAGCCAAACATCTACCGTCCAAACCACGAGCCCACAATTCACGGCGGATGGCAAGCTGGTGCGGCCGGAGGGTTATCGTCGATGGGTATTTGCCTCTTCCGGCTATGGCATGAGCTACTCGCAAAAAGCCGACGACAGCATGGTGATGTTCACAAACGTCTTCGTCAATCCTTCGTCCTACGACTACTATCTCGCCCATGGGAACTGGCCCGACAAAACGACCTTTGTGCTGGAGCTTTACGGCTCGACTTCGCAGGGCTCGATCAACAAGCACGGCAGTTATCAAACCGACTTCATGGGCCTCGACGTGGAAGTCAAGGATGAGAAACGCTTCGCGGACAAGTGGGCCTATTTCGGTTTCGATGCCGCGGAAAAGACTGCCAGCGCGACCGCTCCAAGCAAGAATGATTGCTGGAATTGCCATGACCAAAACGCCGCGGTCGAACATTCGTTCGTGCAGTTTTACCCCGAGCTTTTGAAAGTGGCTCGCGAAAAAGGAACGATCAAGCCAACCGTGCACCTGGAAAACAAGTAGGTATAGCGATCCGCCTCATCCCGGCCGATGTATGATGCCTTCTCCGGGCATCCCCATGACCCTGCCATTGAACAAGCAGACAGCGGTGATTACCGGCGCGGGAAGCGCCGAGGGAATTGGGTTTGCTATCGCGCGGCGACTCTATGGCGCGGGCGTGCGCGTCGTGATTACATCAACCACCGATCGCATCCATACGCGCGCTCGCCAACTCGACGCCGGGGGCGAAGGAGTGCTTTCCTTCATTGCCGATCTCACCATAGAAACCGACGTCCAAAGATTTGTCGATGCCGTACTCTCGCGCGCGGGCCGCATCGACATTCTGGTGAACAACGCGGGGATGACGCAAACCGGCCGGGCAACGGATAGCAAGCCCCTAAGCGAAACGTCTTTCGCGGAGTGGCAAAACCAGATTGCAATCACGCTACACACCGCCTTCCGCATGACCCGTGCTGTCCTGCCCGGCATGACGCAGCAAAAGTACGGCCGCATTGTGAATGTCACGTCTGTGACTGGGCCGCTGGTCAGCAACCGCGGCTCCGCGGCCTATGGCGCGGCCAAGGCCGCGATGGACGGCATGATGCGCGCCGTCGCCATCGAAACGGCCCGCGACGGAATCACGATTAACGGCGTCGCTCCCGGCTGGATTTCCACCAGCTCATCGACGGAATCCGAAAAAATCGCCGCGCTGCATACGCCGCTCCGCCGCGCCGGCACGCCCGACGAAGTCGCCGCCGCGATTTGCTTTCTCGCCTCGCCGGAAGCTTCCTACATCACCGGCCAGGTCCTGGTTGTCGACGGCGGCAATATCCTGCAGGAAAACAAAGGTTCCTGAAACTTCCTTTCCCGCTTGCTGGAATCTCCACCCTGCGCCAAACTCGTAATTCACTGGCGAATTGAGCAATTTTTGCCGAATCACTGAGGAGGCCTGCATGCGTCGCATTGTTTTCAGTTTCCTGTTGCTTCTGCTGCCGTGGCCTTTGCGCGGACAGCAGAATTCCTCGCCGACGCGGCCACGCCCCAAAATCGGCGTGGCGCTCGAGGGTGGCGGCGCCTTGGGCCTCGCGCACATCGGTGTCCTGAAATGGTTCGAGGAGCACCACATCCCTGTGGATTACGTTGCCGGGACCAGCATGGGCGGCCTCGTCGGCGGATTTTACGCCACGGGCATGAGTCCCGACGAATTGAAATCGCTCATTGATAGCATGGACTGGCGGAAAATCCTGAGCGACCGCACTCCCTATGAAGACCTTGCATTCCGCAGGAAAGAGGATCAGCGCGCGTATCCCAACTCGCTCATTTTTGGTTTGCGCGAAGGCTTGTCGTTGCCCGCAGGACTGAACGCCGGTCACCAGATCGGCTTGATTATCGACCGCATGACGCTGCCGTATGACCAAGTGCCTTCGTTCGATGCGCTTCCCATCCCCTTCCGCTGCGTCGCCACGGATCTCGTCAGCGGCAAATCGTATGTTTTCAAAGACGGCTCGCTGGCCGTGGCGTTGCGCTCAACCATGTCCATTCCCGGAGCTTTTTCGCCGGTTCACGATGGAAAAGCCGTCTTGGTGGATGGCGGACTTCTGGACAATCTGCCGACTGACGTCGTGCGTCAGATGGGCGCGGAGATTGTCATTGCCGTGCACCTGGAGGGCGGACCCGTCGAAGCCAAGGACATCCAGTCCGTCTTCGCCGTTCTGAATCATTCCGTAAGCGCGGTTTTGCAAGAAAACGAGTTGCGCGGCCTGGAGCGGGCCGACGCGGTCATTTCCGTTCCGCTGGCCGAATTCAGGTCGCGCGATTACGCCAAAAGCGAACAGATCATGAAGCGCGGCTACGAGGCCGCAAATTCACGCGCGCGATTGCTCGAAGCGTTTGCGCTCGACGATGCCGGTTGGCAAGCGCAAAAGCAAGTGCGCGAAGCGCGGAAGCGCAGCGATGTTCCCACGCCGCAGTTCATCCAAGTCCAAGGCACAAACCCCCACGAAGCGATCGACGTCACGCGCTACGTCAAACGCTTCCAGGGCAAGCCGGTCAATCCAGCGAAACTCGACGAAGTACTTACACGCTTGACCGGAGTCGGGCGCTACGACTCCGCGGGCTACCGGCTCATCGAGAAAAACGGCCAGACTGGCCTGCTCGTTGATGTCGTCGAGAAAAATTACGCGCCGCCCATGTTCCAGACGGCCTTTGAAGTCGACGGCTCGCAAAGCGGCAACGTCGACTTCACCATGGGGACACGCTTCACGTTCATGGACGTGGCGGGCTTCCGCTCGGAATGGCGCACCGATGTGCTGCTCGGCAATACCTACGGCTTCCAGACGGAATTGTTCCGCCCGTTTCGCGCCGAGAGCCGCTGGTTTTTTGCGCCGCATGCGGACGCCAGCGACACCGCCTTTCCCATTTATGCCAAGAACGATCCGCTGGCGGACTACCGCATCTATCGCACCAATGTCGGCGGCGATATCGGATACAGCTTCGGGCGCTTCAGCGAATTGCGCGTGGGCTACCAGATTGGCTCGCTGAACACCAAGCTCCGCCTTGGCACGCCGCAAATTCCAGCGGTGGTGGGCCGCGTCGGGCAGTCGCGCCTGCGCTACCTGCTCGACCACACCGACGATCCCGTGATTCCTCGCAGCGGTTTCAGCGCGGAAACGAATTTTCGCTGGTTCGACCAAAGCCCGGCCGCCAAGGGCGGGTTTCCCTCGATGGACCTGAAATTAGGATATTTTCAGCCCATTGCGCACTCCGCGTCGCTTTTCCTGGAGAGCGAAGGCGGCACCACCTTCGGCAGCACCAGCACGGGAGTTCCTCAATTCTTCCTCGGCGGGCCGGTGCGCCTCGGCGCCTACGGCCAGAATGAGTTTCAGGGCAATCAGTATTATTTATTTCGCGGGGGATTTCTGCGGGACTTGCTGATCCTTCCTCCCTTTTTGGGCAAGAAGGTTTACGCCGTCGGCACCTACGAAATCGGGAAAATGTACGGCGCCCCTGGCACCGATCTTCCTGACGATGTCGCCGCAGGCTTCCTGGCCGAGACCGCCATCGGCCCCTTCTTCATCGGCGGCAGCGTCGGCGACTCCGGCCACCGCAAATGGTTCTTCCAACTCGGCCGCGTATTCTAAAACCCCCAATTCCGGGCGGTAGGTCAGTTTCCGATTACCGCTGCGGGCTCAACCGGTCGGTGCAACACCATCTGGTATAAAGCTGTTTTCAAAGGTGGTGTTTATGACCCAAGGGAAACGGTTTGGACTTTCTGCCGCGCAGAAGAGCGACATGTGGTGCCGTTGGAA
>Ga0209648_10000163_pt1 | contig 47068 bp, 40 predicted proteins | sample GraSoi2013_115cm_FD_185830 | JGI IMG/M metagenome (GOLD analysis project Ga0209648, IMG submission 185830) | Grasslands soil microbial communities from the Angelo Coastal Reserve, California, USA - Sample 9_17_2013_115cm (SPAdes) (version 2) | ecosystem: Environmental > Terrestrial > Soil >... | reverse complement strand
CCTATCACCGCTCGCAACATGATCGAAAATCACACGCTCACCGACGCCATGCTCGAAGTGCTAGCGTGCATGGTGAAGGGGCGGGTGAATATTCTGATTTCCGGCGGGACCGGCGCCGGCAAAACGACCTTGCTAAATGTCCTTTCCGGTTTCATCCCGGATTCAGAACGTGTGGTTACCATCGAAGACGCGGCCGAACTACAGCTTAAGCAGGAACATGTGGTGCGCCTGGAAACCCGGCCGCCAAACATCGAAGGGCAGGGGGCGGTAAGGCAGCGCCAGCTGGTGATCAACAGTCTTCGCATGCGTCCGGATCGAATTATCGTGGGCGAGGTGCGAGGCGAAGAGGCCTTCGACATGCTGCAGGCGATGAATACGGGACACGAGGGTTCGCTCACCACGGTCCACGCCAACTCTCCGCGCGATGCCATGGCTCGCCTGGAAAGCATGTTTTCCATGGCCAACCTCAACATTCCTGAGCGCGCAATCCGGCAGCAGATCGCTTCAGCAATCCATGTGGTTGTGCAGATTGCAAGGCTGACTGACGGATCTCGCAAAGTGGTCTCCGTTTCTGAGATCACCGGGATGGAGGGCGAGAGCATCTGGATGCAGGACATTTTTGCGTTCGACCGGCTCGGCATTGACCAGGACGGAAAGATTCGAGGCGCGTTCCGAACGACTGGAGCAACCTCGAGGTTCGCTGACCGGCTGGCCACCGCTGGTTACAAATTGAGAGCGGAGTTGTTCGACTCTCGCGTGGAGGTCTAGGTCAAGGGTGATCCAAGCAGCGGTTCCGATCCTGGTTTTCGTCGCGGTTTCCTGCGTGGCATTCGTCGCCGGCATCATGCTCGACCAAAGAAGCGCCCGCGCCCGCCTGATTCGTGACCGTCTGGCTGCCGAACCGGCCGAAGGAAAACGCGAGACCCTTGCGCTGCTTCGCGATGAGATGTTCAGCCGGATCCCGCTCTTCGATACTCTCCTGCGTCGTTCGGAGCGAGTTTCCAGACTACAAACCCTCATCGATCAGGCCGGGCTCCCCATTCGCGCCGGCAACTTGCTGATCCTTTGCTTAGTCAGCGCCGCACTGGTGACCGCGGCCGCGTATGTTGTGGCAGAACCATTGCCGCCCAATGAAGTACTGCTTCTTACCGTAGCGGCAGCGGTACTGGGGATGGTCCTTCCCTATTCGTACGCTTCCTGGCGCCGCACCCGCCGCTTTCAGAAATTCGAGCAGTTGTTTCCGGAAGCCATCGACACTCTGGCGCGCGCGGTCCGCGCCGGCCATGCATTCACGATGGCGTTAGAGATTGTGTGCAACGAATTCGCAGAGCCGGTGGCTACTGAGTTCCGCAAGCTCTATGAGGAGCAGAAATACGGCATGCCGGTGCGCGACGCGCTGGTGAACCTCACCGTACGCGTCCCGCTGGTGGACGTGAAATTCTTCGTGACCGCGGTAATGCTACAGCGTGAAACGGGAGGAAATCTGGCCGAGCTCCTGGACAATCTCTCCTACGTGATTCGTGAACGTTTCAAAATCTTGCGGCAAGTCCGCGTCTACACGGCGCAGGGGCGGCTGACGATGATGCTGCTTATGGCTATGCCTCCGGTAATCGTTGTCACGATGCTGGTCATGAAGGCCGAATTCATTCGGCCGTTGTTTGCCGATCCTATCGGACATGGGTTCCTGGCCGCAGCCATTACTTTGCAGACGGTTGGATATTTTGTGATTCGAAGGCTCATTCAGATCCAGGTTTGATTCATGTTGCTAGTGCTGGTGAGCATCGTTTTTCTGGCAGCAGCGGCGGCCACTTTTTCTTTCGGGGCCGCGGCCTATGCTCCCTGGTCTCTGCTGGGCGCGCGCCTCAAGTCGCTGGGCTTTGAGCGCCCGGCGGTACCCTCGAGTCCTTCCTTCAAAGAGCGCATCAACCGAATTCTCGATCCTCTGAGCAAGGCTCTGCCGTTATCGTCTGGCGACGTTTCTCGCACGAGCGGTTGGCTGGTCCAGGCAGGCTTTCGCGAACGTCGGCATCTTGTCATCTATGTTGGGTTGCGAGTTTTCGGCGCGGTGGCGCTACTCGGCACAGCTGTCGCGATTGTCCATTTTCAGTCTGTCCTTATAGTGATAGGAGCCGCCCTTCTCGGTTTCTTTCTTCCCCGGTTTGTGCTCAAGCGTCTCATCCGCAAACGCCAGCGTCTGATTACGATAGCTTTGCCGGACGCGCTGGATTTGACAGTTGTCTGCATTGAAGCCGGACTTCCGCTTGATCAAGCCTTGATACGGGTCGGCGAAGACCTGAAATATGCGCACCCTGAACTCAGCGAAGAATTTCATCTTGCCAATCTGGAAATGCGTGCCGGCAAACCGCGGTCCGAAGCTCTGCGCAGCTTGGCGTCGCGCACTGGAGTGGATGACATCCGCTCGCTGGTGGCCACGTTAATTCAGACCGATCGATTTGGGACCAGCGTCGCTCAGGCCTTGCGCGTGTATTCGGATGCGCTGCGGACCGAGCGGCATCGCAGGGCTGAGGAGCAGGCAGCAAAGACTGCGATCAAGATGATCATTCCCCTGGTTGTTTTCGCGCTGCTGCCACTCTTGTTGGTGACTCTTGGGCCCGCGCTCATTGAATTGTTCCGCGATTTGCATGGAAGGTAGGTTTTCGTAATGCCGTATCGAGCCCCCATGGCCGCGTTTAACCGCACTCGAGGAACCTGCCTCGCGGAAAACATACGAGTTGCAGGCAGCCATTGGGCGCGCTTGCGCGGGCTAATCGGTACCACGGAATCCGGCTTCGGCCCCGGAAAGGGCTTATGGATTGTCCCCTGCCACGGCGTACACACCCTTGCTATGCGGTTCCCCCTGGATTTGATCTATCTCGACCGGTTCGGCAATGTTCTAAGCCTGGAAGAAAACGTAAAGCCCTGGCGATTGGCGCCATTCCGCTTCCGCGCGGCTTCAGTCCTCGAATTGCCCGGCGGAACGATTCGGAAAAGTGCGACCGCGATCGGCGATAAGATCGAGATTGTGACGGCCAATCTGCCTGAGGAAATAGCCGCATGACCGCTGCTCCTCAACTGCTGGTCGAGTGGTCTTCTCCCTGGCACGAGTTCCGTTCTGCCATTGGTCCTGCCCTCAGACGGTCACCTCCGCGACTGAGTCTCGAAACTCGCGCCGGGCTGTTTCCTTTTCGCGGAATCCTGGTCACCATGTTGCTTGAGATCGCCGCGCTCGCCGCTGCCATGGTTCCTGTGAGTGGGGTGCAACCAGTTACCCTTCAGACTCCGCGGCCTACGCGCGAAGTGATTTATTTCTCAGCGGAAGAATTGCCGCGCACCGAGGACTTGGCCGGTGCCGCAAATGGAGGCCTTGGACAGCGTGGTGGAGCAGCGATGCACCACCCCACGCAGGTGATAAAGGTTGCTCGCGACGAGGTCCTGCGTGAAAAAGTTACCGATGCTCCCCAATTGAATCTGCCGAAATCTGATTCGCGGCTTTCAAATCTGCTCGCCTACCGGGCAGATGCAGGACCCGCTCCGGCTGAGGCATCGCCTCTGAAGCGGCCAGCTCCATCGATGTCGGCCGCAGTTGTTCCTCCGCGTCCAGAGATTCTGCGCTCGGAACTACGCCCGATGCAGCTTGCGACTCCGGCAGTTGTGCCTCCTCCTGTTGAGCTGCCCCGCGAGAATATTGCGCGACGTACTCTCCCGTTGGCTACTGCGGTAGTTCCACCTCCAGTCGCGGCTCCCGTTCAAGTCACAAATCGTGCGGCGCAACTGACGCTTCCTACGGAGGCAGTTGTCGCTCCGCCTCCCGAGATGATTGGCGTGACTCGCTTCCGCCAGAGAAGTGCCGAGTTTGTTCCGCGTGTTGTTCCTCCGCCGGTTGAGCTGGGCGTAGTTCGAACAACAGCCTCAGCCGCTGCCCTAAACGCGAGACAAACGGTTGTGCCACCCCCAGTGAAACTCCAAGACTTGCGACAGAACGTACGCCAGGTCCTTGGGAACGCTGCGGCTGTGCCGCCCACGGTTGACATCAGTTCCGTTCGTCAACAACGAACGCTAGCGGCGGCAAGTGTTGCAGTCATTCCTCCGGCCGCGGCGTCATCCGAAACCAGTCGTAAATATTCCGGCGGCGTTGGAGAGAAAACCGGGCTGGTTTCTTCAGGCACTGGAGTTGTTGTCTCGCCCCGGCCCGGGGACAAGCCTGAGCTGCCCGCAAATTCTGAGAAAGCAACGTTGGCAATGTCGCCATCTGGTTCGTCGAGTCTGGGAGCGGGTGGAGATGGCGGCGGCAGCGGAGTTGGTCACGGAAGCGGGTCCGGCGACTCCAGGTCAGGTGCAAATTCAGGCGCGGCTTCTGCTGGAACGGGCAAAGCCGCCAGCGCGTCCAATCGGACTGGCTCCTCGCCTTATCCAGGGCCCGGCGGCGCTGGCAATCTGAGCAACGGCACGCCGCGAGTGCCGGGAGTCTCGGTCTCTGGCGGCAACAACGTAATCACGCTTCCCAGCTTTGGTGGAACGCCTGATCCCCGTGCTGCCGGACACTCGACAGTTGCAAAGCCGACCAGCAACGCCATCACGGTTGTGGCGAGTCCGCGTTCGGGTGGCGCGACGAACCTTTATGGCGCGCTGAAGGGGGACCGGGTTTACACCATTTATATTAAGACGGCGATTGGGACGGCCGTGATGCAATTTGCCGATCCCTCGTCGGCCGCACATCCCTACGACACGGATCTCAGCGCGCCGCAAGCGATACGCGTTGATCTGCCGTCCGACCTTGAGCGAAGCCGGCTGCTCATCGCTTGCGTACTGGACCGGAATGGTGTGCTTAAACATTGGCGTGTGCTCCAGTCTGATTCTCACGATTTCTCAACGAAAGTTCTTTCCGCTCTGCCGGATTGGAGATTCAGCCCCGCCCTTCGCGGAGAGGAGAGCGTGGAGGTCAACGTGATTCTGGGGTTGGGGGTGGATACGAAGTGACTGCATAAACCACAAAAGACACGAAGGAATGGACTGCGAACCAGACGATCGCGACTTATTGCCTCGGATCTTCCTTCGTGCCCTTCGTGGTTAATGCTTCGAGCACGCATCAATGCAGCGTCAAATATCCGATCCCCACACGCATATGGTGAAGCCATTTGTCCGGCAGGCTGACGGCGATGGTGAGTCCGAGGGTTGCGTGAATGATTCCCAGCGGATATAAGTTCCGCCACCGCCGGAAGAATTCGCAAAAGAGCAATCCGCCCAAAAAAGATAGGATCGTCAGCCAAGGGCTGGGGACGTGGACCACGGCATAAAGCGATGCCGCCGCCCACACTGCACGACGGCTGCCTAGCATAGATTCGAGTCGCAAGAAAAATAGTGATTGCAAGATGAATTCTTGTTGTAGAGCCCAGAGAGCGTATTGCCAGGATCTGCTCCACGGGAGAGGGTAACCCGCGCCAGCGAACCTTAGCGCAGTCCCGATGGCGGCAATCGCTCCACATAGCAGGGCTCCCGCGAGCAGAATGTTCAATGCTCCAAAGAGGGGCCGCGTTAATCCCATTTCGTGCGCTCCCCATCTGCCTGCAATCGCGAATGCCACAACGCATGCGGCTGCGACAATACTGAAGAAGGAATTCACCCGGCCTTGTGGCGTCCAGACCGCGACCAGGATGAAAGCAAAGACGAGTGCAACCTCCAGCAGGTCGCGCTTGATGTGCGCCTTCGTAGCATCGGAATACAACGGCTCGAACTCGCCTGATTCTGCCGAGGAAAAAAGTTCTGACTTCTCGCGCATACATGAATCTATATAACGTTCAGATGCGCGGCCTTGGTTGCGGGATTGCATCGGGACAAAGGGAGCTACCATGCGCGATGAACCTCGTGTCGTAGTCATTGGCGCCGGCTTCGGCGGGCTTGAGGCGGCCCGCACTCTCGCTAAGCTACCTGTTCGAGTCACGATCATTGATCGCAAAAACCATCACACCTTTCAGCCACTGTTGTACCAGGTAGCCACCGCTGGCATCTCTCCCGCGGAGATCGCGGCTCCGATCCGTTGGATTCTGCGCGGTCGCAAGAATGTTGAAGTCTTGTTGGGCGAAGTCATTGACTTTGACCTGCAGCGGCGAGTCGTAAAACTTTCCGATCTCGAGATTCCGTACGACTATCTCATCGTAGCGGCAGGAGCGCAGCACTCCTATTTCGGTCACGACGAATGGGAACCACTGGCGCCTGGCCTGAAGACCGTAGAGGATGCTTTGGAAATCCGTCGCCGCGTGCTGCTGGCTTTTGAATTGGCGGAGAGGCAGGCGTCTGCAGGAAAGGCGCTGTCAGACCTCAATTTTGTCATCGTCGGCGCCGGTCCCACCGGGGTTGAACTTGCGGGAACGCTGGCCGAGATCGCGCGTCAGGTATTGCGCGAAGAATTTGTTTTGATCGATCCCAAGCGCACACGAATTATTTTGCTGGAAGGCGGCCCGCGTATTCTGCCAGCCTACGCTCCTGATCTCTCGCAAAGCGCGGTTCGACAACTGGAGAAACTCGGCGTTGAAGTGCGGGCTTCAGCGATGGTGACCGGGATCGCTCCCGGAGCAGTTTGGGTTGGCGAACAGCGAATTCCTGCCGCGGTAATCTTGTGGGCCGCTGGAGTTGCAGCTTCTCCGCTGGGCAAAAAACTCGGAGTTCCAACGGATCGTGCCGGCCGAGTTCCGGTGAATAGCGATCTAAGCATCCCGAATCATCCCGAAGTCTTTGTCGTCGGCGATCTCGCGTCTTTGAAGGATGCCGAGGGCAATCTGCTCCCTGGAGTTGCCCCAGTCGCCATGCAGCAGGGACGCGCCGTTGCGAAGACCATTGCACGCGATCTTCAGAACGCGCCTCGCAAAGACTTCCATTATGTGGATAAAGGCAGCCTCGCCACGATTGGGCGCGCCGCTGCGGTTGCGCAAATCGGCAAAATCCATATCTCCGGATATTTCGCCTGGCTGGCCTGGCTCTTCATTCATATTCTTTTCATAATTGGATTCCGCAATCGCTTGATCGTGCTCATCCAGTGGGCTTGGTCATACATCACCTACGAGCGCGGGGCAAGGCTGATCACGGGGGACACGAGCCTGCCAGGATGGGCCGAAGCCGAAAAGGAAAATGTGACTGAGCCAGCGGCGCGAAGGTAGGCGACGTTTAAGTCTCGCATGATGTCATTCCGAACTCGCTGCCAAGCGGGAGAGGAAGCTCATGTCAATTAACATCCACCTATGCAGTCAGATTGTACTCCTGCACACGTCCGGATTGGTTCCGCCGCCTCGTAAGGTCCCTCTCTCACCTGGCGGTGAGATTCGGGATGACAAGTCTCGTGTTGAGTTCGGGATTGGTTCAGCTAGTCGGTCAAACAGGTCTGATGCACTAATCCTGTGCTTACGCTGGCAACTTGCGAGACAATATAGCCAGCCGTCTAGTGGGAGGTAGCAGCATGCGTCGTGGCCGCCCGTTTGCCATCTTGATCTCAGTCATTTTCCTTTCTGTTTTCGCGACTGCCGACGTGCTGAAGCTAGTAGTCGATGACACCATCCATCCGGTCACCGCAGAACGTATTCAGCGCGCGCTGGACCAGGCCGCAGCCCATAAAGACGATGCTGTGCTGATCGAACTGAACACTCCTGGCGGACTGCTGGAATCTACCCGCGAGATCATCCAGAGGATTCTCGCTTCGCCTGTGCCGGTGATTATTTACGTGACCCCGAGTGGCAGCCGCGCAGCATCGGCGGGATTTTTCCTTCTTGAGAGCGCAGATGTTGCTGCCATGTCGCCGGGAACCAACACAGGAGCGGCGCATCCGGTAACCATTGGCGGTGGCCAGATGGATTCTGTGATGAAAGAGAAGATCGAAAATGACACCGCTGCTCTGATGCGTTCCATCACCTCCAAACGCGGGCGCAACGTGGACATTGCCGAGAGCACCGTGCGCCAGTCGAAGTCATTCACCGACAGCGAAGCGCTTTCGCAAAAGCTGATTGATTATGTCGCGCCGAATGAGCACGACCTGTTCCGGCAGATCGCATCGAAACCGATCAAGCGTTTCGATGGACAGACAGTCACTTTGAGCCTGATCGGAAAACCGGTGCGCGTGCTCGAAGAGACGTTAAAAGAACGCATCCTGGCTTACATCATGGATCCGAATGTCGCGTTCATCCTCCTCGCCATTGGCGCCCTCGCACTATATGCCGAGTTCAACCATCCTGGCGCGGTGGTTCCTGGAACCGTTGGTGTGGTTTTCATTCTCCTGGCCATCTTTGCGCTGAATCTGCTGCCGACGCGCTTTGCGGCCGTGGTGCTGATCCTTGCCTCGTTTGTGCTTTTTGCGCTTGAGGCCAAGTTCGCCACCCATGGTGTGTTGGCGATTGGCGGAATCACAACTCTGGTCCTGGGCGGTCTGTTGCTGGTGGATGCCCCGATTCCCGAAATGCGGGTGAAGCTGGCGACAGCTCTGGCGGTAAGCATCCCGCTGGGAGTGATAACCGTGTTCCTGATGACGATAGCGCTGCGCGCCCGCGCCAACAAAGTTGTTACTGGAGCCGAGGGCCTGGTCGGCGAAGTGGCCGTCGCACAGACCGCGCTCGCGCCTGCAGGGAAGGTGTTTGTTCATGGCGAGATCTGGGATGCGGTGGCGTCAGAGAATGTGTCTCCCGGCGGGAAGACTGTGGTCCAAAAAGTGGATGGGCTGGAACTGAGAGTGAAGCCGGTCGAGTCGGCGAAAACAACTGTGGCATGATTCCCCAAATCCGTAACTCAAATCGCTCTGTCATCCGGAAATGAGAAGGAGCGACGCGCATTCTTCCTGCTGCTTGACACGCTCCGAAAAACGCCCTGGCAGCAAACGATTGCAGTACAATCTCCTCACACTTGAAATCAAAGCTGGAGGCATGCGATGGATATGGGCGTCGGCACAGTTGGAAGCGTCATCATCCTGATTGTTGTCCTATACATCCTGAGTTCAATCAAGATTCTCGCGGAGTATGAACGCGGGGTCATCTTCCGGTTAGGCCACTTGCTCAAGCAGTCCAAAGGACCTGGGGTGATTCTGGTGTTCGCGCCTATCGATCGCATGGTGCGCGTGTCTTTGCGCCAGGAAGCCCTGGAAGTTCCGCCGCAGGACATTATTACTCGTGACAACGTCACTCTGAAGGTCAACGCCGTGATCTTCCTGCGCGTGATCGACCCCAACAAGGCTGTGGTCGAGGTATCGAATTACGTGTATCAAACTTCTCAGTTCGCGCAGACCACACTGCGTTCCGTGCTCGGCGAGCAAGAACTGGACGAACTCCTGGCCCATCGCGAGAAGATCAACCTGCGCTTGCAAAGCATCCTCGATACGCACACTGCTCCTTGGGGAGTAAAGGTTGTGAACGTCGAAGTCAAGCAGGTGGACATGCCGGAATCCATGCTGCGCGCCATGGCCAAGCAGGCGGAGGCGGAGCGCGAGAAGCGGTCAAAGATTATTCACGCCGAAGGCGAATTCTCTGCCGCCCAGCGCCTGGTGGACGCCGCGCATCTATTGGCGTCGGAACCGGTCAGCGTGCAACTTCGCTATTTGCAGACGTTGACCGAAATTGGCGTAGAAAAGAATACGACCGTGGTTTTCCCAGTTCCGATTGACTTCTTTGCCGGACTTCAAAAGTTACTAGCAAAAGACGGCCCTCCACCAGCAAAATGAAGCTAGAACTTCTGAAAACTCTATGACTCCATTGAGCGCGCCGACCATGAGCACAAGCGACGACACCGAAATTACTCTTGGCACCGGCAAAATGCTGGCGCTGTTTTTTGGGTTGGTAGTTCTTTGTGCGGTATTTTTCGGAATGGGTTTTTCGATGGGCAAAAACTCCGTAAGGTCAGGGCCGGAGTTGCTCCCTTCCCCAGGGTCCTCCGGCAGCACTCGACCCTCGGCAGTCAATAAACCCAGCACACCGACCGCGGCTCCTGAATCGAAACCCTCGGAAAAGCCGCAGCAGCAAGCTCCGTCTGACACAAACCCCTCAAATAATGCCACGACGACCCCGGCTCCGGATCAGCCAGCCACTTCGGCGCCCGCCCAGCCCGGTACTGGCTACTACGTTCAAGTTGCGGCGGTCAGCAAGCAGGAAGACGCGGAGGCCCTGGTGGAGTCGTTAAAGAGCAGGCAGTATTCGGCTTTCATCGCGAATCCAGCGTCCGACAAGCTGTTTCGCGTGCAGGTGGGACCGTTTACTGACATCAAGGACGCCGAAAGCATGCGCGCGAAACTAGTGAGCGACGGCTATAGTCCGATTCTAAAGAAGTGATGCCGTGCCCAGACGGGGGGCGTCTGGCCTAAACGCCTGACTCTCACTTCCCTCGTCTAAACTTCCCTACTCCCAGTCTTACCTCAAATGTATTGATCCCTGAATTGAACCGGCTCAGTCCAGCATTAGAAATATGCAGATAGCGCCCTTCTAATGTCCAAGCCAGGCGTTCACCGAGAAAATGCGTGCCAAATGCCGTGGAGGGCGTGAAGTTTACGGTTGAAGTTCGCGACGGAACATCGTGCGTTGTGAACAAAACTCCGCCACCCAGCTCTATATAAGGCGCAAACCGGCCTCGCTTGGCAAAGTTCCATTTCAAATTCGCCGGATTCAGCCCGGCTCCGTAAGCAGTATTCGCAGGCTGGAAAATTAGATAAAGGGGTACGGCGTCGAGCGCGTACTCGAATCTGCCTTTGAGCAATCCCGGACCATACGCATCAGTAAGTACCCAGCCGTAACGCAGACCTACATCCCAGATCCCGGTGCTTCCGCGGCCGCCGGCGACAGAGTGACCACCAGCCGTCCAAACCTGGAGCTCCGTGGCGCCACGCTCAGGTCCGGCCTGCGCAAGCACACTTGCGCAGAGCGACATCGCAAGAGAGGTTAGTAAAGCAGCGAGAATAGGAACTTTCATTCTTAAGTTATAAAGCAGAGTCTCTGGAATCCCGAGCTACAGTCCTAAGCCGCCATCCACAAAGAGCACCTGCCCGGTGATAAAGCGCGGCGCAGTTGCAAAGAATAACACTGCTGCCGCTACCTCCTCACCCTTCCCATTGCGTTGCATAGGTGTCTGCTTCGCCATGCGTTTCATGAATGCAGCAGCAGATTTCTCTCCCAGATCAATCATTCCAGGAGCCACGCAATTGACGGCAATTTCAGGCGCCAGCGCCTTGGCCATCACTCTTGTCAGCATGTGCAGTGCGGCCTTGGACGAACAGTAATGCGCATTGCTCGCCCACGGGCGTAGTCCACCGAGCGACCCTAAATTGATGATCCGGCCTCTCCTTGTCCGCAAATGCGGCAAGGCCTCTTTGGAGACAAGAAAGGGGCCGCGCACATTGGTCGTGAATATTGCGTCCCATTGCTCAAGTTGTAGATCGTCGAATCCAACGGTTTCGTAGCTCCCTGCATTGTTGATCAGGATATCCAGCCCGCCCAGTTCCCGAACTACTTCCTTCACGGCCGCACGAACACTTCTCAGATCGGTCACGTCGCAGCGTACAGCCAGGGTACGGACCCCTGTCTTTTCAATATCTTTGACTGTCCGTTGGACGTCTTGCGCCGAGTTCAGGAAGGTGACCGCTACATCGGCGCCGGCCTCCGCCAGGCCCAGTGCGGTTACCCTGCCTAGGCGCTTTGCCGCACCGGTAATCAGCGCTACTTTTCCCGCGAGTGGCTTTGAGCCAGCCATGGCAAGGATTGTACCCTTTCCCGGATCGGGCCTTCCCTCGTGAACCTGAGCCCGGGTCGGAGAGGCGGATCGAGGTTTATATGAGGTTTATTGTGGAAAGCCAGCGGCGAGTTTGCTAGACTCCGGCCATGCCGGAAATGCGCGAAGTGGTCGTGTATTCAAGAAAAGGATGCCACCTCTGCGAGATCTTGAAGGAGAAACTAGTCAAACTGGAGCGCAGGGGCGGCTTTCGCTGGCGCGAAGTCGACGTCGAAACCGAAGACGGCCTGAGACGCCAGTTCACTGACGAAGTCCCCGTGGTCTTCATCGACGGACGCAAAGCCTTCAAGTACCGGCTAGATGAACAGGAATTCCTCAAAAAACTGGTCGGATAGTCTACGCCACACTGCCTGGCTTCAAGGCTCCGCTCAGCCCCCTTTGTTCTTACGCCAAGAGCCGTTTACACGACCAAATGTTCGAATTCGAGGTTTCATGATTAAGCCGCGCAACTTGCAGCAGACGATGGTCGCCTTGGTGTCATTCATTCTCGTGTTAGCCTCTGATTCTTTGTGCCAGATCGATGAAGTGGGACAAACCATGCGTCCCGTCATCCGCGGCCGGCAGGCTGCAGTCTCCTCCATGAAGCCACAGGCGACCGATGCGGCGCGCCAGATCCTGCAGGAAGGCGGCAATGCATTCGACGCCGCGGTCGCGGGCCAGGCCGTGCTGGGCATTACAGATTTCCCAATGAATGGCGTGGGGAGCGACGCCGTCGTCCTCCTTTACAATGCCCGCGAGAAAAAGGTTTATTCGGTGAACGCCGAACCCCGTGCGCCCAAGCTGGCGACAATCGACTGGTACGAGAAAAACAATGGTGGCAAATTACCGCAGAGTGACGGATTGCTCGCCGGTGGCCTGCCGGGCGTGGTGGACGCCTGGTACATCTTGCTAGACCGCTGGGGCACGATGAGTTTCGCGCAGGTGCTTCAGCCCGCTATCGAGCTCGCGGAGAACGGATTCCCCCTCAGCGAGGCTGCGGCTTACGAAATCGCCAACGAGCGGAAGATCCTGAAGTATCCGACCACCGTCAAAATATATCTGCCAGATGGCCATGCGCCAAAGGCAGGCGAGATTCTGAGGAACCCTGACCTGGCCCGCACCCTGAAAAAGCTGGTCGAGGCCGAAAGAGCGAACGCATCGAAGGGCCGGCATGAAGCCCTGAAAGCGGCGCGCGATTGTTTCTACAAAGGAGAGATTGCGCGCGAGCTGGCCGCGTTCTCGGAGGCAAACGGAGGTCTGTTCCGCTACAACGATTTCGTTGAATACACCGCGGAAGTCGAGACGCCCGTCTCAGTCAATTATCGAGGCTATCAGGTCTACAAGAATCCTTCAGCGAGCCAGGGTCCCGCAGAGTTGATCGCACTCAACCTGCTTGAGGGATACGACCTCAAGGCGCTCGGCCACAACAGCGCCGATTTTCTTCACATCAGTGCGGAGGCCGTCAAGCTGGCAATGGCTGATCGCGAAAAATTCCTCGGCGACATGGATTTCATCAAGATTCCATACGAGGGCCTCCTCTCTAAGGACTACGCGCGCGAGCGCCGTAAGCTCATCGATTCCAGCAAAGCATCGCTTGAGCTGCGTCCAGGATCTCCTGAGAAGTTCGCGAGCAACGCAACCCTGCTTGAACGTCCGTTACGGGTGGTCACCGATGGCGCCGCGAACCAGAACGGCGACACCAGCTACATTGCGGTCATAGACAAAGACCGTAACATGGTGAGCTTCGAGCCCAGCCTGCATAGTTCATTCGGCACGGGAGTGGTCATGGGGAACACAGGCATCATCTTTAACTGCCGGGGAGACTACTATTCTTTGGTCCGCGGCGAGGCGAACGCGCTCGAACCGGGTAAACGTCCCCGCAGCACGCTGCAGAGCACCCTAGTGATGAAAGACGGCGAGCCCTATGCAATCCTGGGCAGCCCCGGCGGCGACGATCAGGTGATGCGCACCATGCAGACGCTAATCAACATCGTCGATTTTGGTATGAACATTCAGCAAGCGATTGAAGCACCGCGCTGGTCCTCGCGCAGCTTTCCGGCATCGCCGTTCCCGCACACCATGTATCCGGGGGACCTTTCAGTCGAGTCGCGCATCCCAGAGGCGACGCAAAAGGCACTTGTCGAGCGCGGTCACCGCCTGCGTGTTGCGCGTGCGTGGTCGATTGGATCGAACGCCGGCATCATTGTAGATGCCAAGACCGGCGTGTTGAGCGCGGGCGCGGATCCGCGCGTCGACGCCTATGCCTGGGCTTGGTGAAATGGAGGCTTGTTTTGGACCCCGTTCCCTCAGCGGTCTCAGGGTTAAAAGACCTTCCCGTTTTCGCATCATTTCCCCTGTTTCCAGCATCCAAAAACAAGAGGTGACTGGCAGGTGACCTCTGGTGCCTGCTAACCTCTAAGTTTTTGTTTTTTCGCATGTTATACTGCACAGAATTAGCCCGCCTGGGTGGTTCGACGCCTGGGCCGAAGGAACCTGAAGATGGCCCGTAGTTCTCATCGAGCTTCCAGCCTTATCGTTTTATTTTTGGCAGCATGCGGTTTTCTGGGCGTGTTGTTTGCCCAGAAGAATCCTGCGACCGCTCACGACGGCGACTCCGATGTAAGCCAGAGCCTGCATCAGTTCACGCAGGTCTACGACATCGTTGAGCAGAATTACGCCGAGCCGGTGAATCCGGATAAAGCCATTTATAACGGGGCAATTCCGGGCATGTTGCATGTGCTCGACCCGCACTCGAACTTCTTCGATCCCAAATCGTACTCACTGTTGCGCGAAGATCAGCGCGGCAAATATTACGGCGTGGGAATGACGGTCGGGCCGAGGAACAATAAAGTCATCGTTATCGCGCCTTTCGCGGGCACGCCTGCGTACCGCGCCGGCATTCATCCCGGGGACATCATTAGCGCCGTAGATGGCAAGCCCACCGACAACATGACTACCAGCGATGTCGCGGACCTGCTGAAAGGACCCAAGGGCACCACGGTCCACATCACGGTTCTCCGTGAAGGCGCCGACAAGCCGCTGGAATTCGCGGTGGTCCGCGACGAGATTCCCCGCTACAGCGTTGACCTTCACTTCCTGATTCATCCCGGCATCGGTTACATGCACGTATCAGGATTTAACGAGACCACCGAAAAAGAAGTTCAGGAAGCCCTCGACCAGTTCTACCAGGCGGGCGATCTTAAAGGCCTTATTCTTGATCTGCGCCAGAACCCGGGCGGGCTACTGAATGAGGGCGTAGGGGTCGCGGATAAATTCCTGCACAAGGGGCAGTTAATTGTTTCGCATCATGGCCGGTCTTCCCCGGAGCGCCGCTACACTGCCACTCACGGAAATGGCGGGAAAGAGTATCCACTGGTTGTGCTGGTGAATCGTGGTACGGCATCTGCGGCTGAGATTGTGGCTGGTGCAATTCAGGACCACGATCGCGGTTTGGTAGTTGGCGAGAATACTTTTGGCAAGGGGTTGGTTCAAACCGTGTATCCGCTCTCCAACGATACCGGATTGGCGTTGACCACGGCCAAGTACTACACCCCAAGCGGGCGACTGATTCAGCGCGACTACAGCAATGTATCGCTGTATGACTATTATTTTGATCGCGACGACATCAACAATACCGCCAACAAAGAAGTAAAGCTGACCGACAGCGGCCGCACCGTTTACGGAGGTGGCGGGATCACGCCTGACGTGAAGGTAGATCAGGTCAAGAGCAACCGCTTCCAGGACACGCTGCTGCAGCATTACGCTTTCTTTAACTTCGCGAAGCACTATATTGTCGGCCATCGCGTGACCAAGAACTTTGAAGTAGACGAAAACATCATGCAAGAGTTCCGCAAATTCCTCGATGCTGACAAAGTGCCTTACACCGAGGCCGATCTGGTCCAGAACAATGACTGGGTGCGTTCGAACATCAAGAGCGAAATTTTTGTGGACGCTTACGGACAGGAAGAGGGATTAAGAGTGAAGGCCGAGAGCGATCCCGAAGTCCTCAAAGGACTTGAGCTTCTGCCGCAGGCGCGGCAGTTGGCAGAAGGCGCTCGCAAGATTGTTGCCGAGCGTAACAGCACAAGTCTGGCTCGGTAATTTCATCATCTCGATCAGAGGCCCGGTGCAGTCCGGGCCTTTTGTTTTGTAGTTTACGCGAGCAGCTAAAGCGCGCTCTTCCACAACTCCTTTCACGCAGTCACACATTCACGGTAGAATCTCCAGAACTGCTGTGAACAAAACCATCTGGATCCTATCCGCTGTTTTCGCGCTTACCGCGGGCCTCACCGACCTTCGCTGGCGCAAGATACCGAACTGGCTCACCTATCCTGGAATTCCCTGCGCCATCGTGCTTCACTCGATCGCTGGTGGGTGGCATGGAGCGAGACTCTCTTTGCTTGGGACCGGACTGGGGCTGGGACTGTTGCTGCCTTTCGTTCTGATTCGCAGTCTTGGCGGTGGCGACTGGAAGTTAGTTGGAGGTCTGGGAGCGTTCTTCGGCGCGCAGCGGCTGATGACTGTCTTGATCATTACGCTTCTGATCAACGGCTTCATGGCTATTTGTATGGTCATTTGGAAAAGACGTATCGGGCAAACACTGCATAATCTGGGCCACATGACTGCGGCATTCTTTTCATTGCATTTGCCCGGCCCTGAGCTGACTCTCGAGAATCCGGAGGCCGTCAAAGTCCCCTTCGGCGTGGCGGCAGCAATTGCCGTTCTGCTTTATACTTCGAGCCAGCCATGGGGGCCGTTTTGATGGCATGAACTCCCGTTCTTCAACTGGGGCCGGATGTGGAGCGCGGGGCTCTCCCGGCATCGAATGCTCGGGCCGATTCGCCTGGTGGCGAGGGAGCGCAGGAGCCGAGATTGTCGAAGCGGCCTTGGTGTTGCCGGTTCTGTTCCTGTTACTGTTTTCCATCCCGCAGTTCCCATGCCACCCGATGTAAACATCGTCGGCTTCTTGCAGTTGTTCGTTGATTACGTGGAGCCTACCGAAGATGTACACGCTCACATTTTGAATGTATCCGGATGTGGCAACAACGGATCCGGAACGGTGGCTTCGGGCGGTGGGAGCCTTTCACCTATCCCGGTGCGGTTGATTCACAACTGACGACGAACGGGGGCGTTTTGCGCTTAGGTCGGAGGCACTTCGGGCAACGGCCCATTCGTGGGTGCAGGCTGCGGCTGCGGATTGTTTAGATCGGGCGGCGGAGGGACAAGATCGGGATTTTGCGGTTCCGTGTTTTCAGCGGTGGGCGGGCTGTATGCCGGAGAAACGAACCGTGCTGGCTCAACCGGCCCTCCAGAATTTCGACTCAGGACAACACTGCGCAACACGTTCCGGTCCGCCTCTGATCCCACTAGAACAAAGTTCAAGCCCGAACCGTTGAGCAGTTCTCCGAGGACTTCTCCGGCTGGACCCGGCCCGAAATCGGCGGCCACCCGCTCCTGCTCAGTGCCTGACGGAATCGCCATTTCAGCGCCCGTCTGCTTTTGGACTTGGAACAGGACCTCGGAGAGCGTCGCGCCATTGCCGTGAATCGTAAGCAAGCCGTTTGTGAACTGCACGCTCAGGGCACGAGTACCGGTTGCCTGGTTCTGCTTCGCTGGGCTTTTCTTTACAGTGAAAGGGCCAGGTTGATTGGACCTAGCAGGCATCTTAGCTGAGACCCATCCGATGGTCGGCTGCATGTCCCCAGCACTCTCGGGATCAGCTCCCAGGCTGACCAACAATCCAGAGGCATCGGGAGCAATGCGATACCACTGCGGCCGATTCAGGTCCACCACGATTCTTGTGACTGGTGGTACCGTCGAGAACAAGCTCACACGGATTCCCTTCGCCTCGCCACCGTGGATGGTCATGCCATGCAGACCGGGTCCCGGAACTGCATTCGGTATATCAATGACCAGCCGCTCAGGATCAGAAACAATTTGTGTCCGTGGTACGACAGCTGCGCTGGTTTGAATTTGGAACTGCAGCGGGTTGTTGCTCAACACCGATATTTTCCCAACCGAGGACGAACGCCCTGTCTGCGCTTGCGAGGGGTAGACAAAGAGCGCAAGAACGCAGATTCCACGAAGATACTTCAGCGATTTCATGGGCTTGAGCGGAATTCTAGCAGCGTGAAGCTTGTGACGATCCGCACTTTGGTACTAGAACCAAGCATGAACCCGATCCAGATTCCCTTTTTGACTTACTGCCTCTTTTGGCGGAGCCTAGCGAAGACGGCGGCTGCTCCAGAGAGCACTAGAACCATGGTTCCGGGCTCCGGCACCGTCGGCGGAGGGGGTGGGGGCGGCGGCGGCGGAGTGCAATTGTTGTTCTTCGTAGGCGTACAACCGCTACCTCCGCCAGAAGTGGGCGGTATTGGTCCGCCGCCAGGTAGAGGCACAAAACCGCTTGGAGGCCCGCCGCCACCGGCGAAAGGTCCTCCTCCGCTTGGGGATGAAGGTCCGATCGGCATAACTGGATCCACGCTTAGGCTGGAACCAAGATTGGGCGGAAATGCCTCGATTCCGCTCGCTACGGCGTCTGGACGATCCAGTTCAGCCAACAGTGGTTCCTCCGGCGAAGTGTTCGCCTGGGGCAAAACCGATACCTGATTGCCGCAGCGCGTACGCGCCGTAATCCGGCCGTCGGTGAGCAACTTCTCTCCCTTGTGTAGACTGGCTTGCTTGCGCATCCAGTAAACCTTGTTGCCACGGCGGTAAGAGAGGTAAACCAGCCGTGGTTCATTGACTTCAATTACTCGCGCCCGGTTGTAATTAAATCCGGCGTAATGGGTTGCCACTGTTTGATCGTGAGCAGAGGTCTCCCGCAGCTCATCGGCCGAGGTCACGCCTCCAGGAATCACTGAATATGGGAAAACCAGACGGCGATTGCGAGCGCGTATCTCACCAGGATGAGGACCCGCTAGAGCGGAGAGGCTCTGGCTGGTAGCCGGCAGAGGTTGGCTTCGCTGGTCTGTGTAGCCGTGGCTACCCTCGGCAATCCAGCGGATACCAGCAACGCAGATACCTACCAACGCGAGGAAGACCAAGCCGCGAACAACGGCCCCAGCCAAGCCTACACTTCTTCTGACCCGATGGCTTCTAGCCCGGCGACGCGAATACCTCAAATCGCTCTCCTAACAAGCACACTTCAGCCCCAAAAAGTGGGAGGGGAGAGATACAACTTTTGATGCAGTTGCCGTGCCACACTGCAAGCCCGAAGGCGGATCCGTAAATACATGAAATCTTTGAAGATGCGGCACCTGCTATTGAGGCCGATGCTAGCAGAGTATGAAAAATCTTGCGCAACAATAATCTGTTGATCAGCTGGATTCCTTTGGCGCTCGTATTGGACTAAACAGGCATAAGATCCAGCAACTTAGAGAGATTCTTGCCCTGTGAATATCAAGGCCTCCAATTCGATCGGCCTTGTCCCGTAATGGCACTGCACAGGGTATATTGAACCCCATGAAACAACCGCCAAATCGTTCGGCAAAGCCGACGGCACGAACCGCCATTGCGATCATGGCAGCCGGCAAGGGTACGCGGCTCAAGTCAAAGCATCCGAAGGTCCTGCATGAAGTCGGCGGAAGGCCGCTGTTGGCGCATGTGATCGCGGCAGCCGAGCAGGTAATCCCGGCCAAGGATATCTACGTCATCCTCGGGCACGAAGCCGATCGCGTTCGTCAGGCCGTCAAGGATGCAGGAGTGGGATTTGTATTGCAGGATCCACAACGCGGGACCGGCCACGCGCTGATGGCTGCGCGCAAAGTGCTGGCGGATTACGACCAGGTCATCGTGCTTTCCGGTGACGCGCCTTTGATTACTCCCCAGACGATCCAGAAATTGCGCGACTTTCATCTGCACAAGAAAGCTGCGATGACAATTCTGAGCGCGCAGCTTGAAAATCCGACGGGCTATGGCCGAGTCATTCGCAAGGGTATAAGAGCACGAACGAAGAGCGACGAAGTTCAGGCCATCGTGGAGGAGAAATCGTGCACGCCGGACCAGCGGAAGATTCGCGAAATTAATTCCGGCTTCTACGCTTTTTCCGTCAAGCCGCTGTTCGCCAAAATAGAACGCTTGAAGACCGACAATCCGCACGGCGAGTATTACCTCACGGATATGGCTAAGGTCCTGCGCGCGGCGAAAGAGCGGGTTGTGGCGATCAAAACCGGCAACGCGTCTGAAATCCTCGGGAGCAATACTCGGGCGGAACTGGCAGATCTCGATCAGAAGATGCGCCGGAACAAATGTCTAAAGTTGATGGCCGAGGGCGTGACCATTTTTTATCCAGAGAGCTGCGTGATTGATGTTGACGTTGAAGTCGGGCCGGACACGGTCATCGAGCCGTTCGTACAATTGCGGGGACACACACGCATTGGCATCGATTGCCGGATCAGGTCGTATTCGGTGATCCAGAATTCGCAAATCGGCGACGGCGTGCTCGTCCGCCCCGGTTGTGTGCTCGACGACGCGCGAGTCGAGAGTGGCGCGGTGCTCGGCCCGTACTCACATTTGCGTCCAGGCAGTGAAATCGGCGAAGGTGCGCACGTCGGTAATTTTGTCGAAACCAAGAAAGTGCGGCTGGGCAAGCGATCTAAGGCGAACCATCTCACTTATCTTGGGGACGCCGAAATCGGCGAAGACGTGAACATTGGGGCCGGAACCATTACGTGCAATTACGACGGCGTCCACAAGCACAAAACCGTGATTCAAGACGGTGTTTTCGTGGGCAGCGATTCCACCCTGGTCGCGCCGGTAAAGCTCGGCAAGGGCGCGTATGTGGGAGCGGCGTCCTGCATCACCGAGGACGTTCCTGAAGATTCGCTGGCGCTAGGACGTGCAAAGCAGATCGTGAAAGAGGACTGGGCAAAGAAGAAGAGGGAGTCGCGTTGAGATGCACTCTGTGGACCCCTGTGTTCTCTGTGGTTAGCGATTTTGCATTAACCAGAGAGCTTCAGTTCATCTCGGACCTTAGCGCGACACTGCCGCGAACAAGCTTGTATGGATCAATGACTGAAACTGCTTATCATCAGCCTTGAAATGCATTTGCAGCTTTGAGCTATCCGAGTTCACCGAAACATCTTCCAGCGCCGCCTTCTCTACCGAGCTCGCGGTCATTTTTCTGTAGAGCACACCCGCCTTCACCAAGGAAGACAGGGTGGCAGCGGTCACGGTATCGGAAGTGATGACATCCAGATCAAAATTCACGCCGCTTGAGAAGTTCATGGTATAGCGCGAGCCCAGAATTCGTTTCTTGACAGTGTCGTAATCCGCCAGCCGGGAGGCGTCGCCTAGAGCCGACAACAGCATATTCTGCGTGCCCTTTTGGTCGAGGATGCTCCACACCGCGCCCGATTCAACGTCTCCGATCAGGTTCGCGATATCGGGATTGGAGTCCAGTGTCTGAACATAGCCGTCGCGCGCGTCCAGTGAGCCGCGCAGTGCCGGCCCATCGCCAAATAACAGCGTGGTCTCGTCCAGAAATGTCATCTCCATGCCACTGGACATAGGATAGATATCGGCGTCGTGATACTTCACCGGCTTTATTTTCTTAAGCCGGAGTTTGCGCAACACCGTCTTGTTGGCAAAGACGCCTTGCGCGGCCCCGACCACTTCGAGCCCTTGCTTGGGATGGCGATAGGAAATGAAGGTTAACTGGTCCACATCGCGGTCAGGATCGATTCCAGCACCTTTGAGCGCAGTCTCAAATTGCTTGAGATTTTCGGGCAATACTTGTTCTTTGAGCTGCTGCGCCGTGTCCGAGTTCTTCAGAGCGCGGTAGTCCACGCAGATGATCTGCTGCACCTCAGCCGGAATCGCAGGGCGTATTGAGGACCCAAGCGGCGCAGCGAACGCGGCACTGGCTAAGATAGCTATGCAGAGAAAACTCAGGCTCTTGCGCGGGACTTTGTTCATAATCAACCTCGGGGACAAATACTTGGATGCGGAGTGGATTCCAGCAGTCACCCCGGTGTAGGCCCATTGTAGTCGAATTGGGTCAGGATCAGTGTGATGACGGAGGTACGTGGGGCGTCGCCAGGCTGAGGATTCAGGTTTTTAGGGCGGCAGCACGATGGCGCACCTGTGATGCAAAATCAGCATCCTTCAATGACTCCAGGTTGATTTCCACGTTGGCGAGCGCGCCTTCCAGTGCCGCGCGAGCCAGGGCAGCTGCCGTTACCAGATCGGACTTCATGTTGGGATTCGTGATCGGACGCAGCTCGTCCGTGGTTCGCAGCACGTCCCTTGCCCACTCTGCAACGCTTAGAGGAACGCTGGTTGCCTGCTTGAGCGCGGCCTCGATCATTCCATCCGCAGCAGCAGACTCTCGCGATCTCTTGTACGCCGTCATCACCGACATATATGACTCCGCGTCGGCATCAATCGAGGCTTTCAGTTCCTCCCGAAGTTGCGAGAGGCGCGAAATAGCCTCGCTTAACTGGCGTTCGTATTGCGCGTACGCCTTCTTCCCCCGTGACCTGGAGGCGACCATCGCCGCTAGTCCCGCAGCCATCGCGCCACCGGCAGCTGCGGCGCTGCCTCCGCCAGGGGTGGCGGTTGGCGCGGCAAGCTGCTCGATGAACGGTTCAACTCCGGCGCGCAGTCCTCCGACCGCCACCTTTCCGCCCATCACTGCACTCAATCGATTTTCGAGAATCAACGATGAGTCGAAGTTCTCCACCTGCAGAAACCACTCTGCCGCCTGCTCCATTGCTTTCTTAGGAATCAAGCCCACGATCTCGCTGCTCGTAGGCGCCACGCCATATCTCTCCGCCTCGCTCCGCACCAACTCGAACACGCGATGGATCGGCGTCAGTTCGAAATCGGTCAGATTCATTGAGACCTGCGCTTGCCCGCGCACCAGAAAACCCGCAGCCTTGACGTAGCGAAGGCCGCCGGTCGAGAAGCGCACCGCCTTTGCCACTTTCTTCGCGATATCAACTTCCGGCGTATTCAGAAAAATGTTGTAGGCGATTAGAAATTTTCTCGCGCCCACAACACATGCGCCCGCGGTCGGGTGAACCCTGGGCTCGCCAAAGTCCGGCCGGCGCGCCGGATTGGTCGCAATCTCGTCCCGAATCACTTCGAACTGTCCGCGCCGGATGTTTTCGAGATTCTGCCGTTCTGGGGAGGTTGCGGCTGCTTCATACAAGTACACCGGAATTTGATGTCGCTTCCAGATTTGCTCGCCCACATGCCGCGCCATGGCAATGCAGTCTTCAACAGTCACGCCTTCGATAGGAATAAATGGCACCACGTCGGCGGCGCCCAGTCGTGGATGCGCTCCCCGGTGCTGATTCAGATCAATCAGCTCAGCCGCCTTACCCACTCCCCGAATCGCCGCTTCCTGGATGGCCTCGCGCTCTCCCACGAGCGTAATCACGCAGCGGTTGTGGTCGGCATCCATCTCGCGATCGAGCAGATAGACGCCGGCGATTTTCATGGCGTCGACAATCGCATCGACTTTCGACTTGTCCCTTCCTTCTGAAAAATTTGGGACACATTCCACCAGAGTTTGCATACGCGAGAAGCATATCCGGCTATAAACCCGGCTGCAACCTGGCTGATCGCCCTCGGGGGGACAAGTCCTCTCCTCTGTGTAACCCCTCTGTGTACCTCTGTGCCCTCTGTGGTTAAAAGAAGCACCAACATTAACCACCGCGGGCACAGAAGTACACAGAGGAAATCGCTCCATTGTCCACGCCTGCCGCCACACCAGCCACACCACCAGAAGCTTGCCGATATCTCCGCAGAACGTTAACCTTGAGAGAAACATACGCAAAAGGAGCGGTTATGAAGCGGCACCGGTTTCACCCCGAAACTGAATCGGTCCACGGCGGCAAGCATCTCGAAAAACGTAATGCCCCAATGGCGCAGCCGATCTACCAGACGTCGACCTTCCAGGTAACGGATTCCGAGCAGCAGCTCCGTGCTACCGGCACCGATATGTTCTACACGCGTTATGGAAACCCGACCCATACTGCGGTCGAGTCCGCAATTGCCGAACTGGAAGGCGCGGATGCCGCGCTGCTGTTCGCTTCCGGCATGGGCGCAATCACCACCAGCATTCTGTCGCTGGTGAAGAACGGAGACCACATCGTTGCGCAACGTGACATTTACGGCGGGGTAACCAAGTTCCTGTCAACCTGGCTCCCAAAGCTGGGCATTGAGACCACTTTCGTAGACACGGTCGACTATGAGCAACACGCGCGCGCGATCCGCCCGAATACCAAGCTGCTCTATTTTGAATCGCCGACCAATCCCACGTTGCGAGTAGTTGATTTGCGGAAAGCGGTGGCTCTGGCCCGCCAGCACCAACTCATTACGATGATTGACAGCACCTTTGCTACTCCGATCAATCAGCGCCCCACTGAATTCGGCATTGACGTCGTGCTGCATGCGGGTACGAAGTACCTGGGTGGGCATACTGATTTGATTTGCGGCGTCGCTGCTGGACGTCAAGACCTGATCGACAAGATTCATGAAACCCGCACGACGCTTGGCGGCGTTATGGATCCACACGCTGCGTTCCTCTTGCTCCGGGGAATCAAGACTCTCGCGCTCCGAGTTGAACGGCAGAACGAGAGCGCCCTGCGGGTCGCGGAATTTCTGGCGCAACATCCCAAAGTGCGGTCAGTGAACTATCCGTTTCTGCAAGGTCATCCGCAACGCGCACTTGCCATCGAGCAGATGAAAGGCGGAGGTGGTGTCCTTAGCTTTGAGGTCGACGGCACTGCCGAGGATGCTAAACGCCTGAGCGAAGCCCTGCGACTATTTGCTCTGGCTCCCAGCTTGGGCGGCGTGGAATCTCTGGTCTCGATACCCGTGCTTACGTCTCACGCCATGATCTCAGCCGAACACCGGCAGAAAATGGGTGTCACCGAGCAACTGATTCGCATTTCCGTGGGTATCGAGAACACCAGCGATCTGATTGCCGACCTGGAGCAGGCACTGACGGTCGTGACTCCCGCGCCGCAGCACGTTGCAGTCGGATAATTCAAAGATGCCGACTGCCGCTGCGATCATCGGGCTCGGCTTCGTTGGCAAAGCTCACCTCGAAGCTTTGCGGCGGCTGGCCATTCCTGTACGGGGAATTCTCGGGAGCGCTCCAGAACCCACCCGAGAAGCTGTTCGCGAACTCAAGATCGAACGGGGATACTCTTCCCTGGACGAGCTTACCAGCGATTCCAGCGTGACCGCAGTTCACATCTGCACACCCAATCACCTGCATCACGATCAGGCGAACGCCGCAATGGAAGCGGGTAAGCACGTCATGTGCGAAAAGCCGCTCGCCATGGATACCCGGCAGAGCCAGTCGCTGATTGATCTGGCGCGCAAACAGAACTTGATCGGTGCCGTCACCTACAACCTGCGTTATTACCCACTCTGTCAGGAGGCTCGTGCGATCGTACAGCGAGGCGTCATTGGCGAGCCGCGACTGATCCACGGCAGTTTCTTGCAAGACTGGCTGCTTTATCCATCGGACTGGAACTGGCGCCTGCAACCGGAATTGGGAGGCGAGTTGCGCGCTGTCGCGGATATCGGGACCCACTGGCTGGATCTGCTGACGTGGATTACGGGCAGGAAGATCGCAGAAGTCTGCGCCGATCTGGCCACCGTTGTTCCAGTTAGAAAACGTCCGCGGGGTCGGGTACAGACATTTCAGGCGAGTGCAGGTGAGTCTGACGATTTCAAAATCACAACCGACGATTATGCTTCCATCCTTTTGCACTTCAATGAATCTGCTCGTGGCGTGGTCACAATTTCCCAGATCAGCGCTGGACGCAAGACGCGCTTGTGGTTTGAGGTGGACGGCTCAGAAGGTTCGCTGGCGTGGAATTCGGAATCTCCAAACACTCTTTGGATTGGCCACCGGCGCGAACCAAACCAGGAGCTGATTAAAGATCCGTCGCTGATGAGTCCTGAAACGCGCGGATACGCCGCGTATCCTGGTGGCCATGCCGAAGGCTATCCTGATACTTTCGTGCAACTGTTCAAGGATTATTATGCCTATCTCGACGCCGGCGACATCTCCAAGCCGCGTACTTTCCCCACTTTCGAAACCGGACACGAAGAGATGCAATTATGCGAAGCGATCGCCCGGAGCTCAAAAGAGCGGCGATGGGTGAAGCTGGCCTAGCAATTTTGTTACACTGGCCTGGGTCCCTAGCCCACTTCATGCAGAGCTGAGTCAGCCCACCGGCTCTCGAGGAGGTCCCATCATGAAGCGTGCCCTGAAGTGGATTGCCATCGTCGTTGCAGTTCTCATCGCCATCGTTCTGGTCCTTCCCTTTCTGATCAACGTCAATGCCTTTCGGCCGCGGATTGAGTCCGAACTAACTGACGCGCTGGGACGAAAGGTCACGGTGGGGAATCTCAGCCTGTCGATTCTTTCCGGCAGTCTCGCGGCGGACGATATCGCTATCGCCGATGACCCGTCGTTCAGTAAAGCACCCTTCATTCGGGCAAAGGCGCTCACAGTCGGCGTGGAAATGATGCCGCTGATCTTGTCCAAGACACTTCATGTGACCGACCTGACCTTGTCTGGACCGCAGGTAGCCTTGCTTCGTGCTCCTTCGGGCCGGTGGAATTTTTCAACGCTGGGAAACGCCAGTCCGGCAAAGAAAAGCGGAGCCGCCCCCGCCGCCAATCCCAATGATGCTGCGAATCCGCACTCCGAACAATCCATCGAGCAAAATCTTTCCGTCGGGAAACTCAGCATCAAAGACGGGCAAATTTCAATCGCAGACACGAACGCTCCGGCGAAGGCGCACCTTTACCGAAACGTCGACTTCACCGTCAAAGATTTCTCATTCGGCTCAAACTTCCCGTTTACCGTGACAGCAGACCTGCCAGGCGGAGGGACGGTAAAGCTCGAAGGTACCGCCGGCCCCATCAATTCCACAGACGCTTCTCTGACCCCGTTTCAAGCCAAACTGGAAGTGAAGAAGTTGGATCTGGCGGCATCAGGCTTCATCGATCAAAGTTCCGGCTTTGCCGGACTCGCAAATTTCGACGGCACTGTGAGCTCTGACGGAAATCAGGCCCGCAGCAACGGAAATGCAACCGCTGACAAATTGAAGCTCTCTCCCAAAGGAACGCCGGCCGAACGCACCATCAGCATGAAATATTCGACAGCGTACGAGTTGCAGAAACAGGCTGGCCAGCTCAACGGAGATGTTTCCGTAGGCAAGGCCGCTGCAAAGTTGAGCGGCACCTACGATCTGCGGGGAGAGTCGCCAGTGTTGAGTCTGAAGCTCAACGCCGACAACATGCCGGTGGACGATCTGGAAACGTTATTGCCGGCGCTCGGAGTCACTCTGCCAAAAGGCTCGTCGCTGCAGGGCGGCACGCTGTCTGCCAACCTGACAATTACCGGCCCGGTAGACAAAATGGTCATTGTTGGTCCCGTGAAGCTCGTGAATACGAAGCTCGCCGGTTTTGATATGGGATCGAAGTTGTCGGCCATCTCTGCACTGGGCGGTGCCAAGACCGGGCCGGACACGACGATCCAGAACTTTAGCTCGAACGTGCATGTCGCACCCAGCGGAATCCAGACCGAGAATATCAATCTGGTGATTCCGGCAATCGGCACTTTGACCGGCAGCGGAACCGTCAGCCCGCAAAATGCTCTGGATTACAAAATGACGGCTAGCCTGAGCGGCAGTGTAGCGACCGGACTCTCGCAGTTGGCAGGCGGGAGCGGCAAAGGAGCAAGCATCCCTTTCTTTATCCAAGGCACGGCTTCTGACCCGAAGTTCGTTCCTGATGTGAAAGGAATGCTCGGCAGCCAGTTGAGTAATCGCCTCGGCGGGCAGGTGCCGGGAGGACAAAATGCCCAGGGAGTTGTGAACTCGCTCACCGGGCTTTTCGGAAAGAAAAAATCCAAGTAGCTTCTTCTACTTCAGCGAAAGGAACGCCACCCCATAGCCCTTAACCGTCACCATGATCGGTGAGTTGGGCGAAATCGATGCCGCGGAACCCGGTCCATTGATCGCACTCGTGGTCGAATCAATGGTGAAAAGCGATGCAGTCGTAAACGGCCCTAGAGCGCTTACGTCCACCGAAACGTTAGCGGTTAGGCCGTCTCCGTTATTATCCGAAGCAGAAGCGACAGCATGGTTTGAAATCATGATGACCACGCTTCCGTCGGTGTTCAGAATCGGCAGCACCTCGATTTCTGAGTTATTGGTATTGCTGAACTGCAGTACCTGCTGGCCCGAACTCGCAGGAAAGGTTTTGCCCAGCCAATAATCCACCCAATAGCTGAGCTGTGTCTGGGCAGTGTTGTAGTCCACCTCACCGAACTGCGCATCGGCGTCAAAGTCCCAGTGATAGAGAGCACGGGCCCCGGCTTTGCCAACCTGTGAAAAGACGTACGGGCGCCACGCCGCGAAAAATGCGCTTGAACCCCGCTGGTCCGTCACGAAAGTCTGGCCGGGATTGCACGCGCTCATGCCGTTGCCGGCGTTGAAATCTGCGTTGACATTATTCTCGGTGATCCAGATCGGAATATTGGCCAGCGCAGGATTGGCACTGGGGCCCTGCAGAATACCGTAGATGTTCTGCACATCGCTGGCAAAACCAGGAACAGTGTTGAAAATCTGCTGGTCAAGATCTCTCTGATTGCACGAGGAATAGTAGTGCACCGCGACGGCATCCACTTGTGCGGTCACCCCGGCGGCAAAGACTGGCGGCCAACTGTCGGACGAATCGCAACACAGCTCGAGCGCTACGAACTTCAGTGTCCCGGAAGTGTCTGCTTGCTGCATAAGGGGCACAACCTTGTTGTACATCTTTGTGTAGTCTGTCGCACCGGTCATGCCGGTAAAGTTGTTGATGGTGGGCTCGTTGTAGATTCCCCACCACTGAATGGGAAGGCCGCTAGGGGACACGTGCGGTCCATCCGGCGCCGTGAACCCGCCCTGGTTGTAATAGCGAACTAGGTTTTGTGCGTACCCGGCGAACTGACTATAGCTCGTATCCAGAAAAGTATCTTGGTTGCTGGCGCCATTGTTGGTGTACATAAACGGCGGGGCTTTGGCGATCTGGAATTCCGGACTATTGTCCCCGACGCCAAGCACCGGCTGAGTGATCGCGTCGAGGACGGTGAAACTCCACGCCGTTGGGCTGGTCTGCGGCACGCCCTGCGAGATTCCTTGCAAGCGGATGTGATGCGGTTGCAGATTGCCCAGCAGCGTGGTCTTGGCGTTCAAAGAACTCTGAAAGAACTGATAGTCCCACTCGGCCGGCTGAAACGATGTTGACATCGCCAAATCGAACTGGCCGCTGGTGGTGCTGTTGACTGTGACCGTCGCATTGACCGTTGGCGGCGCGGGCGGAGGTGGAAGTGGAAGTGGAATCGGAGTTCCCATGCTTCCGCCACCGCAAGCTGTCAAGATGGCGAGAAGGCCCACCGAGACAGCCAAGACAAGCTTATTCATAGTTGCGGTATTTTACTCAATCTGAGCAGGCCAGAGGAGAACTAAACATATCCCAGCCCGGCCAGCCGGTCGCGGATCGTTTTTTCCGCTTCTCCGTCGCCTGAGTCTCCGCCCGTAATTTTCTTTTCTATTCCGGCTACCAACGACCGGCCTTGCATGCTCTCCGGGATTTCGTATCCGGCAAGGTCTAGAAGAGTTGGTGCGATATCCAGCAAGCGCGCGCCTTCGTACTCTCCACTCAACGGGCAGTTTGGCGCCGCCAGAATAAACATTCCGTATTGCGCATGATTGCAGCCGTCCGGGCCGGTGTCGTTCTCTTGAACATGGATTGCGGAATGGCCGACGGTGCCGATCGACCGCCAGTAAAGTCCGCCGAAATGAACCACGAGATCAGGCGCGACGTTGCGAACGTTCTTGTAGAGCTTTTTCGGTTTGAACACGAGCGAATGAAGCGGCTGCCCTTTATCGTCGGGCAGGGCCTCCAACCTGGTTTTCATTTCATCCTGGAACTTCTCGTAATCAGCCGCCGGAATCACACCGTTCGGCTCCCTGCCCTGAACGTTGAAAAAAACGCGGGCATAGTATCCGCCTTCGCTCCACACGCGAGTCTTACTCCAATCCACATTCAGCTTGTCAAAAGCGGTAAGGGTGGTCGGATATTCGTTCAGGACCAGCAGGCCTTCGCTAATCAGCCATTCGTTGATTGCGATTCCGCCGTCGAGCCTTTGCGCACCATGATCGGACACCACCAGAACCACAGTATCTTGATCGAGCAATTCCACAGACTTCCCGATTTGCTCGTCGAGCCAGAGATAGTATTCAGGAATGGCATTCTGATAAGGATTGCCTGGCTCGAACTGCACGTGCTTCTCATCGAAATAATTCCAAAACCCGTGATGCATTCGGTCGAGTCCAATGTCCACGAAATGGAAGTAGTCCCACGGCTCTTCTTTCAGCAGCCAGTGCACGACCTTCCATTGCTTCTGGCTCATGCGGAAGATTTCTTCTTTAAGCCAGTCTTTGCGGTCGGTGCGGAAATTCTTCACGTCCACCGGATACTCGCCGACCAGTTCGTTGATTGTCATTTTGAAACTGGCCGGATGGGTGAACTCGTTTTTCACACTGTCAGGGGTGAGGAAGCATCCAATGCTGATACCGTTGATGCGGCGTGGAGGATAATTTGGCGGAACACCGACAATGATTGACCGCTTCCCTTCTCTCGCCAATTGGTCCCAGATCGCGAGCGCCTTGATCGACGCTGAATTGGCGAAGCCGAGCTTGTCATGGAATGATCGGTGCGATTGCGAAAGCCGTACACGCCGAGTGATCCGGGGTCTTGACTCGTACACATGCACATCCACGCTGGCACCGTGATGGGCGGAATCACGCTCTCGAGGCGACCGTAAACACCAAGATCCATTAGCCGGCGCAGGTTCACCAAGCGTTCGTCGCCGAAGACGACCTCTGGAGCAGCACAATCGAGGCCAAGCACGCAAATTTTCATTTCAGATTAGTGAAGTTCCTTCCATGGATTGCGGAACCGGAACTCCTAGATGATTCAGGATCGTGGGCGCAAGGTCAATAATACTTGCGTGATTGTGCTTCAACTTTCGGTTGGCGAAAAGGATTCCGGGGACTGCATCGGGATCGACGATATGATCTCCGCTCCAGCGCCGGGTGTTGTTCTCGATCAGAGAATTGGAAAAGCCTCCAACCGCGCTTTGCCAGGAAACGCGAAACCCCGGACAGAAATTTACCAGCAGATCAGGAGCACTTGCCGCGTAAGGTCCGGAGTAAAGTTCCTCTCGGCGCAGGACGCTGCGAATCGCCGCACGCTGAGTCTCGGTATCTGGAATTCCCGACAGACCAGATTGGATCGCAGAGCGCACCCGTTCGGCCTCAGTTCCCTCTTCCAGAATGCCCTGGCGTTCGCGATCCTTGAAGTTTAGATAGATTCCTCCGAGCCCAACCGCATAAGCGTAGGTGCGCGACCAATCGACCGTCGCAAACCCTTCGCCCAGGTCTTCACCAGGTTTACACCCGTCTTTCAACGCCAGTAGTCCGTTTTGCCACAACCAACTGTTGGTGTCGAAGGCGCGACGGAAGGTGTTGAAGCCGTGGTCCGAGAGCACGACGAACAGCGTGTTCTCGTCCACTTTGTCGAAAATCGCCGCGAGAAGCCGGTCGCAACGGGCATAATGCTGCTCGATCAATGTCGAAAAGTCGCGAGCCAGATCCGGTTCGTAACCGGGGTGTTCGGGATCGCGAAATCGCCAGAGCATGTGCTGCACCCGGTCCGGCGTGTCGTAGAGCAGAAAGAAGAATCCCTCGGTGAAGCGGTCTAGCTCGAACCGCATCAGGCGCTCACGTTCTTCAAGCACGAGCTCGCACTGCGCCAGATAGGCGGCCTCATCCAATCGTCCATTATTCAGGCCGTTGTGGTCCTCGGCCATTCCTAAGGTAGAGAAAAGCCCGATCTGGCCCGCCAGGTCTTTCGCGTAATTTGCTGGCGACGAGACCGGAAACAATGGTGCGGCAGGATCGAAGTTCACGGCAGAGACATAGAACTCGACTTGCGGGTCTGTCTGTCCGACCCCGAGCTGCCGAACGTAGAAACGCGCGATACCGGTGACGGATTGCAACATAGAAAATTTGAATTTGAACCGAACCCACTCGCTCCACGATTTTTCCGCAACTTCGATTCGCGCCGGAGTTCCTCCGGTTTCAATTACCAGGCAGCGTGGTTCCTTTTTCATCTGCACCCGAATTTCACAGGTCGTGTCGCTCGGAGGAGATTGCCGCGTGTTGCGCGGCCCGATCACATGCGTCTTCAGATCAAATCCCGAATCCAGAATGACCACTTGCTCACTTTCGCGCGCCTGCACATTTCTGTCTTGCGTGTAAAACGTGCCTTTGTTCTGGCTGCCGCGCAGGTCTGGAACCCCGACTCCGGCCAGCATCCGGCCGTTCAATTCATCCGGCGGAAATGTGCAAGGACAACGCAGAACCACGCTGGTCACGCCGGCCTGAGAAAGCGGTTGCCACAGCGGCACGCCTTGGCGCTGATTTACTACCTGCGGAGCTGCCAGGATGCTCTTGGGACGCTCAAACCGGCTCAGCGCCGCGTCGGGAAGATAAGTCACAGGGTCGCGCGAAATGAAATCGAAGATGCCATGGCCGCCGGGATTTGTACCAGTCGCGAATGATGACCAGGCAACCGGGGTCTGTGCCGGATACGTTGTCTTGAGCCGCGAATAAGACCCTGACTCCCGAATCCGTGCCAGGTTCGGAAGTTCGCCGCGCGCCAGCATGTCATCAACGATGGCTGGTTCGAGTCCGTCCAGCCCAATAACGATTGCCTTTTTGCGCAAAGAATGACCTTAAGAGGGTTTAATCGGCGGGTCCTGCTGCGGCGCGGTAGCGGTAGCCTTAGAAGAGCGTCCGAATAATTTGAAAATCGCAGCTACTACTTTGTTCCAGAAGATCAGCAAAACGCCGATAATGCTGGCAATGCCAGAGGTGACAGTCATCAACTGGTCTGGGCCGCCGTACAGCGCGATCAGATTAAAATGCATGAAGGCTCCGTTGATCGTCGTTTAGTGCAATCGTTTGGTGCAATCGCTCCGTGAGGATGATGGCATAATCATCCGGGAACTTCCGGCCATCACAATCACAACGCCTTACATATGATTCTACGGGAGTTCTGGCTGCAACGACGACCAAAATCTGAGCCTCGTACCAGAAGTCACTACGGTTTTTAACACTACGGTTTTGAACATTACAGTTTTGGGCATTGCAGTTTTGATCATTGGCGCCGGAGTTGGGAGAGATACTCAGGAGGACATTTCTGGCTTCGATTCAACAACCCGCGACGGTTAAGCCGGGACCAACTTGGGAAAGCCGCTGCGATCAGTTGTTCAGCGCCTATCCGGCTTGGGGTGTCGGATTAGTTCTAGCACTGGGATTCGTGGCACGAGTCTGGGTCGCCGACGGGACCTTTCTAAATCCAGATGAGTGCCTGCACTTCCAACTGGCAAATCAGCGCTCGTTTGCCCAGGCGTTCCGGGAGAGTCATCATACGATGCACCCTCCGCTTCTGGTTCTCATTCTTTACTTCTGGCGGGTGCTGGGCACCTCGGAGGTTGTACTTCGCTTGCCTTCGGCGATCGCGGGCACGCTTTTTTCCTGGTTCACATTTCGCTGGCTCACGAATTTATTTGGAAATGCTACGGGCTGGATTGGCCTGATCTTTGTGACCTTTCTTTCTTCGATGATCGGGCTTTCTGCCGAAGTGCGGCAGTACGCGCTGTTGCTGGTTTTCGCCAGTTGTTGCCTTTATTTACTGGAGCGAGCGCTGGCGGACGATTCACCGGCGATGATGTTGCTGTTCTCGATTTCGCTCTGCCTGGCGCTGCTCTCTCACTACTCAGGGTTGTTGTTCGCAGTGGCAATTGGCGTGTACGCCATTCTGCGCATGTTGGCCAAACGCCCTGCTCGCGGCACCGCGGTGACATGGGTGTCGGGACAGGCAGGCGCTTTGGCGGTCGCTTTATTTTTGTACTTCACTTACGTAGCAAAGCTGGTGGGCGGAACTGCTGAGGCCTCGCAGGACATTCACCAATGGATGCGCGATATTTATTTGCGCAGGTCCTTCTTTCAACCCGGCCATGACAATCCTCTGTGGTTCATGGTCGTACGCACTGGCTCTGTATTTCAATTTATTTTCGGCCAGCTCGTCATCGGGGATTTGGCGCTGCCTCTGTTCATTGCTGGCCTGGTGGTTCTAGCGAGAGCGAAAACCGCGCCGGGGCCAACTAAGGTTGCTCCGAAATTGCTGGCACTACTTCTGGTACTTTCCTTCATCGTGAACTGCGGCGCTGCCCTGGCACGGAAATATCCTTACGGCGGGACACGCCACTCGGTGTTTCTGGCAATTTTTGGGCTGGCCGGCGTGAGCTTCGTTGCCGCCGGGATGGTTGGCCAACGCATTGCCCGGGGAGTAGCGCTCGCCTTGATTGTGTGCGCGTTCAGTAATGCCTTTGCTACACGCCCACCTCTTTACATGAATCGCGCTGATCAGAGCACAGCCCACATGGAGGCGGCGATCCAGCTCTTGAGGCAACACGCCTCGCTAGGAGAACCGATTTTTGTCGACTATCAGAGTAGTTTGCTGCTCGGCCACTGCTTTTGCCGGCAAAAGCCCATCCAACGCACGTGGATAGCCTCAGGTTTCGATGTATTTGAGTGTGAGGGGCACCGCGTGATCTCGGTTCACTACCGCGACTGGTCGTTCATGCCGGCGTCGTTCCCGCTGCAGTGGGAAGAAGTAGTCCGCACATATAAATTGCCGCAAGGCAGCGAGGTCTGCATTTTTCAGGCCGGTTGGGGCGCAGATCTCGCTCCGAAATTGAAGACAAATGACTCGGAATTTCGCGATTTGCCGACGCAATCTTTCGGACACAACATCACGATTTTCATGCTCACGGTCGGCCAGCCCATGCCCAGCGTTCCCGTCACACCTGGCCCGGCTCGCCAAGAAGAACGAAATAACTAATTCGCCGAAGGTCGGGTGAGAACCTGCAACCTCCGGTCGAGGTCCGGCGCCACTGACCGCCCCTCTGGATTATCGATGAGGTTGTTCGACTCCGCCGGATCAACCGTCCAGTCGTAGAGCTGTGCTCCCCATTTCTTGTGCACAATCAGGTGCCAGCGTGGCGTGACCAGGGAGTTCATGTCGCCGTCGGTGGCAATGGGTATCTTCCCCTGGACCCGCTTGTCCGGCGTAAGAATGATGTTGGTCTGCGCCAGCTCGGAGAGAGGATCTGGCCAGCTCGACGTAACCGCCGGGCTCTTCCAGAGCGCAGTCAAAGGAGGACCGGGGAATGGATTGTTGCCCGAAAGAACGTCCATGATTGTGGCTGGCAGCGCTGCGTTTGATACTGGACGGGCAATCCGCAGGCCTTCCGGCACGTGGCCCGGATACCAAATCACCAGCGGAACATGGATTTGTTCCCAATAGAGCGCGGCGCCGTGAAACGTCAGTCCATGTGCGCCCAGCGCCTCACCGTGGTCGGAGGTGATGACCACCAACGTATTCTTGGCCAAGCCCCGCGACTCCAATTCGCGCATTAGATCCGCAATCGAATCGTCGACGTACTTCAGGCCATCGTCATATGCGTCAATATCGGCTTTCTTCTTCCCCGATGGCTTGAGATAGGAGTCGGGGCTACCGTAGGGGTCATGTACATCGAAATAGTTGAGGACCGCAAGAAATGGACGTTGGCGGTCGCGATCGACCCAACGCAAGGTTTCGCGATTCACTTCGCCGCCACGTTTCCGGAGTCGGTGAGCGCCTCCTGCGTCGAACGATCCTTCCGAGTCTTTGTCAAACAGGGAGTCCATTCCCAAATAACGCAGGGCCCGGGTCACTTTACTGTTGTTGCTTCGGTAGAGGTAAAAGCGGGTGAATTCTCTTCCGTAAAGCGTTCGCAGGAAGGCATCCGCCGGCGAGTGGAAATAATCCTCGAAATGAATAAAGCCCCGGCCCAGTCCCACATCGCGCGTGAAAAACGTACGGTTGGCGGAGAAAGCTCCGGTGCGGTAGCCATCCCGTTGCAGGGCTTCGCCGAGCGTGGGATATCCGCGCAGACTGCTCTTGCCCCAGCTCAGCCAGGGCATTGGTTGCACGTTCACCATTCCGTGATCGAACGGGTAGCGGCCCGTCAGGAGTGATGCGTGCGACGGCAGGCTCCAAGAACAGGGAGCAATGGCATTTTCAAACAGCACACCTTGCTCTGCCAGTCGGTCTATTTCCGGAGTTGTGGTGCGGGAGTATCCATACGAAGAGACGTGGTCCGCCCGCAGCGTATCAATCACGATGACCAAGACATTCGGCGATCCTGGCGCAGCGACCGGAAGCGCCGCGGTGGCAACTCGCTCGTGCATCCACTCGCCACCCTGTATGCCTGAAAACGTAAGCACGAAAGCGGCAAATATCCACGGGGTTGATTTTCTTCCGACGACGGCGGCTGCGGGTTCACGTTTCTTGATCCACCGGATGAATGCCACAGCGATCCCTAACGCCAGCAGCAAGCAGGAGCGACGGTAGAGACGATTGGTGAGAGCCAGCCAGTCATAAACGGAAAGAAACGTCAGCAGAAAGACAACCACTCGAAATCCAGGCAAACGTGGAATGAACCGCCCGACGAGCGCGACTGCCGAAGCAATCACCAGGAAAAAGACTGAATCGACCAGCGGAGAAACCCACAGGATTTTGCTGGAAACATGGATCCCCCGGCCCCATTGCTGCCAGTTGATTCTCTGAAAGGCCAGCAGCAGCAGGCCTTCGATCAAACCGGCGACGACTCCAAACCAGATCGCCGTGACCAGCACGCCGAACTTGCGTGGGCTGAGGCCGCGATGAGTCACGGACACAGATGGAGAGGCAGTTTCGATTTCAGCCAAGGTTTTGCCGGAGACTCAGATTGGCTTCTATTTTACTGAAGCTTCAGCAGTGGGGTTCCGTGGTGCAGTCGCGACTTGGTCGCCCTGCTAACCGGATCGACCTACTGCGTAACCGTCACTACCAGTGTTCCACTACCTGTTCCCGAAGCTGCAGTAGCAGTGATGGTGACTTGACTGAGCGTTCCACCTAACGTCCCAGTTCCCGTGGTGGAATTGACGGTGCTGATGGTGATGACTGTAGGATCGCTGGAGCTCCAATTTGCGCTAGCGCTGGCAGTAAACGTGACGGTCCCTGTGCCCACAGCTGCCGTGCTAATCGTATTGGTTCCAGCTGTGCAACTGTTGCACGTGATCGTAATAGTTTGCGTTTGACCAACCGTGACGGTCGCAGTTCCGCTAATTCCCTTGTAAGTTGCAGTGATGGTCACGGCGCTGGTTGTGGTAGAAACTCCAGTGACCGCTCCTGTTGAGCTGAGGTGGACAAAAGTCCCACTCGTGTCGCTGCTGGTCCAGGTTGCCAAGCCGGTCAGATTCTTAGTAGTTCCATCATCATAGTTGCCAGTAGCCACCAAGGGCTGCGATTGCCCGACCGCAAGGGACACTGTGCTGGGGGTAATAGTTATGGAGGTGAGACTCGGACTGACAAAGAATCCCCTGCATCCCGCTCCAGTCCCTAGCAGGAAGAGACCAGTCAAGCCGGCAATGAGAGACAATTTGCGCCCGGATCTTCGCATAATCAACCCCAACTTCCTCAAGAATCTGTGCCCCAAAGCAGCTGACAAATTGTAGCAGAGAGATTCGGCCTGCAAACGGCCCCTGTACCAACGTGTGACACAGCGTCCGACACCACTCCGCTAAGACCAAGAACGAGCCCTTTTCGAGAACTTGCGAGGAAAACACGGGAATGGAGTGCTCTTTCGCGTTTACCCGTGCCAGTCCTCCTAAAGAGTCTTGTCATTCCGAACGGCTTTTAGCCGTGAGGAACTTACTGTTTGACCGCGTCACCTATCCTGCTGAGGACAGCAGGTTCCTCACGGCTAAAGCCGTTCGGAATGACAGGTGAAGGGGGGAAGGTTGAAGGTTGGGTCAGTTCGAGGTTTCAAGCAAGAGCTAATAGCTGAAGGCTAACCGCTAAGACCTAATTCGCCCGCTTCGCCTTATTGATGCGCTCGTCGACCGGCTTGCGTCCGGCAAAGCCTTCGCTTACTCCGTGCCAATGGGTGATCGCCGTTTCTCCCAGCTTCCAGCAGAGCAGGACGACTTGGCCGTCCACTTCGCAGGGGAAATCCAGCAGTCCGATCTCGAGGTCCTTGACCTGAACGCCTATCGCGTCAATTTCGGCCATCGCGTCTCTCACGCGCTGGATAGCCTTCTCCCGCTCAGCCTTCCTGCGGGCAAGATGCACTACGTTCAGGGACATGCCACCGTTGAGAAAAACCCGGTGAGCCATCTCCTGGAATTCTGCATCCACCGACTCGATCAGTTTTTTCCCATCAACGGAAGTGCGTAAAAGAGATTCCAGCACAGGCAGCAGGTCTTGTGCTTCGTCGAGAGTGAAGCTGCGGGACGACATAGAGGTATGTCTCTATTCTAATTCATTCCAGGCAGCGTCGTCGGTCATTGGTCGTTGGTCGTTGGCAAAATCCGTTAACCGCAGAGGACACAGAGAAACCTCAGGCAAACCGGGTTTTCTCAAGACAATCGACGAATTGCGGCAAAGGCTCTTGCCGGCGACCAACGACGAACGACCAACGACTGCTTCACTGAATTTCCAACATCCTATCCAGTGCTACCTTTGCCCAATGCTTCACCTCGTCTTGCACCTTGATCTGATTGACGACGTTGCCTTCGACCAGGTTCTCCAGTACCCAACACAAATGCTGCGGTGAGATGCGGAACATGGTCGTGCACAGGCATCCGGAGTCATCGAGCGTGATGACCTTCTTCCCTTCTGCTGCGAACTCTTTGCCCATGCGATTGACAAGATGAATCTCTGTGCCCACGGCGAACATAGTCCCCGATGGCGCTTGGCGGATCATCTTCAGCAGCCCTTCGGTTGAACCGATGCCATCGGCTTTCTGGCAAACCTCCCAGCGGCACTCGGGATGCACAATCACGCGAATCCCAGGATACTTCGCGCGAACGTTGTCCACGTGCTCAGGCAAAAAACGTTGGTGCACCGAGCAGTGGCCCTTCCAGAGAATGACTCGTGCCTTCTTCAGCCGCTCAGGATCTAAGCCACCGTTCAGCAGATACGGGTCCCACACAACCATCTCGTTGAGAGGAATGCCGAGTCTGTATCCCGTATTGCGGCCGAGGTGTTGGTCAGGAAGAAAAAGCAGTTTAGGAGTCTTTGCGAAACCCCACTTGAAGGCTCCCGCCGCATTCGACGAGGTGCATACCACGCCTGCGCGCTCGCCACAAAAAGCTTTGATCGCGGCAGTGGAGTTCATATACGTAATCGGCGTGACCCCGTCGCCTTCATCCTTAGTAATTCCGGCACGAACTAAGTTCTCCCAGCAATCTTCCACCTGTGTAATTTCCGCCATGTCGGCCATGGAGCACCCGGCGTTGAAGTCGGGAAGAATCGTAACTTGTCCTGGCCGGGCAAGAATGTCGGCGCTCTCTGCCATAAAATGCACGCCGCAAAAGACAATGTACTTCCCGCCAGCGTGCGCGGCTTGTTGCGAGAGCTTGTAGGAATCGCCACGAAAATCGGCGAAACGGATCACTTCGTCGCGTTGATAGTGATGACCGAGAACCACGCAGTCGCGGCCCAAAACTTCGCGGGCGGCGGAGATGCGCTCGTCCATAGTGTGGTCGGGGAGAACGAGATAATTTTCCAGACTGCAAACAGCGGTCGCGGTAGCCATTTTGTGTCTCGCCTTCAGCTCCGAAGTGCCACGTGCAGCGGCAGGTGTGTGACCTGCCCCACAAGCTCACTCCAGAACGGGGATGTTGAAAGCTTCCAGCGGCTCCAGCGGGCTCACTGCCCGTCATCATTGCTTTGAATCAGGGCCCAGTCCGCGGGGATGTTGAAGCCGTCTAGTAAATCTTTACAGCTAATACGATGCTCAACAGCGGCAAACGGTGTCTTTTCTTTTCGAGCTGCAAACTGCCTGAGCAACCTGGGGATATTGTGCACCGTTTGCAGGGCAGAGTGCAAGGCTCGGGTGGTCGGGCTCATGTGGCGCGGACATTCTTGTCCGCGAAATGTGAAAACCAAACCATCCCATCCTGGAAACGCGCGCAGCCGGCATTCGCGGACAAGAATGTCCGCGCCACATGAGCAAAATACACGCACAATCACCGCCCCTGTGACGGATCAGATCTAGTTGCTGTCTCTACATCAACATGCAACTTCAGCACCGGATCGACTCCGGGGGGATAGCAATTTCCATCTGCGTTGTAATTTGCCGGACACTTGGCGGCGAAGGCTTTTCTCTTCGGAGATTGGGCGAACTGCCATACCTCTGAAAAACTAATTCCGCTCTCGGCAGGCTGTGGCGGTTTCTTAGGAAGAGCGCATCCAGGCGATGGCGGACAGACGTCGTTGGTAACGAAATACACGATATTTCTCCCGCTCGCGTTCTGCTGAATATCTTCCGCTGAGACAACCTTAGTCTTCCCTTCCTTCGCGGGAATGCCCGAGCAGTAAACTCCAGCGCCGAATCCGGCGGCAGTGACAGCGTCAACCCAGGCGTAGATATAGGCTTTTTGCTCGGGCAGCATGCGCCCGCCTTCTTCAATATCCAAAAAGATAATCGTGGACGGCGGGAAGCCTTCAACCCGGGCGGATGCGGCCGCAGCCTGACCGTCGGACCGACCGAGCTCGGCTGGATTGCGCTTCAATTCCCTATAGAGACGGCCGTTGAATAGAACCAGAAACCCGAAACCCGCAGACTCCAGCACTGGTCGTTTGCCTGTCCAAGTGTTCGTTTTCTCACCGGGAGGATTGTTGAGCCAGTATCCAGCGAAAGAAAACGTCTGGCGCAAAACTTTGAGGTTTGAGTCGCCGGGATAGTCATTACGGTCGAAGCCCAGATAAGACGCGGTTCGCGCAGATTCCTGAGCCGAACTCGTTTGAGTGGAAGCAAGGGCGATCGAAAGGCATAAACCACAAAGGACACTAAGGTTCACGAAGGAACTCCCTTAACCGCAAAACTTAGCATTGATCAATTTGTTCTTGTCTTGGTTTTCCTTCGTGCACCTTAGTTTCCTTCGTGGTTAATGCCGCTGACCTATCCCCCGATGTGCACCATGGTTCTCGATGCTGGTACAAAATCCGCCTCGCCGATGTGGTGGCGCTCTTCTTTCCGTTCGACCACACCGCGGATAAATTCGGCCAAGTCATCGTCAGAAGCACCGCGGCGCATGAGTTCATGCAGATCGTGCTCCCACACGGAGAACAAACAAGTGCGAATCTTGCCGTCGGACGTGATGCGAATGCGGCTGCAATGTCCGCAAAAGGGATGCGAGACGGGCGCGATGATCCCTATTTCACCAATCCCATCATCGAAGCGATAACGCCGGGCGGTTTCGCTGCGGGCATGCGGGATTTCGACGAGCGGACGATACTCGGCCATGCGGCGCAGGATTTCGTCGAGCGTGACCACAATGTCCGGCGACCAGACCCGGTCCTCTTCGAGGGGCATGAACTCGATAAAGCGTACGATCACTCCCTCTTCGCGCGCAAACATGCCGAAAGGAATAATTTGGTCTTCGTTGAAGCCTCGCATCAGCACGCAATTGACTTTGACCGGCCAGAGAGCCGCTTCGCGTGCAGCGCGCATTCCGGCGAGCACATGATCGAAACCTCCGGGCACGCGAGTGATGCGGGCAAAGCGGTCGGGATCAACCGCGTCCATGCTCACAGTGATGCGGTTCAGGCCAGCATCTTTGAGCGGCTGTGCTAAGTCGGCGAGCAGATGGCCGTTGGTGGTCATGGCGATGTCGAGAGGTTCACCGCCAGCCGAATGCAGCTTCGACAACTCCCGGACAAAATCAACCACGCCACGCCGCAGCAAAGGTTCGCCGCCGGTCAGCCGAATTTTCGTGATCCCCAATGAAACCAGCACTCGCGCCATGCGAAGGTAATCCGCAAACGGCAGCTCGCCGTAAAGCGCGCCTTCATTCCCCGTCCGGCAATAAACACACTTATAGTTGCACCGGTCTGTAATGGAAATGCGGAGATCGGTGATCGCGCGTCCGAATTTGTCGGTGAGAGGCAGCTTTTAGCTCCTAGCTATTAGCGCTTAGCGATCTCGGCCCCCGCGCTGTCATTCCGAGCGGAGGGGAAGAGTTCACTTCCGAACCCTTCCATGGAGCCGAGGAACCTGCTTTTTTGTTGCACTGGAAAGGAGGACTGGACGGAGTACAACCCGGCAGTTGTTTCCTTTCCAATGCTTCCTTGTCGAAAGCGGGAGGCGCGGGCGTTTCCACCCACACCCTCGGGAACGTATGGCACGGGCGCTCTCGCCCGCGTTCTCTCTCCCTCGCCACCGCAGCCGGGGTATTCCCGATGGCCACGGTGGTCGGAAACTCAACTCAATTATAGACGCAGAACGCGGTCACGAAGATCACGTTTGTCCTCAAACAAGCGCAGAGTCTCTGTCTTACATCAGAATCATTCGCAGCTAAGGCAGGGCCTTCTCAATCGCCTTCTCCGCCAGTGGCGCCATGATCGCGTATCCAGCTTTGTTCGGATGCAGGCCGTCGTCGCCAAGGTCGCGCTTTAGCAGGCCTTTATCGTCCACCATGGCGCTCAAATAGTCGAGGTAGATTAGATCGTTGGCGGCACAATAGTCTTTAACCCAGCGGTTCAGAGACAGAATTCGCTCTGGAGGGCGCTGGGCGAAGAACTCTTCTGCCTTCGGCGTGTAGTTATGAACAGGGAGGATCGACGAGAAAATCACACCAATGTTGTGCGCTCGCGCCAGCTCCGCCAAGCTAGAATAATTCGCTTCGATGTCTGCGTTCGAGATCGGCCCAGTGTTCCCGGCAATGTCGTTGGTGCCAGCAAGTATCACGACCGCTTTCGGCTCAAGATTAATCACGTCTTGCCGGAAGCGCACCAGCATCTGCGAAGTCGTCTGGCCGCCGATTCCGCGGTTGATGTAAGGCTTGCCAGGAAAGGATTCTGCAATGTTCCAGATGTCGGTGATGGAGTCCCCAAAGAAGACGATGCGATTCTCCCCAGCGGCAGGTGCCTTGAGTGCGGCGTTGGCATCGCGATAACGCGCGAGTTGGCCGTAGTCGTCCGTGTAAATCGCGATCCGCGAGGCGCGGTACTTGTCCAGACCTGGGTGGCCTGTGGAGGGCACTACGATCGGCTGAGATGGTTGCTGCGCGGCGGCACAAACCGAGAGCAAAATAAATATGAGCGTCCTCATCAGAAACTCCCTCGAGAGCAATCTCTTGAGCGGCAAATATTGTGACACAGTCGCTGTCGTTACTGGGACAGCCGATAGCGGCCATCCCCACAAGAGCAAGGGTCACATGCCGTCGTAATTCGGCCCGCCTCCACCCTCTGGCGGAACCCAGGTGATGATCTGATATGGGTCCTGAATGTCGCAGGTCTTGCAGTGCACGCAGTTCGACGGATTCAGACTGATGCGCTTCCCGTTGGGCGCCGAGGGATCGTCGAGCATCTCATAAACATTCGCTGGACAGAAGTGCTGGCACGGGTTGCCGTACTCACGGACACACCGCGAGTTGCAAATGTCGGTATCGTGGATGACCAGATGCGCTGGCTGGTCTTCCTCATGCTTCGTGCCTGAGTGATAGAGATCGGTAAGCTTGTCGAAAGTTAGCTTGCCATCGCCTTTGCCGTTGCCGAGCAGATGAGCTTCCGCGCGGCCATCCGATGGCAGGTCACTTAGCTTCTTCATGCACGTGTAGCCTGCAGTTCCAGGATAGCGATTGCGCAAACCGCGTCCGCCGGTGAACTGCTGGATGCCAGCATGGAACATCCCGCGCCAGAAGCCATGTTCAAAGCCCTGGTGAAAATTGCGGACCTTCCAGAGTTCTTCTTTGATCCAACTTGCTTCGATTTTCTGCTGAAAGGCGCCGAGACTCGCGGCCGAGAAAATATCTTTTTTCAAAGCGTCGAAAGCGGTTTCCGCTGCCAGCATCCCGCTCTCGATCGCCAGATGAATTCCTTTGAGGCGCTGCGAATTCAGAAATCCGGCCGAGTCGCCGAGGATCATCCAGCCATTGCCCGCAACCGGAGGAATCGCCCACCAGCCGCCATAGGGCAGCGATTTTGCCCCGTAGCGAATCATCTTTCCGCCATCGAGCAGCTTCGCAATGAACGGATGCCGTTTGAACTCCTGCAGCACGCGCTGCGGATCAAGGCGCGGATCGGGATAGTCGAGTCCGATAACGAAGCCGAGTGAGACAACGTTGTCTTTGCCGCCGTAAATCCATGCACCGCCGTATTCGCGCGAAGTCAGCGGCCAGCCCATGGTGTAAATCACCTCCCCTGGTGCGATGCGGCCCGAGGGCATTTCCCAAAGCTCTTTCACACCCTGGCCGTAGGTCTGAGGATTGCGGTCTTTGGCAAGATCAAATTTATTGATGAGCTGTTTGGTCAGCGACCCCCGAGTACCTTCTGCGAGAATGACGATTTTCGCCCGAAGTTCGTATCCCGGCTCGAAGTTGGACTTCGGCTGATTCTGTTTGTCCACACCCTTATCGTCAGTGAGGACTCCGGCCACGCGGTCGCCGTCAAACAGCAACTCCGATCCAGCGAATCCTGTAAAAATGGTGATTCCAGCCTGTTCAACTTTGCCTCCCAGCCACTTCACGAACCGATTCAGCGAGATAACATAATTGCCGTGATCGCGTAGCGGCGGCGGCGTGATGGGAGACTTGAGCTTGCTTTTTTCGGTGAGAAAATAGACCGCTTCTTTTGTGACCGGAGCATCCAGCGGCGCTTCTTTCTCAAAGTCCGGCAACAACTCGCGCATGGATCTCGGATCAAGCAGCGCCCCTGAAAGACAGTGCTGGCCGATTTCGCGGGCCTTTTCCAGGACGTAAATGTTCTCTTTGCTGAGCTGTGAATTGGGATTTTCAGCGTTGTGCTGGTCGATCAGTTGCGAGAGACGTAGCGCACAGGCCATCCCCGCCGGGCCGCCACCGACGATGACTACGTCGGCTGGCATTTGGGGACGTTCGATGCCTTCGAGAGATTTGCGGAAAATCAGCATGGAATGGCGGAGACAACGAAACGACCAGCAATGATAAACGCTTCTCGGACTTTAGCGAAGCGGATCGGGAACCGTGAGCTGCTTACTTACAGATTCGGCTGGCAGTGGGATTCTTAACCTCTCGATGACGAGGCACCGTGCTTGTGCGATGCGTCTGAGGATTGTAATAGACGCTGTGACTGCCGCCTTCGCGTATGAGCACGCAACCATGTCCTTCTAAATAACGAATCAAATCGATGCGTTTCAATGAATTTCTAAGCCGTCCTCGGGTCTCGGCGTCGGTTGGGTAGAGGTCCTGTGCTCCGCCTTGTTGTTTATTCAGGGTGCGGCGCGGCGCACCAACCCGACAAGTGGAGATTCGCTCCAGTACGTACGGTTCTATTAAGCTCGGGAGGTGCAAATCTACTTCTCAGCCCGCTGTTCGACAATTTGCATTCGTTCTTATTCACTTGTCAGAAAATCCCAAACGGCACGCCCCCAGCGCCGATCTGAGAAGGATCATGCACTTCAAGCCAGATCAATTCTTCAAAGGCTAATTGGGTGGAACCGGACGGCGAGACTACGCGACGGAAACGGTAATCTTCTCGCGAGTGATTTTCTTCCCCCTAGTCGGCTTCCCAGTGAGCTCACGATTTGCTTCGAGCAGGATTTCAATGGCGTCCCGCAGATTTGCCCGGGCCTCATCGAGAGTGTCCCCTTCCGTAATAGCGCCGGGTAACTCTTCTGCATAGGGAGCATAGCCGCCACCCTCAGATTCAGGCGCTTCTTCGTAAACTGCAGTCAAAACCATGTCCATATTGATTATTTTAGCCGCTCTGTCCAGTCGCAACTGCTATCCAGCTTGCCCCTTTGCTCTCTTCACTTCCTCAATCAGCAGCGGAACTATATCAAACAGATTCCCCACCACCGCCACATCGGCGATCTCGAAAATCGGCGCTTCATGATCTTTGTTAATCGCTACAACCGAGCGCGCGCCTTTCATTCCGACAATGTGCTGGATGGCGCCGCTGATTCCCAACGCCAGATAAAGTTTGGGAGCTACGGTTTGGCCCGAAGACCCAATCTGGCGATCCATGGGAAGCCAACCGGAATCGCAAATTGGGCGCGAGGCGGCAATTTCCCCGCCGAGCGCGTCCGCAAGTTGCTTTGCCAAGTCAATGTTCTTTTGCTCTTTGATCCCTCGCCCGACCGAGACGATGATCTCTGCCTGGGTCAGGTCCACTGCCTGCTTCGCCTCTTTGAATACTTCCTGCGGCTTGTTCCGAATTGTTCCGGCAGGAATCTCCAGATTGACCGTCTCAACTGGTGCTGTGCCTTCTCCGGCCTCGACTTTATCTCCGCGAAACGCCCCATTCTGGAAAGTGACAAACCACGGAAAGTCGCAACTGAAGCTCACATCCGCCGCAAATTTTCCCTGGAACATCTGACGCGTAAACAGCAACTTATCGCCATCTTTCCGGTATCCGATGCAGTCGCTGATCACCGTGCGTCCCATGGCCGTCACCAGCTTCGGAACGAAGTCGCGCACCTGATAGGTATGCGGCATCAGCACCAGCTTCGGCAGCCTGGATGCAAGGAACTCCTTTAGACCCGCAGAGAACGCATCCGGAGTGTAGGGAGTGAGTGCTGGCGAGTCGAGATCGTAAACCTTAGCGACCTTCTTCCCTGCGATCTCGTTCGCAATGGAACCGACGCCGCTTCCCAGTACCGCCGCTTCCAGACTCCATCCGGTTTCCGCGGTAATGGATTGGCCTGCGGCGAGCGTCTCCCAAGAGACGCGGTTGAGCTTTCCTTCGCGCTGTTCGACTATGACCAGAATCGTCTCAGGCATTTTTTTCGCAGCGATCAGTGCGTCAGGCTGCCACGTTTAATCCGGCCGATGCCGAGCAGCGTGCTACCTACAGTCGCTTGCACCAGAAACCAGAACAAATAAAGATGCGAGCCACCCTTAATTCCTGAATAGACGAACGCCAGGAAAATAAGGTCAGTCCAGAGCAGAAGCTTCCCTACCGTCATCAGGACTGATCCCTGAGCTTCATCTCCACCCAATTGAACTTCTTCTTCGCGAATCAACTGATTGCCAGACATCGGTCCTCCTAAATCGTGTTTAGCGCTTGTACTTGCTCACAGCACCCTCAGCTCGTTGCGCAATTTGTCCACTAGCTTCTTGGCGATCTCGCCCGGAGTGCCTTCCAGATACTCCGTCTTTTTGCTTTTTTGCGGAAT